>Ga0068865_100001404_pt1 | contig 14021 bp, 16 predicted proteins | sample KBSMisM12_FD_75293 | JGI IMG/M metagenome (GOLD analysis project Ga0068865, IMG submission 75293) | Miscanthus rhizosphere microbial communities from Kellogg Biological Station, Michigan, USA - KBS Miscanthus M1-2 | ecosystem: Host-associated > Plants > Roots > Rhizosphere > Soil ...
GGTTATCCCGCCTGTCCTAATCTTGAAGATCAGGCGAAGCTCTTCGAATTGCTCCAGCCGCAAGATATCGGCATTGAGCTGACTTCGGAATTCATGCTGGACCCAGAGCAGTCAACGAGCGCCATCGTCGTCCACCATCCGGACGCGAAGTACTTCAACATTCGCTAGTCGTTCGTTGCGTCGCCGGGGGCTGATGGTGGTGGGGTCGATTCTTTCGCTCGCTCCAAGATGGCTAGCCCTCGGTTCAGTTTCTCAATGTCCGACTGGTTCTGTTTCAGCTTGTCGCTTTGCTCTTTTGTGAGTTCGCCCTTCTTGCGAAGGGAAGTGTTCTCATTCATCAAGCTCGCAATCTGCTGGCGAACTGCGGCTAACGCTTCGTCCCCGGTGAGGACGACGGCACTTCCGTTGGGCTCGACCAAGTGATATCCCTCGTCGTTAATAACGGTGACCTTGCCGTCGGGACCCACCATGTTGACCACGTTCTGCGTGGCTTCCTGAACGATCACCGGTGTTGGGCGCGGAGGAAGAGGCGGCAATCCAGAATTAGACCCACGCTGACCAAACATAAAGAAGGCAGCAACCAAAAGAGCGATGACCACGAGTGCGATCGCCGCTCCAGCGGCCGCAGTCACATCGGAGCGCTTGCGCTGCTTCTGCTGCTCATCGATGATGCCCGCGGCGATTTCTTGCGAGCGATGCTGTACCCGAATGTCTTCCAACATCTGTCGAACTTGCGTTTCGGTCACGCCAAGTCCAGCGGCTAGCGCTTGAACGGAATCCACGCGCGGATCCACTCCTTGTGCTTGCTGCTGGTTGCTCCAAGCGCTCAGCACTTGCTGTGCCTCTTCAGGAGAAACCGCGTTGCTTGTTGGTTGATGTTGGTTTTGCATCTAGTCTTTTCTTGGGTATCCGGCCGAATACCGAATACCCGATACCCAATACTTGCTTTACTTTGCGATCGATCCCGTCATATGCCCATCGAGCATCTGACCAGGCACCATCGCTACTTCCCAGTTGCTGTAGGTGACATCGAACTTGAGGACCTTGCCCGACTTATCGACCCACCACGTTCCCGTGCACTTCAGGCCATCGTCGCCCTTTTGAGTAAGTGTCTCGGTCACCTTCATGACGTCGACGTCGCCGACTTTGTCCATCGAATCCGCTTTCATATCGGCCGTCATCGAGCGATCATCCTTGTCCGACCCGCCTTTGACCGTTTCCGACCAGGTGTCGCCAACCGCGACCGCGTTGTCGGGATAAACAAACACGAAAGGCATCAGAGTCTTTTTGGATGTCTCATCGCCGTCCGCATCCGTGATCAAGCCGTGAGAATCAAGCTTAACGTCCCAGGCGGTGTCCGGGAAGGATTGGCCATTTTCCAACGTGCCGTCTTTCCAGCTAAGGGTTGCGGCAAGGGGTTTGTCCTGCTCGGCTGCCTTCGTCTCGAACATGTAGATGAAAGTAGCTGTGTGCTCTTCGCCACCAACGCTGACGGCACTGGAGATCGAATAGCTAACCGACGCGCTCGGCATCAGCCCCGCTTTGATATCCCACTTTTCGGCCTGAACACGCGGTGAAGCCAGCAGTGCGCCGGCAAGGACTAGGGTTGTTAGCAAATTGAATCTCCTCTATAGGGCAGGACGCGCCCTACTTCCGAGTATCCCTGCTTTCCCGCAAAGTTTGGGCCGGAAGGCCCGAACCTAACTGACGTAACCCTTGGATTGACCGCTAACCGAGGCGAAGGCGGCTTCGCAAGCCTTCTTGATGCCAGCGGCCGATTCATCCAGACCCTGCTGAATTTGGGGGCCATGAGCCTCTAGCTTCTTTCTGTCCTCGTCTGACATGTCGGGCAAAGCACCAAACATCAGGTTGATGTGGAGCACGGACGTTCCGTGCTGGTCCACGACCTCTAAGTCCCCTGAGTATTGGTTGTCGCCATCGGAGCCCCAAAGCATTGTTCGGTTGAACTCGTGGGTTTGAAACCAGCCGGTTCTGTCATAGCTGTGGCCCTTAACTTCACCTTTCATCCGAATCTTTCCATCCCCGACCGCGCTCGCGTCCTGTAGCGTGGGCATGTATTCAGGCATCCGGCTGATGTCGGTGACGTAAGAGAAAACGTCGTCTGCTGGCGCGTTGATTTCGATTTGAGTAGTGAATTCGCTCATATGGGTTCCTATTCCGTAGGAGTCCTGGGGAATTTGCAATGTTCCGGTCCCATTGAAGACACTCGCCCCTTCGTCGGTCGTCGTAACATGAGAAGCCATGATTGCGAGCCTAGCTGCCTTAGCCCTCACCCCCATCGCGTACGGATTCGGTGCCGGAACAACGACCGCCTATTACGTGAGAGTGGGACTGGATGGATTCCTGCCTGTTCTGGGTGGAAGGCAGGGGAAGGCCGAAGTCAATATGGCCGTGTCGGTTTCTGGTCTCCGGGCCGCAGAGAGCGGCGATCCGCGGGCAAGCAGCGACCTCACCGACTTCCACATCAAATTTAACGGCGCGGAGTTTCCCGTCGATCTTGAAACCGCAAAGGGATACTTCCCCAAGAACACGGTGACGTTCTCACCAGAGGGCCATGTTGTGGAGAATGATGCGCCCGACGTCCAGCTACCGATTCGGTTGCCCGGTCTGGATCCGAAACGATTTCCTGACATTAGCTATCTGCCCATTGAGTTTCCAGTTGGAGGCGTTGAGGAAGGTAAGAGTTGGACATTCAAAAAGAACTTTGAAGGATCGGATCTGAATTACACGGTCACTCCGACCCACGTGGATGACACCAACGTCGAGATGAAAGTCGATCTCGCTGAGCACGACGAGTATTTTGAGGATGAGTCACATGCCGTCGTCGCCGATCAAGCGAAAGCCGCATCGCAAGTAGTCACTGATGTGACCGGAACGGGTACCGCGTCCTTTGATCGAAAAAGGAATGTTGTGATCAAGGTTGCAATCAAGATGACGGCGCAAAGCAATGTGACCGACTTGACGACAAAAGAAAAGACGCCACGAAGACTTGACACCACGTTAGACATCAACGCGGATCAACCGCTGCCATCAGCCCTTGTGTCGAACAGTGGGAACGGGTCGGGGCTTCTTCAATTCCTTGGAAACGAAGTCCAGAAGAGTCGGCCCATCCAGCGAGCGATCATCGCGACCCAGTTGATGCATCCAGGCGATGGGGGTTGGAGGTCGGCCGTACCACTCGTCCGCTCTGCCGTAAACAGCGTACACATTCCAAGCCAAGACGCGATGCGAGGGCAGGTCAAGAATTTTTCCAAATTGGCGAGCCATGCTGTGGCTCGGGTCCCAGAATTGCTCAACGTCCAAAGTGTCAAGCAAGCCGGAAGCTTTCTGAGCAGCGTCCCGGGTGTCGTCACCTCGTATTGGCGTCCACACTACGTAGGTGCGTACCGCTTCACCCAACAGGTGATCCACAACTTCACGTCGGGCAATTCGAGCACCACTCAAACTCGTAACGCTCGTCGGCGATAAGATCATCACCATCCTCGCCTGTCCCCGCGCCGAATTGAAGTGGGCGGGAAGGTCTGAGGCGTTCTGAAGGGTCGCCTCCCGCGCATGCGGGATCAACGCGGCTGCGACTACGAGCGTGGTGATCACCGAAGTATAAGGACGTTTCTGGAGCCTGAACGTATCCCGAGCCTTTGTCTATGGGTTCCGATCTTGCCCTAGCCTCTCAACTTGACCGGGTTCGAGGATGGCGAGGATTGCTTGAATACCATCAGCCATTGCTAATAGGTCTTCCAAGTCCTTCTATCTCGGTCGAAGGACTAGTAGCGCTATCTTGCGGCCAGAAAGATTCTGCTGATAGGGAATGTTTCCATCTTTGGTGATCAGAACGTCAAAACCCTGGCTCTCTGCTCGAGTGAGAAGTTCGCCGTTCGTGATACTTCGCCAACCTAGATTGGAAGTGTGGTGCACCAGCACCGAGGTGAGAACATTTCCAAGCTCCCTCGGAACCATTTCATCCAAGAGTACTTTCAAGATGCCCGTTGCTCAAGGCCAGCGGCTTTACGGGCTAGATCGCCCTCCCATCGAAGAACGGCCTGAATATGCAGGCGTGTTAACGAGGGATAGTTTTGGAGTATGCGCTCGATGCTGTGACCAGCTGCCAAGTTGTCAACGACCGTGTCCAGAGGAACACGGGTTCCGTTGAAGCACGGTTCGCCCCCGAGAATATCGGGATTGACGTTCATCACTTGCTCTAGACCGCTTGGTATCGACATAACTCTATTTTACTGACGTACCCCTTTCGGCAATTGCGCCAGTCTCTGTCCGCTCCACATCTGATCGACGCTTTCTAGCCAATCTTTGATTTGCTTGTGAAGGACTGAGGGGTCAACGCCTACCCTTTCTAGCTCACTCCAAAACTGCCGACTCAATCTCTCCACTTCATAGGCATGTTGCGATAACTCAACCGCTTGCATGGTCGATTCAAGGCTAGGCTTATCTTGGTTAATCGCTTTGAACTCCTCTTTGATTTTCGAAAAAGCATAGTAAGTGGCGAACGATGCTTCATAGTTACTTGGCGAGTTCCAATTGGTGTGTGAATCAAGACCGCCCGCGCTCTCTGGAATCAAATTGTCGGCCCGCAAACTGGCCAAATCGCGGATCGATTGAATATCACTCACCACCTCCGGCGAACCACTTGGATTTCTCGCGAGGGTCGGATGCTTTGTGATTTGCGTCAACAACTCTCCACGAAATTCTTTCATGTCCACGCCGAGGCTCGTTAACTCTATTGAGAACTGATTTGACAAACGATATAGAGCGGGCAGACAATCGATCGCATAGACTTCGCCCGGTTTGTGATCCTGGAGGGCAGGTTTCATCATCATGCTGTAAGAACCATGCACTGCGATCGCAACCTCGTATCGTGTCGGCGGTCGCCAACCTCTTCCGCCCGCTGGATACGCAGCAAGCATTCTATTTCGACTCAGCTGACAGAGATCTACATAGATATTTCTGTTCGCGGTCGTCGGCGAGACGATGTCTGTGCCGTAGTCGAACGACTTATTCCAAGAAGCTATCTTACGTTTAAGATAGGGTAAGTCGTGTACGCCCAACAGAAAGAGTTCGTCCGAGAATTTATCGAACATACGGCCCAATGGCGCAGCCGCGAAAATTCGATCTATGTAAAGCAACGGGCGCTCTGGTCCGTCTGATGGCGCTGTCCGATTTCTGAGTTGGACATAGGATGCGTGAGCGGCAACTGCATATTCGAAACCTGATCGCTTCGTATTGTGAAATCCGTCCGGTTTGCCGATAAGCAGCCCTGCTTTGTACAACGTGTCGATATCGTTGGCAACCTTATTAGTCTCCGGCGTATTGTCGTAAGACCGCCCGGCAGAAGGATCGTCGTCGAAAGCCGTCCTCATAGTTTCGTCTAGCTGATCCTTAAATTTCGGAACATCAACCCCGAGGTCTGACAATTCCTTAGCCAGCTCGGTGACCAATTCGTATTGAATCGGTACCCAGCGGCGCACTTCCTTCAGGCCCGCAAGTCGAGCAGACTCAGGAATTGCCTTTGAATCCTTGGTCGCATTTTCCGCACGAACGACCGTCGCGCGGATGAATACGGCCAGCTCGTAGCGAGTTGTCGGCCTCCATCCGGGAAAGAGGTTTCCTTCGCCGAGACTCATCGCCATATCCCGATACATAGGACTCGTAGCCATCTTTCGCAAATCGGAGTAAGTGTCGTTGGTGAACTTCAAGCTTCGAATCATTTCGGCATCGTGCTTCAAGAACTCCTGGGCTGACGCGCATGAGCAAAGGGCAAGCGCGCCGAGCGAGATAGCTATGAACCTTCCGGGCCGCATACGGCAAGTATAAGCGCAAGAGTCCCAACATCATTGATTTAGCAAGCCACCAGAGCCCAAACTGAGGGGACCACCCCGCATGAAGAAGCACCAAACCGTTCTCGTCGTCGACTTCGGCGGCCAATACACCCAGCTCATCGTCCGGCGAGTCCGAGACCTTGGCATCTATTCGGAAATGGTGCCGTGGACCACAGCGGAGACGAAGATTAGAGAGGTCCAGCCGGATGCGGTGATCCTCAGCGGTGGCCCCAAGTCGGTCCTCGATATCGGTGCGCCGACGATCGACATGGACGTGCTGCAAGGAATTCCCACCCTTGGCATCTGTTACGGACAGCAGCTCATGGCGTATCGATTGGGTGGGGTAGTAGAGAAAGGTTCACACGCCGAATACGGGCGCAGAACATTAAAGGTCGACACCACGCCTCAGGTCGGTCGACGAAAGTCCGATGCAGCACCCGCTGCTCACGCTCCCATCCCCGAATTCCTGGTTAGCGGTCTGTCTAGCGATCAAGTCTGGATGAGCCACTTCGATCAGGTGATGCAAGTGCCTCCAGGATTCTCCGTTACTTCCACAACGGATTCATGCCCCGTCGCGGGAATGGAGAACGACGAAGCCAAGCAATACGCGGTGCAGTTCCATCCCGAAGTCACCCACACCTCCGATGGAAAAACGGTGCTGCGACGTTTCCTCTTCGACAAAGCCGGATTGAAAGGAGACTGGACCAGCGAGAGTTTCATCGAAGAACAAATTTCGTCGATCAGAGCGCAGGTGGGCGACGGAAAAGTTCTCTGCGCTGTTAGTGGCGGCGTCGATTCCGCCGTCATGGCTGCACTCCTGATCCGTGCGATAGGCGACCGCGCCGTGTGCGTATTCGTCGACCACGGTTTGCTGCGAAAGAACGAAGCGGATCAAGTCCGTGACACATTCATTGGACACTTCAAAGCAAACCTCAAAGTCTTCGATGCCAAAGATCAATTCTTCGGAGAACTCGTAGGCGTTACCGATCCGGAGCGAAAAAGAAAGATTGTGGGCGAACAATTCGTCCGCGTCTTCGAAACTCATGCCGATGATCTGAAAGGCTGTGACTTCCTCGCGCAGGGCACGCTGTACCCGGACGTTATTGAAAGCGGTTCACCGACCGCGGCAAAGATCAAGACGCATCATAACGTCGGTGGCCTTCCCGATTGGATGCGAATGAAACTCATCGAGCCGCTCCGTTGGCTATTCAAAGATGAAGTGCGTTCCGTGGGAAGGAAGCTCGGCCTCCCGGAAGATATGGTCGAGCGCGAGCCATTTCCTGGACCTGGACTTTCCGTGCGCGTTCTGGGAGAGGTCACTCGCGAACGCGTCCACATGGTACAGGAAGCGGATGCAATCTTCCGCGACGAACTTCGCAAGCGCGGCCTCCACAAAGGAATCTGGCAATCCTACGCCGCCCTCCTCGATGTGAAGAGTGTTGGCGTGATGGGGGATGAGAGAACCTACCAACAGCCGATAGTTCTTCGAGCGGTCGCGAGCGAAGACGCGATGACCGCCCACGCAGTGGAAATCCCGTTTGATGTTTTGGACCACGTGGCGACCCGAATCGTGAACGAAGTGCCTGGAGTGAATCGTGTGTTCTACGACCTGACTAGCAAACCGCCAGCAACGATTGAATTGGAATAGCAGGGAAGATCGCGCTCTTTCGTGCCATAGACTATCAATCCCTTAGAGTCCCGAATCGCCAACCAATAGAAAAGAGCCAGCGAAATCTACTCGCCGGCTCTTTGGGAGGTTCTGAGGAGATTCAGCTCAGAATCGATTCGTCTTAGCGCTTTCCGTTCTTGTCCCAACCGCGCTTGTTGCCACGCGTGCTGGCCCAATCTCGGCCGCGATCGTTGCGATTGTTGTCGTTGCAATTATCGTTGCGTCGACTCGGCTCGGGCTTGTGATAGGCACCCAGCGAGTCGTACCAACCGCCGTCCGAGTAAATGCCATGAGGTTGGTTACCCCACGGGTCGCGCGAATTACGGTTGTTGCCGTAGCCGTAGTTGGTGTCGCGATAGCGATAGTCGTCGTTGCGGTTGTAGCGATCATTGGACCGATCGTTATACCGATCGTTGTATCGATCGTTGCCACGCCGATTGTCTCGACCGTTGTAGCCATATCGATTTTCTCGGTCATGCCGATTGTCGATATCGTTTTGCATCTTGATCACTTGAGAAGCGGCGCCTGCCAAGGCGATCGTTCCAAGCGTCTTCTGATGATTGTTCAGAAGAATAACCCCAGCGGCGCCAAGTGCAATCGCGTTATTGCGCGATGTATCCTCACTGTGCGTCCGGCTGCGGCGCTGCGCGTTTGCTAAAGCGGGGGCGGCCAAAACGCCGAAAGCCATTACGGCAACCAGTCCGGCGCTAAAGAATTTACTACGCATGCTCATTTTTTCTCCGTCGGCGTCATCCTTCCTTCGAGTTGGTAGGATCGCCTTGTAATAGGTAAGACGAACCGCGTTTCATGGTGTTACGTCCCCTATAGGTCGACCGGCTCAAGCAGTGATCCATTACAGGTGTAATACCGTTGCGAATGAGTGAAACAAAAACACAATTGATATTTCTGGGCACGGGAACGCCGAATCCAGACCCTCATCGGCTTGGACCTGCTGCGGCCGTCGTTGTGAACGGCAAATCCTATCTGGTCGATTGCGGCGCTGGCGTCGTGCGACAAGCGAGTGCGACAGGCATCGACGCACTGAAGATGCAAGGATTGACCCATCTCTTCATCACTCATCTCCACTCGGACCATGTGCTCGGTTATGCGGACCTCATTCTCACTCCAGCTGTAACAGGCAGGGAAGAAGCGCTCAAGGTTTGGGGACCGCCCGGCACCCAGAACATGACGAATCATATTCTTGCCGCATACGCGGAAGACATCCACGTTCGATTGCATGGCGGCGAACCAGCGATTCCTGGCGCTTATGAAGTAGCCGTGAATGAATGCAAAGCAGGCGAGATATACAAAGACGATGATGTTCGCGTCACTGCCTTTGAAGTCACGCACGGAAAATGGAAACACGCATACGGCCTTCGCTTTGAAACTAAAGATCGATCAATCGTATTTTCAGGCGATACGACCTACTGCGAGAACCTTATTGAAAATGCACGCGGTTGCGACGTACTCGTCCATGAGGTCTGCTCCGCAACGGGGCTCGCCAAACGGACGCCAGAATGGCAAGCGTATCATTCAAACTATCACACACCCGGTCCTGACGTGGGCCGCGTCGCCTTGCTCGTCAAACCGAAGTTGCTTCTCCTCTATCACATGTTGCCGTTTGGCGAAACTGAGGAATCTGTCTTCGAGGAAGTGCGATCGACCTACGAGGGAGAAATCAGGATTGCCAACGACCTCGACGTGTTATGACGCCGATACCGAATGTCGGCTAGTCCCCCAACATCCCCGGCAGCAACTTCACCGTGATGATCTCTTTCTCAAGATCCACCTCGATGACAAACTCTTCAACCATCGGTATCAGAACGTCGCCGACTTTTAGAACATCTTGCGCGGGATAGGGAAGCACGTCCTCAACTTTGCCGATGTCATCGCCTTCAACCGTGATTACCTTCATTCCGATAAGGTCTTCGACGAGATATTCGCCCTCCTCCATCTCGGCTTCTGTGAGAGGTGGCGCTTCTAAATACTGCCAGCGAAGTTTTTCCGCAGCCGTCATATCCTCGATGCCGTCGATCTTCACAAGGGGTCTGCCCTTATGCATCCGCATCGATTTGACGGTCACCCAATCGCCATTCAGTCGCAGGCGAGTGCCGGCGAGGAAACGATCGTCTGCGTCCGTTAATGGTTCGACTTTGAGTTCGCCTTTTAGGCCAAATGCACCAACGATCTGACCAACGCGGACAAATTCGCCAGCCATCTAGAACGCACCCACAATGAAAAAGGCACCCGCAAAGGGTGCCTCAAAATGGATGCATTGAAAGTTCGTGTGAGAAATCAAGCTCACTCAGCGACGATCTTAATGAACGCCTTTTCGCGAGACTTGGCTGCGACAGCGCTCACCACGCATCGAATAGCCGAGACGACGCGACCGCTCTTACCGATGACCTTGCCCACATCTTCCGGGTTGCAGCGCACGAAAAACGTCCGCGTGCCGTGATCGCTATCCTCTTCGATTTCGATCTGGTCTGGGTGCTCGACAACCGCTTTGATCAGCGTTTCAACAAATGGTCTATAGCTCATGCTTTACTCTGCTGCGGGGGCTTCGGCTGCGGCCTCGACGGGAGCTGCTTCCTCAATGGCTGCAGGAGCCTCAGGCGCAGGCGCCTCGGCTGCCTTTGCGGCAGGGACATCTACTGCGCTCGGCTTCGAAATCGCCGCGGTCCTCTTGTCCAAAAACTTGTAATCCTTCTTCTTCTCTGGCCGCTGCTCGAGGTAGCGGGGAAGGACGCCCTGCTTGTTGAGCAGGTAGGCCGCGGTTTCGGTTGGCTGCGCACCGTTCAAGAGCCAGTGCATAGCACGGTCCTCATTGATCTGGACGTGGCTCGGCTTGACCGTTGGGTCGTATGTGCCGATCGTCTCCACGAACCTGCCATTGCGGCCGGCCGTGCTAGGGGCAACTACCATCCGGTAGAAGGGGCGGCCTTTCGTGCCGATGCGTCTAAGTCGAATCTTTACCATTGGGCTGTTTTGTACCTACGGCGAACCCACAAGGTCTGTGCCTAATTCGGCACGGCGGGCAAGTTCCGTAGAACGGGTAATTATAGCCTACGAGGCGGCTTCAGCGTAAGCCTTCGGTTCCAATTCCGCGGATTTGAACCTGACGGCCCGCTCTAGCGTCGGCGGGGCGGGCCCTTCTTCTTCATCTTGGTCTGCATCTTCGAGAACATCTTCATGTTCCGGCGCATGTCATAGAGCTGCTTGACGAGGGCGTTCACCTGCTCGACAGTCGATCCCGCGCCTGCCGCTATTCGCTTCCGACGAGATCCGTTGATGATGTCGGGATTGACCCTCTCGGCCGGCGTCATGCTGTAGATGATCGCTTCGATATGATTCAGATGGCCGTCGTTCATCTGCTCCAGCGCATTTTCATCGATCATCTGGTTGGCCCCGGGAATCATCTTGATGATGTTCTGGATCGGGCCCATCTTCCGCATCATTCGGAAGTTATCCAGGAGATCGTTGAAGTCCATCGTGCCCTTGCCGAACTTCTTCTCTAGGTCTTCTGTGTTCTCATCTTTGAAAGCCGCTTCCGCCTTCTCGATGATTCCCATCACGTCGCCCATGCCGATGATTCGCTCGGCCATGCGGTCCGGATAGAACTGATCGAGAGCGTCGGTCTGCTCGCCGATTCCCACAAATCGCACGGGGATGCCGGTTGACTGGCGAACGCTTAACACCGCGCCACCGCGCGTATCGCTATCGAGCTTCGAGAAAATCGCGCCCGTCAACGTAACCTTTTCGTGAAAGGCGTTAGCAACGTTAACCGCTTCCTGGCCAGTTGTCGAATCAAGAACAAGGAACGTCTCGCTAGGTCCCGAAACTTTCGCGACCTGCTGCAACTCGTTCATCAAGTCTTCGTCGACGGTCAATCGACCTGCGGTGTCGACGATGACCGTGTCGAGCATCAAGTACGCCGCGCGCTCAACCGCTTCCTTCGCGATCTGCACCGGCGAAGTTCCATCCATCTTCGAATAAACCGGAACTTCGATAGACTCGCCCAACACTTCGAGCTGCTTGATTGCCGCTGGGCGTTGAATGTCGCACGCCGCCATCATCGGCTTCTTGCCTTGCTTCTTCAACCACACGGCGAGCTTTGCCGCCGTCGTCGTCTTTCCCGAGCCCTGCAATCCACAAAGAAGGATCACAGTCGGTGGTTGGGGCGACCAGTTGAACTTCACCGTTTCGCCGCCGAGCAAATCGGTCAACTCATCGCGGACGATTTTGATAAGCGTTTGGTCTGCAGTGAGACTTCCGTAAACTTCCTCGCCAACCGCCTTCTCTTTGACCCGCTTAATGAAGTCTTTGGCGACGGTGAGATTGACGTCCGCCTCGAGCAACGCCACGCGAACTTCGCGCAACATGTCGTTGACGTCGTCTTCGGTGAGCCGACCTTTCCTCGCCAACCCGGCGAAGACGGTCGCAATACGGCGGGTAAGGGTATCTAGCACGGCAGGTCAAGTTTACCGGCGAACCCGAGCAACGCCTAGTCTCCCCGAGGTCGGCGCAAATCACGCATGTTTCGCCGCATATCATCCAGCTGCATCTGTAGCTCGGCAACCGCGGAGGAGTCGGTGCCTGCTCCGCGCGCGATTCGATCGCGCCTGCTCAGCCCGATGGGGGATTCCAGGCGCCGCTCGGCAGGCGTCATGCTCAGAATCATCGCCTCCGTCGTATTAAGGCTGTGACCCGAAATCATGCGTTGGAGCGCTTGCTCAGAAAGGATCTGTCGCATACCCGGGATCTGGGCAATGATCTTCTCAATGGGCCCTAGCTTCTTAAGGATTTTGAATTGCTCAAGTAGGAAATCGTAGTCCAATGTTTGCATCACTTAATAGCCACCTGGGGACGCTCCGATGTTGGCCAATCGACCGGCAAGGTAGAAGACGGCCCTGAGCGAAGCATCACAATCTGCGGCCCCGGATTACCTTCACAAAAGATCATGTGACGCCATCCCTTGGCGTCCGGCTTAGTCGTCCCGATTCTTTCAAATCCCAAGATGGCATCCACACGTAGTGCCGTGCGATCTACGTGTAATTCGCCAAGCCCGTCCGTCGTCAAGGTCGCCTTGATTTCGCTTCGGCCGCGCATGTAGAGCTGTACTGGTCGGTTCTTGATTTGCTTTCCATTTGCGTCAAGAAGTAGGACATCACCGATCAGACCTGGCCCGCTGTATTTATTAGCCTGGGCAAGCAGAGGAAACAGGATCGCGACGGCGATGAGCAAGCAAAGGAGAGCAGTGATAACCTGTGCGACTCTCTTCCAAGCCATAGATAAATTATCCGTCGGAAATTGGCGGAAAATTAAGTCGTCGTACAGACGCACGCGTAAGCGCTTGTGCCTGGCACAAGCCACACCGTCTCAATATTCTCTGACACCGCCAGCTTTCCGCGGACGTTGAGATCGTACGGTCCGGCTTTCGGGATGAAGTGCGTCCGGCAGACAAGGATGCGGAGTCGTCCCGTATCGTCAAAAAGGCCGTGGTAGTAGGGGCCGTCGAGCGTCTTGGATCGGACCACCTTCAGAGTCCCTGATTGGACGAGGTCTTGCAAAAAAGCCCCGTCTGGACCGGTCTGGATGTACTCGATACCACCGCTCGCGGTCTGCAAAATAACGAGTTGCCGCTCCGCGGCCATCGCGGCTCGGAGCCTTTCGCCGGGCGTGACCCCGTGAAGAATCGGATTAGCCTTGGGCTTGGATCTCACCTTCATATAAGTGCAAGTTTCGCGCGGTCACGCTAGCGCGATGAGCTTGCATCGTACCTAGTCCGGGCAAGAAATATGCCCTACTTGCTTGCTTTCGATTCTTCTAAAGCGCGAATCTTTGTCTCCAGTGCTTGCCGCAAGGATAGGGCCAGCGAGCCCAGATCTTTGGCGCTCCCGGCTAGATCGAAGGTCTCCAATGTCTTACGGTTCTGATCTCCATCGAACTTCTGGAGGAAGACCTTCACCGAGACCTTATCGCCTTCGACGCTATAGGTGCCCGCGACTCGATACACGTTCGGGTGCTTCGCGATATCAAACCAAGGCTTAATTTGGGTCGCACTGCGAAGTGTTTCCGTCACCTTGGGCTCGAGGCCGAGAGGATCCTCTTGGTCTTGCTCAAACGGACCGACGATCACGATCGGCATTGGAGGCTTGAGACCGATCACTCCCCGATCCTCCGGCCGCTCAACGCCAATGGAGAACGAATCGTTTGCAAGTGATCGACGAAGCTCCGGCCTCAGGACGCCTGTGATCCCCACCTCGTTCTTTAGGGAATCCACACGACCCACGGCGTAGTTCAGCCATTGCTCAACATCGACGAATAGGTCGCCGTTCGATCCAGGCTTCAGTCCGTCTGCCGATGCCTTGTCGAGCGCCTCGAGAAGAGAATAGGTCAGCACGCCATGATCGACGTTCGAACTCTCATAGCTCAAAGTGTCCGACGCAGTCGCAGCGAGGAGCCATGTCCCCGTACTGTCTTTGATTTGCTCCCAAGCA
>Ga0068865_100001406_pt1 | contig 14017 bp, 9 predicted proteins | sample KBSMisM12_FD_75293 | JGI IMG/M metagenome (GOLD analysis project Ga0068865, IMG submission 75293) | Miscanthus rhizosphere microbial communities from Kellogg Biological Station, Michigan, USA - KBS Miscanthus M1-2 | ecosystem: Host-associated > Plants > Roots > Rhizosphere > Soil ...
GGCGTTCAGCATGGCCCAGAGCGCAAAGTGCGAGCGCGCTTCGGTGATGTGATCAGCGTCGAAATCGCCGGCGCCGATGTAGAGCATGTCGGGATCGTTCCACGAGCCGGGATGGGCGTAGAGCCCGCGATGTACTGCGCTGTCAAAATTCACCAGCAGTCGACCCCAGGCCGGAGAGATATCGTCGCTGGTGCGCGAGGTATTGCCGACGTCCTTTGCCCAGGCGCGCACATTCGCCGCGCCCCAGATGCAGAGCGAATAGATGAAGTCGCCGTCGGGCCTGCTGTGCTCGATGGCCGCGCCGACTCGCCGGAACAATTTCTGCACAGCGGCGACGTCGGTGCGCGAGATGGCGCCGAGATCCATGATCGGTGTCAGCGCGCGATGCAGACCGGCTTTCACTTTCGCTGAATTCGGGCCGAAATCACGCAGGCCGCAACCATCGACCTTGATGTAGTCGAAGCCCCATTCGCGGAAATACATGTCGATGTCCTGATCGATATGGTCGTGCAGACCGACCTCGCGCTCCGCGACGCTGCCCTTGGGCAGATCTTCATCCGTCGCGGCCCACGCCTGCGTGCAAGTGTTTCTGCCCATGTCCGAATAGATGCCGGCCTTGAAACCCATGGCGTGCAGCTTGTCGGTGTACGGTTTGAACGACGGTGTCTCCTTGTCGGACGAGGCAGCCGTGGACGGAAATTTTTCGGCACGGAGCATCAGATGCCCGTCGGACAGACGGCGCTTGGCCATCCAGCCGTCGTCGAGGTTGATGTAGCGATAGCCCTTGCGCGCAAGGCCGCTGTCAACGATGCGCTGTGCCGAGCCCATCACTTTTTCTTCGTCGACTGTGCCGGCGAAGGCGTTCCAGGAATTCCAACCCATCGGCGGAGTGGTGGCGCGGCCTGCGGTATAAGCGCTCCAGTGGCCAGTGGGCGCCAGCGGATCGTCGCTCTGCGCCTGCGCAACGGAGCACAACAAGATTGTTGAACATGCCGCCGCCGTGACTGTCTTCATTCTGCAAACCCTCGCGCGTTTCCATAAACGCTACCACATCGTCGGTCGCAACCTGGCCTGCCGCACACTCGGTTGGCATGTTGGCCTGAAAGGAAATGATGCAAATCATGCACGTCGACTACCTCGCCTATAAATACGCCCACATCTTTATTGCGATCATCTCGCTCGGGACGAGCGCGGCCATGGGCATCGTGCTGGAATTTTTCGCGGACCACCCGAGCCACGGGGCCTACGTGTTGCACATGGTCCGCAGGCTCCTCTACTTCGTAGTGGTTCCGGGCTACGTCCTCATGCTCGCCACAGGCATGTGGATGGGCCGCCTTGCTTCGTTGCTCGACTCGTACTGGACGGAGGCTGCCATGAACCTCTGGGGTGCCGGCGCTTTGTTCATCGCGCTCTTTCTCGTCACATTGCGCAAACAGATAGTGCTGCTCGAGTCGGATGGCGCCGCAACGCCGGCGTATCGCCGGGTCTCATTGCTGAGCCGATTGTTGGGTGGCGCCACCGGGCTGGTATTCGTCGTCATCCTCTATTTCATGGTCTTCAAGCCCGTGTGAAGGACGAGGCTGACTCGCCGGGCCTCCATGCGACTTTGGTCGAAGTACGTAAGCGATGCATTGTTTACCATCGAACATGTCACTCAGGACATGGGTCGCATTGCGCCTCTTTGGTATCGTAAGTGTCGTGTATCGCTTCTTTTCAGATCCTTCTTCTGCCAGCAGGCGTAGCGCCTTCGTTGCAGCAACGATGTTGTGCGGCGCTTCGCTCGCCGACGAAGCACCAATAAAAGGGTCGGCTGAATTCTTCGACCAATACTGCTCCGAGTGTCATTACGAAGATAAGAGCGGTGGTCTGGATCTGAGCGAGCTTACGTTTACGCCGGACAACAGGGATAACTTCGCCACCTGGGTCAGGGTGTTCGACCGTCTCAGTGCCGGCGAAATGCCGCCAAAGAAGGCGAAGCACCGCCCCGCGCCGGCGGACCTCGCGACGTTCACCCACACCGTTTCATCTTCTCTCACCGCCGTCGAGAATGAAGTCACGGCCCGGGACGGCCGCGCCATCCAGCGGCGGCTCAACCGCTACGAATACGAAAACGCCCTTCGCGATCTGCTGAACGTTCCGTGGGCGCAGGTGAAGGACAAGCTGCCTCTCGACGGCGAAGCGTATCGTTTCAACAAGAGCGGCGAGGCGCTCGACGTCTCCTTCGTGCAGATGGAGCGCTACCTGACTGCGGCGGACTATGCGATGCGCCAGGCAATGTCGGCGGCATTCGAACGGCCGGACACGGCGGTGCGGAAGATCTACGCACGCGACGCCATCGGGCAGCGCTATCTACCGCGCGAGAATGGCACGCTGCCCGACCGGCTCATGTTTCCCGTGCTCGACTCTCACGCGCAGCCCGAAGTGCGCGCCGGGCGCGCGCCCAACACGAGCCCGAAAACGCGCGAACGCGAGGCCGTGGGAAAGGTATCCAGCATCTTCAGCGATGCCGGTCAGTATGGCTGGGGCTTCAACGCGCCAGTCGCGGGGCGCTACCGCATTCGGCTGAAGGGCTACTCGGTCTGGGTAAGCGGCGGCGGAATCGGACGCTGGTTCTACACAGGCCAGGGTGCTGAAAAGGCAGCGACCTATTGGCTGCCTGTCTGGCACCGCCCCAACGCTGACGAAATCTGGCCCGGCCGCAATAACGAGCCCATCGGCATCTATGCCCAGAGCTCGGGCCAGACGCGACCCGTCGGAGTCATGGACTTCACGCCGAAACCTTCCGTCGGCGAGATCGAGGTGCAACTCGCGGGTGGAGAGAGCATTCGTTCCGACGCGATGCGGCTCTTCCGCACACGCGTCAATGGCAGCGACGAGCAGTACGTCAATCCGCTGGCGACCCAGGAGGGCATGCCCGGCTACGCCGTGCAATGGCTGGAAGTCATGGGGCCACTGAAGGACGAACACGTCACGAGTGGTTACAAACTGTTGTTTGGTGACCTGCCAATGCGAAGGCTCGGTGCGGGCGAGAAGGGCGGCGTGCCGCTGGAGTCCGTGGCGCCTAACAGCAATCCACCTCTTGGTGGTCCCACTGGCGCTGCAGCCTTCGGCGTCGGTGGGCCTGGCGCGTTCCCACGCTCTCCCATCAGCAACGTGACGGTCGAAGTCATTTCCGAAACGCCGCCGCAGGATGCCGAGCGGCTGCTGCGGAATTTCATCCAGGTTGCGTACCGGCGGCCCATCGATGAACCCGACGTGCAACGGTTCCTGGGTCTTTTCAAGCGGGAGTTCGAGCTCGGTTCTGGCTTCGCGCGCTCCATGCTCACCGCCTACACGGGCGTGCTGGCGTCGCCCGGTTTTGTTTTTGTCGAGGAGCAGCCCGGCAAGCTCGACGACCGGGCTCTTGCCACGCGCCTGGCACTTTTCCTCTGGAACTCCACACCAGACTCCGCGCTGCGCGCCCGCGCGGAACGCGGTGAGCTGCATAAGCCTGAGGTGTTGCGAACGGAGACTGAGCGACTGCTCAACGACCCGAAGTCGCGCCGTTTCGTGGACGCATTCACGGACTACTGGCTCGACTTGCGCAAGATCGACGACACATCGCCCTCGGCGACTATCTACAACGATTACGAGCTGGACGATCCGCTCAAACTCGCCGCGCTTGCGGAGACGCAGTTGTTCTTTGCCGAACTGCTGCGCGCGGACCTGCCGGCGCGAAACATCATCGCCTCGAATTTCACGTATCTGAACGAGCGTCTGGCCGGGCACTATGGGATCCCGGGGGTGGCGGGCGCAAAGATGCGACGGGTCACGCTTCCGCGCGACAGCGAGCGCGGCGGCCTGATGACCATGGCCAGCGTGCTCAAGCTCACGGCCAACGGCACCACCACCTCGCCGGTGCTGCGCGGCCACTGGATTACCGAGCGCATCTTGGGCATTGAGACGCGCCCGCCGCCGCCGAGCGTGAAGCCCGTCGATCCGGATATCCGCGGCGCGGTGACCATTCGCCAGCAGCTCGCCAAGCACCGCGACAATCCGAGTTGCGCGTCGTGCCATTCCAAGATGGATCCGCCGGGATTTGCGCTGGAGAGTTTCGATGTGATGGGAGCGCACCGCGAGCGCTATCGGGCAGTCGCTGAGAATGTGAAGCCGCAGCCCGGGTACGGCATGGACGGTCAGGCATTCGCCTTTCACTACGGTTTGCCGGTCGACTGCGCGGGCGAGTTACCCGACGGCCGATCCTTCCGCGACGTCAAGGAGATCAAGCGCCTGCTCATGAGCGACGAAGTGCCCGTCGCGCGCAACCTCGCCAGGCAGTTGGTGGTCTTCGCCACGGGTGCACCGGTGCGCTTCTCCGATCGCGCCGAACTCGAGCAGATTTTGCAACGTGCGCGCACGCGCCAGTACGGCGTGCGCACGCTGGTTGAAGAAATTGTCAGCAGCGAGTTGTTCCAGAACAAATGAACAGGAAATTTCCCGCTCCCGTCATCGACACCCGCCAGGCCCTGCCGCGCCGGCGCTTTCTCCGGGGCATGGGTGTCGCGATGTCGCTGCCGTTCCTCGAAGCGATGCAACCCAGGTTCGCGCGCGCCGCGTCCGACTCCCTTACGCCCAACGCCAGGCCGCGCCGGATGCTCGGCATCTGTAACAACCTGGGCGTGCGGCCGGACCTGTTCTTCCCGACAGGCGCGGGTCGCGACTACACAGCTTCGCCGTATCTCAAACTACTGGAGGCGCACCGCGACGACTTCACCGTGATCAGCGGCGTCTCGCACCCGAACGTGGACGGCGGGCATCCATCGGATATCAGCTTCCTCACCGCCGCGCCGCACCCGGCCAGCAGTTCGTTCCGCAATACCATTTCGCTCGACCAGTACATTGCCGAGCGCTTCGGCACGCTCACGCGGTTCCCTTCGCTCACGCTCTCTGTCAATGGCGCGGCCCGCAGCCTCTCGTGGACGGGCACCGGTGTCGCCATCCCGCCCGAAGAGCGGGCGTCCGACGTTTTCAACCAGCTTTTCCTGCAAGGAACCCCCGAGCAGGTCGCGGCTCAGATCCACAGGCTCGACACCGGACGCAGCATCCTTGACGCGGTCGCCGACCAATCGAAAGAGTTGCAACGCAAAGTCGGCGCACGCGACAGTGGCCGTCTCGAGCAGTATTTCACGAGCGTCCGCGACCTCGAGCACCGCCTGCAGGAGTCGCGCGACTGGGAACGCAAACCGAAACCGGTCGTGAGTGTTGCCGCACCGGCCGAGATCGCAAGTCCGGCGCAATACATGGACAAGCTGAAAGCCATGTATGACCTTGCGAAGCTCGCGTTCGAAACCGACTCCACCCGCGCAATCACGCTCATGTTGAACAGCGTCGGCACGCCGGTCGTCACCATTCCGGGCGCGACCATCACCGACAGCTACCACAACCTCTCGCACCACGGAAAGACGGAGGAAAAACTCGCGCAGCTCAAGGTGCTCGACGAATGGCACATGAAACTGCTCTCGAATCTGCTCGGTGATCTGAAGTCCGTGAGCGAGGGCGGGGAGAGCCTGCTCGATCGCACCATGATCCTTTACGGCTCGAACCTGGGTGACGCCAACGCTCATTCGACGACCAACCTGCCCACGCTGTTTGCCGGCGGCGGTTTCCACCACGGTCAGCATCTCGCCTTCGACCGGGCGCAAAATTATCCGCTGCCGAATCTTTTCGTGTCGATGCTCCAGCGGATGGGCCTGGACGAAAACAAGTTCGCCTCATCGACCGGCACCATGCGCGGGCTTGAGATGACATGAGGAGCCGCTTCGCGATTGCGTTTCTGGCACTGGTCGGCATTGTCCCCGCCGTCAGTGCGGAAGAGATCGTGATCGACTTCGAGCAGGCCGAGATCGGCAAACCCATGCCCACGTGGACTGAAAAGGGTGTGGTCTTCAAACTCGCCGGGCCCCTCGCGAACAGCAAGGCGATCGGACGGATCATGTTCTTCCCGCACCTCGCGACGAATCACAAAGGCATCCTGAATGCCATGGCCACCGAACAGGCCATCCCCGTGCAGGCAACGTTTCCAACCAGCGCTTCCTCCGTCACGCTCGTGCTTTGGGGCTCGACCGGATGCCCGGCATTGCTCGAGGCTCTCGACAAGAATGGCGAAGTCGTTGACAAGGCGTCGGTCGCCGCCGTGCCCGGCCGCAAATCCCCAGCCGATCCCGTCCCGTTTTTCGAGCTGACCGTGAATGCGCCCGATGCATCGGCAATAGCGGCCATCCGATTCAGCGGACCGCGCAATGGCGAGTTCCTCGCCGCGGACGAAATCCGGTTCACGACCGTTGAGGCGAAGTGAGGGACTAAGAAAAGGCGGCAAGAATTATGGAATAACTGAGATCGCAATCGTGCCCAGCATGCAGGTGGCAGCGCGGACCGGTTTTTCTCCTCGTAGCGCGCCGCCACGCCGCCGATGTCCGGGTCTGCGTCACAGTTCTGCAGTTCCCGCGCGTCACACCAACAGAATTTGCGAAGTCGGCCGACACAGCCCCCAAGACTCTCAACTAGCATTTCCTGATCGTGTCGAAACTGCGCCTTCATGCCAGCCGAAGTGCGTCGCGACCGGCTCGACGACGCGGCGTGATGTTGTTGGAGCTGATGGTGGCGCTGGCAGTGGTCGGCTTGCTGGCGGCCATCGCGCTGCCCACCTATGCCGCAATCATCGAGCGGCAGAAGGTTGGCGAGGCGGGTCGTGAGCTGATGGAGATCTCTGTGGCCATTGAGAGATATCGAACGATGCGGTTCGAGGTTCCGGAAACCTTGGCCGAACTGGGCCTGGACGCGAAACTTCTCGAGGATCCCTGGGGCCGGCAGTACCAATTCCTGAGCTTCAACTCGTCGATACCCGGCATCAAGGGAATGATCCGCAAGGATCACAACCTGCATCCGCTCAACAGCGAGTTCGACCTTTATAGCCTTGGCGAGGACGGCCAATCGCAGTCGCCGCTGACCGCGAAGGCCAGCCGCGACGACGTGATCTGGGCAAGAGACGGTGGCTTCGTCGGGCTTGCCGAAGACTACTGATGAAGATTTCGAGAGGTCGCTTCGGTGGCCTGGGGACCCGCGTCGCGGCGCGCACGTTCGCGCTGTTCTGTCTGTGCGCGATCGTGCCCATCGTGGTTTCGGCGATCGTGGCCGATCGCATCGTCAGGACCAAGCTGCGCGACGACGCCGCGGCCCGCCTCGTCAGCACGAGCAAGAGTTACGGCTTGCTGGTGTTCGAACGGTTGCGGGAAACCGACGAGGCACTGTCCGGGATTGCGGCGCTCGGGCTTGCCGACAAGCTGCCGCTGGCGGACATCCGCTCTTTCCGCTCATCGCATTTTCAAGTTGTTGACGTCGTCGCCGACGACGCGACATCCGCGGCCGGTCCAGACGCGCGCCCGACCATGCTGTCGTTGCATGGCACACAGGTCAGGCTCACCGTGGTGCTGGAGCGCGGGCCCCGCAGGCTGAGAATCACCGCCAGCCTGGACTCCGCTTATCTGTGGAATCCCGACGCGGTCTATCTGGATTCGATGCGGATCTGCGTCCATGGACCCAATGCCGAGCCACTGCAGTGCGTGGGCGAGGATGGCATTGCGCAGGCGGGCGATACCGCCACGTCCCTGGCAGGGGAGTGGTCGCTATTCCTCGCACCGCGTTATGGCGCCGCCAGTTGGTTGGTGCGGACCGAGCAACCGGCATCGGTTGCGCTCAAGGCACTCAGCTCCTTCGAGCGCACGCTGCCCATCGTCACGCTCATCGGCATCGGCATCGCCTTCTTGTTGAGTATCGTGCAGCTCCGTCGCAGCCATCGACCGCTCGCGCTACTGACCGCGGCGGTCGAACACATGGGGCGCCGGGGCGCACGGCGCCACGTAGCCATCGACACCAAGGACGAGTACGGCAATCTCGCGCAGGCGTTCAATCGCATGACGGGGAGCCTTGCACGGCAGTTCGAGTTGTTCCGCACGTTGGCGCAGATCGACCGGATGATCCTCGAAGATCCGCCCACCGACATCCTCGTGGAGAAGATCCTGCCGGCGCTGCCATCATTGCTGCGCGCGTCCGCGGTTGCTGTCGCGGTTACTGCACGCGATGCCGGGCCGATCACGATCTGGTGGTCGTCGTCCGCGGGGACCGCCGTGAAGCAGTTGGAAACCAGCGCGTTCACCCTCGATGAGTTGACCGGAATGGTCGACATTCGCAACCCGGCGTTGACTGAGCTCGGCACGCTCGGTAACCCCCGACTGCTCTACGGTCTGCCCATCGAGGTCCAAGGCAACCTGCGCGGCGCGCTGCTGCTCGCGGATCCGAAGTCGCGTGGCGGCAGCACGCGACATGCGCGCGCGTTCGCCCGGCGATTTGCGGTGGCGCTCGGCAGCCAACAACGCCGGGCCGCGCTGCTCAAGCAGGCGTACTACGACGGCCTGACCGGCCTGCCAAACCGGCAACTCTTCAAAGATCGGCTGGAACGCGAGATTTCACACGCCAGGCGCACGCAGACGCAGATCGCGCTTATCTACATCGATCTCGACCGGTTCAAGAACGTCAATGATTCGATGGGTCATTCGGCAGGCGATGCGCTGTTGCGCGGAGTCAGCGAACAGCTGCTCCCGCAGCTGCGCGAGAGCGATACGCTGGCGCGGCTGGGCGGCGATGAGTTCGTCGTGATAGCGCCCGGTCCCCAGGAGCAACCGGCACACGTGCTCGCCGAGCGCCTGCAGGCCGCGCTTCGCGAGCCGATAGTCGTGCAGGGCGCGACCTGTTTCGCGCAGGCGTCGATCGGTCTGGCCGTGTATCCGCAGGACGGCACCGACGTCGAGAGCCTGCTGCGCAGCGCCGATATCGCGATGTACCGCTCGAAGGTGGCGGGGCGCGGCGTCATCACGTACTTCGAGGAAACGATGAACCGCGACGCGCAGCGGCGGCTGCTGGTCGAGCAGCGGTTGCGCGTGGCATTGCGCTGCGGCGATCTGGGCGTCGAGTTTCAGGCGAAGGTCAATCTGAACGACGGCTCACTGGGCGGCTTCGAGGCGCTCGCCCGCTGGAACGACTCGCAGCTCGGCGAGGTGGCGCCCGCCGAGTTCATCGCCGTGGCAGAAGAGTGCGGTCTGATCGATGAGCTCGGCGCCTGGGTGCTGAACGAGGCGTGCTCCACCTACCGGAAGCAGCGCGACCAGGGCATCGATCTCGGCCAGGTGAGCATCAACGTCTCGATGCGACAGCTGCGCGACAACCGGTTGATCATGGAGGTGCGCGAAGCGCTTCTTCGCCACGCCATTGCCGCCGAGGTCCTGGAAATCGAAGTGACCGAATCGACCCTGGCGAGCAATCAACGCGAAGTCAGCGGGCTGCTCGAGACGCTGCGCCGCATGGGAGTGCGCATCGCCATCGACGACTTCGGCACCGGGTACTCGTCGATGTCGATCCTGAGTGAGCTGCCCACCGATGCGCTGAAGATCGATCGTTCGTTCGTGATGACGTCCGCGAGCCGGCGCACATCGCGCTCGGTGGTCGAAGCGATCATTTCCATTGCGCACCTGCTCGGCAAGAGCACTGTCGCGGAAGGCGTCGAAACCAGCGACCAGGTCCGCACCTTGCGAGAGCTCGGCTGCGATTTCGCGCAGGGATACTTTTTCGCGAAGCCAGTGCCCGCAGAGGAGCTGCCTGCCGTCATTGCAAGAGTCCCGGCCTGGAGGCAGATCGTGAGCGACGCCGTGGTCGCCGAAGACCGACCCAGGGCCGCAGAATCAGACAGCAGGGCGGGCAGCCGCGCCGGGTGATCAATCATTCGGTTCGCATGACATTGGCCCTCGAGGATTCACTCAGGCTTGTCGTGCCGGCCGACGGAAATCTCGAATACGGAGATGCGATTGGCTTCGCTGCTGTAAGAAACTCCGACAGCGACCTGGTGTCCATAGGCCACGTCGTTTGACCGCCCGTCATGAGCTGCAAGCGGTTCGAATCCTAACTACGTCGTTTCCCAGAGATGACTCGCGCGCGCGAACGATGAGTTGAGGGTTTTCATTGCATGCGTGAGAAATCCTCACGTATTGCCAGCAAATCTCCAATTCGCTGCACCTTGCGTGACACGGCCCGCATGCGATTGGTGCGGCTCTCGAGACGTTGACGGCACCGGGGTTGTGCAAGAGAACGTGCGGCGGCGAAAAGCGCTGGCGCGATCTGCAGATTGCCGACCTCAACTCTGCATCTAGCTTCTTGCGCAATCGCGCATTTCGAGGCGTCATTTTGACGATTGCCGATTCCCGGTACCGGAATCTCCAGCGGTGAAACGATCGTCAAACTACTCCGGCATCGATACTGGTGTGCATGCACGGCGACGGTGCAAGCGCCACGGAACGCTTATTGCATTCGTCTGGCTATTCGCATCTCGAAAGGAGTATCGGCGTCGTGAAATCCAGACAACTGATCATAGGTGCCCTGTTGTGCCTGACTCTGATAGGCACCGCCGGGGCATCCACCAAGCGCACGAACCTCGGCGCTCTCTCGGATGGTGATTTCGGAATTGTGGGCAATGCTTTTGTGTTCTCAGAAAGTTTTCAGGACACCATTCACTTTACTCTCGCAAACACTTCGACCATCAGCGGACTGGTCGCGCCCGTCCGCCTGACCAACGCCACCTGGAGTCTGTCGAACGCGATGGGCACCCTCACGGGAAGCGCCCTGACTTTCGGCAAGTACACGTTTGCAGACCTCACGCCCGGCAGCTACACGGTAGCGATATTCGGCACGGCAAAATATCTGAGCGGGTATGCCGCCACTTATCGTCTGTCCGTTGCCGCGGTTCCAGAAATCGAGACGTGGTTGATGCTGCTAATCGGCCTGGCGCTTGCGGCGTATCAGCTGCATCGCAAGCAGAAGGCGCTGGGTCAGCAAGTGCTGAGCGACGAAGCGTTGAGTTCAGCCTGACCCGATGACGTACCGATCGCCTCCCACCGCTAGCGTCACGCGATCCTTTTTCCAGGGAGAGCACCTGTGGACTCATTGAGAGTCAGCAATCGATCGTCGGCCGTGAGCGCCTCGGATCCGACCGCGGTATTCGTGGTGAAGTCGCTGCTGAATCCGGTGGTCGCGGTGCTCACGCTCGCAGCTTGCGTCGCGATGCGCGGCGAAAGCCTGCACGGTCCTTATTTCCTGATTGCCGTGCTGGGTTTCGCGGGCGCGGCGGAGTTGCTAGGGGTCGCGCAATTCGGTGGCACGCGCAATTGGCGCGAGGCGCTACACCGCCTGATCGACCTGGCGCTTCGCTGGGCACTGTTCACGACCGCATTGTGGGCGCTCATCGTGATGTCGGGGTTCATGGATCGTATCGACAGCCAGGTCTTGCTGGCCTGGGGCGTCGCGACACCGCTGGCCGCGTGGGCGGCGCAGATTGCAGCCTATCGGCTGGTGCTACGGCCGACTCAGCCGATGCGTAAAGCAGTCATCGTCGGACTCACGCCACTCGGTCAGCGTCTCGAAGAAACCCTGCGTAGCGACCGGTTGCTGCGCACCCATGTCCTCGGCTTTTTTGAAGATGGCACGCCCGAGTTGCCCGGACAGCCGCCGGCACGTGTGCTCGGCAAGACCACGGAAGTAGTGGAGTTCGTCCTGCGTAACGACATAAACGTGGTGTTCGTGACGCTGCCGATGACTCGCGACCAACGCGTGCTCGATCTGCTCGAGGGTCTGCGTGACTCGACCGTGTCGATCTACTTCGTTCCCGACCTGTTCGCATTCAATCTCATCCAGGGGCGGGTCGATCTCATCAACGGCATTCCGTTGGTGGCGGTGCGCGAATCGCCGTTTTACGGCGTGCGTTCACTCGCCAAACGCCTCACCGACATCCTGATCGCGGGCTGTGCGACGTTGCTGCTATCGCCGGTCTTGTTGTTGGTCGCGCTCGGTGTGCGTGTCACATCGCCTGGCCCCATCATCTTTCGGCAAAAGCGCTACGGACTCGATGGCAAGAGCATCACCGTCTACAAATTCCGCTCGATGACCGTGACCGAAGACGGCGATCGCAGCTACACGCAAGTGACGCGCGGCGACGCGCGCGTGACGCCGTTCGGCGAGTTCATCCGCCGCACGTCGCTCGACGAGCTTCCGCAATTGCTCAATGTGCTCGAGGGCAGCATGAGCATCGTGGGCCCCCGGCCGCACGCGGTCGCGGTCAACGAACAATACCGACGGCTCATCCCGGGCTACATGGTCCGGCACAAGGTGAAACCGGGCATTACCGGCTGGGCTCAGGTCAACGGTTATCGCGGCGGCGACGATCTGCCCTCGATGACCAAGCGAATCGAATTCGATCTCGAGTACCTGCGGCGCTGGTCGCTTTGGCTCGACGTGAACATTTTGTTGAGGACGGCACTCATGGTCCTGACTGACAAGCGGGCGTATTGAATGATTCGACCTGACCATTTCCGCTCAACCGCCTGGCGCATTGCCTGTGGTGTCGTGCTCATTCCCGCGCTGCTGTCGTGCGGCTCGAGTTCCGGCGCGCGCGGTTCGCAAGTGGTGGCGACGGTGAACGGCCACGAAATCACTGTCACTCAGCTCAACCGCGCGCTGGAAAACGCCGGAGTACGCGAAGTAACCGCGTCGACGCGTAAACGTGCGATCGAGTCACTGGCCACCGAAGAGCTCCTGGTGCAGGCGGCCTTGCAAAACGACATCGACCGCGACGCGGGCTTTGTTCAGGCGCTGGAGCAAACGCGTCGCAAACTGCTGTCGCAGTTTTTTGCGGAGCGAATGATCTACCCAAAGACGGCCATCAGCGCGACCGACGTCACCAACTACTACAACGAACAACCCCTGCTGTTTGCACAGCGGCGCCGCTTCCGCCTTACGACCTTCCAGGCGACCTCCGCGGATGTAACGCCGGCGGTGACCGCCGAGCTCGAGGCCGTCAACTCGGTGGAAAAGGTGCGTGATGTGCTCGATGCGCACGGGATCAAGTACTCCACCGAACTGGCGAGCATCTCCCCCGAGCAACTGCCGGTTGACGAGCTGGCAGCCTTTTCGAAGGCGGCGGTCGGCGACCTGTTCATCAACCCACGCGGCGATGGCAGCGTGCTGCTCATGTCCGTCGCAGCGATCGAAGAGGATGTGCCGATGACCCTGGAGCGCGCGAGACCGTTGATCGAGGAATACCTGCACAACACACGCAATCAATCGGCCGCGGCGGAATACGTCGCACGGGTCCGCGCAAACGCGAAGATTGTCTATACCCAGTCGTCGGAGGCTGAATCGCCGCCGGACATGGCCATCACCCAGACAACGGCACAGCAGGCGGGACCGCTTGCCGCCGTGAGCCTTGCCGAATGAAGCCCCGGCGCTCGTACTCATGGCTGGGATTGCTCCTGCTGGTGCTCGGAACGAGCGGCGCCCAGGCAGCCAGCGACTATCGGCTGGGCCCCGGCGACCTGCTGAAGATTTCCACGTTCGGCTACAACGATCTCACCGCCGAGGTGCGCGTCAGCGAGTCGGGGAACATCACTTTTCCTCTCATAGGCCAGGTGCCGGTCGAAGGGCTATCTACTCGCGAGGCAGAAAGCCTGATTGCCGAACAGCTCCAGACGGGCTCGTTCATCACGAAGGCGCAGGTGTCGGTGCTCATCGTCGAGTACCAGAGCCAGAAGGTTTCCGTGATGGGGCAGGTGGGCAAGCCCGGGCAATATTTTCTCGATGGCTCGACGCGCGTGCTGGATCTGCTCGCCAAGGCGGGCGGTGTGGCCGACGAAGCCGCGGCGGATCACGCGGTGCTGTTGCGCCATGACGGCCGCAGCCAGGTTATCGACCTCGAGGCACTATTCAGCGGCGACGCCAGCCAGAATCCTGCAGTCGTCAATGGCGACACCATCAACATTCCGCGCGCGCCGCGCTTCTACATCTACGGCGAAGTGCAGAAGCCGGGTGCGTACCGGCTGGATCGCAACATGACCTTGTCGCGCGCCATTTCCGCCGGTGGCGGCCTGACGGCGCGCGGCTCGGA
>Ga0068865_100001408_pt1 | contig 14010 bp, 12 predicted proteins | sample KBSMisM12_FD_75293 | JGI IMG/M metagenome (GOLD analysis project Ga0068865, IMG submission 75293) | Miscanthus rhizosphere microbial communities from Kellogg Biological Station, Michigan, USA - KBS Miscanthus M1-2 | ecosystem: Host-associated > Plants > Roots > Rhizosphere > Soil ...
GAGATTATCGAGGACCGGGCCGAGCGAGGCATCCTTATCTGCGGAAGCGGCCTTGGCGCGTGTATCGCCGCCAACAAGATGCCTGGTATTCGAGCCGGCAATTGCTCTGACACTTACTCCGCCCACCAGGGCGTTGAGCACGACGACGTAAACGTTCTCGTGCTAGGCTCCCGTGTACTAGGGATCGAAGTTGCCCGCGAGATGATGAAGGCGTTTCTGGACGCTAAATTCTCGGGTGAGGACCGGCATGTCAGAAGGCTCAACAAGGTTATCGAAATCGAGCGCAAATATTGCGGCTAAGCCTGTAATAGACTGTATCTATGAACAAGAAGCGATGGCTATGGCTGCCGGCCAAGGCCGTGCAGAACACGCTTCTTGCCCTCCTTATCGCGACGTGCTCGATTCTATTCACATCCGGAGATTCTCACTACGTCCCCGAGTTCGCTCCCTTCTATGCCCTTGAGCGAGCCGGTTACGATTTCCTTTTCTTCTTCCGCGGCTCCAAGTTGGACCGCATCGATCCGCGCATCATGGTCGTGGGCTTCGATCACCAAAGCGAAGTAGAACTCAAGACTCGGTGGCCGGCGCCCAGAAACCTCCATGCGAAAGTGATTCGCAACTTGGCTAAGGATGGAGCATCCCTGATCGTCTATGACGTCTTGTTCTGGGGCGCAACAAATCCAAAAGACGACAAAGACCTCGACCTTGCTTTGAAACAAGCAGGCAATGTCGTACAGCCTATGCGCATTGATCGGGATTATGTGCAAAAACTGGAGTCACTTGAAGAACCTTATTACAACGACGACCTGAACATTGACTTCCTGTCGAACTCGGTAGACGGGTGCGCTGAAGTTCCCCAGGACGTCGACGGCGTCGTGCGACGGTACACCCCGTTTATGTATTTCCAGGACGAGCCAAAACCATCAATGGCAGCCGCAGCCTATTTGAAGCTGAGAGGGTTGGATCAGAACAATTTGACGATCCGCAAAGATGGATTCCAAGTGGGGGACGTGATGATTCCGCGTAGCGGTCCCGTCATACAAGACCCGTTCAACACCCGCTTTCTTATTCCTAGCGCGTATATGGATTTTCCCGCCGGAAACGCATCCTTTGGCTTGAATGTCACCTTTACCGACTTGGTGAAGGGCACATTCCCCAAAGGCACGTTTCGGGGAAAGATTGTGTTCGTCGGACGAACAGGTCAAGAGCTAAATCGCGAGAACTACGATCTCTTCGTGACCGCATTTACAAACCACAGCGATGACTCATTGAGCGGTTCAATGGGTTGGGTGAAGACGATGCCTGGCGTCTTCCTGCAAGCGCTCAATCTCAACGCGCTCCTTCATAACGGGTTTATTGTGAAAGCGCCAATTTGGTCTGTATGGATTCTTGTCTTCGGCTTAGTTGTTGCAGGTGCCGCCGGCGTCCGCTCAAGCTTTAACTGGCGCGGACCCGCAATCCTTTTTCTTTGCACTCTTCTTTATGTCGGCTATTCCCTTACTGTTTTTTCGCGCTTCAACTTCTATGTTCCGTGGGTAGTCCCGAGTTTGTTGATGATGTCGAGCATCATCCTCGTGACTTACTTCGAACGTGGAGCGCTGCGTCGCAAGTGGTCGCGATACGTCTCACCACAAGTCCTTGAGCGCATTATCAAGGGCGAAGAAGAAGGCGCGGCGCAACGCTATCGCGCTTCTGTTGTCTTTGGCGACATCCGAGGCTTCACCGCCTTCACCACGTTACACACCCCAGAAACTGTAGTGAAACTTCTGAACGCGCACTTCGAAAAAATGACGACGATCATCTACGAAGAGCACGGAACGATCGACAAGTTTATGGGCGATGGCGTCATGGCACTCTTCGGCGCGCCCGTGCCCATTCCCAATGACGCAGTGTGCGCGGTTCGTGCCGCATGGCGCATGTGCGAAGCGTCCAAGGAGCCGCTGACATTAGATGGCGAATCGTTTGTCCTCTCGTCAGGTTTTGGAGTCACAAATGGTTTCCTAGTTGCAGGACACGTCGGCAGCAAAGTGCGCCACGATTACACGGTCATCGGCGACGTCGTCAACATCGCGTCACGCCTTCAAGGCGTAACCAACTCTTCCGACGTGGTGATCGATTCGACCACCATGCGGTTGGTCAGTGACCACTTCGAGGTCGAGTCTTTAGGCGAAGTCTTCATCAAGGGATTGCCGGAACATATGGAGTGCTACCGGGTAACCGGCATGCGAGATTTGTCAACCTCCCGGAAGCGAAAGGAAAGGTCCAGACCGGCAAAAACTGGTATTTCCTAAGCCCTAGTGGCCGCCTCATTGCTGATACTATGAGGGTGGTGCCTTTCGGCACTTTGGCCCGATCATGCATATTGTTTCGCCCCGCATTTTGAACCTAACTTTGGCAGCCGCGATCCTCGTGGCGCCCGTACTGGCCGCTGGCCAGGGCAATCCCATCGTCGGTAAGTTCAGCGCGGCCAGGAACGCCAAGATCAGCAAGGGCCCGGCCGACACTTCTCGAGACTTTATTGAAGCAAAGACCGGACAGTCGGTTCGTGAAGGCTTCGCGGTTCGGACGAGCCGCCGATCCTTCGCTGAAATCACTTTCACCGACGGTTCCGCCATGCGAATCAACGAGCAGACGGACCTGATCGTCCAGAGCGCCAAGACTCTTCGCCGAATCAGACTGAACAGCGGCGAGGTGTGGGTGAAGGACGAGAACGGCAGTCGCACCGCGGTTCAAACGCCAGTCGCAACCGCTACCGCTCGAGGAACAGAATTCACGGTCAGCGCCGATGGCAAAGTTTCCGTTAGCGATGGCGAAGTCGAGCTCACGAACAAGGAAGGAAAGACTCTCGTTCTCGGCCCCGGCGACATCGGCGGAATCGGCCCAGGTGGTCAGCCCATCAAGCTAGGAGCTGGCAACACCCCAGGATCAGACAACTGGTACCAGAAAGCTCAGCAAATGCCGCAAGGCATGGACTTGGGCAGCCTCGCGGCGGTTGGCGCGGTCGGAGCCGGATTTGGAGGCGGAGGACACGCTGCTCACCCGAATCAGGCCGTTCCAGAACCTGCCACGCTGTTCGCGCTCACCACGGGTCTAGGCGCGCTCCTCTTGCGAAAACGCACTCGCCGATAAGCCTTTAGAAATCCAGCGAAGGGCATCCCCGTCGACGAATCGCCACGGCAATTCCTCGCCACGCCCTTTCGCCAGCCCTATCCGCACGTCCCGTACCACGTTCGTGACCGTCTTGCCCGGCTCAACCCGTAATTCGCTTTTCGGATCGAACAGGTCGACTCCGTAATCTCCCCCGGTGATATCGAACGCGGAGGCAAGTTTTCCTGGGCCGGAAAGGAGGTCTTCGGGACGCTTTGCTCGGGGTCGCCTGGCAAACATTTCATCCAAGCCCTCCAGCGGCTCCGCCGCACGGACGAGCAACGCCGCTGCACGTCCCTCCGGATGCGCAGTCACGTTCAGCATCCAATGAACTCCGTAGTTGAAATAGACGTAGGCGATCCCTGCCCTCCCGAACATCACGTCGTTCCGCTTGGTCCGCCCTCGATGCGCGTGCGATCCAGCATCATCTTCCGCGCGATACGCCTCCACCTCGACGATTCGCGCCCGTCGAGCACCTCGGACAAGATGCGCTCCCAGCAAGACCGAGCCCGCGTGGAGCACGTCCGTCTCAAGTGCCTTGAGGATCTGCTTTCGCGTCATCGCAATCCGGGACTATACACTCCCCGTAAAATCACCAGCACTTGGATTCAGTTTAGGTTAGCCGCGTCAAGGCAAATGCGTAAGGATCGCAATAATTCAGTTTCTTTCCGCCAGGAGTACAGTAAAATTGCGTGAGAGGGAGAGGCAATGGAAGGCCGCCTTACGCAACCGCGCGTCAGTCAGGAAGACAAAAAGCGTCACATATCGCATCGACCGGCCCAATCGGCTGCCATCGATGCCTCGCGCTTGAACGCGAAGGCAAAACGCCGACGCGAAATCTATTTCACTCTTCTCATCGTAACGGGTGCTCTACTCATCACCACGTTGCTGCGCATGATGTTGCAGCCTGTCCTCCTTCAAGACTATCCCTTCGCAACCTATGCGATCGCCGTCTTCATCGTGAGCGCCATCTGCGGAATGCGACTCGGAATGCTGACCGCACTGCTGGGCGCCGCAATCGGAATTCCTTTCTTTGCAAAATTTAGCGGCCCAGGAAGTCTAGCAACCCCGACCGGGTGGATCGGCCTCGCCGAATACTTCGGAACTTCTCTCGTCATCTCCGCCCTTTGCGGCTCTATCGTCTCAGCGCGAAGGCAGGCCGAAAGAGTCGCCAAGCTCGCGACCGAAGGTCAGCAACGACTAGAGCGGGAAATCGAGGCACGCGAACTGGCCCAGGACGCAGCCCGCGAAGCCAACGATCGCACAACGCGCCTCCTCGACAAGATCGCTGAGGCGGTCATGGCCCTCGACTTGGATTGGAACGTTCTCTACGCCAACGAGAACGCGCTCGCTCTTCTCGGAACGCCTCGCGACATGCTCATGAATTCTCCGCTGACCGCAACCCTGAGCGGCGAACTGATGGCAAAGCTCGGAGACTCGAGAAGAACGGGATTGCCGACAAGCTTCGAAATCTACGACCCGCTGTCGAAACTGTGGACAGAGTATCGAGTGCATCCGACCGCCGATGGAATGACCGTCTTTGGTCGCGACATCACGGAAGAAAAGCGAACACGTGATGCGCTGGAAGCGAGCGATCAACGCTACCGCGCATTTTTGGCCCAAAGCTCGGACTCCATCTGGCGTTTCGAACTCGAGCGGCCAGTTCCAACCGATCTCCCAATCGACGAACAGATCGAGGCGTTCTACCGATACGGCTACCTCGCAGAATGCAACGACACGATGGCACGACATCACGGTTTTATTTCTGCCAGCGACGTGATTGGAAAGAGACTCAACGAGCTCCTGCCTCGAGACGACAGCCGAAGCATCGATTACCTACGCAAATTCATCAGGAGCAACTTCCGGCTAGAGAGCGCTGAATCGATGAATTTAGATCCGGGCGGACAACGCCACTACTATTTGAATAACCTGCTTGGAATTCAAAGAGATGGCATGCTCCACCGCGCATGGGGAATTCAGCGCGACGTCACAAAACAAAAGCAAGCCGAATCCGCCGTCAAGAAACTAAATTCTGAATTAGAAGAACGAGTCGAGGAAAGAACCGTTGCCCTCCGTTCTGCGAATCGAGAACTGGAATCGTTCTGCTATTCCGTCTCTCACGATTTGCGCGCCCCGCTTCGATCTGTCATTTCCCAAAGCAATATCCTCCTTGAGGATCACGCGGCGCAGTTGGATGAAGATGGTGTTGGAACTCTACAGCGTTTGATCAAGGCCGCAAAGAATATGGCGAGCACCGTCGAGACCTTGCTCGAACTTTCGAAACTACAACGCAAGGAAATGAACAAGGAAGATGTCGACCTTTCCGAGTTAGCCGATTTCATTGCTCAAGATATCAAAGCACGTGGCGCATGTCCGAAGACAGAGTTCCGCATCGAATCCAGTCTCAAAGTACACGCCGATAAGGGCTTGATTCGAGTAGCTCTCGTCAACCTCATGGAAAATGCATGCAAGTTTGCATCCCGTGGCGAGGATCCCTGCGTCGAAGTTGGGTCCCTCGACAAGAATGGCGCGCACACTTACTTCGTCCGCGATAACGGCGTCGGTTTCGACATGCAGTACGTCGACAAGATATTCCAGCCGTTCGAGCGACTGCACCGAGCAGAAGAATTCCCAGGTACCGGCATCGGACTTGCAAACGTGCTGCGTGTGATCGAACGACACGGCGGCCGCGTTTGGGCAGAAGGCGAGATCGGCAAAGGCGCGACCTTCTACTTCACGCTCTAACTCAGCGGAAGCGCCAAATAATTCCCGTGTTCCCGTTTTGGATCGCCTTTGCACTGAAGGTCTTCACATGCGAATCAGCGAAGAGAATCGGGGCGACTCCTTCATCCTTACCTGTCCGATTATAAGGAGCGTAAGCCGGTTTGAGTTCGTCACCTGAGAGCACCGGAAACTCAATGACCAAGTCACGATCGCTGACCAGTGGAGGTGACTGAGTCACGTCGTCACTACGCGGCAACCCGTTATAAGGGTTGAATTCGTAGCCGCGATAGTTTTCTGCGCTCGGACCTGATGGCGTCGTCGTAATAATCGGGATCGCGGCGGGGTTCAACGTCTTGTCGATGATGAGTCCATCTGTGAACGCCTGGCAATTCGTTTTGTCATCCGTGTTATCGGTGCATCCAAACTCAGGGTCGATCGCCGTGGCGGAGTTCATTCCAAAACTTCCCCAGCCGCGCAGCTCCCAACTCCCGGGATATTGGCCCTTCGTGTCCTTCGCGATGAATGGACCCTTACTGCCACCTGCGTACGTAAAAAGATTCGTCGACCACATCCGGCCTGGATCCGTTTCGGGAACGCCGTAATTGGTCGATGGCACCCAAAATCCATCGTTATCGCCCGAGTAAAGCGCCGCTGCTTGGCCGAGTTGCCCCAACTGCTTGATCGCGGAAGCTCTATTAGCTGCTTGGCGTGTATTCGCAATCGCGGGAAAGATAATGGCGACAACAATGGCGATGATCGCGATGACCACAATCAACTCGATGAGCGTCATCGCGGCAACGCGACGGGCCAAAGTTCTCGTTCGCCTAAAGCTTGACGCGCTCATCACAAATACCGGGTCGCAGACGGGCCGGAGCCGTTGGTCCTCAAAGTAAATACGCAGCAGATGCCCACGGGGATACCGACAAGCCAGGCATTGCGCTCGCTTCGACATTCCCCCTATGCCATGTTACAGGGTCCAGGGTCCCAGTCTGAAGCTGGGGAAGCTAATTGAGTATCCTAATCCCCTCAGTCGGGATGTGGCTCAGCTTGGTAGAGCGCTCCTTTCGGGTGGGAGAGGCCGGCAGTTCGAATCTGCCCATCCCGACCATTCTCCCCTCAGTTTTCGCCCCTTCTAACCGCCTCGAGTCGCCGGATCATCCGGTAGCAAGGCCAGAGCCCGATCAAGCCCAAAACCCCGAACGAGCAGTCGATCAGGCGCCATTCAAACGGGATGCCTCGCGCTGCCCCAAACACCAATGCAAACGGAATGACAAGCGCGCAAGAGATCATTCCAAACTCGACCACCCAAACGTTCTTCACCGGATCCTTGATCGGCCCCCAAAAAGCAATCGCAATCACAAAGTGCCCGAACGCCAACCAGTCCGTGCCATAGAAAAGGAACGGATATGAAATCGCCGTTTCTCTCAGTCCGTGCTGAACTCTATGAATCCATTCGGCGACCCAGGAATGAGCATCCCCCGCTCCAACCGCACGCGTGAGCCAATCCACTTCGGAGGGCAGTGGAATCGCAGTAACACCTGCCAGAACGAGCACAAATATGAAAGACCAAAGCAGGATCCGAATTCGAAGCAATAGGGCTGCGCGGCCATCCATCGTAATAACGGTACATCCAAACCCGTCTCCTTGTTTAGAAAGCCCGTATTTAGTTCCAGTTCTTACGCCGTGAACTTATAGTTCACGATCGAAATGAACGTTTCCTGAACAGGCCGCCATGTTCGGAATTCCTTCCTCTCAAGCGCGTTACGATCTTCAAGTCGCAACGGCACAAAGACGCCATCGACTCAAAGAGGAGAAGATATGAAACGCACAATCGCATTCGCATTTGGAACACTCGCCATCGCATCCCTCGCCGGAGCGCAAGGAATGAGCGGAATGAAAATGATGGGCCGATATGCCGGCCCCGTTTACACCGGCGCACCCATGCTCAAGACCACCGTATCCGCCGTGATGGCAGGTGGCGGCCCCGGTAAGTTTTCAACCGCCAAGGCGATCACCGCATTAGCCGGAAAGAAAGGCACCGACGCCGAAGTGAAGAAGCTCACCAAGCAATACGGCGCAGACAAAGTCAGCGACTTCCTAAAAGTCAATGACTTCGCAATCGAAGATGCGGTCAAGATCGCTCTCGCCGCTGGCGTCAAACTTCCCAAGGGCAATCTGAAAGGCAAGGCCCTCGGCATGGAACTCGTCAAGCTTGGCCTGGACAAGGACAACACCTACTATGTCGAATACATGTTGGACAAGTTGGTCACCCACGACATTCACCTCAAGGTGATGGATGACATCGACGCCAAATTCGGCCAGGCTGCCGACGCGAACTACCACAAGATCGCGAACCAGGCTTACTACGACTATGCCCACCTGATCGGCATGAAGAAGGTCAAGCTCGCCAGCTTCCACTAAGCTGTGTTTAGCACCCGTCCCGGATCGGGTGAAAAGGGTTCGAAGCTCACGTCGAAGCGAAGTCGAGGCGTGAGCGGAGAACCCAAGAATAATAGAAAAAGGGATGAGCGTCTATCTTCTCAAAGCCGAAGGCGTGAGACAATAGAGGCTCATCCACCACTAAGATGCAAACACAGCGCGCATACAACACCGGCATGATCGCGGCGATGATCGCGGCGACGTTGGTCGAACTCATAACCGGCATAGTCCTTCTTCCGTTCTACGACGCAAAAGCGGACAGCGCCTACGCCAGCATCAGTGCGATGGGCGACATCAAGATTCTCGACTTCCTTCGCAATGTCCACCATTGGTCGTCGGCGCTCATCATCGTTCTCGGAACGATCTACATTCTCGCCGGACTCTTTCGCGGCGCATATCAAAAGCCCGGTCAATGGCTTTGGATCGGTAGCATCGCCCTTTTCCTTCTCAGTTTGGGAATGCAGATCACCGGTCACCTGCTCCCGATGGATCAACAAGCGGTTCGAACCGCCGTCGTCGAAACCGGCATCGCCGCCGATGCACCGGTAGTCGGAACCATGCAGGCGAACTTGATGCGCGGTGGCGAATCGGTTGGGCCTGCAACGCTTCACCTGTGGTACGTCGCTCACGTCGCGATCTTTTCCGTCTTGCTCGTCGGACTTCTCGTTTGGCTATTTCTCTCCGCTAAGAAAGTCGGTGTGTCTCTCAAAAGATCTACATGGATGTTGGGGAGCCTCGCGATTCTTCTTCTCATGTCGATTGCCCTCAAAGCGCCGTTCGGACAATCGGCAGCAGTCAAAGATTTCGCAGATTCCGGCGCGCGACCAGAGTGGTACATCTTGCCGCTCCATAGTCTTCTCGTCATCGCCCAATCTCTCAAACCGACAATGGCATTTGTTGGGACCATGCTCATCCCTGGAATCGCAGTCGCTTTCCTGATCCTTCTGCCCTGGCTACATAAGAAAGAAAAAACGAGCATCGCGCGCGGTCTTGGTGTTGTCGGAACGATAGCCATCGTCGGCCTCTATGCCTACAGCTTTAGCGATGTCGCACCGCCGGTCGGCGACCAGATCGTCGCAACAATAAACAAGGGCGGAAGCAATGGACCAACCAAACTCGACCCCAAGATCGTCGCACAAGGCAAGACGCTGTTTGCAGCTCAGGGCTGCGATGGCTGCCACGTCATCAACGGCAGAGGCGATAAGGTCGGGCCAGACCTAAGCGATGAAGGATCGAAGGGCCGCGGCGTAGATTGGCAGGAGCGACATCTGGTCAATCCGAAAGACACCACTCCTGGATCGACGATGCCTTCATTCAAGAATCTCAAGAAAGTCGAACTCGGCGCCCTCGGTCAATATCTCGAATCTCTGAAGAAGTCATAAGCGGTGACTGCAACTAGGGTTGCGAAAAGTCGAGGACGTTGTCGCACGTTCCGAACGATTTCATCCGCGGCGTGCCACCATCGTCTTTCAAGTCCCGACCCACGCTGTAGACCACGAACGCATTGCCCTTCAGTTTGAATTTCAGCGGCTTTCCCGTAAAGGGATCGAGCGAGTTCACTCCGGATATCGGCAATGTCTTTGGCCAACTGCCATGGTCGAGCTTCCATTGAGCGATTTGTGCGCCCGCCAATAGTAACCGTCGCTGCGCGAGTTGGTCCGCCCAATTATCGCAAATGAGTGCACGCCAAGTCATATCGCCCCAAAGGCTCTGAACGACCGAGTCCCTTGCGAGGATTTCGTTGCCCGAGACGATTGCCGACTTAAAACTCTTCCACTCAGTTGGGTCTTGCGGCATGGATTCAAAGGCCCTGCGCCAACCTTTGACAACCTTGGCACCCACGTATCGCACCACAACATTCGACGTCGCGACCTTGTAGACAAACTTGTTTTCCGAAACGAAATTCGGGGCCGGCTCCCTTCCCGTTCGAATATCTTGAAGGGCCTCCAATTCCATCTCGAAACTTGACTGAAACCGAAGTTTCAGATCTGGCATATGAGGGAAAGCATTGGCCAAGTTCAAAGTGCGCTGGACGCAGTTGCTATCATTTAGATGACTCGATAGCATCTTATGCGCGTGCGACACGACCGTCATTTCCATCATGCCCGAGGAAAGGATCGCAAGTCCTTGAGGGTTCTCGCTGAGTTGCTTTGCAACGCGCTCTGCTGCGCCCAGATCATCAAAGGCTTCTTTGATCTTCCCATCCTCTGCATTGAGGGTAGCTCTTAAATACAGTAGCCGTGTGGCGGTGCGAACTCCTCCCACATCGCGAACCATTGATCGGCCCCCATCGGGGCTCTTATGTTGTGCAAGAACACACCGTTGCATCTTGGAGCCTGAGACAATTGTGTCAATCAACGGTCCAAGCATCTTAGTTGCGAACCGCCCTGCCTTTCTGTCAGCCGCTGTAGCCTTAGGTGAAGTTGCCTTTGCCAGATCCTGCGTGAGCCCTTTTGCTGTCTCATCGCTGGCCAACACAGACGCAACGTGCAAGTAAGCTTCTGCCGCATTCGAACCACTTTGTGGAGCTAGGTTATCGAGTTCCGTAAGCGTTGTGGGGACACCCATCTTCTTGAGTGCCGCGACATCCCGGTCCATCGAACAAGAAAACGATGTGAACCAGCCGACGACTCCCATCAACAAAACGAAAGCCGGCCCGCCGACAGTGAATAGCCTACGGCGCTTACTTGAAGTCGGCTTGCCCACTCAATCATTATCCAATGCTTCGGCGCCTGCTGCGCGGTCTCCGTCTGCGGTCCCCCTCTCCTTGGGAGTCGCACCCGCAGACTTCTATGACGCCAATAGACTTGTATGTGCGACGAACAGGTACAGGGACCGAAATCCCGGATAGACCCGTAGGGTCGGTTCGGGGGGGAGTGGTTAGGGGTAGGGGTTCTTTGGAATTATTGGGAATGATTCCCCCTTCCTTCCGATCCTCAGCACTCAACACTGAACACTCAACACTCAGCACCCTTACAACTTCCGCTCGACCACCTGAAATGGGTGCAAATATCTTCGGCTTTCGCCGCCTCTATTTGCGACCACCTGCCCGAATCGGAAGAGGCTCCAGATTTTTAAACTTGTACGTCTCCCCCTGAGAAAAGTTGAAACCTATGGGTTGAGAGGCAATCTCGAACGAATCACCCTTCACCGAATAGTGGAAGAGGGCGTTCGTAAACGGATCGATCGCATCTTGATCGAACGGCAATAACTCACCTGGCAATCGTCGTTGGTCAAGCCGAGACAAAAGAATCTTTGCGCAGGAGAGCACCATTCGACGACGCGCGATCTGCTGGACCCAATCGCCGACTGCCACCTCATCAGAAAGATAGGGACGCGCTCCCGCACCAAGCGGCGCAAGGTCCGTTGCTCGTTTGTCTGCGTCGAACAACGCCTGTTGAACACCTCGCCAATCGCGATGGTCTTTGGGCATCGATTCATACAAGACCCTCTGTAGGTGGATCGCCTTATTGAAGAGAAGGTGTACATGCACTCGCCCCCACGGTGTGATCTTTTTGTTCGCGCGGCTATCGACAAAATCGGTGCCGTCTAGGTATTTGTTGGGATCTTGCTCCGCTTGTCGGATGCCGTAGAGACTATCGAGCGCCTCCGATTTCAGATCGTCTTCAAGATCGCGAAGAGGCGGCAATCCATCGATAACTTTTATCACTTTTGCAAGCGTGCTTGGATCATTCGAATGCTCTCTGACTACAGCTTCGAGCAACAACAGTAATTCTCCGTTTACCGTGGAGTAATTAAGTCGAGAACTGTAATTCAAGTCTGTTCGCATTTGAGCGAGCAATTTTCCGATCCGCCTGAAGTCATCGAATGCTTCATCCATGTGTCCAGACTTTGACTCCGTGTAGGCACACGCACCTAAGAGTCTGCCAGCGAACAGAATCCCTTCGGCGTCCCGATAATCCACTCCGTCGGGTTTATAAGGCAACACATACCGAGGCATCTCACTTGCCCTTCGGGCATCATTCAATACCGCTTTCAGGTGGGAGTCAATCGTAATCGCATCCTGAGCACCCGCAGCACCAGATCGGTTTTGCAGCTTGACGAACAAGTCAGTAGTCAAGATGGACGTCCGCTGGTGAGCCGATAGCCGTGCAACGTCAGACCAAACTTCTTTGTAGGGCGCAAATGCGTCTTCACCTACTTTCGGGAGACGGGCGTTCCAGTCCTCTATCGTGGTGATCGCGCCAGCTTTTCGCATCGCCTCGATGTCTACGTTCCGCCCTCTGTTCGCGGAAATGACTAGACAAAGACCGAAGAAGCAGATAATGACGCCCAACACGCCAACCACTCGTAAAGACTTCTTCATTCAAATCACCCATTATCTGACGCAACTTCACTTAAATTGTAACGCCTACAACTTCCGCGCGACCACGTGAAACACGTGCCAGTGCTTCGGCACGTTCTGCGCCGTCTCCCCGTCCCGATCAACCTCGTCCATGAACAAAACCTCGAACGGTTCTAACATGTCCTCTATCTGTTCGTTCGTCTTGACCGTGTAGCCTCGCGAAACCCAATCGTCGTTCACTCCCAGAATCTGAACCGACAACAAGCCGTCGGGTCGCACCGCATCCACGACTTGCTTCCAAACGCGATCGTAGACGCCCGGGGCAATGAAGAACAACGAAAAATGTGCGACCACCACATCGAACGTCCCCAGCGACTTCCAATCTAGATTCTCAAACGAACTGCAAATCAACTTCACGGGTGCGCCCGAAGGGAGGCGCGATTGCAAGATGTCCAACGCCTCTTGCTCGGCATCCACCGCCGTCATTCTAAAGCCCTTGGAAAGGAGATGCAACACTCCCTGGCCAACGCCGCAACCCAAATCCAGCGCGTCGCCACCGTTTGGCAAGTGAGGATCGAGGTTGTCGTAATGTGGGTGGCGCGGACGCTCTAACATCGCCGCGTAATAGTCGGACCAGTTGACAGTAAAGGGTTCGGACATGAGCAAATCATCTTATCCTCTGCGCCAGCGCATCAATCCAGAAACGCCAAAAACATACGATCCGACATGGATGATTTGGAGTGGATATTCTCTTTGTCCAAAACTTGCGACAACACCCGTACGGGATGCATGGCAAACGTTTCGGCGGCTAACACGCCAACCACAAAGGTCGAGGACAAGAATTTCTCGCACCTGATGATGATCATCGTCTTCGGCATCTTTGCCACGACCCTGCCCCAACCTCAACTTCTCGGCAAGTTATCGATTACCCACCTGCTGAAAGACAACCTCGGGCTCCCCGCCCAAAGCGTCGCCGGTTTCTTCTTTCTGTGCGGCATCGCATGGTATTTCAAACCGCTTGCCGGAATCCTTACCGACGCGTTTCCATTCATGGGAACCCGTCGCCGAAATTACATGCTTTTCAGTGCTGCTCTATCCGCAGTGAGCTGGATCGGAACGTTCTTCCTTTGGAAAGTATTTGGGAGTGGTGCCAACGCAAATCACACTCTTGCTTTCCGTGCTCTCCTCATCGGATCCATCGTCATCAATACGTTCATGGTAATGGCGAGCACCGTAACCGGAGCCTTCCTGGTCGAGGCCGGACAGAGTTACGGCGCGACAGGAAGATTCACTTCGACCCGCATGTTCATTCAAAACATTTGCGCGATCATCAACGGATATGCCGGAGGCCTGCTCGCAAGTGTTGGCTTTCTTTGGGCTTGCGGTGCGAATGC
>Ga0068865_100001415_pt1 | contig 13980 bp, 13 predicted proteins | sample KBSMisM12_FD_75293 | JGI IMG/M metagenome (GOLD analysis project Ga0068865, IMG submission 75293) | Miscanthus rhizosphere microbial communities from Kellogg Biological Station, Michigan, USA - KBS Miscanthus M1-2 | ecosystem: Host-associated > Plants > Roots > Rhizosphere > Soil ...
GCGCGGATGTTCAGCATCCGCTGGTACTCGTCCTCCTCGTCCTGCAGGTACTTGAGGACGATCAGCACCACCGCGGCCACCGGGATCGCGGGCAGGGCGGCCACCAAGTAGAGCCAGGGCTTGCCGGGCAGCATCGCGTGGTGGGCGGCGTAGTCCACCGGGACCAGCACCGCGAGGTAGGCGGCCATCGCCAGGCCGAAGCGGGTCATGTAGCGCCGCCAGGACGGCTTGCTCACGATCGAAGGCGAATGCGTCGTGCTCATCGCTTGCTCACTTCCCAGAAGAGGCGCGCCAGCAGGAAGCCAGCCATCGGGAAGCCGATGCACAACAGGTAGCCGTACTGGAAAGCGCGGAAGAGCTCGCGGCCGAGGCCGTAGTGCGCCGGGTCCAGCCAGTGGAGCCCGCCCTGGCCGATGAACACATAGCCCACCGCCGAAAGCGCCAACCCGATGGCCCCGCCCCAGTACCAGGCGAACTTGCCCGCCTCGCGCTGGAACTCGTCGATGTGGCGGAACGCCAGCGTGGCCATCCACAGCGTCCAGGCGATGCCGATCGCCGTGGTGGCCGTCGGGATCAGCACCCGGGCGGTGCCCACGTCGGCCGCGGTGACGCCCAGGACCAGCCGTGGCGAGCTCATGATCGCCCACCCCCCGACCCAGCCGGCGAGTATGAACTTCCACGCGCCCCAGCTTCGCTGGTCGATCAACATGTCGGTTCTCCTTGTTCGAAGGTGTGGCGTGCGCGGGTCAGCGCTTCAGCCACCAGGCGGCGCCGGCGATGGCGAAGCCGGCGACCTGCGCCGTCGCCACGCCGAAGGCGCCCAGCGCGATCAGCTCGATCGGCGTCCAGGCGCCGCGCAGCATCTGGTCGAGGAACGGGGCGCCCGCGGCGGCGTAGAGCCCCCACGCGGCCACGGTCAGCGCCATCGCGCCGCCGCCGCCCCAGTACCAGGCGAAGCGCACGACGGCCCGGCCGGTCTCGTCCAGCCGGCGCGCCAGGGTCAGGCTGGCGGCGACCGCCATGCCCACAACGCCCGCCATGACGGCCAGCGCCTCGGCGGGATGGCCGAAGGCCAAGAGGGCCTTGATCGCCCCCCAGGCGACGATCGCCAGGACTGCCGCCGAGATCATGTACGTGCGGCCGTCGAGCCGCTCAGGGTTCAGGGTCATGTGAACCTCCCTTGTCTATATGACAAGGAAACATGACATTCAAAGCATGTCAAGCGACCCTTGCATTTTGCCGTCTGCAGACCGACGCTCCCTGAAAAAGAACACGTTATCTCAGGAACGGCGCCGGATATGACGCGTTCGCACCCCAAGTCGCGCAGCCGACGCCTTGGGGGCTTTCATTGTGTCTGACGCCGAGCGCTACCTGGAGCGGGCCGCCCAACTGGAGGCGATCGCCCAGCAGTCCGTCGTCCCTGAGCACAACGCCAAGCTCCTGGAAATCGCCGCCGAGTGGCGCCGCATGGCCGCACAGGTGGAGCGGCTGGAGACGCGGACCTGGCGCACCGAGAACCGGGCCAAGGGCGCGCCTTAGCCTCGAGGCGCGGGCGGCGCTTCGCCCTACTGCACCCGCTCCACCTTGAACCCGCGGGCCTTCATCAGCGCCGGCAGCCCGTCGTCGCCGAGCATGTGCAGGGCGCCGACATTGACCAGCTCCACCCCCGGATGGGCGGCCATCTCCCGGCTCAGCGCATCCGCCCAGGCCAGGTTGCGGGTCTTCAAGAGCGCCTCGTAGAGGGTGGGATTCTGGCGGTCCATGTCGCGCACGAGGCCGGGGCCCAGCTGGTCCAGGTCGCCGTCCAGCCACTGCCGCTCCAGCGAGTCCGCCCGCGGATCGAGCGTGATCTTCAGCCGTCCGTGGGACTGCGCCCGCTCATGGATCACGCCCGTCAGGTAGGCCACCTCCGCTGGCTCCGACAGGCCGGCGAACATCTTCGCCTGGTCCTCCAGGGTCTCGAACGCGCGCACCTGCTTGCCGCCGGCCGCCGCCTCGCGGCCCACCGTCATGTCGGCGCCCGACTCCACCGCCGCGCCCGCCGCCAGCACCGGCTGCATCGACAGCATCATCGCCGCCGCCCAGGGCCGCAGGTGGTCGATCCGCGCGATGTCCGCCTGGCCCTTCAGCACCGCCAGGTCCGCGGGCTTCAGCTTCTGCGACAACGCCCGGTCGGGATCGACGCCGTATTGGCTCAGGATGTTCGTGACGGCCAAGGTGTCGGCGTGGGTGAGGTCGGCCTCGAACCAGACGACATCGGCCTTGCGGTAGGCCGCGTCATAGGCCGGCGTGCGCCACGCCGCCGAGGGGCTCAGCGCATGCAGGGTGCCGAACAGGTAGACTTCCGAGTCGCCGCCGCTCACCCGCCACATCGCCGGCGCGGCAAAGCTTGCGGACCCGAAGGCCCAGAGGCTGATGGCGGAGATCGCGGCGAGCGCCGCGGTAGCGACACGCAACAGGGACAACGAACGCTCCCCTACAAAGAAGCTCGGCCTATTCGCCCCAGATCCGGAAATGCTTCGATAGCTTCAGACCCTGGCGCTGGTAATGCGACCCGAGGTCGCCATAGAGCCGCGCGGGCTTCTCGGTCAACGGCTCATAGACCAGCCGCGCCACGGTCTGGCCGTCCTCCAGGATGAACGGCGTCTCGTGGCTGCGCACCTCCAGCACGCCCTTGCTGCCTTTGCCGTGCGCCTCGTCGGTCCCGAACCCGGGATCGAAAAAGCCGGCGTAGTGAACCCGGAACTCGCCCACCGACGGGTCGATCGGCGTCATCTCGGCCGCCTCCAGCACCGGGATCTCCACGGCCCCCTTCGACGCCAGGATGTAGAACTCGCCGGGGTCCAGCAGCAGCTGGCCGTTGCGCGGGATCAGCGGCTCCCAGAAATCGCGCGGGTCGTGCCCGTCCTCGTGGTCCAGGTCGACGACGCCCGCGTGCCGACGCCCGCGGAACCCGGCGATCTCGCCCGTCAGGTCCACGCCCACGCTCTCGATGCGCAGCCGCTCCGGCGTCCCTGCCTTGAGCCGCAGCTGGTTCAGCCGCGTGCCCGTGCGCACCAGCACCGAGAACGTCTGCGGCGCGATCTCCATGTAGATTGGCCCGTCATAGCCCTCGTCCACGTCGTCGAAGGCGTTCCCCCGGTCGGTCAGCAGGCGCACGAACACGTCCACGCGGCCCGTCGAGCTCTTCGGATTGGCCCGCGCCGAGACGCCCGCCGGCAGCTTCAGCCGCTCCTGCAGCTCGGCGATGTAGACGCACCCGCGCTCCAGCACCGCGCCGCCGCCGGAAAGGTCCAGCTCGTGCATCGCCACCTCGGCGATCCGTTCACGGACGGTATGACGCCCCGGCAGGAACGAGGCCCGCACCCGCCACGCCCGCCCGCCGAGCCGCAGGTCCAGGCTCGCCGGCTGCACCTGGTCGTCGTCGAACGCCGACGCCGCTGAAATCGCGCCGCCCGCGATCAGGGCCTCGATGGCTTGGCAGGGCAAGATGCCCGGGCGGGGAAACACGCTCATGGGCGAGGGAGAGTTAGCGGAGATGGCAAAGGTTGCAAGGGGCGCCCGAACCCGCGCCGCCCGCGCGTCCCTCAGAGCAGGGGTTGCTGGCGCTCTGAAGCCGGGGCCGCGGCCGTGGCGCGGAACTGGACCTCCACGACGGCCCCGGGACCTTCGAGGATGCGGACGGAGCCGCCCATGCTGTCCGCTAAGGCGCGCACGACCCGCAGGCCCAGCCCGTCCGGTCCGTCCGCGAAGCCGCGGCCGTTGTCGGCGACCCGCACCGTGACGGTGTCCTGCGCCTTGGAGACGACCACGTCGATCTCGCCGCCCTGGCCCGCGAAGGCGTGCTTTGCGCAGTTGGTCACCAGCTCGTTGACGATCAGGCCCAGGTTGACCGCTTCTCCGATCGGCAGGGCGATCGGCTCACAGCTCAGCCGCAGCTCGACGCCGCCGGCCTCGAAGAGGGCCTGGGACAAACGCAGGCGCAGGTCTTCGAGGTAGGAGCAGACGTCGACCCGATCGGACCCCTTCTGCTGGTGCAGCGCGCTGTGCAGGTCGCCGATCGAGCGGATCCGATGCACCGCCTTGGCGAGGTGCTCGCGCACTTCTGCGGAACTGCCGCGCGCCTGCAGTTCCAGGATCGAGGCCACGACGGCCAGGTTGTTCTTCACCCGGTGGTTCAGTTCGTCGAACAATTCGGCCTGGCGGCGCTCGGCGCGCTTGCGCGCGGTGACGTCGACGAACAGCTGGGCGAACTCCCGGTCGGAGAGCCGCATCATGTGCACTTCGTACCAGCGCGACGACGGCTCATCGAGGAACTCGAAGCGGACCGGTTGGCCCGCCAGCGCGCGTCCGCACTGCTCGAACCACCGCTCGCCGGTCGAGGGTCGTATCGCGCGCTGGCGGCGCCCGATCGTGACCTGGCCCTCGACGGCGCGTTCGACGAACACCGGGTTGGCCGCCCGGACCCAGTAGTCCGTCAGCTTGCCCTCGTCGTCCAGGATCGCCTCGCACACGACAAAGCCTTCGGCCATGTGCTCGACGAGGATCTGGTAGCGCTTCTCGTCCCCAACAGTGTTGGCGGCCGCAGAATCGTTCATCTCAGTGCGCCCGTCGATCGCGCCCGCCCAGGGACGGCGTGGCGCAACGTGCGTCGGCTGGCGCCTCCGCAGTCGTGGGTGCGATCCTCATCGTCGACCCGCTCACGCCGCCTTGGCCGGCTCCGGCCGGCCGACGCCGCGCATGCCGCAGTTTGCGGCCGCGAGGTTTCGGTTCATGGCGTCAGCCCTCCAGGCGCGAGCACGCCTAGCGCGCGTCCGCGCCCAATCAGTCAACGGGCAAACTCTGCCATTGATCCCAGGCCACAGTAATCGCCGGGCGAAATCCGGCAGTCGGCGGATCAAGAATCGTTGATCGAAGGTCCTTGCGAAGCACGAAGTCCGGCCCGGCGAAACAAGTGTCGGGTTCTCGACGAAGAATTCGGTGCTGACCAGCTTCGCCCTGTCGGGTCGAATGCCGAACGCGCCAAGGATTCGGGCTGGCGATGCAAACATTCCTTGCAAGGTGGCCGCGCCGGCATAGGATTTTCCCGTCGTCATTCTGCGGATGGGGCCGTGCGATGCCGATCTACACCTTTCACTTGCGCAGGTCCGACGAGGTTGCGACGGGGCTCGATGTCCTCGACCTTGACCACGACGCCACCGCCTTTCAGAAAGCCGGCGAGCTTCTGGAAGACCATCTCAGCTGCGACCATGTCGAGGTCTGGGAGGGCGAGCGACCGCTCGTGTCACGTCACCGGGAACAGCCGATCATCCGTCCCGTTCAATCGGACCCCGCGCCCCTGCGGGGGCGAAGGCCCATGCCCCGCGCCGAGGGCCACGGCCCTCCCTCCAACACCCCCTAGATCCTCGCCCGCCTTCCTCAAGCGGGGAAGGACACGCGCGCGCGTCTTCCCGCGCGCCTGCGGATGAGCGGAACTTGCCCCGCTTCCAGCAAAGCCCGCCTTGACGCTCCGGCCCGGTCGCGGTTGATGCGCGGTCCTGAGCTGAAGGAGCCCGCCATGGCCGAAGATCCGCGCGACTGGGAACCGGAGACCCGTCTGGTGCGCGGCGGCATGGCGCGCTCGCCGCACGGCGAGATCTCCGAGGCGCTCTACCTCACCCAGAGCTTCGCCTACGACAGCGCCGAGGCCGCCGACGCGCGCTTCGGCGGCGGGCCGGGCTTCATCTACCAGCGCTTCGGCAACCCCACGACCCAGATGTTCGAGGACCGCCTGGCGCTCCTGGAAGGCGCCGAGCTCTGCCGCGCCACCGCGTCGGGCATGAGCGCCGTCCACGTCTCGCTGATGGGCCTCTTGCGCGCCGGCGACCACCTGGTGGCGGGCCGCGCGCTCTTCGGCTCCTGCCGCTGGATCATCTCCGAGTGGCTGCCGCGTTTCGGGGTCGAGGCCACCTACGTCGACGCCACCGACCTCGACGCCTGGAAGAATGCGGTGCGTCCCAACACCAAGGCGTTCCTGGTCGAGAGCCCGGCCAATCCGCTGCTCGAAGTCACCGCCATCGGCGCGGTGGCCGAGATCGCGCACGCGGCCGGCGCCAAGCTGATCGTCGACAACGTCTTCGCCACGCCCATCTTCCAGAAGCCGCTCGCGCTCGGCGCTGACATCGTCGTCTACTCGGCCACCAAGCACATCGACGGCCAGGGCCGCGTGCTGGGCGGCGCGATCCTGGGCGCCGAGAAGCTGATGACCGACAGCTACAAGGACATCCTGCGCCACACCGGTCCGGCCATGTCGCCGTTCAATTCCTGGGTGTTGCTGAAGGCCCTCGAGACCCTCGAACTGCGCGTGCGCCGCCAGACCGAGAACGCCGGCAAGGTCTCCACCGCCATCGCCGCCTCCGGCAAGGTGCGCCAGACCATCTACTGCGGCCGCCCCGACCACCCGCAGGCCGCCATCATCGCCAACCAGATGACCGGCGGCGGCAACGTCGTGGCCTTCGACCTGGGCTCCCGCGACGCGGCGTTCCGATTCCTGAACGCGCTGCAGATCGTCGACATCTCCAACAACCTCGGCGACGCCAAGTCGATGGCCACGCATCCCTGCACCACCACCCATCGCTCGATGCCCGAGGCCGAGCGGCTCGAGATCGGCCTGACCGAGGGCTGGGTCCGCATGAGCGTCGGCCTCGAAGGCGCCGGCGACCTCACCCGCGACGTGTCGCGAGCGCTGGACGCGGCGTAGGGGTGGCGCCCACCCCCATCACCACCACAACAACCGTCATCCCCGGGCTTGTCCCGGGGATCCATAAACGCTGGCGGCGCAGGGTGAGCGCGGCAACGCCGCGGGCCTCCTGATGACTCGGCGCGTATGGGTCCCCGGGACAAGCCCGGGGATGACGGTTCATAAGAGGGAAGGGCTTGGGGGTGTGGGGGCGGTGATGAAAAAGATGCTGTTTGCTGCAGCGTTCGCGCTGGCGTTCGCGACCGCCGCCCGCGCCGAACCCCCGCGCCTTTCCACCTGCACGGAGCTCGCGCTCGCCCCCGCCTGCAACGCCATCCGCGGCGACCGCACCAGCGGCTGGGCCGCGCAGTCCCGCGCCGAGGTGATGGGGATGCACGGCCTCGTCACCACCAGCCAGCCGCTCGCCGCCCAGGCCGGCCTGCAGGTGCTGAAGTCCGGCGGCAACGCCGTCGATGCGGCGGTGGCGACCGCGGCGGTCTTGAGCGTGGTCGAGCCCATGAACGTCGGCGTGGCCGGCGACCTCTTCGCGATCGTCTACGTCGCCAAGGAGAAGAAGCTCTATGCGCTGAACGCCAGCGGCATGGCGCCCACCGGGGCGAGCGTCGAGCATTTCGCTAGCCTCGGCTACCGCGCCGACCCCAAGAACTGGGGCGCCGGCTCGGGCATGCCGCAGGAGGGCATCCTGCCGGTCACCGTGCCGGGCACGGTCTGGGGCTGGGACGCGGTCCTGAGACGCTTCGGCACGAAGTCGCTGAAGGAGGTGCTGGCGCCCGCCGTGGCCTACGCCGAGGAGGGCTTCCCGGTCACCGAGCGGATCTCCAACGACTGGCGACTGCCGAAGGCCCTGCCGACCGTCGGCTGCTGCAAGGACCTCGACCCCGACTCCGTCGCCGTCTGGTACCCGGCGGGCCAGCCGCCGCGGCCCGGCCAGGTGTTCCGCAACCCCGACCTCGCCAAGACCCTGCGCCTCCTGCAGGAGAAGGGTCCCGACGCTTTCTACAAGGGCGAGATCGCGCGCGCGATCGTGGCCAAGTCCAACGCCGTCGGCGGGACCATGACGCTGGCCGACCTCGCCGCCTACAAGGGCCAGTGGGTCGAGCCGGTGCACACCACCTACCACGGCCACGAGGTCTACGAGCTGCCGCCGCCGTCGCAGGACTGGGCGGCTCTGGAGATGATCAACGTCCTGGAGGCCTGCGTCCCGGGCTGGACCGGCGGGCGAAGCCTGGCCGACCTCGGCCCGCGCAATCCGCTTTACTGGCACCTCATGATCGAGGCCAAGAAGCTGGCCTACGCCGACCTCATCGCCTTCAACGCCGACCCCGACGCCGTGACGGTGCCGGTCGACCGCCTGCTCTCGAAAGCCCACGCCCGCGAGCTCTGCGGCAGGGTCGATCCGAAGCGCGCGTCTGCGCCCGGTCCGCAGGGCGAAGCCGACGGCGCCGGCGACACCATCGTGCTCTCCACGGCCGACGCCGAGGGCAACATGGTCAGCTGGGTGAACTCGAACTTCGACAGCTTCGGCTCGGGCCTGACGGTGCCGGGGTACGGCTTCGTGCTGCACAACCGCGGCGGCCTCTTCAGCCTGGACCCGAACTCGCCCAACGTGATCGCGCCGCACAAGCGGCCCTACAACACGCTTTCGGCCGGCTTCGTCATGGACGGCGACCAGCCGCTGATGACCTTGCTGCTCATGGGCGGCGACATGCAGGCCCAGGGCCACGGCCAGGTGCTGGTCGACATCTTCGACCTGGGCGCCAACCTGCAGATGGCCACCGACATGACCCGCTTCCGCCACACCCAGGTGCCCAACACGCTGACGCTCGAGCCCAGCCTGTTCGAGGCGGTGGGCGCGCGGCTGGCGGCCATGGGCCACCGCCTGGTCCCGCCCACCAGCACCGGCGTCGGCGGCTTCCAGGCGATCCTGGTCGCGCCCGCGCCGCCCGCGAAGCCGGGCGATCCGCCGCGCCGCGTCTACCGGGCCGGCTCCGACCACCGCAAGGACGGCCAGGCGGTTGCGTACTGAGTTTCCTTCGCCGCTGACGAGCGTTGTGGCATCATGGCTGCGATGAGAATGACGCTGAAAACCTGCCTCGCGATCGCGCTGGCTAGCGCCTTAGGGGGCGCGGCCGTGGCGCAGGCCGCCGACCCGCCGCCGCCCGCAAGCCTCGAGAACCGCGACGTCGAGAACTGGGCGGACACGTACCTGCACACCAACGGCTGGACGCTCCTCACCCACAACCTCGAGGGCGCGCATCTCACCTCGCACCACGGCGTGCTGGAACTTCGCGACGGCCAGGTGGAACTGGAGATCCGCACCGAGCTCTTCCATCCGGTGACCGTCGGCGCGGGCGCGGCGCGCTCGGGCATCGCCCGCTGGTCGGTGGACTGTCAGCGGAACCGCCTGGCGATCCTCAGCATGACCGCCTACGCCCACAACAACATGCAGGGCGAGCTCGGCAAGAAGACGATCGGCGTGCGCGCCTGGCGCGCGCCCAACGAGGGCGAGAGCGCCACCTTCGGCGTCATCTGCAACGCCGCCAAGACCGGCCACCCGTTCACGGCCCGCCGGATCGCGCCCGGCTCGCCGCTCTAGGCGGCCAGCGCCTCCGGCTCGACCGCATAGGTCTTCGAGCAGTACTCGCAGGTGACGTGGATCTTGCCGTCGGGTTCGACCATTTCGGCCCGCTCCTGGGCGTCGAACGACTTCAGCACCGTCTCGATCCGGCCCTGCGAGCAGCGGCAGAAGGCGCGCAGCGGCTGGGCGGAAAAGACGCGGACGCCGTCCTCGTGGAACAGCCGGAACAGCAGCTGCTCGGAGGAGAGCAGGGGGTCCAGCAGCTCGTCCTCGCCGACGGTCTCGAAGAACGCCTGGGTCCGCCGCCAGGCCTCCTCGGTGGGGCCGCGCGCGGCGTCCTCGGCGATGTTCTGGATCAGCACGCCGCCGGCGCGCCAACGCGGGCCATCGCCGGAATCGGCTTGCCCGACCGCCAGCCTGACCCGCGTCGGCGTCTGCTCCGACTGGGCGAAGTACTGCTCGGCGCAGAGCGCCAGCGTCTCGCCCTCGATGGCGGTGACGCCCTGGTAGCGGTCCATGTCGGCGCCCTGGTCGACAGTCATCATGAAGTGGCCGCTGCCGAGGAGCGTGCGGGCGCCAGGCCGCGCGAAGCCTTGGCTGACCTTCTCGACCGCCGCCGGGTCGAAGCCGCAGTAGCCGCGCAGGCCGCCGGAGGTGTCGTAGTCGCAGACCACGAAGCGCACCGGCCCGTCGCCGCGGGCCTCGACGATCAGCCGCCCGTCGAACTTCAGGTTGGAGCCCACCAGCGCCGCCAGCGCACAGGCCTCGCCCAAGAGGTTCGCCACCGGCTCAGGATAGGCGTGCGCGTGCAGGATCTCGTCGACCGCCGGGCCGAGGCGCGCGAGGCGCCCGCGTACGGGCTCGCCCTCGATCTGGAACGGCGCGACGCGGTCGTCGGGGATGAGGGCGTCGGGAATGGGGCTGGCAGACATCCGGCGCAATATAGGGCGCGTCGGCCCGGTTGCGAGCGCGGCGCAGAGCCTCAGGAGATCTTGCGGAACTTGAGATCCCAGACGCGGCCGCCCTGGTAGCTGAGCCCGATGACCTTGCCGGCCTTGTCCCGCTGGAAGCGGATCAGGCCGCCGGCGCGGAAGAAGCCGTCCTTGAAGGCGCCGTTCAGGATCACTTGCGCGCTTGGCCGGTCGGACGGCGTCAGCACGAGGAAGGCGCCCTTGATACTGGCGATCAGGGTCGCGCCGGCCTCCTCGCTCACATAGGTCCCGACCAGCGGCGCGAGGTCGGCCGGCGTCGGCGTCGCCGGCGTCTCGTGATGGAAGAGCGTGACCTCGCCGTCGGCCGCTTTCATCTCCATGTCGCCGTTCGGCCGGAACGCGATCTCGCGGGCGCCCAGGCCCGGGACGGTCGCGCGATAGCGCCCTGGCCCTGCCGGCTCCAGCGCCTGGCCGCCCTGGAACCGCAGGCGTTCGCCTTCCATCGCCATCCGCAGGACGGTCAGCTCGCCGTCGCGGATGTAGATGCCGGCGCGGCCCGCCTGCGGGCTCTGCGTCGGTGCGGCCGCTTCTGCGCCGGTCGGCGTGGGGCCGGCGGGGAAGCTGAGGCGCGAGGCGGACGCCGCGGCGACCTGGGCGCCCGTGAGGTAGGGGTCGATCGCCTTGTGCGCGTTGGAGCCGTCGGCATCGCTGCCGTTGCACAGCATGGCCACCGAGACGCCCTGGCTCGGGTAACGCGCGATCCAGGCGCGGTAGCCCGCCGTGGCGCCGGTGTGGCTGATCTCGGGCAGGCCGCGATAGGTCCCGACGAAGAGGCCGCGCGCATACTCGATCTTGCGGCCGCTCGTCAGCACGGCCGGCTGCTGCATCAGATCGGCGACGACGCCCAGCTTGCGGTCGTCGAGCGCCCGGTTCCAGATCAGGAGGTCGCCCACGGTGGTGAGCAGCGCGCTGTTGCCGTGGACGTTCTCGAACGGCATGTCGAGCGCATAGCCGGCGGCCGTCCTGTCGTAGGCCTGCGCCCGGCCGGGCACGATGCGCCGGAAGTCGTCGCGCCAGCCGGTGTGGGTCATGCCCAGCGGCTTGAACAGGCGCTCGGCGGTGAAGTCGGCCAGCGATTTGCCGCTCACCCGCTGCACGATGATGGTCGCCAGGTTGTAGCCGGTGTTGGTGTAGGAGTAGGCCGCGCCCGGCGCGTAGTTCAGCGCCTTCTGCCGCGCCGCGATCTGCAGCACCTCGTCGTGGGTGTAGATCCGCGACGTGCGCGGCCAGCCGGCGATGGCTTCGACCTCGCCCCAGTCGCGCAGGCCGCTGGTGTGGGAGAGCAGCATGTCGACGGTGATCGGCGCCGAATAGGCCGGCATCTCGGGCAGGTATTTGCGGATGTCGTCACCGAGCGCGATCTTGCCGTCGGCGACCAGCGTCAGGACCGCGGCGGCGGCGAACTGCTTGGAGACCGAACCCGCTTCGAAGATGGTGTCCGGCGTGATCGCCACGCCGTGCTCCAGGTCGGCCGACCCGTAGCCGCGCAGGATCGGCGCCTGGCCGGCCCGCGCGATCCCGATGGCGCACCCTGGCGTGTCGGCGTGATAGCGCGTGAAGAGGTCGTCCAGGGCGTCGGCGCGTGCGGAGCCCGCGACCGCGAGGGCTGCGGCGAGCGTGATGGCGAGTTTCATGTGGCGGTCCCCGATCCTGGGGATCGAAGCTACGGCGCGCTGTCCGGTGGAGTCACATGAAAAGGCGGCAAGGCTCTTGCCGCGCCGCCCCTCAGATCGCGCCGAAGCACCAGGCCAGGATCGATTTCTGGGCGTGGATGCGGTTCTCCGCCTCGTCCCAGATAAGGCTCTTCGGCCCGTCGATCACCTCGTCGGTGACCTCTTCGCCGCGGTGGGCGGGCAGGCAGTGCAGGAACACCGCGTCCGACTTCGCCTCGTCCATCAGGCTCTCGTCGACCTGATAGGGCTCCAGCGCGTCCAGCCGCTCGTCATGGTCGGTGTCGCCCATCGAGACCCAGGTGTCGGTGATCACCACGTCGGCGCCCTTGACCGCCTCGCGCGGGTCGTCGCCCGCCGCGACGAGGCCCTGCTCGCGCTGGGCCCGCGCCAGGTCCGCCAGGTCCGGGTGATAGACCGCCGGGCAGGCGATCTTCAGCCGGTAGCCCAGCTTCGGCGCCGCATGGATGAAGCTGGCGCAGACGTTGTTGCCGTCGCCCACGTAGGCCAGCGTCTTGCCCGTCACCGGCCCGCGGTGCTCCTCGATGGTCATCAGGTCGGCCAGGATCTGGCAGGGGTGGCCCTTGTCCGACAGGCCGTTGATCACCGGCACGCTTGAGGCCAGCGCCAGGCGCTCGACGTCCTGGTGGTTGTTGGCGCGGATCATGATCGCGTCGACCATGCGCGAGAGCACGCGCGCGGTGTCCTCGATCGGCTCGCCGCGGCCGAGCTGCATGTCGACGGCGTTGGAGATGATCACGTCGCCGCCCAGCTGGCGCATGGCCGCGTCGAACGAGAAGCGCGTCCGCGTCGAATTCTTCTCGAAGATCATCGCCAGCGTGCGGTCGAGGCCCGGCGCGTCGGCGTCGCGCCGGCCCTGCGGCCAGCCGGCGCGGGCCGCCTTGCGGGCCTTGGCGTCCTCGAGGATGGCCCGCAGCTGCGCGCCCTCAAGGCGCCACAGGTCGATGAAGTGCCGAGGTTGGCTCACGCCGCCGCCTTGGCCTTCGCCCGGGCCGCTTCGCAGGCGCGCTCCAGCTTGCCCATGGCCTCGCTGGCGTCCTCGACGGACAGGATGAGCGGCGGCAGCAGGCGGATGCAGTTGTCGCCGCCGCCGGCCACCAGCAGGTGCTCGTCGCGGCAGTGCTGCATGAACTCGCGGTTGGGCGTCTTCAGCTTCACGCCGATCAGGAGACCCCGGCCGCGTATGTCGTCGACCACGTCGGGATAGCGCTGCATCAGGCCGCTGAGCTGCTGGGTGAAGTAGCCGGCCACCTCGCGGACGTGGGCCATCAGCTGCGGCTTCACCAGCTCCTCGAGCGCCGCGGCGCCGACGGCCATGGCCAGCGGATTGCCGCCGTAGGTCGAGCCGTGGCTGCCGACGGTCATGCCCTTGGCCGCTTCCGCCGTGGCGAGGCACGCGCCGACGGGGAAGCCACCGCCCAGCGCCTTGGCCACCGCCATGATGTCGGGCGTCGTCCCCTCCGCCCACTCGTAGGCGAAGAGCTTGCCGGTCCGGCCCAGGCCGCACTGGATCTCGTCGTAGATCAGCAGCGTGCCCGTCTCGTCGCAGAGGTCGCGGATGGCCTTGAGCGTCGCGTCGTCCCAGGCGCGCGCGCCGCCTTCGCCCTGCACCGGCTCCAGGATGATCGCCGCCGTGGTCGGGCCGACCGCGGCCTTGATGGCGTCCAGGTCGCCGAACGGCAGGTGGATGAAGCCGGGCAGCGGCGGGCCGAAGCCCTCGACATAGCTGGGATTGCCGGCGGCGTTGATCGCCGCGATCGAGCGGCCGTGGAACGAGCCGTCGAAGCCGATGATGTCGATCCGCTCCGGCTGGCCGTTCTTCCAGTGATACTTGCGCGCGGTCTTCAGCGCGCACTCGATCGCCTCGGTGCCGGAGTTGGTGAAGAACACCACGTCGGCGAAGGTCGCGTCGGTCAGCGCCTTGGCCAGCGCCTCCTGGCCGGTGATCGTGAAGATGTTAGAGACGTGCCAGAGCTTGTC
>Ga0068865_100001417_pt1 | contig 13971 bp, 9 predicted proteins | sample KBSMisM12_FD_75293 | JGI IMG/M metagenome (GOLD analysis project Ga0068865, IMG submission 75293) | Miscanthus rhizosphere microbial communities from Kellogg Biological Station, Michigan, USA - KBS Miscanthus M1-2 | ecosystem: Host-associated > Plants > Roots > Rhizosphere > Soil ...
CGCAGGCCGGGCCCGACGTAGGACCAGGAGGTCGAGGCCTCGACGATCACCTCGCGGCCGCCCTCGTCCTCCAGGGTGATGGTGGCGCGGGCGAAGTCCTCCACCGGGTGGCGGATCATCTCGACGCCCTTGAAGTCCTGGGCCAGCAGCTTGGCGTAGTGCGGCTGGGTCCACTTGAGATTGGCGACCGAGCCCTGGGCGGATTTCAACGTCAGCGAGTCCCGCGCCGCGCCCGGTTCGGTCAGCAGGTAGCGGCCGACCTCGACCGAGTGGCACATCATGTCGCTCATGACGCCGCCGCCCTGCTTGGCGCCCTGCCAGAACCAGGGCTCGTGCGGGCCGGAATGCTCCTCGGCGGCGCGGGCGAGATAGGGACGCGCGGACGCCGGGACGGCGCGGCGCCAGACGATCTCCTTGCCGCGCTCGACCGCGGTGGAGAAGACCTGGTTCTCCAGGTAGCCGTGGGCGAGGCCCGCGTCTTCGGCCAGCGCCAGCACCTCGCGCGCCTCGGCAAGGGTCCGGCCCAGCGGCTTCTCGCAGGCGATGGCGCGGACCTTGGACTTGCCGGACTTCACCGCCGTGTTGATCGCCCGCATCGCCTCCAGGCGGCGGTCGTTGGGGGCGAGCAGCCAGATGGCGTCGATGTCGTTCGCGGCCAGCAGGCTCTCCAGACTGGCGTGCGCCCGGCACGGGCCGAGTTCGGCGGCGTTGGCGGCGGCCGCCAGGGCCTCGCGGTTGGCGGGCGTCGGGCTGTAGACGCCGGTGATCTGGGCGTGGCGCACGGCCTCGAAGGACTTGAGGTGGAACTTGGCGATGAAGCCCGAACCGATGAAGCCGATCCGCAGGGGCGGCGGCGCCTCGTTCGTTTGCGCCATGCCCATTCCCCCTCGCGAAGCACCAACTCCCGGGAACTTGGCGCCGGGCGCGGGTGAGGTCAAACCACCGCGGCGGCGGGTCTGATCGTGGGGCGTGCGCTCGGTCGCCAACTGTGTAATCGATAGGCCAAGCGGGCGCTGAAAGCCGCGCACGATAGTCCTTGGGGGAGGCGAGAATGACGGTCCGGGTGCGGCTTTTTCTGATGATGGTGCTGCAGCTGGCGGTCTGGGGCGCCTGGGCGCCCAAGCTGTTCCCCTACATGGGCATGCTGGGCTTTGCGCCCTGGCAGCAGTCGCTGGTGGGCTCGTGCTGGGGCGTCGCCGCCGTGCTCGGCATCTTCTTCTCCAACCAGTTCGCCGACCGCAGCTTCTCGGCCGAGCGGTTCATGGCCGGCAGCCATGTGATCGGCGGCCTGGCGCTGCTCGCCTGCGCCTTCCTGACGAGCTTCTGGCCGTTCTTCGCGGCCTACCTGCTGTTCAGCCTGGTCTATGTGCCGACGCTGTCGGTCTCCAACGCCATCGCCTTCGCCAACCTGAAGGACGCGGCCAAGGACTTCGGAGCCATCCGCATGGGCGGCACCGTGGGCTGGATCCTGGTCTCCTGGCCGTTCGTCTTCCTGCTGGGCGCGCACGCCGGACCGGAACAGGTGCGTTCGATCTTCGTGGTGGCGGCCGTCGTCTCCTTCGCGCTCGCCGGCTACAGCCTGACCCTGCCGCACACCCCGCCGAAGACGGACGCCGCGGGCGCCGATCCGCTGGCCTGGCGCGAGGCGATCAAGCTGCTGGGCGTCCCGTTCGTCGCCGTCCTCTTCGTGGTCACCTTCATCGATAGCGTGATCCACAACGGCTATTTCGTGATGGCCGACGCCTTCCTGACCAACCGCGTCGGCATCGCCGGCAACCTCTCCATGATCGTGCTCAGCCTCGGCCAGTTCGCCGAGATCGTGACCATGTTCATCCTGGGCGGCGTGCTGATCCGGCTGGGCTGGAAGACCACCATGATCGTGGGCATCCTCGGCCACGCGGCGCGGTTCGCGGTCTTCGCCTTCTTCGCCGACAGCGTGCCGGTGATCGTGGCGGTCCAGCTGCTGCACGGCATCTGCTACGCCTTCTTCTTCGCCACCGTTTACATCTTCGTCGACGCGGCCTTCCCGAAGGACGTGCGCGCCTCGGCCCAGGGCCTTTTCAACTTGCTGATCCTGGGCGTCGGCAACGTCGCGGCGAGCTTCCTCTTCCCGAGCCTGATCGCGAAGTGGACCGACGCCGCCGGCAAGGTGGACTACCGCACCCTGTTCCTCGTGCCCACCGGCATGGCGGTCATCGCCGTGCTGCTGCTGGCCCTGCTCTTCCGCCCGCCGGAGCGTGGCCCGGCGTCCGAGGCGGCGCTGGCCGCGGCGGAATAGCCGCCGCTAGCGGCCGGTCGGGCCGCTGTCGAAGTCGAAGGCTTCAGGCCGCCGCTTGGCGACGCCGAAGTTGTAGGTGAAGCCGACGAAGGCCGCGCGGATGCGCGCGCGGTTGTCGACCGTCTCCCTGAGGAGCGGCGTGTCGATCACCTGCCGGAAGCGGTACATGTTGGTGGGGTCCTGCACCGTCACGACCACCGACAGCGCGTCGGAGACCTTGTGACGGTAGCCCAGGAACACCAGGGTCATCGGCTCCTGGAAGCCCTGCGGCAGCAGGCGCTTGGCGTTCATGTTCACGTTGAGCTGGAAGAGGTCCTTCGGCGTGATCTGCCAGTTCAGGCTGCCGCGGCCGCCGATCGTGAACGCCGAACGCTTGTCCCCGAACCCGAGGGCTGGACCCAGCGGGACGTGGCTCGCGTCGATCTCGTTCCAGTAGAGGTTGGTGGAGACGTTGTAGCTGAGCGAGCCCAGCAGATGGCCGTTGGCCACCAGCTCCACGCCGGCGTTGCGGCTCTCGGCCAGGTTGGCCTTGGTGGTGAGCAGGATGCCGTCGCCGATCGGCGCCACCACATCGGTGACCCCGCGCTCGTTGCGCCGGTAGTAGAGCGTGGCGAGGTAGAAGGTCCCGCCGTCCTTCAGCTGCCAGCCGGCCTCGAACGAGTGGGTGACCTGCGGCTTGAGCTCGGGATTGCCCTGCCGCGCGCTGGTCGTGCTGACGAAGCGGAACGGGTTCAGGTCCTGCGGCCCGGGCCGCGAGACGCGCTCGGAATAGCTCAGCGTCACCTGCTGGTTGTCGCCCAAGCGGTCGGCCAGGTGCAGGCTGGGATAGAGCCGCGTATAGGCCTGGCTGGACGCCTGATGCGTGGTCAGCTGGTCGAGGTCCAGGCGGACGTCCTCCAGCCGCAGGCCGCCCAGCACCGTGATGTCGCCGAACGGCCGCTCGTAGGTCAGGTAGCCCGCGTTGAGCTGCATCCGGTAGCGGTAGCGGTTGGTCTGGGTCGGATCGTTGGCGGCCGTGGCCGCGCTGGTCCCCCGTAGGCCCAGGTTGTCGTAGTCGTTGTCATCCAGCCGGAAGTAGTAGCCGGCCTTCAGCCGGCCCTCGTGGTCCATGGGGCGGCTATAGTCGGTCTTGAACTGGGACAGCTCCAGGCCGTTGCGGCCGCGGATAACGCGGAAAAGGTCGGGCTGCGCGGGGACGGCGTAGGCGTAGGTGAGCCGGGAATCGTTGCGTTCGTCGGTGTGCTCGCGGTTCAGGTCCGCGGTGAGCACATGGTCGTCGCCGGCGAACTTACGGCGATAGTTGAGGCTGCCGGCGCTGTTGGCCCGGTCGGTGTTCTGGGTTCCCGTACTGGTGAAATCCTGCACGACAACGCCGGACGTCGTCTGCGTCCCGAGGACGTGCTGGTCCAGGGTCTGGTGGAACGTGAAGCCGTTGTAGCGAAGGTCGCCGGACAGCCGGCCCGACTTGTCGTAGTCGTAGTCGACGCCCACTCGGACGTTCGTCGTGTCCAGAGGCCCGCGGAAGGTGGCGTCGCCCTGCGTCGTGACGATGCTGCCCTTCGTCGGATCGAGGGCGGTGTAGTCGTCGATGTTCTCGGAATGCTGCGGGTCGTGGCGCCAGTTGGCGTCGCCGGACACCGTGAGCTTGGTCGAGTTATAGGCGGCGCTCGCGCCCACGCTGCTGCGGCCGGCCGTGCCGAGGTTGGCCCTGAGCGAGCCCGAGCGGCCGGCGCGGCGCGACTGCTTGCTGATCAGGTTGATGATCCCGGCCGAGCCGTCCGGCGAGTACTGGGCCGACGGGTTGGTGATCACCTCCACACGCTCGAACTGGTCGGCGGACAGCGCCTGCAGCGCCTGGGCGCCGCCCGGACCCTTGAACAGGGAGGAGGGCTTGCCGTCGATCATGATGGTGACGTTGGCGTCGCCGCGCAGCGAGACATTGCCCTGCACGTCCACCTCGACGGACGGGACATTCTTCAGCGCGTCGCTGATCGAGCCGGTGGTGGCCGCCAGGTCGCCCGCGATGCCGTAGCTCTTGCGGTCGATGGAGGTGCGGTAGGCCTGAGTGGACTCCCCGGTGACGGTGATCGTCTCGACGGTCTTGCCGGGCGCCGCCGGCTTGGCCGGGGCGGCTTTGGACGTCGTGGGCTTCGCGGGCGGAGGCTGTGCGGCCCGGGCCGGGCCCTGGCTTTGGGCATGGACCGATGTCGCGGCCACGGCGGCGGCGGTGGCCAGCAGCCAGCTCACTCGAAAACGCAAAACAGACTCCCCCGGAAACGCCGACCGTCCTTAGGGAATCACACCGGTTGAGACAATCTTACGGCGCCGCTTGAAAGTGCGACCTAACGCGCGACGCTGGCGCGGGCGCGCTGCAGGCGGACGCGCTGCCCGCCTTCGGCTTCCGGCTCGGTCAGCGCCGCCAGCAGGGCCGACTTCAGCGCATTGCCCTTGCGCCCGTCCGACAGCTTCGCCCCGTTCGGCCCGGTGACGTAGAAGGCGTCCACCGCGCGCTCGCCGTAGCCGTCGATGTGGGCCGACAGGATCGACAGCCCCGCGTCGGCGATGGTCCGCGCCAGGGCGGCGAGAAGGCCGGGCCGGTCGCGCCCGGACGCCTCGATCACGGTCGACGTTTCTGAGGCGTCGTTGTCCAGCATCACCGCCGGCTCGATGGAGAAGGCGGCGGCGCGGCCGAGGTCGAGGGCGCGGCGCGGCTCCTGTTGCACGGGCTCCCCGCGGGCGGCCGCGGTCAGGGTCTCGATCAGGCGTTCCAGCGCGCGGGGATTGTCCTGGCCGTAAGGCTCTCCGGCGCCGTCCTGCACATAGAAGACGTCCAGCGCCTGGCCGCTGCGCGAGGTGAAGACCCGTGCGCCCAGCACATTGGCGCCCGCGCCGGTGATGGCGCCCGCCAGGTCGACGAACAGCCGGCGGCGGTCGGCCGCGGCGACCGCGACCTCGGCGGCGTTGCGGTCGGTCCGCACCCGGCCCTCTGCGGCCGCCCCGCCCTGCCCTGCCGCCCGACCCGCCAGCGCGGCGTGGGCCAGCACCTCGGCGTCGGTGAAGGCGGAGAAGTAGGCGTCCTCCATGGCGTCGGCCCAGGGCTCGGCCGCGGGGTCGGCCTTGGCGATGCGGACGCGTGCGTCATAGGCCAGGTTCTCGTGATAGCGCCGGATCGCGGCGGCCGCGTCGGAACCCCGCCCGCCGCGGAAGACGGCCTCGGTGGCGCTGTAGAGCTCGCGCAGCAGCTGGCCCTTCCAGCCGTTCCACACGCCCGGCCCGACGGCGCGGATGTCGGCCACCGTCAGCACCAGCAGCAGGCGCAGGCGCTCCGGCGTCTCGATGATCGCGGCGAAGTCGGTGACGGTGCGCGGGTCGGAGATGTCGCGCTTCTGGGCCGTGTCGCTCATCACCAGGTGGTGCTCGACCAGCCAGGCGACCAGCTCGATCTTGCCCCGCTCCAGGCCCAGCCGTTCGCAGGCCGAGCGCGCCGCCCGCGCACCGGCCTTCTCTTGTCCGCCGGCCCCGCCCTTGCCGGTGTCGTGCAGCAGCATCGCCAGGAACAGCGCCTCGCGGTCGACGATCAGCGGCATGACGGACGTGGAGAGCGGATGGTCCTCGGCGAAGCGGCCGGCGGCGATGTCGGCGATGATGCCAACAGCCCGCAGGGTGTGCTCGTCCACCGTGTACGAGTGGTACATGTTGAACTGCATCTGGGCGACGATCCGGCCGAACTCCGGCAGGTAGCGTCCCAGGACACCCGCTTCCGTCATGAGCGTCAGCGTCCGTTGCGGGTCGCGCCCATGCGCCAGGATCGACACGAACACTTCAGCCGCCTGGCGGTCGCGGCGGACGGCCGAGGTGATCAGGCCGATGGCGCGCGTGGCGGCGGTGAAGGCGTCGGGGTGCAGGTCGAGATTGCGCTCGTCGGCGATCTTGAAGAGGCGCAGCAGGTTGACCGGATCTGCCTCGAAGGTCTCGGGCCCATCGATGGCGAGGCGGCCGCTCACGTCGTGGAAGCCGGGCTCGTCCAGGGGCTTCTTCTTCGGCCGCCGTCGGGGCAGCAGGCGCGAGATGCCGGTCGGCCGGCTCTTCACGCGATCGGCCTCCAGCTTGGCGGCGAACACCCGGGTCAGCGCGCCGACCTCCTTGGCGATCAGGAAGTAGCGGCGCATGAACCGCTCGACGGCGGGATTGTCGGCGCGGTCGCCGTAGCCCATCCGGCGCGCGATCTCCGGCTGCAGGTCGAAGGTCAGGCGCTCTTCCGGCCGGCCGGTGGCGAAATGCAGGTGGCTGCGCACCGCCCACAGGAAGTCGAAGGCCTGGATGAACGCGCGCACCTCGCGCCGTTCGAACACTTCCAGCTGCATGACCTTTTCGATCGACTGGCCGGGATGCAGGTACTGGGCGATCCAGAAGAGGGTGTTGAGGTCTCTGAGGCCGCCCTTACCCTCCTTGATGTTGGGCTCGACCATGTAGCGGCTGGCTCCGGCGCGGGCGTGGCGCTCGTCGCGCTCCGCCAGCTTGGCGGCGACGAACTCGGCTCCGGTGCCCTTGACCACGTCGTTCTGGAACCGCTTGAGCAGATCCTCGGCCAGCTTCTCGTCGCCGGCCAGGCGGCGCGCCTCCAGGATCGAGGTGCGGATGGTGAAGTCCTCGCGGGATAGCTTCACGCACTCTTCGATCGTTCTGGAAGCATGCCCGACTTTGAAGCCGAGATCCCAGAGGGCGTAGAGCATGAACTCGATGACGCTCTCGGCGTGGGCGGTCTGCTTGTAGGGCCGCACGAACAGCAGATCGATGTCGCTATAGGGCGCCAGCGTCCCGCGGCCGTAGCCGCCCACCGCCATCAGCGCCAGGCGCTCGCCCTCGGTGGGATTGCGGGCGCGGAAGACATGGACGGTGGTGAAGTCCCAGAGCGCAGTGATCACCTCGTCGGTGACGCCGCTCAGCAGCCGGGCGGTCTCGATCCCGCCGGCGCCGTTCTCCAGCCGCTCCTTGGCGATCATCCGGCCCCGAAAGAGCGCGGCCTTGAGGATATCCAGCGCGGCCTTGCGCTGGGCCGGCTCGTCGCCCGACGCCTCCAGCGCCGAGGCCGACAGCTGGGCGCGCAGTTTCACGCCGTCGACGACGTACTCCAGGCGGGTCGGCTTGAGGCGGGGCGGCATCGGCCTAGGGATATAGGCCGATCCGCGCCGAGGCGTCAGGGGTCAGCCGCGCGGCAGCTCCCGCGCCAGGCTGGCCGAGCGGACGACGCCCGCCAGCAGCGGCAGGGCGGTGCACGCGCCGATCGCGACGCCAAGCACGACGGCCTCGGTGACCAACAGGGCGACGCCGACCAGGATCACGCCGCCCAGCACCATGCCGAGGCCGGTGAAGCGGTGGGTCCGGTTCCAGATTGTGTCGTCGGCCAGGGTCCAGGGCGTCTTGATGCCGAAGATGGCGTTGCGGCGCGCCTTGCCCAGGTAGTTGCCGATGGCGATCAGGAGCACGCCGACCGACGCCGCCACCGGGCGCAGGACATTGAAGGCGGGGTCGGCCGCGCGGCCGACCAGGGTGAACTCGGTCACCATCAGGACGCCGACCACGGCGATCATCGTCATGCCAAGCGGCAGGCCGGCGGTCTCGTTCACCTCGCGCCGGCGCCCTGCGAGGGTCAGGCTGAGGATCACGACCGCTGACACGAAGGGCATCACCCAGAGCACGGCGCGCGACGAGCCTGCGTGCCGCAGACCGTCCAGTCCAAGGTAGTTCAGCGGCACGCCGGCGCCGGGCGGCAGGCTGGTCCAGGCCCAGAGCGCGACCACGGTCGTGACGGCGGCCAGGAGGGCGGCGGGCAGGGTGGCAGGGGAAGACTTCATGTCGCATCTCCCTTCGAGGGCTTAAGCGCGCCGCCGCGGCGGGCGGGCGCGTCCTGGAGCTTGAAGACGTCCATCAGGGCCAGAAGCGCGTCTTCCAGCACTGAGACGTTCAGGTGATAGGTGATCGTCGTGCCGGCCTTGACCGGCGTGACCAGGCCTGCCTCGCGCAGCACGGCGAAGTGGCCGCTGAGCGTGGGCTTGGCGAGGTCGAAGTGGTCGGCGATCTCGCCGGCGCTCATCTCGCGCTCGCGCAGCATCGACAGGATGCGGCGGCGGGTGGGATCGGCGAGGGCTTTGTACACTTCCGACATCGCACGAGACTCTAAAATTCCGTATTTCGCTAAGAAGCAAAATATCGAACAAAGCGACGAAGGCAAGCTCTATTTCGGAAATGGCCGAAATTTAATGGGGGCTGTCCTGGCGGTCGCCGGGCGCCGCCCGTCCCGCTAGGCTGGGCCGAAACGGGAGCCGGCCATGGCGCATCTGGAGTTCTTTTTCGACCTGTCCTCGCCGTGGACGCGGCTGGCCTTCCACAACATTCAGCCGATCCTGGCCGAGACCGGCGCGTCGGCGGCCTGGCGGCCGTTCCTGGTCGGTGGGGTGTTCAACGCGGTGAACCCCAGCGTCTATGCGAGCCGGGAAGACGCCGGGAACCCGAAGATGCGCCACACCTGGACCTGGCTGAAGGAGTGGGCGCGGCTGGCGGGCCTGCGCATGGAATTCCCCTCGCCGCACCATCCGGTCCGGTCCGTCCACGCCATGCGCTTCTGCTGCGCGCTCGAGGCCGACCAGGCCAGCCTGTTCCGCTTCGCGGAGGCCGCCTTCGAGGCCTACTTCGGCGAGGCGCGGAACCTGGACGACCCCGAGGTCCTCGTCGACGTCGCCAACGCTTGCGGCCTGGACGGCGAAGACCTGCGGCGACAGAGCGGGCTCGATGAGGTGAAGGCGCGCCTGCGCGCCAACACCCAGGAGGTCATCGACCGCGGCGGGTTCGGTTCGCCCACGATGTTCGTCGACAAGACCGCGATGTACTTCGGCAACGACCAGCTGCCGCTGGTCCGTCAGCGCCTGAAGGGTCTCGCGACCTGAGGCGCGCGTCGCTCAGGCCAGCAGGCCCTTGAGGCGGTAGAGCGCGTCCATCGCCTCGCGCGGGCTCATGCCGTCGACGTCGAGGGCGCGCACGGCGTCATCGGTGAGGCTTGGGCTGAAGTTCGCGGCCGGCTCGGCGGCGGCGGCGAACAGGGGCAGGTCGTCCAGGTGCGCCGGCGCGCCGGCCTCGCGCTCGAGCCGCTCCAGGACCTCGCGGGCGCGGCCCACCACGGCGGCGGGAACCCCGGCCAGCTTGGCCACCTGGACGCCGTAGCTGCGGTCGGCGGGACCCGGCCCGGCCTCGTGCAGGAAGATCAGGTCGCCGTTCCACTCCTTGGCCTTCAACGACAGGTTCGAGACGAACGCCAGCCGCTGCTCCAGCACCGCCAGCTCGTGATAGTGCGTGGCGAAGAGCGCGCGGCAGCGGTTGGTCTCGTGCAGCGCCTCGGCGCAGGCCCAGGCGATCGCCAGGCCGTCGTAGGTGGCGGTGCCGCGGCCAATCTCGTCCAGGATCACGAAGCTGCGGGGCGTCGCCTGGGTCAGGATCGCGGCGGTCTCGACCATCTCGGCCATGAAGGTGGAGCGGCCGCGGGCCAGATCGTCGCCGGCGCCCACGCGGCTGAACAGGCGGTCGACGACGCCGAGACGCAGACGCTTCGCGGGCGCGTAGCAGCCGGCCTGGGCCAACACGGCCAGCAGGGCGTTCTGGCGCAGGAAGGTCGACTTGCCGGCCATGTTCGGGCCGGTGACGATGGAGAGCCGCGCCCCGCCGGCGCCGGCGCCGTCCAGGCGGCAGTCGTTGGGCGTGTAGGCCTCGCCGGCGCGGCGCACCGCGGCCTCGACCACCGGATGGCGGCCGGCCTCGGCCTCGAAGGCGGTGGAGCGGTCGACGCTCGGCCGGCACGCCCCGAGGTCCTCGGCCCACTCCGCATTGGCGGCGGCGACGTCCAGGCGCGCGGCGGCGGCGGCGGCGGCCTGCAGCGGCTCGGCCACGGCGACGGCGGCCTCGCGCCAGGCCTCGAAGGTCTCGAGCTCGATGGCCAGCGCCCGCTCCGCCGCCTGGGCGATCTTCGCGTCCAGCTCGGCAAGTTCGACGGTCGTGAAGCGGACCTGGTTGGCCAGGGTCTGGCGGTGGATGAAGGTCGCGTTCAGCGGCGCGGCGAACAGCGGCTCGGCGGCCTTGGCGGTGGTCTCGACGAAATAGCCCAGGACGGCGTTGTGACGGATCTTGAGCGCCACGCCGCTGTCGGCGACCAGCTGGGCCTCCAGTTGCAGGATCACGCGGCGGCTGTCGTCGCGCAGCGCCCGGGCCTGGTCGAGTTCGGGCCGCACGCCGTCCCGCACGAAGCCCCCGTCGCGGGCCAGCGACGGCAGGTCGCCGCCCAGGCCCTCGGTCAGCAGGGCGCGGAACTGGGCGAGGTCAGGATGGCGCTCGGGCGTCAGTGCGGCCACGGCCTCGGCGATCTCGGCCGGCAGCTCAACCAGCGGCTCGCGGGCGGCGAAGAGCCCGGCTGCGGCCTCGCCGATCGCCAGGCCGTCGCGGAGCGCGCCCAGGTCGCGCGGGCCGCCGCGGCCGAGCGCCAGTCGGGAGAGCGCGCGGGCCATGTCGCCAAGGCCCCTCAAGCCCTCGCGCAGCTTCTGGCGTTGCGGGCGGTGGTCGAGGAACCAGGCCACCGCGTCCAGGCGCGCGTCGATGGCGGCGGGGTCCAGCAGCGGGCGCGCGAGCCGCGCGGCCAGCAGGCGCGAGCCGGGCGCCGTCACCGTGCGGTCGATGGCGGCGAGCAGCGAGCCCTCGCGCCCGCCGGAGGTGGATTTCTCGATTTCCAGGCTGGTGCGCGTGGCCGGATCGATGGCCATGACGTCGGCCTCGCCCGCTCTGCGAGGCGCGGATAGGGCGGGAAGACGTCCGGCCTGGGTGGTCTCCAGGTGCGCGGCGATCAGGCCGAGGGCGGAGACTTCCGCGGGGCTGAGCGCGCCGAACCCGTCGAGGGTCTCGACGCCGTAGAGCCGCTTCAGCCGCGCCTCGGAGGCGGACGGCTCGGCAAGGGCCTGCGGCATCGGCTGGACGAACCCGCCGGCCTGCTTCAGCGCGCCGGAAACCGCCTCGTCGGCGAACAGGCGGTCGGGCACCAGGATCTCCGACGGCCCCAGCGCGGCCAGCGCCGAGGCGAGGCCCGCGGTCCCGGTCGCCAGCACCTCGACCTCGCCGGTGGAGAGTTCGACGCTGGCCACCGCCGCGCCGCCGGCGCGGACCGCGATGGCGGCCAGGCGGTTGGCGCCGCGCGCGTCGAGCAAGCCCTCCTCGGTCAGCGTGCCCGGCGTCACCACGCGCACGACGTCGCGGCGCACCACTGACTTCGAGCCGCGCTTCCTGGCCTCGGCCGGGTTCTCCATCTGCTCGCAGACGGCGACCTTGAAGCCGGCGCGGATCAGCTTGGCGAGGTAGGCCTCGGCCGCGTGCACCGGCACCCCACACATCGGGATCGGCGCGCCGCCGTGCTGGCCGCGAGCGGTCAGCGTGATGCCGAGCGCGGCCGCCGCCTTGCCCGCGTCCTCGAAGAACAGCTCGTAGAAGTCGCCCATGCGGAAGAAGACCAGGGCGTCCGGTTGGCGCGCCTTGGCCTCGAAATACTGCGCCATCACCGGCGAGGCGCCGGCGGCAGGGTCGGTTTCGGTGGCGGGAATCTGGGCGTTCATGGGCGGTCGGACGCTAAAGGATGCCTCTGAGTCCCGCATCCCCGCCAAGCCCTTGAAGATGCCACAAACAAGCCCAAGCTGTGGATGGACGCCGCATGGCCGTGGAACACTCGCCCAAGAGCCCCAAGCTGTGACCTACGTGATCTTCCCCGCGGGACCCAGCGACGCCGCCGACCTGGCGCGCGTGCACGTGACCGCTTGGCGCGAGACCTATCGCGGCCTGCTCTCCGATGCGTTCCTCGCCCGGATGAGCGAGCCCGGGTTCGCGCGGCGCTTCGCCAGGGACCTGGCCAGCCCCGATCGCTCGGTGACACTGGCCGCCGCCAGCCGCCTGGGCCTGGTGGGCTACGCCCAGGGCGGGCGTTCGCGGCGCGGGGTCGGAGGCGAGGCGGAGATTGCGACCCTCTACCTGCTGCGCCAGGCCCAGGGCCATGGCGTGGGCGCGCGGCTGATGGCCGATATGGCCCGCGCGCTGGCCGCCCAGGGCGCGACCTCGCTGATGATCTCGGTGCTGCGCGACAACATCCGCGCCCGGGGGTTCTACGAGCACCTGGGCGGCGTGCCGGAGGCCCCGCGGCGCGAGCCCGGCCCGGGCGGCGGCCTGCTGTACGAGGTCGCCTACCGCTGGCCCGACATCACCGCCCTCATCGCATGAGGGTTCGCAGCCTCGCCCTGGCCGCCGCGCTCCTGGTGTCCGCCGCGACCGCGGCGTGCGCCGAGCCGAAGTTGATGGACTGGGACGACCTGACGGCGCGACCCGCGCCGAAGGCCACCGCGCGCATCGCCTATGGTCCCGACCCGCTGCAGGTGGCCGAGGTCTGGCGGCCGGACGGCAAGGGACCGTTCCCGACGGTGCTGATGATCCACGGCGGCTGCTGGCGCTCGGGGCTCTCGAACCTGCACATCATGGACTATGCCGCCGAGGACCTGCGGCGGCGCGGGATCGCGGTCTGGAACATCGAGTACCGCGGCGTCGACCGGCCGGGCGGCGGCTATCCCGGCACCTTCCAGGACGCCAGCGCCGCGGCCGACGCGCTGGTGGCGCATGCGAAGGACTATGGGCTCAAGACCGACCACCTGGTGGTGCTCGGCCACTCGGCCGGGGGCCACTTGGCGCTCTGGCTGGCGGCGCGGCCGAAGGTGGCCCGGGCCAGTCCGCTGTTCGACGCCCGGCGGCTGGACATCGCCTGGACGGTCAGTCTGGGCGGCTTGCCCGATCTGGCCACCGCCAAGGACGGTTGCGGCCCCAACACGGTCCAGCGCCTGCTGGCCGGCTCGACCAACGCCGACCCGCTGAGCGACACCTCGCCCGCGGCGCTCTTGCCGCTGCGCGCGCCCAGCATGCTGATCCACGGCGGCCGGGACGACACTTCGCCGCCGACCCAGGGCAAGGCTTATGTCGCCAAGGCCCGCGCGGCCGGCGACATCCTGGCCTGGACCTACGCCATCCCCGGCGACGGCCACGTGGAGGAGATCGCGCCGGGCTCGAAGACCTGGTCGGCCGTGGCCGCCAGCATCGAGTCCGTGTTCGCGAGCCGCGACGGCAGCTGGACGATCTACCTGCCCGCGGGCTCGTCCCAGACGCGCGCCTTACTCCCCTGATCAGGCGATGACTCGCGGCCGGATTGGCGGGCCGCCCGCGCCTCCCTAGCGTCGCGTCGCGACGGGCTGATGACAGCAGGCTGTCAGCAGGCCGCTTCTAGAACCGGCCGCAGGAGGAGATCCAGCCATGCTCAAGACCTATCGCGGCAGTTGCCACTGCGGCGCGGTGCGCTTCGAGGCGGAGATCGACCTGGCGGCCGGGACCAGCCGCTGCAACTGCAGCATCTGCGCCAAGCAGCGGGCCTGGGGCGTGATCGTCAAGCCGGACGCCTTCCGCCTGCTGGCCGGCCAGGACAGCCTCGGCGACTACCAATGGGGCATGAAGGTGGGCCACCACCACTTCTGCAAGGTCTGCGGGGTGCGCACCCACGGCCAGGGCGATGTCCCGGAGATCGGCGGCAAGTACGTCGGCGTGGCCGTCTCGGCGCTGGACGACGTCGCCCCGGAGGA
>Ga0068865_100001420_pt1 | contig 13960 bp, 16 predicted proteins | sample KBSMisM12_FD_75293 | JGI IMG/M metagenome (GOLD analysis project Ga0068865, IMG submission 75293) | Miscanthus rhizosphere microbial communities from Kellogg Biological Station, Michigan, USA - KBS Miscanthus M1-2 | ecosystem: Host-associated > Plants > Roots > Rhizosphere > Soil ...
GAGAGGTCTACACCATGGACAATGTAGCCGCGGCGTGCCAGTTCGCGCGCGTATCGCCCCGTCCCGCAGCCGGCATCGAGGATCTCCGCGCCCGGCAGAATCCCGCGGCCGACAAGCCAGGCGGCAATCACGGCGCATTCCTTCTCGACCGGCCGGTCGATGATCAGATCGAACGCCCAGGCGTATTCAGCGTAGAACGGACGCGCTACTCGCAATTTGGTCATCAGGATGACTCGGTTATCAGCGCGATGATGCCAGCTAGATTCGGAGTCGTAAGATGATCGTGCGGTGGCTGTGTCTCATCCGACTCGAGAAGGACCGGACGGAGACCGGCGTTCTGAGCACCGACGACGTCCCATCGGTGGTCGTCGCCCACGAAGAGCGCAGATGCAGCCGCGACATCAAGCAACGATAAGGCCCGATCAAACGGCGCGCGATGGGGTTTACGCCACCCGACATCCATGCAAAACACCGTGGCATCGACCTTGTCGAGCAGCCCGTGGCGAGCCAACTCCGTGCGCCACGCGTCGGCTGGACTGCCCCATGGTGTGTTCGACACGATCGCGGTCTTGATGCCGCGGCCGCGCAGCGCTTCCAGAAGAGGAACGGCTTGCGGCTCCAGCCTCGCCGTCGCGAAGATCGGCTTCAAGAACGCTGCGCCGAGCGTCCTCGCCGACGCCTCGTCGAGCGACTGGTACGCGCCGAACAATTCCCGAAGGCGGGCCCCCAGCGGCAGGACCGCGTAGTCGGATCGCTCCCGATTGAGAAGGAGCGCGCGCTCGAACAGGTCCTCGTCTCGAGCAGGATCCTCCGATTGGCCCAGCGCCCGTGCACATTCCCGTAAACATCCGCGCAGCACCGACGGAAACTCGGTCGACTTGTAATAGCCGACCAGGGTGTTTCCGAGATCGAAGAGAATCGCACGAGTCGCCACGTTGCTGTTTACCCGTCGAGTCGTAGATCTGTTGTACCAGAGCACGCGTGCACATCGATGTTCTGCGTCTCGACCTTGAGCTGACGACAACCGTGCGCAGCGGCCGGCGGTATAGTCAATCCGTTCATCGAATTGGATCAACCTCAAATCGCAGGCGGCGTCGGCAACAATCTCGCATGCGCCCCCGCAGATTGGGCGCGTTCGGAAACGATGGCCGGGCGGCGCGCAAGAAACGACCGGATTCTTCGCGGACCGTGCTCACGGGCCCGCAGATGCCCACGAACGGTGGGAGAGGAGCCACGAAATGTCGCGACGTCAGCAGAGGGTGATGGCAATGGCCCTTATCGCCTGGTTCGAGGTAGGGCTCGGGAACGCATGGGCGCAGGACCCCGCCAAGGAACCGCCGAAGCTGGGCTGGTCCGACAGCGCGGACCTCAGTCTCGTCGTCACGGCCGGCAACTCCGGCTCCCAGACCTGGGGATTCACCAACCAGGTGCGCTATGTGTGGAATGACGCCCGCTTCGTGTGCGATGTCAACGTCGTTCGCGCGAGCACGTCAGATGACCACTTCTTCATGGTCGCCCCCGGCATCGAGTTCCCTGTTGGAGGCGCGCCGGCCAACCCCCCGACGTCGCTCATCAAGCCCGAGCCCACCCTGGATGTCGCCAATGACCTCGTCAGCGCAAGCTACGAACGGAACATCACGCCCAAGTTCTTCTGGAACGCGGGCGGCAGCTGGGACCGCAACGACGATGCCGGCATCCTGAACCGGTACATCCTGCACGCCGGCGTCGGCAACAAATGGGCCGACACCGAGCGGCGGCGCTTCACCAGCAGCTACGGCATCAGCTACACCGATCGCGAGGAGGAAAATCCCGATCCGGAGAAGGACCGCCGGTTTGCCGGCGCCCGCCTGGGCTGGGACTACAAGGAGCAGTTCACGGCAGCAGCCGCGTTCACCAACACGTTCGCGACGAACGTGAATCTCTCCGATGCCGCCGACTACTCGATCAACACCACAAGTGCGCTGACGGTATCGGTCGTCAGCCACATCTCGATCAAGGTCAGTCTTCAGTGGCTGTACGAGCACGAGCCGGCGTTCGAGACCGACCTCGACGTCGTCGCCTTTGTCGAGTTGATCAACCCGGACGGAATTCCGGGCTCGGGCGACGAGCGCCTGCGGACCGTGTCTTCCGGCGCGTCGAAGCTCGTACTCGGCACCATGGACGCGCGGAAGGACAAGCTGGATACCATCTTCCGGACGGCGCTGGTCATCAAGTTCTAGAGTCTTTCCTAGCGTCGTGTCAGGCGATAGATGGTGATCGCGGCGCGCTTGGTCTGCGACGGCAGCGTGCTCAGGTCGGCGGTCTCGCCCGGCGTGTGGTCGTCGTGTCCCATCAGGCCGACACCGTCGAGGATCATCTTCGCCTCGCCGGCGATGAACGAGACGTCGGCGGCCCCGGCCTTGTCCGGGTTGACGGCCGTCACCGGTCCAAAGCCGAGATCCCGGCTCGCGCGATCGTAGACCGCCAGCAGGCGCGCGTTGCCGTCGGTCGGCGCCAGCGGCGGGTAGCCTTCGCCGAAGGTCAGCGTCGCCTCCGTACGCGGCGACGCGCCGGCCGCCACCTCCTGCATCGCCTTCATCGCGCGATCGAGCTGCGCCGGCGACAGCGTCCGCAGGTCGCCGGAGACGACCGCCTGCGCGGCGATGACGTTGGTCTTGCCGAACGCCGTCCCACGCGCCTGCGCGGCGTCGTACTCGACCGACGTCCCGCCGAGCATGACGCCCGGGTTGAAGGTCAGGTGTTCTTCGCCCGCCATCCTCTCGCGAAACGTGTTGAGGAGCCGCGCCGCCTCGAAGATCGCGCCGTAGCCGAACTCCTCGCGGAAGATCTGCGACGAGTGGGCCGGCGTCCCCTTCACGCGCAGCTGCCAGTCGACGGTGCCGCGGCGCGCGGTGACGGCGTATCTCGGATCGCCGGGGCCGTCCTCGAAGCCGATCGCCACGTCGGCTCCTTTCGCCGCGGCGACCAGCGCCTCGCGCGACTTCGCCAGCGGACGGCCGCCATCCTCTTCGTCGCCGGTCATCACCACGGTCACGTTCAGATCCTTCAGCGCGCCGGCTGCGTCGAGCGCCGCGAGCGCCTGCAGGATGATGACGTCGCCGCCCTTCATGTCGATGATCCCGGGCCCGGTCGCCGTCTTCTCGTCGACGCGCTGGAACTTCTGAAACGGGCTGTCGCGCTCAAAGACCGTGTCGAGATGGCCGACGAGCAGCACCTTCGGGCCGGTGCCTGGATGCTCGGCGATGAGATGGCCGGCGCGCTGAAACGGCGCACCGTCGACCCAGCGCGTCTTGAAGCCGAGCCGATCGAACGACGCGAGAAAGACCGCCCCCACCTCACGCACGCCCGCGAAGTTCTGCGTGCCGCTGTTGATGTTCACCACCCGCTCGAGCAGCGCCAGCGCTTCGCCGCTGTGGGCGTCGATATATGCCACCACCGCCCGCTCGATCGGCGGGGAGGCCGTTTGCGCGGTGAGCAGCGCGGCGATCGCGAGACACGCGGATCGAATCATGATCTCCCCGCCGGATCGTCGCAAACGACGTCGAAATGCCGCACGGTGCGATCGTAGTCGATGAACAGCGCCGCGGCCTCGTCGTGCACGACGGCGCGCTCGAGATCATCGCCGGCGAAGCCGCGAATCACATCCAGCGAGTCCCACTCCGTGGCGACGACGATCTCGATGGCGCCGGCCAGGCGGCGCTGCAGCACTCGGGCGCCGCGGTACCCCGGCACCGCGGCGAGCTCAGGCATGACCACGCGCCGGAAGTACTCGGCGTAGGCGGCCGCGCCATCCGGCGAGCTTGCACGGGCGGACCAGACACGCTCCACCATTCACAGCGCCTGCGGCGCCGCCGGCTCGGCGCCGATGACCACGTTCCACGGCCGCACCTTCCAGCCGACGACGATGCCGCTGGTGACGTAGGGATCGGCGCGGGCCCACGCGTCGACCGGCGCCGGCGAATCGGCCCGGAAGATGAGCAGGCCGCCGTCCGGGGGATCGCCGAGGGCGCCGGCCATCACGATCAGCCCGCGCGCGTGCGCGTCGTTGATCAGGTGGAGATGCGCCTCGCGGTACGGCTTTCGCCGCTCGATGAAGTTCTCGACCATGTCGTAGATCAGCGCAAAGTGTTTCATGTGATCCCCTGACCGTCAGTGCGCCGTACGCACGTCGTACCAGTCTTCGTGCAGCGCCCAGTCGCCGCACCGCAAACAGACCGTCCACCGCCACCGGTGCTGGCAGCCGGGACAGCGGCCGCGCGTCGTAAAGGTGTTCCACACGGTGCCGCAGCCGCTGAATCCCGGAACGGCTCCGTCCAGTCCCTCGCAGGCCCAGGTGCTCGACGGAGCAGGCTGCCAGGCGCAATGCGGACATCGGATCACCACGAACGTCGCGTCCTCATCCAGACCGGAAATGTCGACGACGATCGGCGTTTCACCGCCGCGCTTCAGCAGCCACCACGCTGGCCGCTCCTCCGGCGTGACCGCGCCCATCAATACGTCACCGGCGCCAGCCCGCGTTCGATCTCGGCGCGATGCGGCTCCTCCCAGGGCGGCAGCTTCAGGTCACGCCCCAGCTGCGCCGGCGCTTCGTCGACGGCAAAGCCCGGCTGGATGGTTGCGACCTCGAACAGCACGCCGCCCGGCTCGCGAAAGTAGATCGACTGGAAATAACAGCGGTCGCGCACCTCGGTGACCTTGCAGCCGTACTCGAGCAGCTCGCCGCGCAGGCGCAGCTGCTCCTCGGCAGTGGCGACGGCCATCGCCACGTGATGGACCGTGCCCAATCCGTTCATGGCGGGTTCGGCCTCGGGGTGGCTGGCGACATCGATGGTCTTGCCCGGTCCGCCACCGTTCACCGCCAGACGGATGCGGCTGTCCATCTCGTCGACCACGGTGTAGTCGAGCAGGCGCGTCATGAGCTCGACGGTCTTCGCCGCGTCGCGGACCACGAGCGTGACGCTGTGAAGTCCGCGCACGGCGTCCGCGCGGTCGAAGTCGCGCGCGACCCAGGGCGTGCGCGCGTCATGACCGGACGCGATCAGCTCGAAGGTGATCCCGGATCGATCGGCGAACCGGATCACCGGATCGCCGAAGCGCGGCGGAAGATCGGTAACCGCGATCGCGTGCGCGCCCAGCCGCTGCCGCCACACGTCGAGCGAGCCGTTCGGCACCGAGAACGACGTCACCGTCACCTGGCCGGCGCCCTTGTGCCCCACCGCCACGCCGCGGCCCTTGTACGGAAAGGTCGTCCAGAGCGTGCCGGGAGTGCCGGCGGCGTCGCCATAGTAGAAGTGGTAGACGTGATGGTTGTCGAAGTTGACGGTTTTCTTGACGAGCCGGAGCCCGAGGCTGTTCAGACAGAAGTCGAGATCGTCCTGGGCATCGTCGACCGTCGCCGTCACGTGATGAAGACCGAGAATGGGCATATGGGCGACTACTTGATGCCGACGACCATCGAGTCCGGCCCGACGAGATGCTCGACGTAGGCCTCTTTGAAGCCTGCTTCCTTCATCCAGCCGACGCAGTCGGCGCCGGTGTAGTCGAAGCCGCCCGGCGTTTCGATCAGCATGTTCAGGCTCATGAGCAGCCCGAACGCGTTTTTCACGCGCTCATCGTCGATGATCGACTCGTAGACGATGAACGCGCCGCCTGCCGGCACCGCGTCGTACGCCTTGCGGACCAGCGCCTGTTTCTGCGCCAGGTCCCAGTCGTGCAGGATGTGGCCCATCATCACGACGTCGGCGCCCGGCAGCGGGCCGCTGAAGAAATCGACCGCGGCGAACGACAGCCGGTCGCGCACGCCGTTCTTGGCGGCGTACTCCTCGAAGATCGGCTGCACCACAGGCAGATCGAGGCCGGTGCCCTTGAGGTGCGGGTTCGCGAGCGCCACCTGCACGGCGAGATCGCCCTGGGCCGTGCCGGCGTCCACGAACGTGTTGTACTTCCGCCACGGGAACTTCGCCGCGATCGCCATGTTCGCGCCGTGGCTGATGCCGCTCATCGCCTGGAGAAAATTCCTCAGCCGTGCCGGGTTCGCATAGATCTCCGCGAACGGGCTGCTGCCGCCTGACTTGACTTCATTCTGCGGCAAGCCGGTGCGCAGGCCCTCGGTGAGATCGTTCCAGAACCCGAAGAGGCGGAGGTTCGCCATCTCGAGGATGCCGCCGACGTACGACGGCTTGCGCTTGTCGAGAAACAGGTTGGCGTCCGCGGCGTTCGCGTAGACGCCGCCGGTGCGCGTCAGAAAGCCGAGCGCCACCAGCGCATCGAAGAAATCTCGCGCCGCACGCGGGTGGAGACCGAGGCGTTCGCGCAGACCTTCCGCCGTCGACGGCTCCTCCGCGAGCCTGGTGAAGAGCTCGAGCTCGACCGCGCTCAACAACGTCTTCGATGCCCAGAACGCGAGGCCGGTCTGGAGAATGTGTTCGGGACTGACGGGCGCTTCCGATCCTGTAGGGGTCACGCGGGGTCTCCTGACTAGTGAGGACGTGGTTGGGTTCAGATGGCGTCGCGCGTCTGCGGATGATCCAGCGGCCCGGCCGGGTCGAACAGCCGTTCGGTGTCCTTCGAGAACAGCACCCACAGCCCGTACAGACCGACGAGGGTCCCGAACGGGATCATCATCAGCCCGATGATCGAGATCACGATGCCGGCGATTCGCGCCCACGGGCGGCGCCGCAACAGACCCACGCCGATGATCACACCCGGCAGCGACGTCGCGAGCAGAAATACGACGAGCGTCATGCCGGTCAGCCCGATGATCGGGATGGCGATCGCCGCCTCCGGATCGCCGCTCGCGCCGACGATCCCGGCCGCGCCGCCGAACACGACAACGAGCAGCGCCGCCGCCAGCAGACCGAAGGCGCCGAGCGCAATCTGGAGCGCGCCGAGGACCTTGACGTGCGTATCCATGGCCGGAATTCTACAACTTTCGAGTTGACCCGCCGGCGACGGCATCGGCGCGAGGCACAATAGGGTCATGCCAACAGCAGACGAGCTCACGACTCAACAGAAAGCGCAATGGAGCGCCGCGGCCCTCAGCTGGGAGCGCCGCAGTGACTGGTTCGATTCCAACAGCGGCAACCTGGCGGAGTGGCTCTGCGATGCCGCCGGTCTGAAACCCGGACACACGGCCCTGGATCTCGCGTGCGGATCGGGCCAGCCTTCGGTGACCGCCGCCGTGCGCGTGCGTCCGGGCGGACGCGTAATTGCAACCGATCTGTCGCCAGACATGGTCGCCGTGACCAAGCGCAAGGCGGCCAAGCTGGGCCTCGACAACATCGAGGCACGGGAAATGGACATGCAGGCGCTGACGTTTCCCGACGCGACGTTCGACGGAGCGACCTGCCGCTTCGGCTTGATGTTCCCTCCCGATCCGGTGAAGGCGGCGTCGGAGATCCGGCGGGTGCTGAAGCCGGGCGCGCGCTTCGGCACGGCTGCGTGGGACGTGCCGGCGAAAAACCCGTTCTTCACGTCGATCACCGGCGTACTCGGAGAGTTCGTGCCGCTGCCGCCGATTGATTCCTCGACGCCGGGCGTGTTCCGCCTGGCGCAACCCGGCGAGCTCGAGCGCGTGCTGAAGGCCGGCGGGTTCTCCGCGGTCACCGTCGAAGCGCGTCCGATCACGCTCGTCTACGCGTCGCTCGAGGAGTACTGGGAGATCCAGACCGATCTGGCCGCGCCGCTGAGAACGGCGCTCGCTTCGCTGAGCGCGGACAAGACGGCGGAGCTCAAGGCAAAGCTGTTCGAGGCGCTGCAGCCGCATCTCGACGGCGCCACCGTGCGGCTGGCGGCGACGCCGCTCTGCGCGACGGCCGTACGTTAAGAAAAAACCGCGGAAACCGCGGAGAGCGCCAAGCGCTTTTCTTTGCGTTCTTTGCGGTCTCCCCGGTTTTTTCCGTTCATCGCTTTAGCGTGCGCGCGACGTAGTCGCGCACCGCGTTCTGCACCGTCTCGCCCGCCCAGGCGTCCTGGACGACGGCGTCGATGACGCCGCCTTCGTGCATCTGACGGATCACCGGCTCGCGGAGCAGCCGCTTGGTCAGGTGGAACGCTTCGAATGGCACGGCCGCCATGCGCTCGGCGACCTCCACCGATTCGTCCACCACGCGGTCCGCATCGACCACCGCGTCGACGAGTCCGTAACGCAGCGCTTCGTCGGCGGGCAGCGTCAGGCCCCGATAGATCAGCGCCTGGAGATGCTGCGGCGGCGCCGCGAAGCGGACGATCTCGAGCGGCACCACCGGAAACGGCACGCCGACGAGCAGCTCGGGGATGCCGATTCGCCCGGGTTCGCGCGCCATCACGCGGTAGTCCGCGCAGCAGGCCATCACGCAGCCGCCCGCGATCGCGTGCCCGTTGACGGCGACGACCAGCGGCTTCGGAAAGGCGAACAGCGTCTCGAACGCGTGGTTCATCGCCGGCAGGAATTCATGCGCGTAGGCGGCGCCGCCGGCGACCAGGCGCGGCAGATCGACTCCGGCGGAGAAGATCTTGCCTTCGCCGGTGATCACCAGCGCGCCGGCCGTCGACTGCTGGCAGGCATGCACCTGCGCGGTCAGCCCGCGGCAGAACTCGATGTCCATCGCGTTGGCCTTGCCGTGCGTCATCCGGAGCACGGCGACGCGTCCGCGCTGCGTGAGATCGAACATGGACGTCACCCTCTCGCGGCCGCTTCGCGCTCGAAGGCGCCGACGTCCTGGAAGTAGCGCTGGACGATCGCGGCCGCGGAGCGCGGGTTGGTGTAGATCTCGGCGACCGGCTGCTCGATCGCCTGCACGATCGCGGCGACCGCGTCCTCGCACGACTGCGCCTCGGCGGCCGCCGGGTTGGGCGGCGATCCGCCGAGCGCGTTGCGCTGAAACTCGGTGCGCACCAGCCCCGGCATCACGAGCGTGACCTGGATGCCCGGGTGGGCGCGCGCCAGATCCACGCGCGCGTTGGCGGTGAGCGCGTTCAGCGCGGCCTTCGCGGCGTTGTAGCCCGAACGGTAAGTGGCGAACGGCACGCGGCTGAGCACCGACGAGACATTGACGATCTGGCCGCGGCCGCGGGCGATGAAGTGCGGCGCAATCGCCTGCATCCCGTACAGCGCCGACTTCACGTTCACGGTCATCATCAGATCGAACTCTTCGTCGGTGAGCTCGAGCGCCGGCTTGGTGATGCCCCGGCCGGCGTTGTTGACCCAGACGTCGACGTGGCCGAACGCCTCGATGGCCCGATCGCGCAGGCGCTCGACCTCGGTCCGCTTCGTGACGTCGGTCGGCACGACGATCGCGCCCTGCCCCACGCGCGCCGCGACCTCCTGCAGTTCGGGCTCCCGCCGAGCGGCCAGCGCCACCCGGTGGCCGGCGGCGCCCAGGGCGACGGCCAGCGTCGCGCCAATGCCGCTGCTCGCGCCGGTGATGACGATGTGCTTCGTCTGTGACATCGCGCGATTATAACGGGCAGGTTGAACGATCAGAAAAAACCGCGGAGGGCGCGGAGACCGCCAAGAAGATTGTCACTGCAGCGCGACGACTTCGATCACGCCGTCAAGCCGCTTGCGCAGCCCGACCGTCGCGGGCTCGCCTTTCTCCTTCGTCACTTGCAGGGCTCTCGGCACCTTGACGAACGCGCGATAGTCGATGGTCGCGTAGCCGCGTGTGCCGGTCGTGCAGATGACGCCGAGTCCAGGCAGCCGATCGGTGTCGGCCCGCCACTCCACGCGATAACCGTCCGGACAACCGCCGGGCCACGAGCGCGCGGCCACGCTCAGCACGATGGTGTCGCTCTGCGAGCGCTTCAGCCGGTCGGCGCCGTCGCGGACGGCGCTCACCAGGCGCGATGCCGAGTCGCCGGTCACGCGCTCGCAGGCGGCGCCCGGCAGCGACAGCACGGTCAGCAGCACGATGGCGGGCGAGCGGCGCACGGCTAGTAGGAGGGCCACAGGCCCGGGGTCGCGAGCTCCACCGATCGGTTGTCGGGATCGCGGAAGTAGAGGCTGAGGCCGCCACGCTCCCACCTGACGCGGCTCTCGATCGGAATCCCCAGCTCGGCGAGGCGCGACTCCCACGCGGGCACGTCGGCCGCGTCGATCGCCAGGGCAAAATGACCGGGGCCGCTGGACTCGTGCCCGGGAATCAGCCCGCCCGGCATCTCGAGCGGCCCGGCCGCCCCGGCCTGGAACAGCAGGAGCACGGTCCCCTCGCCGGCATCGATGGCCACGAGGCGATCGGTGTCGAGCATCGGCGTCACGTCGAGCAGTGCCTTGTAGAAGGCCGCCGTCCGCGGGAGATCGCCGCAATCGAGCGCGGTTTCCAACACGCGCCGCACACGAGGTTTCATAGGTTCCCCAGATCCTCAGATCCTCAGATCCTCAGATCTCATCGTCTCTCCACCGTCATGCGCATTCCGTGTTTGGCGCGAAGCGTGATCAGCGGCTGCGGCACGACCGGATGTCCGGGCACGAGACGCAAGCGGTACTGCTGCGAGATCGTCGCGACGAGCAGGATCAGTTCCATCCAGGCGAACGACTCCCCGATGCACTGACGCGGGCCGCCGCCGAACGGGAAGTAGGCGAACTTGGGCAGCGCCGCGCGAAACTCCGGCGTCCATCGGTCAGGATCGAACCGATCGGGCTCCGCGTAGAACCGAGGATCGCGCTGCATGACGTAGGGGCTCATCACCACGATCGCCCTCGGCGGCGCGACGTGCCCGCCAAGCTGGTACTCGTCGATCGCCCGGCGGCCGACGATCCACGCCGGCGGATACAGCCGCATCGATTCGGTCACGACGCGCTCGACGTACTGCAGCGACGGCAGGTCGCCCATCACCGGCAGGCGTCCGCCCAGCACGCGGTCCACCTCCGCGTGGAGCGCCGCCTCGACCTCGGGCGCGCCGCTGAGCAGATACCAGGTCCAGGTCAGCGCGTTGGCGGTGGTCTCGTGGCCGGCGAGGAAAATCGTCATCGCCTCGTCACGGACCTGCTCATCCGTCATTCCGCCGCCTTCATCTTCGTCCTGCGCGGCGAGGAGCATCGACAGCAGGTCGCCGTGATCGCGGCCGCTCGCCCGGCGGTCGGCGATCATGCGGTAGATGATCGCGTCGAGCCGGGCGCGCGCCAAGCGGGCGCGGCGAAGCTTCGGCACCGGCAGCCGTTCGAGGACCTCGGCGAACGGCAGCATCATCATCCAGAACGATTCCATGACGGCGGTCAGCGCCTCGCCGACCGCGGCGGCCTGCTGTTCGACGTCGACGTCGAACAGCGTCTTGCCGACGATCGACAAGGTGAGCCGGTTCATCTCGCGGGAGATGTCGAGCGCCGCGCCGTCGGTCCAGCCGCGCCGCATCCGATCCGCATAGCCGACCATCAGGTCGCCGTAACCGGCGATGCGATCGCGGTGGAACGCCGGCTGCATCAGGCGGCGCTGCCGCAGGTGCATCGCGCCCTCGCTGGTCAGCAGCCCCTGGCCGAGCAGCCGCTTGCTGCGTTCGAGCCCGCGGCTCTTGGTGAAGTTGCGGTTGTGGGTGACGAGCACGTCGCGGATCAGGCGCGGCTCGTTGACGAGAAACAGCTGCTCACCGGCCATCCGGTACGAGGTGACGTCGCCGTAGGTCCGTGCCAGGCGCGTGAAGAAGTCGAGCGGGTTGGCGCCGCCCGGACGATAGATCAGCGATTCGAGGAGCGACAGCTTCGGTCCTGGAGCCGTGGCTACGGCAGGCATCTAGGCCCGAGTCTAGCACCACAGGGATATCATGGACTGTGGACCAGGCACTCGAGTCGCGCTTCCTGCTCGACCCGGAAAGGACCGAGCTCGAGAAACGTGCGCGCGAGCGGCAGTTCCACATCGTCGACATCCCGCGGCTGCGGCTCCTGGGGATGGCCATCCTCACCACCCTGATCGTCTTCCATGAGCTGTTCTCCACCGGCGAGACCGATTGGCGGCTGCCGCTCCGGATCGGCGTCGCGCTGCTGGTCTACGCGCTCGTGTCGTGGGCGATCCTCTACCTGTATTTCGAGAAGGCCAAGCCGCGGCTCAATCTCGGCACGCTGTTTCTCGCGCTCGACATCCCGGCGTTCGTGTGGGTGATCTATCAGACCGGCGCCGACAACAGCTGGCTGTTCTTCCTGCTCTACATCCGCGTCGCCGATCAGACCAACACGACGTTCAAGCGCGCGCTCGGCTTCAGCCACATCGCGGTCGCCAGCTACGCGCTGCTGATCCTCTATCTTGGACTGGTCGAACGCCGCCCGATTTCGTGGCCGGCCGAGATGTTCAAGCTGCTGATCCTCTACGGCGCCAACCTCTACGTGTCGCTGACGGCGCGCACCGCCGAGCGGATGCGCGAGCGCATGGTCGGCGCGATCCGGTTCGCCCGCGGCATGGTGGCCAAGCTGCAGGCCCAGTCGCGCGAGCTCGACGAGGCGCGGCAGCAGGCCGAGGAGTCGAACCGCACCAAGAGCGAGTTCCTCGCGAACATGAGCCACGAGATCCGGACGCCGATGAACGGCATCATGGGCATGACCGGGCTGCTGCTCGAGACCGACCTGACCGCCGAGCAGCGCGAGTCGCTCCTCCTGGTGCGCGTCTCCGCCGAGTCGCTGCTCCGGGTGATCAACGACATCCTCGACGTCTCCAAGATCGAGGCCGGACGCATGAGCCTCGAGCCGGTCGCCTTCGAGCTGCGCGAGCAGCTCGAACGCTGCGTCAAGGCGCTCGCGTTTCGCGCGCAGGAAAAAGGACTGGCGCTGCGCTGCGATGTCACGCCGGACGTGCCCGAGCATGTCGTCGGCGACTGGCTGCGGCTGCAGCAGGTCCTGATCAACCTCGTCGGCAACGCGCTCAAGTTCACCGAACAGGGACGGATCGTGATCACGGTCGATGCCGCCGAGCGCACCGGCGAAGCCGCGCTGCTGCACATCGCGGTGGCCGATACCGGCATCGGCGTGCCGCCCGATCGTCAGGCGGCCATCTTCGAGGCGTTCACGCAGGCCGACGGCTCCACCGCCCGCAGTTACGGCGGCACCGGCCTCGGGCTGACGATCTCGCGCCGCTTCGTCGAAATGATGGGCGGCCGGCTCTGGCTCGACAGCCCGCCCGGCGGCGGCGCCACGTTTCACTTCACGGTCAAGGTCGACGTGCGGCCGGCGCCGGCCGCTCCCGCCGCACCGCTCGAACGCGACACCGCCCCGCCGCTTGGCGCGCTGCGCGTCCTGCTCGCGGAGGACAACATCGTGAACCGCTTTCTCGCGATCCGGCTGCTCGAAAAGGAAGGGTACCGGGTGGAGACCGCCGTCAACGGGCGCGCGGCGATCGAGGCGGTCGAGCGCGAGCGCTTCGATCTCGCGCTGATGGATCTGCAGATGCCCGAGATGGACGGGTTCGAAGCGACGGCGATCATCCGTGAGCGCGAGCGGACGACCGGCGCGCACCTGCCGATCATCGCGCTCACCGCCAACGCGATGGTCGGCGACGAGGAGCGCTGCCTCCAGGCAGGCATGGACGGCTACGTCTCGAAGCCGATCGACATCCGGCGCCTGCTCGCGGAGATCCGGCGCGTCTCTATCCCGTCGATGCCCGCCGCATCGCCTGGAGCGAGTTTCGGGCAAAGCGACGCTGCAGCGCGCGGCTGAGCGGCAGCGCCAACCGCGCCAGCGGATGACGCGGGCGCGAACAGGCGAACAGATCGTACCAGACCGAATCATCGTCGCTCCGCCATTCCACCGTGAACCGCTCTTCGCCCGACGCCATGTGATCGGCAAGCGTGCCGTAGGCGAACCCGACTCGCCTCACATCGTCTGTCGTCTCGAAGGTGTAGACGATGCGGCAGGCGTTGAGCGACCAGAGGCCGTACAGGGGAACGAGCACGGCGACGGTCTGCCCCACGGTGATCGGCGCCGAAGGCCAGCACAGGGTCACCCACTCCAGATCGAACATCGCCCAGCGCTGCAGCGCCGCGACCGCCCGCACGAAGACCG
>Ga0068865_100001422_pt1 | contig 13957 bp, 16 predicted proteins | sample KBSMisM12_FD_75293 | JGI IMG/M metagenome (GOLD analysis project Ga0068865, IMG submission 75293) | Miscanthus rhizosphere microbial communities from Kellogg Biological Station, Michigan, USA - KBS Miscanthus M1-2 | ecosystem: Host-associated > Plants > Roots > Rhizosphere > Soil ...
ACCTATAACCTGGCGGGCCTGTTCGGCATCGCCATCGCCACCACCTCGATGCTGTCGCTGGCCGGCTTCATCGTCGCCCTCGACGCCTTCGGCCCGGTGACGGACAACGCCGGCGGCATCGCCGAAATGGCGGGCCTGCCCTCGGAAGTGCGCGTCACGACCGATGCGCTGGATGCGGTCGGCAACACCACCAAGGCGGTGACCAAGGGCTATGCGATCGGTTCGGCCGGCCTCGGCGCCCTGGTGCTGTTCGCCGCCTACACCGAGGACCTGAAGTTCTTCTCGGCCAATGCGGCGCCGGGCAGCTTCTTCGACGGCCTCGGCAACGTCGCCTTCGACCTCTCCAATCCCTACGTCGTGGTGGGCCTGCTGTTCGGCGGTCTGCTGCCCTTCCTGTTCGGCGGCCTCTCCATGACCGCGGTGGGCCGGGCGGCGGAATCGGTGGTCGCCGAGGTGCGCCGCCAGTTCCGTGAGAACCCCGGCATCATGACGGGCGAGGTGAAGCCGGAATACGGCCGCGCCGTGGACATCCTGACCCGTGCGGCGATCCGGGAGATGATCGTCCCGTCGCTGCTGCCGGTGGCCTCGCCGGTGGTGCTGTTCTTCGTGATCCGCGCCATCGCGGGCAAGGTCGACGCCTTCGCCGCGCTGGGCGCCATGCTGATGGGCGTGATCATCACGGGCCTCTTCGTCGCCATCTCGATGACCTCGGGCGGCGGCGCGTGGGACAACGCCAAGAAGCTGATCGAGGAAGGCTTCACGGACGCCAACGGCGTGCTGCACGGCAAGGGCTCGGAAGCTCACAAGGCCGCCGTGACCGGCGACACCGTCGGTGACCCCTACAAGGACACCTCGGGTCCCGCCGTGAACCCGATGATCAAGATCACCAACATCGTGGCCCTGCTGCTCCTGGCGGTCCTGGCCCACGGCCTGATCCACTGATCTTCAGCCACAGCTGAAAACGAAACGCCCCGGAGAGCGATCTCCGGGGCGTTTTGATTCCGAGCCAATCCCTCCCCTTTATGGGGAGGGTGGCCAGCCCAGCGGGCTGGCCGGGTGGGGAGACCTGGATTGAATGAAAGGTTGGATGCTAGCCTTGCGAGTCAGCGTCCGGCCGCGGTTTCCCCACCCGGCTCGCTACGCTCGCCACCCTCCCCATAAAGGGGAGGGATGGGGGCTCGTCAGTTCCGCTGGTCGCCCGGGCGGTTGCCGGGGACCTGGTCGTCGGCGTTGTTCAGCACCGAGCCGCGGCCGACGTTGCCCAGGATCTGTTCGAGGATGGTCAGCTCGCGCCCGCGGGTCGGCGTCTCGCGGCCGTTGAAGGCGATGACCTTGCCGTCCTTCAGCGTGTACGAGTTCACGCCGGTGACGACCTCGGACTCCTTGTTGAACGTGATCGCCACGACGTTGCGGGCCACGATCGACGGGCGCTGGAACGCCACGCGCGACTTCATCTGGTTCATGTAGAACCAGGTGTTGTTGTCGAAGGTCGAGGTGGCCGAGGGCGAGCCCAACCGGCCGCGCACGGTGGACTTGGTGTCCGTGCCGACCTTCACGTCCTTCGGGTCCGAATCGATGGTCTGGAAGCCGGAGTAGCTCTGGATCGGCGCACAGGCGGACAAGCTGGCGGCGCCGGCCGTGGCCAGCAGGCCGGCGGCGAGAATGGAGAAGGCGGCGCGGTGCGACATAGGCGGCGTTTGACCCGTTGAGACTGCCGGAGGGCTTTGACCTATCGCCCGTCGGCCCTTACTGCAATGCGGCTTTATGGATGGGATCGGGCGAAATCGAGGCGTCATGCTGCTAGAGCGTCTGTTCCGACCCCGACCGGCCCGGGAGGCCGGCAAGGCGCTGTACGCCGCGGCCGTGGGGCAGGCGCGTGAGCCGGCGCTCTATCGCGACCTCGCCGCCCCCGACACCGCCGAGGGCCGCTTCGAGGTCTACAGCCTGCACGTGATGCTGCTGCTGGACCGCCTGCGCCATCCGACCGCCGCTGTTGACCCGGTGGACACCCAGGAGGCCGCCGAGGTTTCCCAGGCCCTGTTCGACACCTACCTCAAGGACCTCGACCACGCGCTGCGCGAGCTGGGGGTCGGCGACCTGTCGGTCGGGCGCAAGATGCGCAAGCTGGGCGTGGCTTTCTACGGCCGCGGCAAGTCCTACGACGCCGCCTTCGCCGCCCTGCCGGATGAGGCGGCGCTCGAAGCGCTGCTCGTCCGCACCGTCTACGCCGGCGTCGCGGCCGACGCCGCGCCCCGCCTGGTCGCCTATGTGCTGGCCCAACGGCGGGCGCTCGCGGCCCAGCCGCTGGCGGACCTGCTGACGGGCCAAGTGGCCTGGAGCGCGCCGTGAGCCGCGGCTGGTCTGATCCGGTGCGCCTGCACGAACTGGCCCGGGGCCCGCTGAAGCTGCGGCTTGCGCCCGACGACGCCCAACGCGCCGCGATCGCCAAGGACCTGGGCCTGGAAGCCCTGCCGTCCCTCGTGGCTGACCTGACCGTGAAGCCGTGGCTGGACGGGGCGGAGATCGGCGGGACCTTCAAGGCGGTCGTGCAGCAGATTTGCGCCGTCAGCCTGGAGCCCTTCGAACACGAGCTGCGCGGCGAGATCGACGTGCGCGCCGTGCCGGCGGGCAGCCCGCATGCGCCGGAAGCGCTCGGCGGCGAGGTCGAGTTCGATCCGGATGCGCCCGATCCGCCCGACGTCCTGGCGGCCGACGCCATCGACCTGGCCGGCTATGTCGTGGAACACCTGGCCCTGGAGATCGACCCGTTCGCGCGCAAGCCGGGCGCCGCATTCGACTACGCGCCGCCGACCGAGGAGACTTCGCCCTTTGCGGCGCTGCAAAAACTGAAAGACCGCGACACTTGAGCCCCCCGCGGTTTGCACAGCCCAGCCTGGGCGCTATCGTCGCCCGCGAATCCGGCGGGACCCGTCGAAGGACCAAAGCGCCGTCTTGACCCAATCACTGGTGATTTCCATCGACGCCATGGGCGGAGACCACGGGCCGTCCGTGGTGGTCCCGGCGGCCGTACGCGCGCTGGCGACCCTTCCGGAGTCTGTGAGCTTCCTGCTGCACGGCGACGAAGCGACCATCACGGCCGCGCTCGCGCACCACAAGGGCGCCGCCGGGCGCATCGAGATCCGCCACGCTGAGCGTGTGATCGCCATGGACGAGAAGCCCGCCCAGGCGCTCCGCCGCGGCAAGGGCACTTCGATGTGGAACACCGTGGAGGCGGTCCGCGAGGGCCAGGCCACCGCCGCCGTCAGCGCCGGCAACACAGGCGCCTTGTGGACCATCTCCCGGCTGATCCTGCGCATGGTGGGCGACCTGGAGCGTCCGGCGCTGGTGACCACAATGCCGACGCTGAAGGGTGTGACCACCTTCCTGGACGTCGGCGCCAACGTCGACTGTGACGCCGAGCGGCTGGTCGAGTTCGCCATCATGGGCGAGGCCTTCCACCGCGCCGCACACGGCAAGGCCAAGCCCACGGTCGGCCTGCTGAACGTCGGCTCCGAAGATATGAAGGGCCACGAAGAGGTGCGCGAAGCCCACCGCATCCTGCGCGAGGGCAAACTGCCTATCGACTACAAGGGCTTTGTCGAGGGCGATGACATCACCAAGGGCGTGGTGGACGTGGTCGTCACCGACGGCTTCACGGGCAACGTGGCCCTGAAGAGCATGGAGGGCGCGCTTCGGTTCATCACCACCGAATTGCGCAGCGCGCTGAGCGGCGGCGTGTTGGCCAATGTCGGCGCGATCCTGGCGCGGCCGGCGCTGCGCCGGTTCCGCGACCGACTGAGCCCGCCGCCCGCCGCCCCGCTGCTCGGCCTGAACGGCATCGTGGTCAAGTGCCATGGCGGCGCCACCGAGCGCGACTTCGCCCAGTCGATCCAGGTCGCCGTCGACCTGGCGCGAAGCGACTTCGCCGCCGAGATCGAACGTAATATGAGACGGCTCCCCGCGGCGCTGGCCGAAGCGCCGGCGGCGGACCCGGCGGTTGACGAAGCCGCCACCCAGGGCGCGCAGGAGTGAGCGGAGTGCTGCGAAGTGTCGTGACGGGCGTGGGCGGCCACCTGCCTGAACGCGTGGTGACCAACGACGACCTCGCCAAGTTCGTCGACACGTCGGACGAGTGGATCGTCGAGCGCACGGGCATCCGCCAGCGCCATCAGGCCCGCGACGACGAGCCGGTCTCCGACCTGGCGGTTGCGGCCGCGCGCAAGGCCCTGGCGGCCGCAGGGCGGACGCCGGATGAGGTCGACCTGATCGTGGTCGCCACCACCACGCCTGACCTGACCTTCCCGGCGGTCGCCACCATCGTCCAGCGCAAGCTGGGCTGCCCGGTGGGCGTGGCCTTCGACGTCCAGGCGGTGTGCTCGGGCTTCGTCTTCGCACTCTCGGTGGCCGACGGCTTCGTGGCGCGCGGCCGTTCCAAGGTGGCGCTGGTGATCGGCGCCGAGACCATGACGCGGCTGATGGACTGGACCGACCGCGGCACCTGCGTGCTGTTCGGCGATGGTGCCGGATGCGTTGTCATGGAGCCGCAGGACGGCGAGGGGACCACGGCCGACCGCGGCCTGCTGGGATTCGCGCTTAGGGCTGACGGCACCAAGCAGGAGCTGCTGTTCGTGGACGGCGGCCCCTCGACCACCGGCACGGTCGGCCACCTGCGGATGCAGGGCAACCAGGTCTTCCGCCACGCCGTGGTCAACATCTCCGAGGCGATCACGGCCGCCGCCGAGGACGCGGGAATCGAGGTGGCCAGCGTCGACTGGTTCGTGCCGCATCAGGCCAACCTGCGCATCCTGCAGGGCGTGGCCAAGCGCGTCGGCATCGACGAGGACAAGGTCATCACCACGCTGGACCAGCACGCCAACACCTCGGCCGCCTCGATCCCGCTGGCCCTCGATCAGGGGATTCGCGACGGGCGCATCAAGCCCGGCCAGCTGCTGCTGCTGGAGGCCATGGGCGGGGGCTTGACCTGGGGCGCCTGCGTCCTGCGCCTCTAGGCCTTAACCGCGTTACGCAGACGGACGCGAGAAGCCTTTGACGAAACGGAACAATCAGGGCAGGCTCCTCTCATTGCGACGGGGAGCTGGGCGGGCATGAAAGGCCAGACGGTCACACGGGCCGATCTATGCGAAGCGGTCCACGAAGAGGTGGGACTCACGCGCCAGGACTGCGGCGAGTTGGTCGAGCGCGTCCTCGAGCTGATGGCCACCGCCCTGGAGCAGGGCCAGCAGGTTAAGCTCAGCGGCTTCGGCGTCTTCCAGGTCCGCGCCAAGCGCGCCCGCATGGGCCGCAACCCCAAGACCGGCGAGCCGGCGGCCATCGAGCCCCGGCGAGTGATCGGTTTCCGAGCCTCTCAGGTCATGAAGGCCCGGGTCGATCGCGCGCTCGCCCGGTGACGGCGGACTGATCCCGTGGTCAAGGGGCCGGAAGCCTTTCGGACGATTTCCGAAGCGGCGGACGAGCTTCACGTGCCGCAACACGTGCTCCGCTTCTGGGAGACCAAGTTCGCCTTCATCCGGCCGATGAAGCGCGCCGGCGGCCGGCGGTTCTATCGCCCGTCCGACATCGCCGTCCTGCGCGGCGTCTGCCACCTGCTGCACGACGAGGGCTACACCATCAAGGGCGTCCAGCGCCTGCACCGCGAGCAGGGCGTGCGCCGCCTGGTCTCGGCGGGGGAGGGCGGCGGCGCGCCGGACGCCCCCGCGGCCTACGCCCACGCGCCGGCGACGGGATCCGGCGGCGGCAAGGACGGCCTGCTGAGCGCGCTCAGCGACCTCGAGGCCGCCAAGCAGCGGCTCGATTCGCTTCTCAAGCACTAGGATGGGTCAGGGCGGCGCGCCGAGCGAGCGGGCGGCCGGCGCCACGTCGATCGCCATCCTGGGCGGGCTGTTCTTCATCATCGGGTTCTTCACCTGGCTGAACGGGCCGCTGATCACGTTCGTGCGCCTGGCGTTCGAGCAGAACGAGGTCGGCTCGTTCCTGATCCTGATGGTCTTCTACCTGTCCTACCTGGTGCTGGCCCTGCCGGCGTCGTGGATCCTCAAGCGCACCGGCCTCAAGAAAGGTCTGTCGCTCAGTCTCGCCATCATGGCGCTCGGCGCGGCGGTGTTCGGCGAATTCGCCACCCGCCGCTGGTACCCCGGAGCGCTGACGGGCCTCTTCACAATCGGCGGCGGCCTGGCCGTGCTGCAGACGGCGATCAACCCCTACATCAGTATCCTGGGCTCGATCGACGGCGCGGCGCGGCGCATCGCGGTCATGGGAATCTGCAACAAGTCGGCCGGCATCGCGGCGCCCCTGCTGGTCGGCACGCTGGTGCTGCGGGGCGTCGGCGATCTGGCCGTGCAGATCGAGACGGTCGGCCCCGCCCAGCGCGCCCAGTTGCTCGACGCCTTCGCCGCCAAGATCCATTTGCCCTACCTGCTGATGGCGGGGTTCCTGCTGGTCACCGCCGTCGCCGTCCTGGCCTCGCCGCTGCCGGAGATCGAGACGACCGAGGCCAACGCGACGCCGGCGGCGCACGCGGCTGGCGGACCGGATCGGGGCGTCCTGGCCTTTCCGCACCTGTGGCTGGGCGTCGTGTGCCTCTTCTTCTACGTCGGCGTCGAGGTGATCGCGGGCGACGCCATCGGCGTCTATGGCCGGGGTTTCGACCTGCCGCTGGATCAGACCAAGTTCTTCACCGCCTTCACGCTCGCGGCGATGCTGCTGGGCTATGTGGCCGGCATCCTCGCCATCCCGCGGTTCACCTCGCAGGAGGGCTATCTGCGCGCCTCGGCCCTGCTGGGCGTGGTCCTGGTCGCGGGCGCGTTCCTGACCAAGGGCTACGTCTCCGTGGGCTTCGTCGCGGCCCTCGGCTTCGCCAACGCCATGATGTGGCCGGCGATCTTCCCGATGGCGATCCGCGGCCTCGGCCGCGCCACCGAGACCGGCTCGGCCCTGCTGGTGATGGGCATCGCGGGCGGGGCGGTGATCCCGGAGACCTTCGCGGTGCTGAAGCAGCACTTCGATTTCCAGGCGGTCTTCGCCGCCCTGACCGCGCCCTGCTACGTCTATATCTTCTGGTACGCGTGGCGCGGCCACCGGGCGGGGCAGGGCGCGCCAAAGCTCGCCGCGGCCTAGGCCGCCGACCCAACATCTTGCAACCGTCACCCTCGGGCTTATCCCGAGGACCCATGCCTACGCCGCCGCTAGTCCCGGCGGCGGGCCGCGCCGCGCGGGCCCGCGCCCTTCACCGCGCCGCCGAGGGATGGATCCTCGGGACAAGCCCGAGGATGACGGATCAGAAGGGTGGGGGAGGCGAGATGGTCGGAGCGACAGGATTTGAACCTGCGACCCCTTGACCCCCAGTCAAGTGCGCTACCAGGCTGCGCTACGCTCCGACGCCTCGCGGCGAGCGGGTCTTCTAGCGGCTTCTGAGGTGGGGGCAAATCCTAATTTGAACCGGCATCGGACCTCGGGTGATGTCCGCCACAACCTGGCCGCCAGGTGCTTGTGGTCGATCCTTTGCGCCGCGGTTGTGGGGGTCGGACTGGGGACGGCTTCGAGGGCTGAACAACTCACCTACCCCTGGCGGATCATTCCGACGCTGGATGAGGTGAAAGCCGCCTATCCGTCCGCGGCAAGAGCTCAAGGGATAGGCGGACGGGCCGTAATAGAGTGCACCGTGACGTCTCACGGATTTCTCGCCGACTGTGCCATCGCGTCAGAGGATCCGCCAGGCGCCGGGTTCGGACAGGCGGCCCTGGCGCTGTCGGCAAGCTTCAGCATGGGCGACAAGTTAGCGGACGGCACCCGCACGTCCGGCATGAGGGTCCGGATACCGCTCAGATTTGAGCCGACGAGCAATGAACCGCCGACAAGGCAGGTACGCTTCCCGCATTCGCCCGGGGAGTACGCTGGGCTGGGACCCGTCGGTCCTTACTATCCGGAGCGCGCCTCGCGTCAGGGTAAGACTGGGTTCGCGACCGTCGACTGCCACATCTCCGCGGGCGGCGTACTTAGTCGTTGTCAGGTAGTGTCCGAGACGGGAAACAACGGCTTTGGCGATGCTGCCATGATCATGGCCCTGAGGCACTGGATCGTCGCCGAGCCGAAGGCGGATGGATCGCCGGAGGGGCCGGACGAAATAGGGCGGTTGACCGTTCCATTTGGAATTTTGCGTTCCCAGAAGGCGCGCTGACCTAGCGCTCCCGGTTCATCCAGCTGATCAGCGGCAGGATGGGCACGCCCCACAGCACGCCCGCCAGGACGAAGAAGATCAGCTGCCAGGGGCCGTGCTCCGGCACATGGCCGGCGATCTGCGCCACCGCGCCCATGTAGATCAACAGGAAGGCCAGGATCGCGAAGAGGCCGATCAGTTTGCGCAGGCGCGGGCTCATCGCCGCTGCATAGACGCCGGCGCGCTTCCGCGCTACGGGGCGCCGCAGTTCCGCCGCGTTGGCGACCGATCGGGCGTCCATGACCTCATTCCTCCGCGCAGACCGCTCCCGCGCCGTGGCCGTGTGGCTGCTGGCGGTCGCCGTGATGGTGCTGGGGATGGTGGTCCTGGGCGGCTCGACGCGGCTCACGGGCTCGGGCCTGTCGATCACCCAGTGGCGGCCGATCTCGGGCGTGCTCCCGCCGACGGGCGCCGCCGAGTGGCAGGCCGAGTTCGCGCGCTACCAGGCGATCCCGCAGTTCCGGCTGGTCAACCCGACCATGACGCTGGCGCAGTTCCAGACGATCTTCTGGTGGGAGTGGTCGCACCGGCTGCTGGGCCGCGTCGTGGCCGTGGTCTTCGCTGTCCCGCTCATCTGGTTCGCCGTGCGCCGGGAGATCCCGCGCCGCCTGATCTGGCGGTTGGCGATCATCCTCGTTCTGGGCGGCCTGCAGGCCGTGGTCGGCTGGTGGATGGTGGCCAGCGGCTTGGCGACCCGGGTCTATGTGGCGCCCGAGCGGCTGGCGTTGCACCTGGGCTTGGCGCTGGTGCTGCTGGGCGCGCTGGTCTGGACGGCGCTCGACGCCTGGGCCGGATGGGCGCGCCAGACCCTGCCCAGCCCCTGGGGCGGTCGCGCGCTGGCGCTGGCGGGCCTGATCTTCTTCCAGATCCTGCTGGGGGCCCTGGTGGCGGGCAACCAGGCAGGGCTGGTCTACAACGATTGGCCGCTGTTCGCGGGCCACCTGCTGCCGCAGGACTACGCCGGCCCGACGCTCTGGGCGACGCTGGCGCACAGCCAGGGCGCCGTGCAGCTGCACCACAGGCTGATGGCCTATGTGCTGATCGTCGTCGCGGCCTCGATGGCGGCCGCGGCCTCGGCGTCGCGCTACCTGGCCGAGGAGTCCAAGCGGCTGGCAGCCGTCACAGCCGGGCTGGTGTTCGCCCAGGCGATGCTGGGCGGGCTGACGCTGATCCTGCGGGCGCCGCTGGGCCTGGCCATCGGCCACCAGCTGCTGGCCGTCGTGACCCTCTGCTCAGCCATCGCCTTCGCCTGGCGCGTGCGGCGCATCTGACGCCAAACTCTGAAGGCTGGCAGGAAAGGCGGGAAACCTGTCGTTGCCGCCAATCCCGACCGGCGGCACAACAGCGTCACGTTCCGCTCTCGGGGGATTCCCATGACGCCGACCCGCCTCTTCATCGCCGCCGCCCTCACCGTCGGCCTTGCGACCGTCGCCGCGGCCGCGCCCAAGCCTCAGCCCGCCTTGCGCTACACCGCCGACGGCAAGATGGAGTTCCCCACCGACTACCGGACCTGGGTCTATCTCTCGACCGGCATGGACATGTCCTACGTCGATGTCCCCGGCGTCGGCGACCGGCACCTGTTCGACAGCGTGTTCGTCGACCGCAAGGCCTACGACAGCTATCTCAAGACCGGGACCTGGCCCGACAAGACCGTCATGGTGCTGGAGGTCCGGATGGGCGCGAACAAGGGCTCGATCAACAAGAAGGGCCAGTTCCAGACCGACCGGGTCGGCCTCGAGGTGCACGTGAAAGACACCGCCCGCTTCAAGAAGGACGGCTGGGGCTTCTTCGGCTTCGGCAATGGCGCCGCCGAAGCGCCCGGCACTGCGCTGCCGGAGACCTCGGCCTGCAACACCTGCCACGAGCAACACGGCGCGGTGGACACCACCTTCGTGCAGTTCTACCCGACGCTGATCCCGACGGCGCAGAAGATGAAGACCATGGCCGCGGCCTACCTGGCCGAGGAGGAGGCGGCGGCCAAGAAGTAGTAGGCCTGACCTCCCCCGGACACCGTCATCCTCGGGCTTGTCCCGAGGGTCCGTGATCTCGATCGACGCGGTGTGGGCGCGAGCGGCGCCGCGATGGATCGTCCGTCGTCCCGGAGTTCATGGATGGTCGGGACAAGCCCGACCATGACGACCGATGGCGTGAGGTATTATAATACCGCACCAAGAAAACCTAGTGTTTTCAATGCGGACGTGAATATCCGCCACGACGAAGTTGACAGCGCCCGCGCCGGTCGGCATATGCGCCCGCTCACGCCGGGACCGCGAGGTTCCGGCAGCACTTTACGGAACCCGTCCCATGATGAAGACCACGGCTTCGCTGAAGCCCGCCGAGGTCGAGAAGAAGTGGATCGTGATCGACGCTGAGAACGCCGTGGTCGGCCGCCTCGCAACGTTCATCGCCAACCGTCTTCGCGGCAAGCACCGGCCCGACTACACCCCGCACGTCGACTGCGGCGACTTCGTCGTCGTGATCAACGCCGACAAGGTGAAGCTGACCGGCAAGAAGCTGGCCGACAAGGTCTACTACTGGCACACCGGCCACCCGGGCGGCGTCAAGCAACGCACCGCCGGCCAGATCCTCGAGGGCAAGTTCCCCGAGCGCGTGCTGGAAAAGGCCGTTGAGCGCATGCTGCCCAAGGAAAGCCCCCTGGCGCGCAAGCAGCTGACCCACCTGCGCATCTACAACGCCCCGGAGCACCCGCACGCGGCGCAAAACCCCGAGACCATCGCGTTCGCCGATCTGAACGCCAAGAACGTGCGGAGCGCCTGATGTCGGAAGCCGAAACCCCGCAAGCCGAAGCCGCGACCGGCTTCGACGCCCTGAAGGGAATGGGCACGCAAGCGGCCGAGGACGTCGTCGTCCACGAGCGCAAGGTCGACGCCCAGGGCCGCTCCTACGCGACCGGCAAGCGGAAGAACGCCATCGCCCGCGTCTGGATCAAGCCCGGCAAGGGCAAGATCACGATCAACGGCCGCGACCAGGAGGTCTACTTCGCCCGCCCTGTGCTGCGGATGATGATCGCCCAGCCGCTGGAGCTCACCGACCGCGCCGGCCAGTTCGACGTCGTCGTCACCGTGGAAGGCTCGGGCCTCTCCGGCCAGGCGGGCGCGATCCGCCACGGCCTCAGCAAGGCCCTGACCTATTACGAGCCGGGCCTGCGCTCGGTGCTGAAGCCGCACGGCCTGCTCACCCGCGACAGCCGCGTGGTCGAGCGCAAGAAGTACGGCAAGGCCAAGGCCCGACGCAGCTTCCAGTTCTCGAAGCGCTAAACGCGCGCGGCGAAAATCCGTGCTTGCGAGGGCGCTTCGGGAAACCGAGGCGCCCTTTCTCTTTGTCTGGACCTGCGGAATTCTAAGACCATGACCCACACAGTCTTCATCGACGGCGAAGCTGGCACCACCGGCCTGCAGATCCGCGAGCGGCTGGCCGGCCGCCGCGACCTGGAGGTGCTGTCGATCGATCCGGACAAGCGCAAGGATGCGGACGCGCGGGCCGAATTGCTGAACGCCGCCGACGCGGTGATCCTCTGCCTGCCGGACGACGCGGCGCGCGAGGCTGTGAGCCTGGTGCAGTCCAACAGCGTCAAGATCGTCGACGCCTCGACGGCGCACCGGGTCGCCCCCGGGTGGGCCTACGGCTTCGCCGAGATGGACAAGGGCCAGCGGGCCGCCATCGCGGGCTCCACGCGGGTCAGCAACCCCGGCTGCTATCCCACCGGCTTCATCGCGCTGGTGAAGCCGCTGGTGGACGCAGGCCTCGTGCCGGCCGAGTTCCCGGTCACCGTCAACGCCATCTCCGGCTACACAGGCGGCGGCAAGGGTCTGATCGGCGAGTTCGAGGGCGCCGCGCCGGCCGGAACCCACGACGCCTGGCGCGACTACGGCCTGACCCTGGCCCACAAGCACGTGCCGGAGATGACCCAGCACACGGGCCTGGCGCACGCGCCGGTCTTCGCGCCCAGCGTCGGCCGCTACGCCCAGGGCATGATCGTCGAGGTCCCACTGCAGCTCTGGGCGCTGCCCGGCAAGCCGACGCCGGCCGATCTGCACGCAGTCCTGGCGGTGGCCTACATGGATGAGGCGTTCGTCGAGGTGGCGTCGACGGAGGAGACCGCGGAGCTCGCCAAGGCTCGCGCCGGGGCCGGCGGCTATGTCGCCGCGATCGACCCGGAAGCCCTGAACGGCACGAACCGCATGCGCCTCTTCGTGTTCGGCAACGCGGCCGGCGACCAGGTCCGCCTCGTCGCCCAGCTGGACAACCTGGGCAAGGGCGCCTCGGGCGCGGCTGTGCAGAACCTCAACCTGATGCTGGGCCTGCCGGAGGCCGCCGGCCTGTGATCCTGCGCCGGGCGGCGGCGGGGGACGCCCAGGCGATCGCCCGGGTCCACCGCACCGCCATGCGAGTGTCGCTGAGCTTCCTGCCGGAGCTGCACACAGCCGAGGAGGACCTCAGCTTCTTCCGCGACCGCTTCCTGCCGGCCAACGAGGTCTGGGTGGCCGAGGCGGACGGCGAGGTCGTGGGCTACGTCGGCTTCGACGCCGACTGGATCAACCACCTCTACCTCCTGCCGGACCACCAGGGGCAGGGGATTGGCCCCCAGCTCCTGGCCAAGGCGCTCGCCGACGGGCGGGCTCGCCGCCTGTGGACCTTTCAGCAGAATACGCGCGCCCGGAAGTTCTATGAGGACCGCGGCTTCGTGGCGGTCCAGTTCACCGATGGAGCCGGGAACGAGGAGAAGACGCCCGACGTCTGCTATGAATGGCGTCCTGACCGAACCTGTCCGGGCGTGTAACTTCCGGTTTCCGAGATCCGTATTCCAGGCATGAGCACCATGACCCTCTCCCGCCGCCATTTCCTGATGGCCACCGCCGTCGCCTCGGCCGTCCCGGCGCTCGCCTGCGCCGCCGCCGATCCCTACGCCGCCTCGCCGTTCCGCAAACTCTCCGACGGCGAATGGCGCGCCAAGCTGCCGCCCGCCTCGTTCGAGGTGCTGCGCCACGAGGACACCGAGCGTCCGGGCTCCAGCCCGCTGCTCGAGGAACACCGCAAGGGAACCTTCCACTGCCTCGGCTGCGGGCTTGCGCTGTTCAAGAGCGAGTGGAAGTTCGAGAGCGGCACCGGCTGGCCCAGCTTCTACACCGCGATCCCGGGCGCGGTGGCCAAGAAGATCGACCTGAAGATCGGCGTGCCGCGCAACGAGTACCACTGCGCCCAGTGCCTGGGGCACCAGGGTCACGTCTTCGACGACGGCCCCAAGCCGACCGGCCTGCGCTACTGCAACAACGGCGTCGCGCTGAAGTTCATCCCGGCCTAGGGCCGGGTCGCCCTCAGGTCTTCTTGGCGTGTGGCGCGGGCGGCGCCGCCGGAGCCTTGGGCGCGGCAGGGGCCTTCGGGGCCGGCGGGGCCGACGGCGCGCTCGGGCCGCGATCCTCCTGATGCAGGCTGCCGGAGCCGGAGATGTTGGTGTCCAGCTTCGCCGGGTGGGTCAGCAGGGTGACCTCGCCGGAGCCGGAGATGTCGACCTTCGCCGACTCCGTGGGCGCCAGACGAGCCTCGCCCGAGCCGTGGATGTCGACGTCCGCCGACCGGGTCTTCAGGTCCGCGAGGTCGGCGTCGCCGGAGCCGGAGACGTTGAGCTCGACGGCGTCCGTCTCGCCGGCCACCGCCAGGTCGGCGCTGCCGGAGAGGTCGACGCTGAGCTTGTCCTGCTTGTAG
>Ga0068865_100001426_pt1 | contig 13948 bp, 14 predicted proteins | sample KBSMisM12_FD_75293 | JGI IMG/M metagenome (GOLD analysis project Ga0068865, IMG submission 75293) | Miscanthus rhizosphere microbial communities from Kellogg Biological Station, Michigan, USA - KBS Miscanthus M1-2 | ecosystem: Host-associated > Plants > Roots > Rhizosphere > Soil ...
GGATGGCAACTTCGCGCATGGTCGTGCCCTCAGTTCCGAAGAGGCTTGCTCTTCTGCAACATGTGTTGGATGCGGTCGCGGGTCTTCGGTTCCCCGCACAGCGACAGGAACCCCTCACGCTCGAGGTCGAGGATGTGCTGCTCGCTGACCAGCGCGCCCGCCGGCACCGAGCCGCCCGACAGCGCGCGGGCGAGGTGGCCGGACACGACGGCGTCGTGCGCGGTGATCTGGTGTGCGCCCTGCAAATTGATGAGCGCCTGCTTGAGGGTCGCCTGGCCTGCCTCGCCGATGACGCGGATGCGGCGGGGCGGGGGCGGGCGGTAGCCGGCGCGCGCGAGGCCGAGCGCGGCCGCCTTGGCGTCGGCGATCAGCGTCTCCCGCGCCATCGAGATGCCGTCCGCCTGCCGCAGGTAGCCGATGTCGCGCGCTTCCTCGGCGCTGGTCGAGACGCGCGCCGTCGCGAGGGCGAGGAACGGCGCGCGCATGAGCGACAGCATGTCGAACTGCGGATCGTCAGCGGCGCGCGCGGAGGCCCGCGCCGCCATCTCCATGCAGCCGCCGCCCGCCGGGATCAGGCCGACGCCGACCTCGACGCAGCCGACGTACAGCTCGGCCGCGGCGCGCACCACCTGGCAGCCCAGCACCACTTCGGCGCCGCCGCCCAGCGCCAGGCCGAAGGGCGCAGCGACGACCGGCACGCGCGCGTAGCGGGTGCGCTGGCAGGCGCTCTGGAAGTCGACGACCATCTGGTCGATCACCTTCATGTTTCCCTGGCCCAGCGCGACCATCAGCCCGAACAGGTTGGCGCCCGCGCAGAACGCGTCGGGCGCGTCGTTGCCGATCACCAGCGCGACGCCGTCGCGCTCGGCGCGCTCGACCGCCTTCGGCATGATGTCGAAGATGTCCTGATCGAGCGCGTTCAACTTCGCGTGGAATTCGAGGCAGAAGACGCCGTCGCCCAGGTCGAGGATCGACGCGCTCCCGTTGCGCTCCACCTCGCCGCCGGCGGCGCGGATCGCGTCCAGCGACAGCGCCCGCGGGTCGACGGGGATCGGCGTGAAGCCGCCGCGCTGGCCGAGCTGGCCCAGCTGACCCACCTTGCCGCCTTCGGTGCGGTAGAAGCGCATGCCTTCGCCCTGCGCCGCGATCTGTTCCTTGACCCACCCGGGGACGGTGTAGCCGGCCGCCTCCATCTTCGCGGCGGTCGCCTTCACGCCCAGCGCGTCCCAGGTCTCGAACGGCCCGCGCTCCCAACCGAAGCCCCAGCGCAGCGCGTGGTCGATGTCGGCCACGCTGTCGGAGATCTCGCCCATCCGGTTCGCCGAGTAGATGAGCGTTTCGTAGATGACGGTGCGCGCGAGCTCGGCGGCGCGATCGTTGCCGTTGACCATGCGGCGCGTCTTCTCGTCGACGTCATCGACGCCGCGGGTCGAGCCTATCGAATCGAAGCGCGGCTTCTTCTGGGGCCCGTACTCCAGCGTCTTCAGGTCGATCTGCAGGATGTCGTCGCCGACCTTCTTGTAGAAGCCCTGCTTCGTCTTGGCGCCCAGCCACTTCTTTGAAATCAGCTGCTGCAGGACGGAGGAGGGGGCAAACACCTCGCGCCGCTCGTCGTTGGGAAGCGCGTCGTAGCAGTTGTTGGTCACGTGCAGCAGCGTGTCCAGGCCGACGACGTCCGCGGTCCGGAACACGGCGCTCTTGGGCCGGCCGGTGGCGGGCCCGAACACCATGTCGACTTCCTCGACGGTGTAGCCCTTCGCGATCGCCTCTCCGAGGGTGCGCATCATCGCGAACGTGCCGATCCGGTTGGCGATGAAGTTGGGCGTGTCCTTCGCGCGGACCAGGCCCTTGCCCAGGATGTCGCCGCACAGCGCTTCGGCGCGCGCGATGGTCTCGGGCTTCGTGTCGGCGCCCGCGACGATCTCGACCAGCTTCAGGTAGCGGGGCGGGTTGAAGAAGTGCGTGATGCAGAAGCGGCCGCGGAAGTCGGCGCTGCGGCCCTGCATCAGGTCGGCGATGCGCAGGCCGGAGGTGTTCGACGTGATGATGGCGCGTCCGCCCATCTCGTCGATGCGCTGGTAAAGCGCCTGCTTTATCGCGAGGTTTTCGATGATCGCTTCGATGACGACGTCGCTGGCGGCGACGGCGGCGGCCAGGTCGTCCTCCAGGTTGCCGACGCTGACCAGCGTGTCGAAGCGCGGCGAGAAGAACGCCGCCGGCTTGGCCTTGCGCGCGCCTTCCAGGCCCGCCGCGGCGATCTTGTTGCGCGCGGCCCTGTCACCGGCCGGCGCGTCCTTGGCCGGAATGTCGAGCAGGCGCACGCGGAGCCCGGCGTTGGCCAGGTGCGCCGCGATGGCCGCTCCCATCACACCTGCTCCCAGTACGGTCACTTCGCGGATCGGATCCATGAGAACACGATAACTGCTTGCCGCGCCGCGGTCGAGGCCGGGCGTGTGGCGCCGATGTCGGGGTCAGCCCTAAAGTTCGAAGCAGCGGGCGAAGTCGAGCCGGGGGTAGCGGCGCTCGTCGCGAGCGATCAGCTGTCGCAGGGCCGTGAGCATCGGCTCCCGGTCCGCCTGGGCGAGCGGCGGCTCCAGGCGGCAGCTGGGTGGGAGAAGAGGCGCGCTGTCGGGGGCGGCGCGCGGGACGACGAAGGGGTGCGGCTGCGCGGACACCACGGTCCGTTGCGCTGGACGATGTGGCGCCAGCAGGTGCGGCACGACGTGTCCGACCAGGATGCACGCGGCGATGACGGATACCAGCGGTACGCGATGCATACGTAAAGCATAGCGCCTTCAAATGCGACCGTCCGAAGTGATACGATGAGGATGTGAAGTCGGAGGCGATCGCGGAAGAGGCCCGCCGCCGAAACGACGACGCAGTCCGGCGACTGCGCGAGGAGAGCCGCCAGCGCGTCGCGCGACGCACGCCCGGCATGTCGGTCTGCATGCTCGGCATGATGGTGTCGATGCTGCTGTTTCTCTCGCTGGAAACGCGGAGGCAGTGCGCGATCGCGCAGGCGCAGAACGCGGAGACGGACGCCGCCGAACGAGCGTGCGCGAACTACGCGCGCCGTCGGGCCAAGATCGAAGCCGTGCGGCGCGAGGTGATCGCGAGCAGCTGGTTCAGCGACGAGGATCTCCGCCGCATCGACGACCAGACACGCACCGCGCTCGAGATGGCGCGTGGCTACGCGGTGGAGAAGGGCTGCATGGTCCCGCCGCTGCCGCCTCCGGCGCCCGCCACGCCGCCGGGGGTCTTCCCGGTGTCGGATGTCTGGATTGTCTACTGACGGTCGCAACGACGAAGCGGTCCGGCGGCTGCGCGAGGACAGCGCGCGGCGGATCGCGCGCGAGGCGCGCTGGCGGACGTTCGCCGCGTGGTGCGCGGTGGTCACCCTGGCCGGCGGGTTCTCGCTTGCGGGCCTCGAAGCGCGCGATCGCCGCCAATGGGAAGCAGCGGTTCCGGATCCCGAGATCGATTGGGTGGCGATAGCCGACGCCGAGGGCCTGCGGTCCGACGATCTGCGGGCGAAGGCCGAGCTGGAGCGGCTGGCGAAGCTGGAGGCCGGGACGCGTCGGGCGACGAGGGCGCCGAAGGAGAGCATGGGGCATGAAGGCGGATGCAAGTTCGCGAAGCTCAAAGGCCCGAGACGCCTGGGCGCGGGCGCCTTGGACGACCTGCTGCGAGACGACGGCGCCTTTTGAGGCCCGACGCGGATCTTGATCCCGATCGGGGTTATGCCGTCTAATCGCGCCTGGATGAGATTGAGCCTGCGGCGCCTCGCCCCGGTCCTGGTCGCCGTATTGGTTTTGACCGTCGCGCGCCCGGCCGCGGCCGCCCCGGCCGAGGAGTCGACGCCCGACAAGTCGCTGGGCGCCGCGAAAGAGGCGTTCGAGTCGGCGCAGAACGCGTTCGTGCGCGGCGACTATCTCGTCGCCGCGGAGCGGTTCCTGTCGGCGTACGAGCACAAGCCTTACCCCGCCTTCCTGTTCAACGTCGCGGTCTCGTACGAGAAGGCGAAGCAGCTGGAGAAAGCGCGGGACTACTTCACGAAGTACCTGGACAAGGATCCGAACGCGAGCGACGCCGCGCAGGTAAAGCTGCGGCTGGACGTCATCAACCAGCTGCTCGCGCCGCCACCGCCCCCACCGCCGCCGCCTCCACCGCCACCGGGCCCCGATGCCGGAACGGCGCCACCCGCTCCCGACGCGGGCGCACCGGCTTCGCCTCCGCCGCCTCCTCCGCCCCCGCCGGCGGCCGTGACGCCGCCGCCGGTGCTGACGGAGATCGAGACCAAGGGCCTGGTCGTCATCGACTCGAAGCCGCAGGGCGCGACGATCTACCTCAACGACAAGCGCCAGGGCGCGTTCGGCAAGACGCCCTGGCAGGGCTCGCTGGAATCGAAGCCGGTCCGCCTGATCCTCGAGCAGAAAGGGTGGAAGCCCGAGGAGCGCGCGATCAGCCCCCGCTCCGACAAGCTGATCGACGTCTACATCGCGCTATCCGAGGAGCACTACCTCGGCTGGGTCGAGATCGTGTCGAACGTCCCCGGCGCCGACGTGTTCATCGATCGCAAGGAGATCGGCGCCATCGGCCGCACCCCGTTCACCGGTCACCTGAAGCCGGGCAAGCACACCATCTTCGTCGAGCGTTTCGGCTACGACCCCGTCCGGCGGGACATCGACGTCGCGCCCGGCACGGCGACGCAGCACAACTTCGACATGAAGGCGGCGGCGAAGGGCTGGGTCGCCATCAACGGCCGCGGCATCTCGGGCGGCCGCCTGATCATCGACGAGAAGTTCGCGTGCGCGGTGCCGTGCCGCACCGAGGTCGCGCCCGGCAAGCACGAGATCCTGGTCGAGAAGAGCGGGATGGAGGACTACGAGTCCGACCTCGAGGTCCCGCAGGGCGTCGAGACCAACATCGAGGTGAAGATGTCGCCGCGCCCGCCGCGCACGCGGGCGATCACGACCGCCGTGGTGGCGGCGTTGATGATCGGCGGCGGCGCATACGTCGGTCACCTGTCGCAGCAGAACAAGGACTCGATCAACAGCGACATCAACCGCGGCGCGCTGGTCGACAACAACGACCCGCGCTTCCTGCGCGGTAAGGTCGAGGCGATCGGCGCGGACGTGCTCTACGGCGTGGGCGCGATCGTCGCCGTCACCGCCGTGTTCAGTTTCTTCTCGCACGGGCCGGAGAGCACCGGCGTGGCGGACAGCAAGAAGGTCAGCCTGGCGCCGACGATGGGCTCCGACGGTGGCGGGCTGTCGCTGTGGGGGCGGTTCTGATGCGCCGGTTCACCGCGGTGACGATGCTGGTTCTGGCTGCTGCGGCGTCGGCGGGCTGCGACTGGCGGGAGTTCGACGACCTGAAGAAGAAGACGCCGGTCGTGAGCATCACCGCGCCGTCGGACTATCCGACCGAGGAAGAGTTCGGCGCGATCCTGCTGGCGGTGCCGCCGCCCAAGGACCACACGTCGGCGGGCCGCTTCGTGGCGACGGCGACGCACACGGCGTCGGCTGCGATCGTATCGTTCGACGCATCCGGTGCACCGAACGGCGTGGGCGTCACCAGCAGCACGGGCATCCAGCAACTGGAGCAGGGGCCCATCAAGGCGATCGGCTACGTGCCCGAGACGTCGGAGGTGGTCATGGGCGCGCCGCACAGCGGGGGCGGCGACGTTCTGCTGATGAACATGGAGGCGCCGCACGCCAGCAACGAACCCCCGCAGTACCCGATCCAGACGTTCGCCCCGCTGGTCGCCGATCCCTGGTTCGGCGTCGGCGTCGCGGGCGGGCAGATCGGCGGCGGGACGGCGCCCGAGATCGTCGTGCTGTCGTCGGCCGTGCTGCATGTCTACGTGGATCACAACGTGACCAACGAGATAACGCGATCGACGATGGGCGCCGCCGATCCGTGTCCCATCGAGTTCTCGACGAATCTGGATGATCGCGACAAGGTGAATCGCGCCGTGATCGTCGGGCCGCTGATGGCGACGGGCACGCAGATCGCGGTGGGCTCGCCGGCGGTGACCGGGGTCGGCCACGTTTCGATCTTCGACGTCGACGTCACGACGGGCACGTTCACCTGCTCGGCCATGCTGGCGGCGTCGGATGTGCGCTTCGGGCGCTCGATGGCGCTGGTCGATCTCGACGGGCAGGGTGGGCCCGACCATCTGCTGGTCGGCGCGCCGCCCACGCACGCGTACCTCTACACGCTGCCGCTGTCGACGGGTCAGGCCCCGGCGGCGATGGTGATGGAGACGGGGTCGACGGGTTTCGGCACGGCGGTCGCCGCGATGAACATCGACGGCACGGCCGGCGATGAGATGTTCGTCGGCGATCCCGACGCCAAGGTCGCGGGCACGGATGCGGCCGGACAGGTCACCGTCTACGGCGGCGCGATGATGAAGGCGCTGCCGTCGACGGCGTTTCCCAATCCGCTGACCGAGCACGATCCTGGAGAGGGCCACGCGTACGGCTCGGCCGCCGTGGCGATGACGTTCTGCCCGGCCAACGTCGTCGCTTCGTCGTCGCCGGACGGCGGCGCGGCCGACGGCGGGAGCGGCGCGGACGGCGGCGTCGCGGCCTGCGGGCCGCTGCCGGTCATCGGCGCCACCTCGAGGGTCTACACGTACTTCGCGTTGAAGAAACCCGACCCGCGCGTCAAGTAGGCGCGCGGCGCGGCGTCAGGCGATCTTCTTCCGGAAGCGCAGCGACGAGAGCGCGACCAGCGCGACCAGGATCGCGCACAGCCACACCACCTCGGAGGCGACGTCGTCGGCGTGCGCGCCCTTCAGCGTGATGCCGCGGACGATGCGCAGGAAATGCGTCAGCGGCAGCAACTGGGCCAGGAACTGCGCGGCGCGCGGCATCGCCTCGAACGGAAACATGAACCCTGACAGCAGGATGTTGGGCAGCAGGAAGAACATGGACATCTGCATCGCCTGCTGCTGCGTCTTCGCCAGCGTCGAGAAGAACAGGCCCAGCGCAAGGTTGGCGGCGATGAACAGGAACGCCAGCGCGTACAGCAGCGGCAGCGAGCCGACCAGTGACACGTCGAACACGAACACGCCCGCCGCCAGGATCAGCGTCATCTGCACGTAGCCGATCACGACGTAGGGCAGGATCTTCCCGACGATCAGCTCCACAGGCCGCACCGGCGAGACGATCAGCTGTTCCAGCGTGCCGCGCTCGCGCTCGCGCGCGAGCGCCATCGACGTCAGCATCACCATCGTCATCGTCAGGATCACGCCGACCAGGCCGGGCACGATATAGACGGCGGTCTTCAGTTCGGGGTTGTACCAGGTGTTGGGTTCGATCGTCAGCGGCTCGGTCGCCAGCGCGGGCCCGACCGCGCGCAGGCGGGCTAGGGTGATGGCGTTCGCGCGCGCGAGCACCAGCGACGACGCGCCGTTGGTTGCCGCCGCGACGGTCTGCGGATCGCTGCCGTCGACGATCAGCTGCAGCCGCGCGGTCTGGCCGCGCGCCAGATCAGACGCGTAGCGGGGCGGGATCACCAGCGCGACGCGCGCGCGGCCGCCGCGCAGCGCGCGGTCGATCTCGTCGTAGTTGCGGACGTCGCCGACCAGGTCGTAGGTCCCGGTCGCCGCCAGCGTGCTCGCCAGCTCGCGTGATGCGCGGCTGTCGTCCTGATCGTAGACGAGGGTCGGCATGTGGCGGACGTCGTTGTTGATCGCGTAGCCGAACAGCAGAAGCTGCAGCAGCGGCAGCGCCACCATCATCGCCAGGGTGAGGCGATCGCGGCGAAGCTGCACCAGCTCCTTCCACGCGATGATCAGCGGGCGGCCGGTCATGCCGCGTGCCCGCGCTTGGCCTGGGCCGCCTCATCGCGCTCCTGATCGCGGACCATCGACACGAAAGCGTCCTCGACGGTGATACGCACCTCGCGCACGTCGGAGGCGGTCAGCCCCCGCGGTTCCAGCACGCGCCGGACGATGTCGGCCGGATCGGCGCCGCCGCGCACCGCGGCGCGCAACAGGTTCCCGTAGTGCTCGACCTCCTCGACCTCGGGCGCCGCCCGCAGCAGCGCCGCGGCTTCGATCCCCTGCGACGCATCCGCGACCTCCAGCTCGACGGCGCGCAGGCGCCGCCGCGCCACCACCTCCTCGGGCGTGCCGGTGTCCAGGAGGACGCCGCGGAAGATGAACGCCAGTCGGTGGCAGCGCGCCGCCTCGTCCATGTAGTGGGTCGTCATAAGGACCGTCGTCCCCTCGGCGGACAGCCGGTAGATCTCGTCCCAGAAGTCGCGCCGGCTGACCGGGTCGACGCCGGCGGTCGGTTCGTCCAGGAACAGCAAGGGCGGCCGGTGGATCGTGGCGCTGGCCAGCGCGACCCGTTGCTTCCACCCGCCCGAAAGCGTTCCGGCGATCTGATCGCGGCGGCCTTCCAGGCCCGCTCGCTGCATCGTCTCGCTGACGCGCGCGCGGCGCGCGGCGCGCGGGACGCCGTAGATGCCGGCGTAGAAGCGCAGGTTCTCGGCGACGGTCAGGTCCTCGTACAGGCTGAAGCGCTGGGTCATGTAGCCGATGCGCTCCTTGATGCGTTCGGCGTCGCGGGCGATGTCGTAGCCGACGACGCGGCCGCTGCCCCCGGTCGGGTCGAGGATCCCGCATAGCATCCGGATGGTGGTCGACTTGCCGGCGCCGTTCGGGCCCAGCACGCCGAAGATCTCGCCGCGGTTCACGGTCAGCGACACGTCGCGCACCGCCACCAGCGGACCGAACCGACGTGACAGGCGATCGGTGACGATGACCGGCTCGGGCGCGGTCACGGCGGCGCCCCCGCAGCGGCGCGCGTGATGCGAACGAACGCGGGTGGCCCGGCGTGCAGCTCGTGGCGCGGATCGTCGATGCGGACGCGGACGCGGATGGACAGGTTCGTGCGCTCGCCGCGGCTGAACAGATAGCGGGGCGTGAACTCTGTGCGGCGCGAGATGCGTTCGACCTTGCCATCCAGCTCGTGGGCGACGGCGTCGACGCGGATGCGCGCGGGCGCTCCCACGCGGATGCCGCCGATCTCCGCCTCGGGGACGAAGACGTCGGCGTACGGGTGATTGGTGTCGGCCAGCGTGACCGCCGGCGCGCCGACCGCCGCCATCTCGCCCAGCTCGAAGTGAACGTGCAGCACCTCGCCCGGGCTGTCGGCGCGCAGGGCGTAGCGGCCGAGGCGCGTCTCCTCCAGCGCGACCTCCGCCTCCGCCGAGGCCAGGCGATGCAGCGCCATCTCGATCTCCTGTGGGCGCGCGCCGTGGCGGAGCGCGCTGAGGTTCTGTTCGAGTCCCTCGCGCTGCGCGCTGGCACGGCCGAGATCCGATTCCAGCTGGTCGACGGACGCCGGCGGCGCGGCCTGGCCCTCGAACAGCTTGCGCGTGCGCTGCAGGTTGGTGCGCAGCAGCGCTTCGCTGGACCGCGCCGCTCGCACCTGCGCCTCCATCGCGCGGATGTCCTCGGCGCGCGCGCCCGACTTCAGCAGGCCGAGCTGATCGTGCATCGCCTGCGCCTCGGCGGCGCGCGCGTCGCGGGCGCTCTTCGCCAGCGTGTCGTCCAGGCGCGCCAGCAGATCGCCCTGCTTCACGACCTGACCCTCGACGACCGGCCGTTCGACAAGACGCCCCAGCACCTCGAACGCCAGGTCGCGCTCCTCGTACTCGACGACGCCCTGGTACCGGTTCTCGTCGCCGTCACCGCGCCGGCACGCGGGGCTCGAGACGGCGATCGCGATGACAAGCAGCGTCGACGCGCGCATGCCGGGAAAATAGACGGTCTCGTTCGCTGGCGCGAGGCTACTCGTCGTCGTCCTGGTCGTAGCCGAACGGGTTGTTGTTACCCGGCACGCCGACCCGCGGCCTGGTCGGTACGGGTGCAGCGTCCTTCGGCCGCTCCGTCGCGCGACGCGCACGGAAGCGAACGTCGACGCGGACGCCGTGCCGGCGGATGTACTCGGCAACCTCGTCGTCGTCGAAAGTGAAGGTGAGTTCGAGTTGGTTCATGGGTTTCCCTTTCTGCCGATCGCTCCTCCACTCCTACCCTGAACCTACGCGCGCGACTGATCCAGCGTAAAAGCATTCACAGTTTGTCCACAGGCGGCGCCGCATCCGGTCGCTGGAGCTGCCGTCAGACGATCCCATTTCATCGGAGCTGGTCGTTCTCAACTTGGGTGGCGCTGACCACGCTGGACGCGTTCTTCTACGAATGGACGATCTTTAAGAATGTTGCGGGCAATTTTGTCCACAGGTGCCAGCAGCCAAGGAAGCTCGCCGAATAGGTCGTCGTCCCAGGCTCTTGATGGCGCTCGAAGCGAATGACTACAGCACGCACCATCAAGTGGTACGCGAACAGGAAGTTCTACAACAGACGCGACAGTCGGTACGTGACGCTGGATTACATCGATACCGCCGGGTGCGACATTCGAGGTTCGCGGATCGAAGTCATCCGTCATGGCCCCCGCCGAAATACCGAAGGATCTACGGGTGTTGAGGGCGCGTCCGGAGCCCATTTCCGCGCCTTTCGAAGGACAAATTCCCGATTCCAGTGGGACGAACTACAAGTCGGGCGCCCGCGCTGACTACAGCATGAAGGGCCGAAAAATCAGGCAGACGTCGGCAGCGGTTGGCGCCCGCTCGGGAAGAAAGCCACGACCGAAAACTCAGGCTCGACCGCCGGTCGGCGCACGATTGGAAAGGTACGGAGGCCGCGCAGGAAGGATGGCAACGACAACGAGAAGCAAATGGCTCCGGTGGTTCGTCGCCGCTCGCCCGATTGTCCTCCGCGCGATGTCGCTGGGCGCGATCATCTGGCTGGCCACGCATGGCTACTTTCAGCCGCTAGCAGAGTTGGCCAAGGTCGTGAAAGGAGGGCGCTGACCGGAGATTCGCTTGCAAGTGGTCTCGCCCCGCGAGGCGAGCGGGGTCACTCCCGATCGATGCGCACCGGCGTTTCGCTGACGACGGCCAGTCGACCGTCGCGGGCGATGACAGTCCGTTCGTGGCGCTTCGAGATTCCGCCTTCCGACGGATAGAACGTCAGGTGCAGCGTCAGCGCGGGCTGGCCCTGCCAGCGCGTGAACTCGACCGGCGTCGGTCCCTCGCGTCCAGAGCCGGTCTGGTCCTCGAGCACCTGCACGATGCCGAGCGGCGAGGGCGCGTCGCGGCTGAGAAACAGGAACAGCGAGCTATACAGGCTTCCTCCAGCACCGTGGAAACGACGGTCGTGGCACTCGGCAAAGTCAGCGTCTCTCAAACCGGAAGTGTCGTCGACATAGCGCCAGCCCCAGGTCGCGCGAACGATGACGTCGCTCTTGCCGTCGCCGTCGAGATCCGGTCCGCATCGCGCCCTGAGCTCCAGACCGCAGTCGAACGGGCGCTCCTCGGAGAATTCGAGGCCAGCGCTCTTCACCGCTTCGACGAAGGCGACGGCCTTGTGGTGGTCGCGCACCACGACCTCCGACTGTGACGGCTTCTTCGCGCAGACGCGGAGGGGCGCGGAAAAGTCCGGGGCTTCTTGCGTGAGGTAGGCGACCAGGAGTAGGGCCGTCATCATGTCAGCGCCCGAGGTAAGCGAGGAGACCGTACAGCATGAGGATTACCAGCGGGGCGCACGCCATCACGAACATCAAAAGCCAAGCGCGCCGGTGAGCGAAGTTGAGAGTCGATCCGACGCCACCAATCTTCGGAACCCATACGCGCGCATCGCGCGGGTTGTTATAGAGGACGCCGGTATAGCCCTCCGGGATCGCGACGCCTCGCTCGCGCAATCGCCGCGTTTGCCGCGCCGTCCACACCATCGCAATGCCGGTGAAGACGCCCAGATCGACGACAGCCGCCACGACGATTGGCAGTGGCGATCGGGGACGAAGGAACGGAAGCGCCAGTGCGAGGCCTGCCATCAGCACCGCGATGCCCAGGACGACCATCCGCGCGGCGGTCGTCTGCAGCGCCTCCATTTCGGGCGGAACCGGCGTATGCGGGTTGCCGCGGTCTCGCCTGAACGCGAACCAGAACGACTCGACGACAACCCAGGCAAGCAGACCGATGAGCAGCGGTGCGGTCGCCACCAGCGCTCTTTTCGTCACCCAGTGGTCGGGCTGCCCGTGCAGGCCCCAGTGCGTCGCCCAGCGATCCGGGACGTCGCCCCAGAACAGCGCCAGCACGACGCCCGCCGCGACCAATACTCCCAGCGAAATCCAGCGCACGGACGCCAGTATCCCACGCGAAACCTCGAAGGTCAGGGCGCCGCAGCGGCGTAGATATCGTCCTCGCGAACGTGCCCGACGCGCCCGTCGGGCAGCGTGACGAAGCGCCAGCCGGCGCGCGAAATCTCGCCGACAGTCACCTGCGTTTCGCTGCCCACGTGGACGCTCACCGGCGCGGCCGAGGAAGGCGCCGTCCGGACCAACGCTCCGGCGAGCAGGAAGCCGGGCCGCTTGTCCGGCGATCCCTCATCGCTTGCACGCGCGGCCGGCGGTGGCGGCGCAGCGGCGACGTCGGGTTCGACGGCCGGAACCGGCGCTGGCGACCCGGGTGGTGGTGCCGCCGGCGCCACGCGCGATCTGACCCCGCACACGAACTCGCGTCGGCGGGGCGGCGGCACGAAGACGGGCGCCGGCGCGTGCGGCGGGGGAACCGGCGGCGTGTAGATCGGCATCGGGTGGACGCCGGGCGAGAACGGCATCATCTGCGCGACGAGAGCGCGTGAACCGGCGATCCCGTAGCTCGCCTGGTAAAGCGAGCGGTCGACCAGCACGTCGCAACCGGATGCGCTCGCCTGCCGCCGCGCCTCGTCGAGCACGGTCCCCTCGTCCGTTGCAGCCGGAAACCGGACCTCGATGATCCCGATCGGGTCGAACGGATACCTGGGCAGGCGATCGAGATAGACATCCGGCCGGGTGAACGGACGCGGCCCGTAGCCGCGCGCGTCCATCGGGACGAAGGTCGCCTCGACGCAACCGGCGAGCGCGCTCGTCAATAACGCGAGCGCCGCCCCCCACCGCGTTCCAAACATGTCGTTCGCTGGCGCGCCGCGCGCGCCGCGATCAGTTGCGCCCGTGGCGCGTTTTCTTGGCGGCCTTCTTGTTGCCCTTCGAACCCTTGTCGTCCGAGGCGAGCACGCTGTCGAGGCCGGTGCTGCCGCCCGTCGGCCGGTTCGGCTTCACGCCCTGCTCGTCCAGCAGGTTGTCGAGCGCGTCCTTCTGGCGCGGCGCGGGCGCGGAGGCGACCTTCTTCTGCTTCTTCTCGGTCGGCGCGGCCGGCTTCTCGATGTCCATCGTGGGCAGGGTCGCCGTCGCCGGATCGGCAACGACCTTCTTCTGCTTCACGGGGACCTGCTTCTTGCGCTCTTCTTCCTCGCGCACGCCCTGTTCGCGGGTCGCGGCGACCTTCTTTTGATCCAGCCCCTCTTTCGGGCCAACGACCTTGTTTTCCCACTCGAACTGCTGGCTCATCGAGGCCGGCATCGCCGCGCTGTCCGAGTCCTTCTTCCCGCCTCGGGCGAAGCTGGGTGAGGAACCGATGAGCAGGAGGGTCGCGATCGAGGTCGCCAGGGTCAATTTCCGCATGGGGGGCCTCCGTGACATGAATCTCAAAGTATCCGGTACCGAATGAGCCCGGCAACTACAATGTAGGACGACAGCGTCGAAAAAACGCCAATACTACATGCGACTACAAGTACGTCCGCCCGTCGAGCGCGCGTATACTGCACCGCCCCGGAGCGTCCCTTGGCTGCCCCCGCGAAAACCCCCGCCCCGCCCAAGATGGCGCGGGTGCGCAACATCGGAATCGTCGCGCACATCGACGCGGGCAAGACCACCGTCACCGAGCGGTTCCTGTTCTACTCGGGCCGCATTCACAAGATCGGCGAGGTCCACGAGGGCGAGGCGACCATGGACTGGATGCCGCAGGAGCGCGAGCGCGGCATCACCATCAC
>Ga0068865_100001427_pt1 | contig 13948 bp, 21 predicted proteins | sample KBSMisM12_FD_75293 | JGI IMG/M metagenome (GOLD analysis project Ga0068865, IMG submission 75293) | Miscanthus rhizosphere microbial communities from Kellogg Biological Station, Michigan, USA - KBS Miscanthus M1-2 | ecosystem: Host-associated > Plants > Roots > Rhizosphere > Soil ...
CTCGGCGGGCTCGATTATCACCCGACCGCGTCCGAGATCGAGACCTACCAGGGCCTCAAAAGCATGACCTCGGGACATTGATGAGTGGGTTCATCCTCCTGGGCGCGGTGGCGCTGCTCGGCGGGGCGACCTTGCTCGTCACCGGCATCCGCAAGCACAAGGCGCAACACCCGAAGCATGTCGCGATGCTGATCGGCGGGATGATGCTGACCGCGTTCGGGCTGGTCCTCGCGGGCTTCGCCATCGCCTATCAGACCGCGGCGCCGCTCGACCTTAACGAAGGTGCCGCGCAATGAGCACCGGCTGGATCATCCTCATCGTGATGAGCTTCGTCGCGCTGACCGACGCGGCGCTGGCGCTCTATTTCCGCCGCCTCGCCGACAATCTCGAGTCCGGCGAAGCGCTCGATACCGGCGAGAACGACCCCGCGGGCCTGCGCCGGGCGGCGGCGGTCATGCTCGTCTTCTCGCCCTTGCTGTTCGTCGGCGCCGTGCTCGTCGCCTTTGGCAAGATCGACATCGGCATCGACCCGATCCAGCTCGGGAGTGCGCGATGACCTCGTTTGTCCCTGCCGCGCAGCGGCAAGATCATTTCTCGCGCAGAGTCGCAGAGTCGCAGAGAGGTTCGAGGCCAGCGCCGACGTCTCTGCGTCTCCGCGTCTCTGCGCGAACCCATTTCCTGAGGAGCAGGTAAGATGCCGTTGTTGGAAGCCCGCAAGCAGTACAAGCCGTTCGAATATCCGTGGGCGTTCGAATATTGGAAGCGCCAGCAGCAGATCCACTGGATGCCGGAGGAAGTGCCGCTGGGCGAGGATTGCCGCGACTGGGCGCAGAAGCTCGACCAGACCGAGCGCAACCTGCTGACGCAGATCTTCCGCTTCTTCACCCAGGCCGACGTCGAGGTGCAGGATTGCTACCACGACAAATACGGCCGCGTGTTCAAGCCGACCGAGATCAAGATGATGCTGACCGCCTTCTCCAACATGGAGACGGTGCACATCGCGGCCTACAGCCACCTGCTCGACACCATCGGCATGCCCGAGAGCGAATATTCGGCCTTCCTCCAGTACAAGGAGATGAAGGACAAGCACGATTACCTCAGCACGTTCGGCGTCGATACCGACGAGGACATCGCCAAGACGCTCGCCATGTTCGGCGGCTTCACCGAGGGGCTGCAGCTGTTCGCCAGCTTCGCGATGCTGATGAACTTCCCGCGCTTCAACAAGATGAAGGGCATGGGCCAGATCGTCAGCTGGTCGGTCCGCGACGAGAGCCTTCACTGCGAAGGCATCATCAAGCTGTTCCACACCTTCGTGAAGGAACGCGACTGCCTGACCAAGGACGTCAAGGAATCGATCATCGACGTCTGCCAGAAGACGGTGCGGCTCGAGGATGCGTTCATCGACCTCGCGTTCGAAATGGGGCCGGTCAACGGCATGAGCCCCAAGGAGATCAAGAAGTACATCCGCTACATCGCCGACTGGCGGTTGGGGCAATTGGGCTTCGCGCCGATCTACATGGTCGACGAGCACCCGCTCCCCTGGCTCGCGCCGCTGCTCAACGGCGTCGAGCACGCCAATTTCTTCGAAACTCGCGCGACCGAATATTCAAAGGCCGCAACCCGCGGGAACTGGGGCGAGGTCTGGGACGCGTTCGACCGCCGGCAGAAGGCTAAGGCGGCGAACGACGCGAAAGTTGACACCGCCTCACCAGAGGGTGAGGGCGATATGTTCTCAGCTGCGGGGGTGGCGGCCGAATAAGTTGGGCTTGGTCAGTCGACCGGGAGCCACGGCCTACAAATCATCTCCGCGGTGAGCCTGCGCTCCGGATCAAAGTCGATGCAATAATTGTAGACATGTGCTCGCTTAAGCACGGCCAAAGTGCGAGGCAGCTCAAGTCAACCCGGCCTCACCGGCAATAGTCGTAGGCTCCGAGCCGTCGAAACCGTCCGGAGTTAAGGCAACAGCGCTTGAAACCTCTTTCCCGACCCGCATAGGCATGGTCGAATGGGACCGAGCGGAGCCCTCCTAGCAGAACCACGGCTGTTTATTTGACTCCGCCAGGTGTATCAGAGTACTAATACACCATGATCCCGTTTGTCGTCACCGCAGCGGCGGCTGCAACGCTGGTCACCGTCCCGCCGCAGCCAGAACTGACCCGCCAGATCGAGGCGGCGGACGCCAATCTGTTCAAGCTCTTCTTCGAAGCGCCCTGTGATGCGCCACGCTTCCGGGCGATGATCGCCGACGACGTCGAATTCTATCATGACAAGGACGGTTTCAACGTCCGCTCGGCCGACGAATTCATGAAGGGATATCGCGAGAATTGCGCGAGCCGAGCCGACCCAGCCAACTGGCGTTCACGCCGCGAGCTCGTTCGCTCCTCGCTCCGCGTCGACCCGATCCCCGGCTGGGGCGCAATGGAGGTCGGCGACCACCTCTTCTACGAAAAGCACGGTGCCGGGGGCGCGGAGAAGCTTGTCGGCAAGGCCAAGTTCGCGATGGTCTGGGTGCTCGGCGCCGACGGCAAGTGGCACGTGTCGCGAGTCCTCAGCTTCGCCCACGAAGCGGCGCAATAGACGCATTCCTACATGGACCCATTTGGTTCATACGTCTATTACTCGTCGCGACCTTTTGGTTCGTAGCGAAAAAATCACAAAGTGAAAGACCCCGCGGATACTTTGACAACTTCGGCAACTTTGAACCACCGCCTTCTCGCCGGCCACCAATGCTGAACCTCTGGGGGGCCTACCGAATGTTCGCACGCACACTCTTTCTCACCGCGGCATCAATCGCCGCCACGTCGGCAATGCCGGCCGCAGCCAGCGCCGAAGTGCTCAAGTTCCACGTCGCGCTCGACGGGCACTACGGTCCCGAGCCGACCGGTTCGCCGGCCACCGGGACCGCCAAGGTCCAGGTCGACACCGTGACGCATCGCGTCTCGGTCGACCTCGACGTCAACGGGATCACCATCGACGATCTGTGGGACACTTTGGTGAGGGCGCCGATTGGGCCGATCCACTTCCACAAATATGCGAATGCGGCGGGCGGGGATTCGGTGCTCGCGCTGCCCCTGCCCTTCGGGCCCAATTACCATGCGGAGAAATGGGGCCTGAAGGTGCGGATGAAGAATTACGATTATGTCGCCGGCGTGACGCTGGTGAAATCGACGCTCAGCTTCGACGATTTCGTCGCCGGCATGAAGAGCGGGCTGATCGTGCTCAACGTCCACACCGACCAGTTCAATCCAGGGGAGATCAGCGGTCTCGTCGTCCCAAACTGACTGGGAATTACGACCCGAACTTCATGAACTCGCCGATGTCGAACACGACCGCGGTCAGCGCGAGCGCGAAGAAGATGATGCCGGCGAGGGCCAGGCGGACTTCCCACTCGGGCGAGCTGAAATCGATGCGGTCGAGCTTCTTGGCCAGCGCCGTCTGCGGCTGCGGCGGCGGCTCGCGCCGGATCCGCGACGCGCGCGGCGGACGCGGCGTGTCGGGCTTCAGCTCGACGGTCTTCTTCCGGTTCGATTCCTTGCTCACGGCTAAGTTTCTACGCCGACTGCCTTACCGGAGAGTTAGCAAATTGGCGCTTTACCGCTCGGCAACCATCTCCATGGCACACCATGGAACATGGACCGCAAGTTCCTCTTGCTGTGCGCCGCCGCGATCCCGCTGGGGCTTGCCGGCGGTTATGCCTGGTCGGCCTACACGGCACCGACGCCAAAGGCCTATGGGCCGCCCAAGGCAACCATCGCGCCGATCGCGGAGTCGCCCGACGACTATCCCGCGGCGCTCGATGACGAATGGGCGACCCGCGGCGGCAACAAGCCCTCGGTCGCGACCGCTCCGAACCGCAATGCCAAGGTCGAAGGACCGGCCGGATGCAGCGAGGTTACCGAGGGCGATAGCGACGTCGGCTGCGAAACCGCGGCCAAGCAATAACGCCCTACGGCGTGAAGACGTCGCGGGGACCGGCAACCTTGTAGAGGATCGCGGCAATCCCAACGCACGCCGCGGCGACCAGGATCAGTCCCGCCGTCGCCCCTTCGGGCCAATGCGCCTTGGGCTTCGCCTCTGGGCGAGCCAAATCGGCTTTGGGGCTCCAATGCCTGCTCATGACTGTCGTGTATCCGACTTACGGTAACCGAGCGGTTACCGGCTTGATCTGCGCCGTTTCAGCTACGCCCACGAAGCGGCGAGACAGGGCCTTATTCGCCCAGCCATTTCTGGAGCCAGGCCCCAAGGCTCTCCGCTTCATCCTTAAACGTCTTCGACCAGCCGCCGTAGTCGATCTCCTCGGCGTCGAAGTAGACGAGCGTCCCGGTCTGGCGGTCGAGCGACGTGATGTCCCAGCGGTCGCCGTGAATCGGAAGCAAGTTCTGCGGCCATTTTTGGCCACGCGGTCCGACCGGCTCCTCGGTCATTTCGCGCCGCTTGGCGATGAGCTCGCCCAGGCTGTAAATCCCGTCGCCGGGCCCGACACCGCCGTCAGCAACCTCGAGGTAGAAATGCTTGAGGTCCTCTGGCAGCTCGAAGCCCAATTCGTCTTCGGTGGTCGCAACCGCTTCCGCCGTCGCTGGCGGAGGCGCTTTGCTCGGTTCGGCCTTGGCGCCCATCGACACCGTCTGACCGCCCGGCCCCACGGCGAACATCTGCTTGCCGCCGAGAAGGCTGCTCAGCGCGCCCATCAGGCCGGCCGCTTCGCTCCCATCGCCAGCCACCGAATTGCTGATCATCCGCGCGAACGGTGAATTCAAGCCCTTGAGATATTCCTGCATCTCACGCTGGAATTCGGGCGACCTCGATGCAAAGTCGGCGCGCTGCTGGCCGAGAATATCCGCCATATCCACACTCCCCGCGGCCATTGCTGAGGCGCCGGTGCGACGGGCGGGATCCGCAGCGCGAGATTTCAGTTTCGCGATGATGTCGTTGCTGAGGGCCATGCACGCCTCCCGCCTGGTCACGCTGCCTTGCTCGCCCGCCGCCGCGATTTGGGCAGCAAGGCAGCTTCGTTCTTGCGGCGGATACGCTCGGTCACTTCGACGGTGTGGTCAATGCCCGACGAATTGCATCGGCGATGGCACAGGCGAAGGTTGCCGATCTCCTCACCGCCCCCAGCGATCGCCGGAATGACCAGTTCGATCGCAGCGCCCTGGTCATGGCCGTCAGTGAGGTCAAAGCGCACTGGCCGGCGGCAGCGGGCGCAATTGTCGCCATCGCGGTCGCGGAGCGAACGGACGCGTTCGGCCTGCTGCTCGCGGCGGAACTTCCACGGGTTGAGATATCGGGCGATCGACGAACTGGCCATGAAGCGACGCTAACCCAAGAGCATTACTACGCGGTTAGCGATTCGACTTATTGTGCTGGCGCAGACTTCGCAGTCTCGGCTTTCGCTTCCGCCTTAGCCTTTGCGGTCGCAGCGGCGGCCTTGCCGGCCTTGTCGGCTTCCTCAGCCTCGCGCCGCTCCTTTGCGGCCAGATAAAGCTGATATTCGGTCGGCTGGGGGTCGGTCTTGAACATACTGCCGACCTCCTTGCCCTCCGAGAGGCGCTTGGCCATTTCGGCAGCGGTTAGCGCCGCAGCGACCAGGTTGATCCCGGCCTGCGGTCCGCACCCCATCGGTCCGACCGCGCAGTCACGGTAGGGCGTCAGGTCCGGGCCGGGCCGTTTGGGCCGACCGCCGCTCCGCATCTCACGCCGCGCCTGGAGCACATCGGGATTGAGCCGATAACCTTCGGTGCGTTCCGCGCAGATCACGATCTGATTGCTGTTCGAATCCGATGGCTTGGTGTCACATGTCGGGACTTTGGTCGTTGCGGCAGGCTTGGGTGCCGGCGGGGGCGCCGGGCCGGCGGGCACGGTCGCGGCCTGGGCGAACAAGACCAATGCGGTTAGGCCGGCTGGCATGAGCTTATCCTAATGCACCTGCTCCTTGCCCGGCAATGAACGGCGGCTAGCTGCCGCGACGCATTTCCTTCTGAGCCTCCTGGAACCAGCCCTTGGGCGCATAGCCCTTTTCGTGCTTCGCCGCCCATTTCGCCGCTTGCGGTTGCGAGCCAGGCCAAGCTGAGACCGCAATCCCAATGGCGAGGATAGCAAGACCGAAGAACAAGGCGAGGAACGGCAAGGTACTGAGCACAAACCTGGGCGCTTCTGGCTCGGTGCGCTGCATCGGCTCACGGGCCCGGCGCGCGGTCCGGCGCCGCGCGAGCGATTCAAAATAATCATCGACCCGGGTCCAGCTTCGGACCTTTACAGGGGCCGTCTCACCGCCTTCGTCCACCGGCCTAAAGTGCGCCTCCGAGGCCACCGGCGCAAGGCCGGAACGCGCCCATCAGCCCTTTTTCAGCGCCAATTCCGCAATCGACTTTGGCCCGCAGGTGACGCTGACCGCCTGGATTGCAGGATTGGCAGGAATGGAGGCCTTCAGGTCCCACCAGTCTTCGACCGCTCCGTAGGTGCCGCTATTCTGCGCAATGGTAACCGCGATGCTGGCTTTCGATCCTTCGATTTCGGGCTCGCCGAGCTGCGCGACGTAGCGCGAATCCTTGACGTGCGCCTTGCCAGTGACGGTGATGTTGCCCTTGGCGTCGAGGGACGCCTTCCAACCCTTGCTCTCCTCGGGCTTGAAGAAGCAGAAGCCGGCCTTCTTGGCCGGCGCAGCTGCGTTGGCGGTCACATTGTTGGCAGGCTGCTCGACGGTTTGGTTGCAGCCAGCAACGCCTGCGGCAGCAGTCAGCAATATGATCGATCGACGCATGGCGCCCCTCCCCTTCGGCCAAGCCTGCGGGGAAGCGCCATGCGCGTCAAGTCAACCGATCGGCTCGCCGCTCTGCTCTTCCTCGAACAGGTCGGCGACGACGTCGCCGTTGGCGCTCAGGCGCACGGTGTCACCCTTAACGTCGGCCACCAGGCCGCGCGGGATGAAGTGATGATGCTGCTCGTGACCTTCGCCACTGTCGTGGCGGATCAGCTTGATGCGGTTGTCCTCGACCCGGTCGACGGTGCCAATGGGGGCGCCGTCCGCGCCGATCACCTTCATATGTTCGCGAATGTCTTCGAAGCCGCTCATGCGAGTCCTCCTGCTTTGATATGCAACCGTAACGCTCAGGCGGCGGACGGGTTCACGCATTGGTCACCGCTGGCGGCTCGGTTCGGCGTTTGGATCGACCTTATGCTCCCTGCAAACCCAGTCGATGAGCTCGTCGAGCTGAATTGCTTCTCGACCTCCTCGCGCGGCAGCATCGCGCCTGTATAGCCATGCGCCCTCGCGACCGTTTCGGTAATGCCGAGGTAGGTCGGCCCGCCTTTGTCCGCGGCGCAATTTACGAAGCCGCCCTCCCGATCGATCAAAGCATCGACCATTTGATCGGCGTCGATTGTCTCATACATCCCGGACTCCTCCCCAAGTTATCGATGCTAACCTTTTTGGTTAAATATCGGAAAGCTACTTGTGCCGATGCGGACTCGTGACCGGAACGCAACGGCTCGCTAACGTGGCGTCATGACGTCACGTTTATTGCTTGCGCTCAGCGCCCTCGCACTCCTCCCCGCAGCTGCCGACGCCGCGCTCAGCCCTGCCGAGCAGAAGATGCTCGCGACCGTGGATTCAGAGCAGGGCCGGACGGTCGATTTCCTCCAGCGCATCGTCGACCAGAACAGCGGCACCATGAACATCGCCGGCGTCCAGGCCGTGCGCGCTATGGTCGAGCCCGAGTTCCAACAGCTAGGCTTCAAAACCGAGTGGATGGACATGAAGGACGCCGGCCGCGCGGGCCATCTCGTCGCACGTCATGTCGGCAGCCGCAGCGGCAAGCGCCTGCTGCTGATCGCTCACCTCGACACGGTGTTCGAGCTGGACTCGCCGTTCCAACGCTGGGAGCGTCAGGGCGACCAGGCACATGGCCCAGGCTCGGGCGACGACAAGGGCGGGATCGCCGTCATCGTCGCCGCGCTCCGCGCCATGCAGGCCGCCGGAACGCTGAAGAACGCGAATATCACGGTCTTCATGACCGGCGACGAGGAGGATGCGGGAAGCCCGGTCGCCCTCGCCCGCCGCGACCTGATCGCCGAGGGAAAGAAGGCCGATGTTGCGCTCGACTTCGAAGACTTGGCTGTTGATGACGGGCCGGACGGCAAGCCCGCCGACTTCGGCTCGATCGCTCGCCGCAGCGCCGGGAGCTGGACGGTGACCGTCACTGGCCAAAGCGGGCATTCGGCTGGCGTCGGCACCGGCGGCCAGGGCGGAAGCTTCGGCGCGATCTACGAGCTCGCAAGAATTATCGACACGTTTCGCCGTGAGCTTCCAGACGACCGGCTGACCTACAACGTCGGGCTTGTGGGCGGCGGCCAGTCGGCCAAGCTCGACGCCGGCAAGATCCGGGTCGAAGCTACCGGCAAGACCAACATCATTGCCGCGACCGCGGTCGCCCGCGGCGACCTACGTGCACTCAGCGAAGAGCAGATCGTGAAGACTCAGGCGAAGATGAAGGCGATCGTCGCCCAGTCGCTGCCCGGATCGAAGGCCGCGATCAGCTTCGATGAGGATGCCTATCCACCGATGCCGCCGACAACGGGCAATCGCGCGATCCTGGCCAAGCTCAACGGCGTGAACCGCGACATGGGCCTGCCGCAAATGGCCGAGCTCGACCCATCGAAGCGGGGCGCCGGCGACATCAGTTTCGTCGCCAAGGACGTCGACGGGCTGGTCGGAATGGGACCGTCGAGCGAGGGGTCGCATACGCCGCGTGAAACGGTCGATATCCCATCCCTCTCCAAGCAGGCGAAGCGCTCGGCGATCCTGATGTCCCGGCTTGCGAAGGAACGTCGTTGAGTCGATGTTGAAACCGCAGCTCTTGTCGCGTGTTGAGCGTGACGCGCGGGCCTATGCGCTGCGCCTGTGAGCTGGAGAGCAAGGTGGCCGGGGCGTTCGATTTGGTCGACGACGATATTTCCGAAGATCCGTTCCGGCTGCTCATACAGTCGATCGTCGACTACGCCATCTACATGCTCGACCCGAAGGGATACGTGACCAGCTGGAACGCCGGCGCCGAGCGCATCAAGGGCTTCCAGACCGAAGAGATCGTCGGAAAGCATTTTTCGAATTTCTATGCTGAGGAGGATCGTGCCGCCGGCATGCCGGAGCAGGTGCTCGAAACCGCTCGCCGGGAAGGAAAGTATGAGGGCGAAGGCTGGCGCGTCCGCAAGGACGGCAGCCGTTTTTGGGCAAGCGTTGTCGTCGACCGCATCAATGACGACAAGGGCAAGCTGATCGGCTTCGCGAAAATCACTCGCGACATGACCGAAAGGCGCGAAGCCGAGCAGGCGTTGCTGGCGTCCGAACGCAGGTTCCGGATCCTGGTCCAGGGAGTCACCGACTATGCCATCTACATGCTCGACCCAGAGGGTCGGGTAGCCAACTGGAACGCCGGGGCGGAGCGGATCAAAGGCTACTCGCCCAGCGAGATCGTTGGCGAACATTTCAGCCGCTTCTATACGCGCGAAGACTTCGATGCCGGCGTCCCCAAGCGCGCGTTGGATACCGCTCGCGAGACCGGCCGCTACGAGGCCGAAGGCTGGCGCGTGCGCAAGGATGGCACGCGCTTCTGGGCAAGCGTCGTCATCGATGCCATCCGCGGCGACGATGGCGAGCTGATCGGCTTCGCCAAGATCACGCGCGACATGACCGAAAAGCGCGAAGCCCAGCAGCGGCTCGAGGAATCGCGCGAACAATTGTTCCGGTCACAAAAGATGGAAGCGCTCGGTCAGCTGACCGGCGGGCTGGCCCATGATTTCAATAACCTGCTGACGGCCATCCTTGGCGCCGCCGACCTTGCCGGGCGCCACGTCGGCAACCGGGCCAAGGTGCAACGGATGCTCGACGGAATCCGCAATTCGGCGGAGCGCGGCGCGGGCCTGACCAAGCAGCTGCTGGCATTCGCTCGCGCCCAGCCGCTCGAGCTCAAGCCCATCGACCTCAAGCATTTCCTTGGGGATATCAGCACGTTGCTGCGGCCGTCGCTGCGGTCGGACATCGAGGTCACCCTCGAAATCGCCGACCATTTGTGGAACGTCGAGGCCGACGCCGGAGCACTGGAGCTCGCGCTTCTGAACCTCGCCTTCAACGCCCGCGATTCGATGAAGGACGGCGGCAAGCTTCGCCTCAGTGCGAGCAACGCCGTGCTCGAAGGCACGCCGGAGGGCCTGCGCGGCGAGCATGTCGTGCTGAGCGTTTCCGATACCGGAAGCGGCATGTCGCTCGAGACGATGGATCGCGTGTTCGAGCCCTTTTTCACCACCAAGGGCTATGGCGAAGGCACCGGCCTCGGCCTCAGCCAGGTGTTCGGATTCGCCAAGCAGCTTCACGGGGCAGTCACGGTCGGGTCGAAACTCGGCGAGGGATCGACCTTCGCCATCTACCTGCCCGCGCGCCACGGCAGCTCGCGACACGATGAGGACGGGAACGAGAGCCATGCCCTCGGACGCGGGCCGGTGCTGGTCGTCGAGGACGACGAGGTCGTCGCCGACCTTGCCGCCGGGATGCTCGAGGAACTGGGCTTCGCGCCCACCATCGTCCACAGTGCGAAGGAGGCTCTCGACCGCCTGACCAACGGCGACCGACCAAACCTCATCTTCACCGACATCGTAATGCCGGGCGGGATCAGCGGGCTCGAGCTCGCGCGCAAGGTTCGGGACCGCTACCCCGAGCTGCCGATCCTGCTAACCACCGGTTACAGCGAGCAGGTCAGCGGCACGCATGGCTTCGAAGTGCTGCAGAAGCCGTACCAGTTGTCATCGCTCGGCGAAGCGGTGACGAAGGTGATGAAGCATGGAGTCAGCGCCGGCTGACCCATCGAGCGCTTGACATTGCGCTCACGAAACGTCCCACTGTCGGCACGCCGACCTAGCGGCGCAACTGAGGGGGTTGGACATGCAACAGGCCGTCAGCGCGCGGACTCCCGCGCACGTGTGGATCGTTGGAATTCTCTCGCTGCTGTGGGGCTGCTTCGGGGCCTACGACTATACCATGACCCGAATGCGCAACACGGATTACATCAAGAGCGCGATGCCTGGAGTCGACCCGAATGCGGCGCTCGCGTGGGTCGATTCAATGCCAATGTACGCGCAGATCGGCTGGGGTCTCGGCGTCTGGGCGGGGCTGCTCGGCGCGATCCTGTTGCTGATGCGCAGCCGCTGGGCGGTGTGGTCGTTCGGCCTGTCTCTACTCGGAGCCGTCGCCAGTCTCGGCTACCAGATCGCGCTTGCTCCGCCGATGCCAGGCGCCGGCGACAGCGCAATGATGAAGTTCATGCCATACGTGATCATCGCCATTTGCGTGGCGCTATTCCTCTACGCGCGGGCGCAGGCCGCGAAGGGCGTGCTGCGGTAATTGAGTCGGCGCGGGTGGTAGCGCACTCGCGCCATTTGGAGGCCTTCGTGAAGACCGACCGCGTCAATGCGTTCACAGACGGCGTGATCGCGATCATCATCACGATCATGGTGCTGGAGCTGCCGGTGCCGAAGGCTGCGGGCATGGCCGCGCTGAAGCCGGAGGCGACGTTGTTCGCGGCTTACGCGCTCGCCTTCATCAAAGTGGGGATCTACTGGTTCCAGCACCATCATTTGCTGCAGGCCTCGCGGCGCGTCGATGGACGTGTCCTGCTCGCCAATTTGTTCTTCCTGTTCTGGCTGAGCCTGGTGCCATTCGTGGTGCGCTGGGTCGGGGAAGCGGGCGTGACCCGCGACACGGTGCTGGCGTTCGGCGTAATCATGCTGCTGTGCGCAATGTCAGTGGCGATCCTTCGCGCGGCGTTGCTCGCCGCGAACGAGGCCGATGCTCCGATTGCCAAGCTGGCCGCGCGCGGGCGCAAAGGCCAGGCCACGATCATCGCTTACATCATCGCGATCCCGATCGCGCTGATGTGGCCGATGGTGGCGGTCGCCATCTATTTCGCGGTTGCGGCGATGTGGCTGATGCCGGACAAAAGCTTCGAGCAACTGACGGACTGAGATGAAGCCCGACCGACTGAACGCGCTGACCGACGGCGTCGTTGCCATCGTGCTGACCATCATGGTGCTGGAGCTGAAGTTTCCGGAAGAGGCCACGCTGCGCGCCGTGATGGCGGTGCTGCCGCTGCTTGGCGCCTACCTCCTCGCCTTTATCTACGTCGCCATTTACTGGAACAACCATCACCACATGATGCAGTCGGCGAAGAAGGTAACCGGCGCCGTGCTGTGGGCCAATCATTCGCTGCTGTTCTTCCTGACCTTGTTCCCGCTGATGATTCGCTGGATCGACGAGGTCGGACCGACGCATTTGCCGGTGGCCGCATTCGGGCTCGTGCTGGTCGGCGCGTCGATTTGTTACCTGCTCCTCGAACGGGCGCTGATTGGCGCGGAGGGCGATGGCTCGGGCGTGAAATCGGCGCTCGGCGGTGGGATGAAGGAATGGGTCAGCTTCGCTGGTTACGTTGTGGCTCTCCCCGTGGCGTTCGTGTCGCCGCTGGTGTCGATCGGGATTTACGTCGCGGTCGCGATCCTGTGGCTGGTGCCGGACCGCCGCTTCGAACATCGCGCCTAGTTGCAGCCGTTCGCCGGCCTTCCCACATCGCGGCCATGGAACAGTATCACGGAACCACGATCCTTGGCGTGAAGAAGGGCGGCAAGACCGTCGTCGCAGGCGACGGCCAGGTCAGTCTCGGCAACACGGTCATTAAACCCAACGCAAAGAAAGTCCGGCGCCTCGGCGCGGACGGCAAGGTTATCGGTGGATTCGCCGGAGCGACGGCAGACGCTTTCACGCTGTTCGAGCGGCTGGAGAAGAAGCTCGAGCAATATAACGGCCAGCTCCTGCGCTCGGCGGTCGAGCTCGCCAAGGACTGGCGGACGGACAAGTATCTCCGCAATCTGGAAGCGATGATGATCGTTGCGGACGCCGAGCAATTGCTGATCCTCACCGGGAACGGCGACGTGCTCGAGCCGGAAGGCGGGATCGCGGCTATCGGGTCGGGCGGCAATTATGCGCTCGCCGCGGCGCGTGCGCTGTCGGACTATGAGCAGGATCCGGAAGTGCTGGCCAAGCGAGCGATGGCAATCGCGGCGGAGGTCTGCGTCTTCACCAACGACCGGCTCACAATCGAAACCGTCGAGTAATCGTCATCCCGGACTTGATCCGGCATCCATGAACACGGCAGTGTCCCCTTTGGAAGGGAAGGTGTTCATGGATTCCAGCTTTCGCTGGAATGACGGTCTCCGGATCGATCGTCGAACATTCGCTGCCGGCTCCGCTGCTTTGCTCGGCGGCTGCGCGACGATGAGCGGTCGCCATTACAGTGGCTGCACGCCACTCGCGCCGGTGATTGTCGACGAGAGCCGGATCATCCGTACCGTCGCCGGCTTGAGGCCGTACCGCAAGCAAGGGTTCGTCGTCCGCGCCGAAGCGCTCGGCGAGAAGCGCCTCGTGCACAATTACGGCCACGGCGGCGGCGGTATCACGATGAGCTGGGGCACGTCGAAGCTCGCGACCGAGCTGGGGCTGCAGGGCCATTCAGGCCCGGTTGCAGTGATAGGTTCGGGCGCGGTGGGCCTCGCCACGGCGCGGCTGGTGCAGGAGGCGGGTTTCCCCGTCACCATCTATGCCGCCGCGCTTCCGCCCGACACAACGTCCAACATCGCCGGCGGCCAGTTCCACCCGTTCGCCGTCTTCCGCGAAGGCTTCGTCACGCCGGTGTTCATGGAGCAGTTCGCGCGAGCGCTCGACTACAGTTGGCGTCGGTACCAGATCATGGTCGGCGACGATTACGGCGTTCATTGGCTCCCAACCTACGTGAAAGATGGCAGCCCCGAAGCGAAGACCATTGCCACATTCCCTCCGATCAACCGAATGGTGTCCCAGGCCGAGCATCCATTCCCCGACGTGACCGTCTTCCGTTACGACACGATGTACGTC
>Ga0068865_100001432_pt1 | contig 13895 bp, 22 predicted proteins | sample KBSMisM12_FD_75293 | JGI IMG/M metagenome (GOLD analysis project Ga0068865, IMG submission 75293) | Miscanthus rhizosphere microbial communities from Kellogg Biological Station, Michigan, USA - KBS Miscanthus M1-2 | ecosystem: Host-associated > Plants > Roots > Rhizosphere > Soil ...
TCGCTCTTCCGTGAAGGCTCCGCGATCGTCGTCGTGAAGGGCGAGGAGCGAGAGGTCTACGTTCGCGAGTGTGGAAGCGAGTGGCGTGCCTACGTGACGAAGCCATGGGGAAAGACACACGGATGGTACGGCGCCGGGCCAACGGTGAACGATGCGGTCGATCGATTGCAAGACCGGATCGATGACGTTTTTGGAAGGATCGCGAATCCCTTGGAGGGCTTAGGCGATTGAAGGATTTCGCAGTTTCCGCAGTACGCGCGTTACGCGCACGTGCGCGCGCGCGACCCACTTGGGCGAGAGCCCCACGACCGACAGGAGGGATTAGTTGAAGCTAACACTTGAGCTCACAAAAGAGCATTTCGACATTAACCGTAAGTACATAGGATCGGAAGACGTTTCCGACTTCGACGGGAACATCAGGATTGCAGCGTCGTTGGGTTTATGCGTCTTTGCTTCCTTGAAGGTTTCCGGTTGGATTCATGCGGAAGCCGGATCGGGAATCAAAGCCGGATGGGGAATCGAAGCCGGAGAGGGAATCAAAGCCGGATCGGGAATCGAAGCCGGATCGGGAATCGAAGCCGGAGAGGGAATCAAAGCCGGATGGGGAATCGAAGCCGGATCGGGAATCGAAGCCGGAGAGGGAATCAAAGCCGGATGGGGAATCGAAGCCGGAGAGGGAATCAAAGCCGGATGGGGAATCGAATGCAAAGGACTTCTTTGTTTTGAGAAGCAACTGTTTGCAGGCGTATCCATCTATCGCACTGTGGCTGAGGCGATAAAGACGGTCATCTGCGGGAAGCTTTTGGGAGTTGTTTCATACGGAGACGTAACCGAAACAGGGATGGAACTCCCCGTCATTGAGAACATTCATCAAAAGCTCTTCGACGCGGTGAACGTCCCTGGTGCTCTCAATATGGGCTCTTGGCATACTTGCGACACAACGCATTGTAGAGCCGGTTGGGTCGTGCACCTTGCAGGTGAGAAGGGCTACGAACTGGAGAAACAATCGAGCACGCTTCATGCAGCGATGGCAATCTATGAATCTTCGGGTTACAAGATCGATCGAGACCGCTTCTTTGAGACAAACGAGGCCGCTCTCGCGGATATGAAACGGCTCGCCGATGAGGAGCGAGAGACCGCCAAAACGGTAACTGCGTGAATAGGGACAGGGACGTTCGGATGGTTGTGGCTATCCGAACGTCTTGTACTCTAAAGCGGTGAAGGAAGGGAAACGAGAAAGATGATGACACCCCAGAAAGCGTTCATGATGCAGTTCGTGGAAAGTCTCCTTGCGCAAATCAAAGACTGTGCGCAAGGGAATATGGACCCCAACTCTCGCGCGATTGAATGGGACGACGATGACCTTCGAAAGCTCATTGAGAGAGTTATTCCGCATCCTCCGATGATCACGTGGGAGGGAACGGTCAACAACGAATTTGAAGGGCAAGTGCTCTTGATGAATCGGAGCGGTGGGCAGGAAGTCGTTGGCAGCCTTATTCAGTTCTGCCGCCAATTAGAGACCGGAGTAGCCATCCGTATCACGGTCGAAGGACTGAAGGACGTCGGGCAGTTCGACTAATCGCCAATGGCACGTCCGCATCAACTCACGTCGGATATTGCGAAGGGGCGAAAGCTCACTAAGAAGATGTGCGGCTTTATCGAGAGAGGCAGCTATCCGGAGGTTGCCGCTCGAAACTGTGGCATCGGCGCGCGGACGTACTACGAATGGCGAAAGCAAGGGGAAGAGGACCAGCAAGCCGGTCTCGATACCGCCTTTACTGAGTTCCTCGAAGCGGTCGACGCCGCAATAGCGAAGGCCGAAGAGAAGCTCATCAAAGTGGTGAACAATAACATTCCCGAAGATGGAAGGCTCGCGCTCGAGGTCCTCAGCCGTCGCTTCCCTTATCGATGGGCGAGGCCGCGCGATCGGCAAGCGGTTCCGAGTGATACGGGCGCCGCGTCAGCGAAGCCGTTGGCTGAGCTCCTCACGGAGATCGCGATCAACGCATCCGCGAAGGCGGTAGGAGCTCCCAAGAAGGACTCTGACAAAAGCGCGACAACTAAGGGACGCGCGTCAGTTCCGGTCGATGATACGAACGAATCGAAACCCGCTTCTTAGTCTGCTCTTCAACATCGTCCTCCTCCTCTTCGCGGTGTGTTGCCGTGCGCAATCGCCGATTGTGACCAGCAACATCCCTTCGGCGGCGTCGATGCGAGTCTCGGTGAATCTCATCGCGCAATCTGCGGTGAAGCGGATGGGCGGGAAGATGGTCCGTATCCAAACGGGCATGGATGCGCTCGATGTTCTAAAGCCTCCGGCGTTCCCTTTGAAGTCGCTCTCCGATGTTCAAGCGGGTCTTGCGAGTAATGGACTTCAAGCGCAGTGGCTAGCCTGGGGTTGGCCGCACAACGCCGGCGCGATCAAAGGTATTCCCGATGCGTCCAACATCGTCATCGTTCGCGCGATGATTCAAGGCACGGTCGATCAAATTGACAGCCGCGATCCGAATGCGCTCATCGAGATCACGAACGAACCCGATGGCATTTCTGAGGCGTCGATCAACGGCGTTCCGCTTTGGAAGAGCGAAGGGAAGACGAAGGGTTGGATTTCCGTTCGGTGGTTCGATGGATGGTGGAAGGTCTGGCAAGGTGTCAACTGGCGAGGGCACAAGCTTTGCATGTCGCTTGTCGGTTGTGGTGGAGCGGCTCAGAAGGCGACGGAAGCCTCATGGCATTGTGCGAGCGGTCTCGCGATTCGAGACATGATCGCTCGATCCGGAACGACGAACGCCGTCCACTACAACACGTACCCCAATCAGACATCGACGTTCACTGCTACGCCGAAGGCTTTCACCGATCGCTATATCGGAGTCACGTGGGCGAACACAGTGGCCGTGCATAAGAGGGGCATTCTCGGAGGGCTTGGTTGTTGCATCGGCGAGGTGGGCGTTCGGCAGACGTCGACGCTCTCCGGGGCGAAGCTGTGGGGTCTCCGGCAAGCGATCGTGAACATCCTGGTGAAGTTGCGGATTCCGTTTACAGAGTTCGCGATTCTGACAACGGACACGAACTCCGGCGCCGGGCTCGGTGTGTGCAATCTCGATGGCACTCCGGTCTACAAGGATCTGAATTTGGCGGTTCCGGTTATGGCGGGAGCCGCTCTCTTCCTGGATGTTGCATCGGCGCCGTTGCCGAATCCCGCGAAACACAAGAAGGCCGCGTGATGGCTAAACGTCAAAAGCGCGACAACTCCTAGGCTCGCGTCTGACCTTGCGAAGTGGCAACCGTTCGCCCCTACGAATTCAGTGATGTGGTGCAAGAGGAGATCTCTTGCCGGGCTGCAAAAGTTCATCGACTACTCCGCCTTTCGCTTCTCAGGCACGGAAGCGTCAGGAGTCGACCGCCTCATGAATCAAAGCTGAGTTTAACGGGCGAACGGTGATCACTTCGAGATTTACATGGGAGTTCTAACACCGCAAATTGCGCTAGCGCGAATCTCGCGAGCACGGAAGTGTCTCGGACATCACACGGTCTATGCGCTCAGCAAGGGCGGCTATCCGACGTGGGCGCCGGGCGATCCTTCCGATTGTTCGGGATGGATCTCGTGGCTCCTTCAAACGAAGCGAGAGCCTAAGCCAGGCCGCGCGTTCTGGATCGAGACGACGGCCATCTATCACGACGCGATCGGAGCGGAATCGGTGTTCGTGCGACTCAAGGCGCCGGAGCCGGGATGTCTCGTGGTCTATCCGGATCACGGCTCTTCGCAGGGGCACATCGGTCTCGTGACGAACCCTTCCGCAGGAAAGCTCATCGGCATCGACTGCGGGCATGGCAACTACGTCCACCACGGAGACGCGATCCGCGAGCACGAGCTCACCTACTTCGAAACGAATTCGCATTCCATCTTCGTCGCGCTCGAGCAGGACTTAGCAGCATGACCATGGAGAAAAGAGCACCGTTCGAAATTCCGAAGGATGCGAAGTACAAGGCGATCGCACGGCTCGGTGATGCCGTTGTGATTCTCGCATACGCGGCGACGATGGCAGAAGCGCAAGCCGCGTGCGACAGCGATTGGACGGCATCGGAGCTCGCGAAGTTGCCCGAAGTGATCCGGGAGGTCGTTCCCCTTGCCGATTAAGTTGCCGAAATTCAAGCTGCCGTCTTTCCTGAGCCTGCCTTCACGGGCGAGGCAACCGGAAACGATCATCAAGCCTCGCACGGGTGATGCGCGATGGGTTCCAGCGATGACCACGTTCGGACGTGGCAAAAGCGGAACGACGGTCCAGCAAGCGAACCGGATCGATGATGTCTCGATTCGTGATCTAGACCGAGCGCGGCTTTATCCCACGGTTAAAGACTCGCTGAACACGCTCCTCATTCCACTCCTTCGCGCGGAGTTCACTTTCAAGTGCGATCGACAAGAGATCGCGGACCTCGCCTCACAGGAGTTGCGGCCGCAGATTCGCGGGATGCAGCGCAACCTCATCAAGCCAGGCAAGAACTTTGGATGGTCTGTGATTTGGCCGCGCTGGGAGCCGAAGTTCGATGTCACTCTCACGTCCGGACAAACCGCTTCCGGAGAGAAGGGGCAGCGCTACTACCCGTTCATTTGGAGGATCGAAGACTTCTATTCCTTCTCACCGCATGACACGCGTCTCATGATCGACACGCGAACCGGGCGATTCGGCGGGGTTCGTCAGAACATCACTCCAAGATTTCCGAACACGCAAGTGATCCTCGCGCGTGAATGCGTTCACTACGTCAACGACCAGGAATTCGATGGCAACTATGGCGTTGCCGTTCCGAAGGCTGCCATTCCGTTCATCGAGGCTGCGGAGTCAGTGTGGGATTCGATGGTTCTCGCGTCCGCGAAGTTCTCCGATCCGACGAAGACGATTTACTACCCGATGGGAACGACGCCGATCGGGGTCGACGGCAACGGAAAGCCGATCAAGATCAACAATTCGGAGCTTGCGATGCAAATCGCCTCCGCGGCCGAAGGCGGTTCTACGCAGTGCTTTCCTAGCGATCCGTGGCCGAATAGCAGCACGCGGCGGTGGGAACTCCAGTTCCAAGACCCAGGCACGGGAACGGATCCATTTACACCGCGGCTCAATCTGCTCAACACGATGATCCGCATCGCGATCGCGGTTCCGCAAGTTGCGACGTCGGACATGCCCGACTCCGGCACTTACAATCTTGGCTCCGCGGTGATCGACCTCCTTCTCGATAACCTTCAAGCGGACCTCGATCAATTTGAGAACGTGCTGAACAAGCAGCTCTTGCCGCTCTTCGTTCTCTACAACTTTGGATCGGAAGCCCCACCGCTCTACATCCGATTCCAACCTCTCGACTTCGATACCGCCCGCATGTGCCTCCAAGCGCTTATGACGTCGCTCTCGCAAGGAGAGCCGATTGCAGAGACGGAGGAAGGCACAGTCGTCCTGGACAAGGCAAAGATCGCGGAAGACGCGGGCCTGGCAACGAAGCTCGTGCCGAAGAGCCAGGCGCAGACGGTGGCCGATGCGGTCGCCGATCGGTTGCGCTCATCGCTAGAGAGCCAGCAAGGCGGCGGAAATCCAAAGGAGCAAGAAGACAAATGAACTTACCGAAAGAACTACAAGAACAGTTGTTGGCCATGTCGAATGGTGCGGTGCCCATCCGCGCGAAGACCGTGACGATCGCGCTCATCGAGTTCGAAGGCAGCGGCGCCACGATCCTCGCTAGCGCGAAGGTCGAAGAGGCGGTCACGTCAACGGGCATCGCTCTTCCATCCGCACAGGCGAGACCGCTTCCTCAATCGGAAATGTTCTCGATCATCACGACTTTTATCGGGTCCGCTTTGGCGTCGCTCTCCGGTCCGCAACGACCGCAGGCGCCGCAGGTCCAGCTCGTTCATGGAGGCAATCTTAACTAATGTCTAACTGTTTATATGACAAAGGCCGGCAGGCATTTGCCGAAGGCGGAATCGCGTGGCTTACCGACACGATCAAGGCGGTCTTGGTCGACCTGGACGCCTACGCATTGCTCATTACGGGGGCAACGAACGCGACGCCAATCGTGATTACGACTTCCGGAGCTCACGGCCTTTCGACCGGCGATAAGGTCGCGATCAAGAGCGTGCTTGGCAATACGGCAGCAAACGGAAATTGGACGATCACGGTTTTGTCATCGACCACGTTCTCGCTGGATACGTCTTCCGGATCGGGCGCATGGACTTCCGGTGGTTACGTCGTTCCGGTCTCGAGGCATCAATATCTTTCGGACATTCCGGGAGGTGCTCGCATTGCGACGTCGCCGGCGTTCTCAGGCAAGACCACGACGAACGGCGTGCTCGATGCGACGGATGCGACGTTCACCGCGGTGACGGGCACGACGATCGAGGCGGCTGTGATCTACAAGGACACAGGCGTTGCGGGCACTTCGCCGCTCATCGCGTACTTCGACACGTTGACGGGGTTAGTTCTCACTCCGAACAGTGGCGATGTCACATGGACGTTCTCGAACGCGGCTGAGAAGATATTCAAGCTCTGAGGAGGTTAGTCTTTGGCTGCCTCCTTAACTCAATCGGGCTTCCGCTTTCGCAACGATGACGGCGATCAAGCCGCGGCAACGTGGCTAGCTGCTCTCAATACCGCTCTCGCCCTCCCTGCGGACGATGTCAACTTCCGTCTTCGGTTAGAGATCACAGAGAGCGGAGTCGGATCTGTCTCGATCAATCCGAAGCTCCAATATAATCGAGCATTCACAATCACGAATGCGACGAACGCGACGCCGATCGTCATCACGACTTCGCGGGCACATGGCCTGACCACGGGCAACACTGTTACCGTCTCAGGAGTCGGCGGCAACACGAACGCGAACACGACGACGACGATCACCGTGTTGACGACGACGACCTTCTCCCTCGATAGCACAACGGGGAACGGGGCGTACACATCGGGCGGCATCGCTGTTTACTCCGGAGGATGGAACGATGTCAACGCGACCTCTTCCGTCATTAGGAGCTCGGCTTCGTCGCTGGTTGTGGACAACGTGGCGACAACTCAGCAGCTTGGCGGCGGCGGGACCTTCGGAGCGGGCAAGTTCGATGAGGCGGATGGGACCTTCAGCGCGGGTACGACCCTTTCCGACACGACCCCCGACATCACGGAATTTGAATGGTGCTGTGTTGCCAGGAGCGCGGACGTGGCCGACAACGATACGATCCAATTTCGAGCCGTAACGGCCGCTGGAGCGGCACTGGGAGCCTACACTCAGGTTCCTAGCCTCACGACGCCGGCGCTCAGTCGGCTCGCTCCTGGAGCCCGTAGGTTGTGGCTTCCCGTGAGTCCGATCATCACGCAGTGGTGAATTGTGCCTACGTGGTTGCCGTGGTTCAGATGAGAAACGTCCTATAATCCAGCTACGGCTCGAAGATGATCAACCCTGACCCAATCAAGATCAAAGATGGTCTCGATGTTCTGAAAAGACTTGGAATCCTCATCTTAGTTGCCGGAGCTGTTTACATCGCTTGGCGGATGCTCCGATGATGTGGCCGATCTTTCTCACAATCGCCTTGACCGTCTGTGGTCAAATCCTTATTAAGTGGCGAGTCAATAAGCTTGGCGATCCAGCGCAAAAGCAAAGCATTCTCCGCAAAGCGATCCTCGATCCTGGCATTCTCGTTGGTATCCTTGCCGGATTCCTTGCCGCAATGTCTTGGTTGATCGCGATGACGCGGTTCCCCTTAAGCTTCGCTTACCCATTTACCGCTCTAAATTTTGTGATCGTCGTTCTCGTTTCCCGATTCCTATTCAAGGAAAGGATCAACTCGCTCCGTGCTCTCGGTGTTGGCTTGATCGTGCTCGGAACGATCTTTGTGAGTAAAGGCTAATGAAAACTATTCGCTATGCGAACCTAGATTTGCTCCGCCTCTTTCTTGCGATCGAGGTCCTCTGGCGTCACACGTCGGGATCAGGCGGAGGGCAACATGGGCCGTGGATTCTTAACGCGGTTCCCACGTTCGTTATGCTCTCAGGACTTCTCATTCCGGGATCGTTTGAAGGCTCGCGCGGATGGGGGCACTTCGCCTGGAAGCGCTTACTCCGCGTCGGTCCTGCGATGGTCGTTTCTTTGCTCGCAATCGCTTTCCTCTTCGGGCTCGTGCCCATGGAGCGATCGCTCATTCCCTATATAACGGCGGGTCTCATCATGGTCGGCTACAACGCGGCACTATGGTCGCTGATGGTCGAAGAGATACTTTATGCTTCGCACGCCGTTCTCAGAATTGGAAAGATTTGGAAGGCAGAAACGATCGCAGTTCTCATCGTCCTTTGTGTCGCCGGTTCCTTCCTTCCTGTACGCTCTGAAGTGATGCGACTCTTCCAATGCGCGGCCGCGTACTCCATCGGAAACCTCGCTTATTTGAACATTGCAAAGGTGAATAGCTGGAAGTGGCAATGGTTGACACTCGGCGCAGTCGTATCGATCGGAGCTTTTCTGTTGACACACACGACGCCGGTCATGCTCACAGGCAGCATCTTCACAATCCTCGCTCTTCGAAATATGCCGCAAGTGCCACTTCCGGAAAAGTGGCCCGATCTTTCCTATGGCATCTACATCTATCACGAACCGATCTTAATCGCGCTTAAGATGAAGGCGGGAATGGTTGGAAACCCGTTGATTGTTTACACGATGGGGATAGCTTTCGTGGTTGCCTGTCTGTCTTGGTTCTTGTTGGAATCTCAAGCTCTCAAGTTTAAGAATCAACCTTGGCGACTTACTTTGAGACGTCCTAACAATCCGGATCTCGCTGAAGTAGCAACTGCCTGAAAGCGCGACAACGCGCACCATCGCGTCTGATTCCCCGATGGCAGCCAAATATGGGGTAGTGCGTAATGCGGGAGCCGTGGCCTGCGTAGCAGCGACCGCGAAAACGATTCTCCAACTCGCGATCCCGGCAAGTATTCGTGTTCGAATTCTCGGCTGGGGTGTATTTTTTGACGGTGCGGTCGTCACCGCTACTCCGGCATTCGTGCAACTAATCGCGTCGTCTACATCGGGGACCACGAGTGCCACAACGCCAGTTCAAATGCAACCCGTAGCGGAGGCCCTCCAATGCACAGGAGGCACGAACGCAACGGTTGAGCCGACTGTTGCCGGATCAAACCTCTATCGGGCTGTGTATGTACATCCCCAAGCTGCCTACGCGGAACGCTTTCCGATGGGTCAAGAGATCATCATGGCTGCAAGCTCTTGGATCAATCTTCGCGTCAACGCTCCAGCGAACGTCGATGCTATCGGCTGGATCGATTTCGAGGAGTAAGCGATGCGCTTAGGTTCCGTCAATCGGCGAAGCATCGGCCTTCTCGCATGGCCGCGTGACCTTTCGCAGGTTCTTTTTCAAGACACGTCCGTCGCATCAGAAGAGGCGTTCGGCACAACCGGCCAACTCAATCTCTTCCTTGTCCAAGCGGCATCGATCGCGTCTGAAGAGGCGTTCGGAGCGGGGAACTCGCTCGTCCGGATTCTCGGAGAGCAGACGAGTATCCCTTCGGCTGAAGCGTTCGGCGCGGGCGGTGCGCTTGTCATCACGACGCTTCACCTCATCGGAAGTGGCATCCTCTCAGAGGAGGCGATGGGAGGGGGAATCCTTTCGGTCGGTCTCGTGCAAGACGCGTCCATTCCAACGGAAGAGACTTTCGGAAGTGGATCGACGCTTCTCCTGGTTAACGGTCTCTACCAAGACGCAAGCATCCCAAGTGCGGAAGCGTTTGGCACAGGCGGCATTCTCCAGGCCGGCACTCTCTATTTGACGGGATCGGGGATTCAGTCGGAGGAATCCGTTGGCGGAGGGTCTCTTTCGTTCCTTGTGAGCCTTGTGGAGAGCACGAGCATTCCAAGCGAGGAGCGATTCGGAACGGGCGGAGTGATCGCCATTCAACGAGACGCGTGCGCGGGGCCGTTGCTCACGCTTCCTGCGGCCGTTGCCAACATGTCAAGCGCGGAGCTGGCTGCTCAGTCGGGGCTCCCTCAATACCTCTTCGATGCGTTCCTCGATTCGATTCCGTCCGCGAACCTCAAGCGTCATGCGACGGCGGTGGCCAACGCTCTTGGAATCGATCCCGGAAAGCTAAAAGCGCGACTAGCCCTAGAAGAGCGTCGGTACGTGGGACGGACGGCGGCACCGAGAGCGAGTGAGTACTCCTCTCTCAAGAATCGCTGACACCGGAAGGAGCAACGATGGCAGGAAAAGACGACGGAGTGAAGTGTTACAAGCGAGATACAGTGCGACGTGCGAAGCAAGTCAAAGACCTGAATTCTCACGATATCGAGACCACGAGCCCGCTACAGGTGGGCGATTGGCTCCTCCTGGATGATGCGGGCAATATCACCGCGGTGATGTCGGACGCCGACTTCCGAAGCGCGTATGAGGTCCTAGCGTGAACATCATCCTTGACGTCATCGACGTTCCGAACGGACAGGTTGCGGTAATTCCCTCGATCGATCGCGTGAACGCATCCTGCGCGACGATGGAGCGAAGAGTCGAAGAGCTCTTGGATAAGAAGGGGACGGAGGAAGAGCTCGCTGAGAACAAGCGACAAATCGACTACCTTCGGCGTGAGATCGCAGAGACCCGCCGCCTCGATCAGGTCTTGCGGACGCAATACGACGTGCGACAGCTTTCCTTCGAATCGCGCGGCTACACCAGCGGCATCGAAAAGAAGTCGAAGATCGCAGCAACGACCTACGTCGATGGGCGTGCGAGATTTGATCGCGTGCAGTATGAGGACCTCCTGGTTTGTCATGCGCTTGACAAGGAAATGAATTGGCTCGATGAGCAACCGCCCGCGGTCGTGGCGGCTCTCCGGAACGAAGTGGTCGACAAGGGCCAGCCAGACCCGGCGAGGCTCGCTTTTTTGTCCTCTGTGCCCACCTCCTCGCCCAAGACGGACAGCTGAGTGGGGAACAAATCCAACCAGAAACGGAGCTTATGATCGATCACCTTAACGGACGTTGGCCGCTGAACTTCGAAGAGACCGAGAACGGTCTCGCAACGATGCTTCGCGACATGCTCAACGAATACGAAGGTGCGAGGGCTCGGCTTGCGAAACAAGCGAATGCGAACAACGACGCGATCGCGCGAGCGATGGGATGGCAGAGGTGAGGCTAACAGAATTAGATCCTCGATGGGTGCGATTCGGCGATGCGCCTTCCGATGCTAAACAAGGTATCACCTTTCTTTGTCCGCAATGCAAGAAATGCCGTCTCGGTGTGTTCTTTGATGTGCCGATCTGTGGCGCGTCGCCTGTTGACTTAGGTGCTCTAATGGCGTCACGGATTGACGGCACCTCTCCCGACTATGAAGCGTTCAGCGATGTGCACCTAGGCAGCGTTCTATGGCATCGTGAGGGCGATACGTTCGAAAGCCTCACTCTTTCCCCGAGCGTAGATGCGAGCGCCTGGGGTTGTTGGCACGGATTCATTACGGGCGGGGAAATCCGTTGACGATCCTTCTAGCTCGAAGTCTTCCGACGTGGGCGGATGGCCCGGCGCCTTTTCACAAGTTCGACCGGAACGCGATCGAGATTCCGCGCTATGCGTCGATCGAGCGAAGCATGGCATCCGCTGCTCAGCGAGTGATCTCCGATCTTCAGCGTAAGGCGATCTCGCCCTTCCAGGCGGTCTCGCAATTCAAGGACGCCTTAATTGATCATGAGACGGCGGCGTTCGTGGCCGGCCGGCGCGCGCGCGGAGACCTTCGCGATCACATCACGCCTCAGGAAGAGCGGATGCTCGAGGGAAGGCACGAGCGAAACATGAGCTACTTCCGCAAGTTCGTCGCCGACGTGAGCGAGGGACGTGGGCGGATGAACTATCACAACCGCGCGGGGCAATATGGCAAGTCGCTATGGTCTCTCTTCACTCGCGGCGAGACATCAAACTTTGTCGATCCGGAAGACTACAGCGGCGCCTACTTCTGGACGCTCGATCCGGATGCGGAGCACTGCTCGAGCGAGAACCCTTTGCAGCTCGGATGCCAGCAACGCGCATTGCTGAGCGCGAACAAGAACGGCTTCTCCTGGGAAGAGATCACGGAGCTCGGATGGCCCACGGAGAACACGCCTTGCGGTGCGAACGATCGCTGTCATATTCGGGTGGTTCGTCACCGAATCGCGCTCCCGGCCGACGTGAGCAGCCTTCCGCCTTCCGACACTCCGGAGAACGGTTTGAAGACGATCGAGGAGCTTCTAGGCGGAAAGGACATGCGGATTCCGCTGCCAGCTGCCGGCGTTCCTTACGTCGAAGTTCCTCCGGCTGCGATCCACAACGCTTTGCGTGTCTCCTCCAACGGCGCGGACCTGGGGCGGATGCTTCCCACCCTTCCCGCGGCACTCATCAAGCCCGATGCGATCTCTGAGCGAGGCGAGAACCGCGTCTACACGAAGGACGGCCTCATTGCCGCCATTACTCGCTCAGTTGAAGGGATTTGGCAGCTCGTGCTCTTGATGCTCCTCACGAAGCCAGAGCAGAAGGCACTCGCCGAAGCACCGCGGTTGAAGGTCGTTTGCGCGGGGTGTGCATGAGCGTTCTCAAGCTTCCATCTTCGCGACTTGTGCGATTGACGATCAAAGGGTTGATCGCATCGAACTCCGATCACATCAATGGCCGGATGCGCGATGTCGACCTGACCGGATCGAAAGTGACGGCGCCAACGGTGGCCGCGCCGACTCTCCAATACATTTCCCATTCCTTCCGGCAAGCGAACAATCTCGATATTCGATCGCTTCCGTCGTTCCAGATCGAGGACCTCAATTTGGGCAATGAGTGGAAGGCGACTTCGAATCAGGGGACGTATCGCTTCCGCTTCCGCCTATGGGGGCTCCTGACGTGGGAGCATCCGGAAGAGGGACAGGATCTTATTTCGGAGTACGCGGCCGGAGTGTCGGACGTGCTCAATCAAAGGCACATTCCTATCCCGATCGCGGGTGGTTACTACATGTACTGGAACGGCATCATGCCGGTCGCCGACATCGAGCTCGGAGCGGTGCCGTATCAGAACGCTCTTTGCTTTGGCTTCAACGCTTCGTATGCGTGCGACATCGACGTCTCGCTTCCCGACTCCGCAACCCAATCGAGGGTAGTCCTCTAAATGAGCAAAACTTCAAACCGAAACAACATCGACGTGACCGACAGGGAACTCGCTTTCATCACGCTTTGCAGGCGTCTGCAATACGGAACCATCACCGGCGTCGGTATCGTGAAGGGTGAACCCACTGCGCTTGTCGGCATCACGGAGCGCATCGATCTCGCGAAGCCCGATGATCTTGAGAAGGCCATGCGCGGCGGTCTCTTGCCTCTGACCGGAGAGATGGAAGCGAAGACTCAAGAGCAAACTTCAGACTAGAAAAGCGCGACAACTCGCCCTCCTGCGTCAGAACGTGCGGAACGTTGGCGCAGGACCTCCTACGCGGCAGACCAGACCGGCTCTTAACAGAGCGATTTGGCCAAACCGCATGAAGGACCTTACAAAACTCTTTCCGTTCTATATCACGAAGCTCTTTGCCGATGCCGCTCTTTGGAAGTGGCTAGTTTCTTTCCTTATCGGCGCACTCAATTACACGCTCCCGACGATCGAGCCAGGCGTAGCTCTCGCGACGGCCGGGCTTGTTGTTCTGGACACGTTGACAGGCGTCATGCGCGCCTGGGCAACGGGCGAGGAAGTCACGTCCGCGAAGATGGGGCGATTCCTCACGAAGTCGTTCAGTTACGCGGTTGCAGTTCTTACGATCGCCTTCACGATCCACGTCATTCCGAACACGATCGTATGGCAACCGGCGATTGTGACCTCGCTCATCACGGGAATCGCGGCGACGGAGGCTAAGTCGATCTTCGAGAACCTCCGCGCGATG
>Ga0068865_100001434_pt1 | contig 13891 bp, 9 predicted proteins | sample KBSMisM12_FD_75293 | JGI IMG/M metagenome (GOLD analysis project Ga0068865, IMG submission 75293) | Miscanthus rhizosphere microbial communities from Kellogg Biological Station, Michigan, USA - KBS Miscanthus M1-2 | ecosystem: Host-associated > Plants > Roots > Rhizosphere > Soil ...
GCCGGCCGTCCACCCAGATGGTCCGCTGCTGGCCCCAGAGGCTGATGTACTGACGGAACGCCACGATGCGCTGCGTGTTCACGTCGCGCTCGGCGTCGATACGCAGCCGCGTCGGGCCGCTGAGGATGTACGGCAGCACGTGGACCTGACACTGGTGTTCCTGCACCGAGAGCCGCGACGCGTTCCAGCTGAGCGCCCATTGGCGCGCACCCGGCGTGATCGGCAGCCCAGCGAAATCCGCGGGCCCCAGACCCGGCACCCGGTCAGGCTGATCCTCGTGGTAGAGCGGCCCCCACTCGCCGGTAATGTCCGACTGCGCGCGGGCCTCTGTCGCAGTCGCCAGGCAGAAGACCACCGCGCCAGCGATCGCCCAGAGACGTGGCCTCAGTACTCGGCGCACGAGAGCGGCCTCCATTTCGAACCGTCGTTCTCCTTGCGGAAATCGGTGCTCGTCACGAACGGGGCGGCGAGATAGACCGGATCGTCCACCACGGTCGTCACGGTGAACCACCGGGTTCCGTCGTCTTCAGTCCTGAAGTCGTAGTCTTCCGTGACGCGCGCCTGGTCGCTGTACGGCACGCCGTTGCGCCGCAGGTAGCCTGCCCTGAACCCCACGGTCTCCACGTGGAGCGAGCCGAAGCGCCCCGGCGTGACCAGTCCGGCGCCGTCGGGTCCGGTGCCGACGCCGCCGGGAAAGAAGAGCGACGTGCGGACGGCGGCCGGGTCTGGAGCGATGTCCCACCGCGCCACGGACTGGCCCTGCCAGTCGCGCGGCCGCGCTGACGTGCGGACCGCCGGCCGGCCTTCCTCCCAGGCCAGCTCACCCCGTGCGTTGGTCCGCCAGCGTCCCGGTGCGGAGCCGTCGAACACCAGGCGGCGCGTCTGGAGGCCGGCATCCGTCTCGACTTTGAGAATCGACGGGCTCTCCCACGTCAGGTGCACGCGGCCGGGGACGCGCATGATGGCCGCCACCCCGAAGGGCTTGCACGCCTCAGCCGGCGTCGCCTTTGCCGGATCCCACGCGTCGGCGGCGCGCTTGCCGGTATCGTTGAGCGGCAGGCTCGCATAATCGCCGTGACGGGGGGTCATCATGCGCTCGTGCCAGTCCTCCGTGACAATCGACACCCAGTAACCGGTGATGTCGAGGCGCGCCTGCTCGCGCGGGGTGGACTGAGCCGCCAGCGCGACGACCTGTACACCCATCGCGGCAACGAGGACGGCACGCCACAGCGGAGCACTGAGTCGCCACGTCATCGTGTCCTCGCGTATTCCGCGTAGATCGTCTCGATAAACATGTCGGTCGTCCAGGGGCCCGTTTCGGTACCCCATCGAGCGTCGTAGTCCAGCGTGGGGCGTTGGGCTTTCACCTGAGCCAGCGTCCACCCTTTCTCGACCGCGGCTTTGATGCGATCGCGGACGATCGCCAGCATGTCACGGTACTCGAGGACGTCGTGCTGGTCGCACACGCGGCCGTGCCCCGGCACGACATAGGTGCCACCTTCCTGGTTGTAGCGCGGCACCATCAGGTCCAGCACGCGGTTGAGGCCCGCGATGATGCCCGCCACCGTACCTCCGCGCGCACGCTCGATGACGGGATACCGCGTCGCGTCGAAGAGGTCCCCCGTCGCGATGACGTCGGAGCGGCGGAAGTGGACGAAGCTGTCGCCGTCGCTGTGCGCTGCCGGCACGTGGGTGACGACAATCGGCTCGTCGTTGAAGAACACCCGGCGCTGCGCCAGCGAGTAGGTGGCATTCGGCCATGCGACAGCCGGGTATGACGCTTTGCCGTCGGGTCCCGGCAGGCTCATCCGCGGCAGCACCGCCTCGTGCCCGATGATCTTCACACCGGGGCCCGAGAACGATCCCGGCGTTCCCAGGAAATCGATCTGCGGCGTCGCCAGTTGTTCGTTGCCACCCACGTGCTCGGGATCGCCGCTCGTGTTCACGATGTATTCGATACGGCCCGGCGTGATCTGCTTGATCTCGGCGAGGAGGGCCGCAGTCATGCCGGCTGCTCCGGTGTCGACGACGAGCACGCCTTCTCCCGCCCCTGGTCCGGCGGCCTTCGTGTTACCAGCCTGCACGATGACGTTGCCGCCGGCGCCTGCGATGACCCACACCTGGCCCTGCACGTGAAATGAGCGCACGCCGGGCGCGGCGCCGCTGGCGGAGCCGCCTTCCTGGTCGGCGCGCAGACCTGCCTGAAATGCGAGCACCAGCGCCAGTCCGATCGCCGCGGGCAGCGGCCCCCGGGATATCCCGAGAGCGGCGAATGTTCGGAGGATTCCGCACTCGGCGAGCTGCATCGTTGGCGGTAGTATGCGCCAATCGTGCTCTGAATCGTACCGGGATGATCGGAGAGCGAGTGATGTGAGTCAGGTCACCAGAATCTGCTCATCGTCGCGTGCCTCGTACTCGACCACCGGCACGAAATAGCCTGGGTTGTGTTCGTCCAGTTCCGACGGCTGGATCGCGCGGGGCGCGCGCCCAACGTCGCCTCAGGTCCGTTGATTATGCGTGACGTAACGCATAATTCGTGCCTCGCGCATCTTCGGGACGAGCGCCGAGTTCTGCTCCCTTGTGTCCGAGAACTCGGCTGAGAAGTGGGACACAACGCGCACATTACGCTGCCGACGTATTGGCAGGTCAGTCGCACGTCACATCAGCGACGACCGTCATACCGCACCAGAGCGAAATCCGCGCTGGAAGACGGTCGAGCGTATCCCACGGCAACAATCTTCCCATCCAACTGAACGGCGACGGCGTTGATCCAACTATTACCCCCGAACTCCGTGAGGACTGTGCCATCTCGACTGGAGTTGACTTCTCTGGTGCCGTCCGGCTCGTACCGCGCGAGCGCAAAATCATAGTAGGGAGGGAAATCGTCAGACCCTGCCACGATAATCTTTCCATCCGACTGGATCGCCAGGGCACTTCCAAAATTCCGGCCGCCGAAATCGGTCACCACTCGACCCGCCGTGCCGAAGGCCCTGTCCACTGTACCGTCGGCGTTGTGTCGAGTTAATGCACCATCGCTGCTGGAACCATTGTTGACAAAGCCGCCGGTCACGATCTTTCCATCAGACTGAATGGCCAACGCATGGGCTCTGGCGTCTCTGCCGAACTCGATCGTGACTCTGCCCCCAGCCCCGAAGCCAGCATCCAGCGAGCCGTCAGCGTTGTATCGAGCCAGGGCGAACGCCGCGGTGGGAAATTCGCCAGTCGCTCCAGCAACGACGATCAGGCCATCAGGCTGGATAGCCAGCGCGAACGCCACGTCGGCGTTGTCCGAGAAGTCTGTGGTGACCTTTCCCTCAGTTCCGAACGTTGCGTCCAGCGTGCCGTCGGTGCGGTATCGAGCGAGCGCGAAGTCGCGGCCGCCCGCAACACCAGCCACAACAATCTGTCCATCTCCCTGAAGCGCCAGCGCATTCGCTTTGTCGTCTCCGCCGAAGTCAGTGGTGATGGTTCCTCCATTGCCGAAGTGCGGATCGAGAGTGCCATCGGCGTTGTATCGAGCCAGGGCGAAGTCACCACTCGCGACACCGGCAGCCACGATCTTTCCATCGCTCTGGATGGCCACGGCCCATACGGCATCACTGCCGCGCGATACATCGGTGATGACCGTTCCGCCGACGCCGAAGGTCCGGTCCAGCGCGCCATCCGTCTTGTATCTGGCCAGCGCGAAGTCTTCGTTGGAACCGGTGCCGGTTACACCCGCGGCAACGATCCGACCATCGGGCTGGATGGCCAGCGCACGCGCCTCGTCATAGCGACCGGAAACGTCCGTGACGACTCTTCCTCCGTTGCCAAAGCCTGAGTCAAGATCTGTAGTCGCATGAACCTGACTTGAGACGAGCGCCAGGTTGGCTACGACGAACGCTACCAGCGCTCTTTCTACATTCCCCTTGGGTATCATGCGTATCCCCTTAGCAAGGCTCGAGATTAGCGCGCCGTGATCATCATGCAGTCGCTGCGCAATTCGGTCGTGGGGGCGGCATCGTTATCGACCAACCTGTACATCACATCGTTAGTCGTTCCCGCCAGGATCATGAGTGTGCGGAACTCGAAATCGAGAGATCCATCGCCGTTCGCCGCCGTCGTAACCATGATGAGCGGACCCGTGTTGGGAAGCGGCACCGTTTGGAACGCCAGGGCGGCAGCATCGCTCGGCGACCACGGAAAGAGGCCCAGGGAGCGCTGGCAAATCCCGTCCCCACCGAGCGGGCGGCCGCCGACTCCTTCTTGTGCCCGCTGTACTAGGTAGGTTGTATTCGCCTTCAGACCTACGAGACGAACACTGATGTCCGCCGTGAATGTGCCCTCCGGAATCGCTTTCGGCGTGACACTGATGCCGGCGAAGCCCGTTTCCCCTTTCAGGGCTGTGAAGGTGGAGCGATACGTTCCAGGCGGAGGCTCGAACTTCGTGGGAGACGGCGCGGAAGACGTCGTGGACGAGCACGCACCGATCAGCAGGGTGCAGACGATGATCGGAACCGTCATGAGGATCGATCGGAGCCACGGTGATGCCGCCGTGCATACAGGTCTGTTCGTCATTGATATTCCCCCTGTCTCTAGAAGCGGAAACCAACGCCGGATACTTCAAATGGGCAAAAAAAGGCCTAGAATGGAGAATTCCTGCGAACCCCACGAAAGTCACCGGGCTCCTTCTTAAATGGGGGCGGGGCGACGAGGGTGCCCTCGAGCGATTGATTCCGCTCGTCCACCGGGAACTGCACGGAATCGCGCGGCGCTGCATGGCAGGCGAGCGCCCGGGTCACAGCCTCCAGGCAACGGTGCTCGTCAACGAGGCGTATCTGCGGCTGGTCGAAGGCACAGACGTCAAATGGCAGGACCGGGCGCATTTCCTCGCAGTGGCGGCTCGCGTCATGCGCCGCATCCTCGTGGATCACGCGCGCGCGAGTCGCGCTCAGAAGCGCGGCGGCCCCATCACGAAAGTGACCTTCGACGAGGCGCTCGTCGTCACCAACGAGTCCCGTGAGGACTTCGTGGCGCTCGACGACGCGTTGAAAGAGCTGGCGGCATTCGACGAGCGAAAGAGCCGCGTCATTGAGCTGCGGTTCTTCGGCGGGTTGAGCGTGGAGGAAACCGCCGTGGTGTTGAAGGTGTCGCCCGCGACCGTGATGGGCGACTGGCGGCTCGCAAAGGCTTGGCTGCAGCGCGAGATGCGCGGCGCTGGCTCACATGACGCCTGAACGCTGGAAACAGGTCGAGTCGTTGTATCACGCGGCGCGCACCCGGCCGTCGGGCGAACGCGCGGCCTTTCTGGCCGACCGCTGTCGGGATGACGAATCACTGCGGCGCGAGGTCGAATCGCTGCTGAATGAATCCGTGTCGGACGAGGGGTTCCTCGACTCGCCCGCGTCAGCGGCCGCGCACGTCGCGCCAGCAGTCACGCCCGCCGCCATGAGCGGGCACACGCTCGGCGGATATCACCTGGAGGCGCTGCTCGGAGCGGGCGGCATGGGTGAGGTATACCGCGCGCGCGACACGAAGCTCGGGCGGGACGTCGCGATTAAGGTCCTGCCGCGCGCGATGACGGGTGATTCCGAGCGCCTCGCGCGCTTCGAGCGCGAAGCGCGGATGCTAGCTGCGCTGAATCATCCCAACATCTGCGCGATCTATGGCCTGGAGGAAGCCGACGGCCTCCGTTTCCTGATTCTCGAGCTCGTGGACGGCGAGACGTTGGCGCAGAAACTCGCCGCGCTCCAGATTCTCAGCCCTCAATCCTCAGGGCTGCCGATTGACGTAGTGCTGATGCTCGCGCGACAGATCGCCGAAGCACTCGAGGTCGCGCATGACAAAGGGATCATCCACCGCGACCTGAAACCGGCGAACATCACGATCACGCCTGACGGAGTGGTGAAAGTGCTCGATTTCGGGCTGGCGAAACCGGCGAGCGCCGATGGGGCTGGGGCCGACCCGATCGGCGGCACGCAGGCAGGGGTAATTCTCGGAACGGCGGCCTACATGAGCCCGCAACAGGCGCGTGGGCAGGTGGTCGACAAGCGCGCGGACATCTGGGCGTTCGGCTGCGTGCTCTACGAAATGTTGACGGGGCACGTCGCCTTTGCCGGCGAGACAGTGTCGGACACGATTGGTAAGATTCTCGAGCGTGAGCCCGACTGGTCGGCCCTCCCCTCGACAACACCGTCGGTCATTCGACGACTCTTGCGTCGCTGCCTTGCGAAGGATCCCAGGCAGCGTCTCAGAGATATCGGTGACGTCAGGCTCGAGATCGACGCGATCGACGAAGCAGCGCCGGAAGTTTCCGACGGGACGACGTCACCTCCCGCTCCTCCGAAGACCCGCACGGCGTGGCTGCCGTGGGTCGCGCTCGCTGCGCTCGCCGCTGGCGTCGGTGTGTGGGAGGCCCGGCGTCCGGTGACCACTGCGGAAAATCCGCTCGCCAACGCCCAATTTACGCGTTTCACCGACTGGGAGGGCACGGAAGAGGGCGCCGAAATCTCGCCCGACGGGAAGTTCGTCGCCTTCCTCGCCGACCGCGAGGGCGAGTTCGACCTCTGGCTGAGCCAAGTGGGCACCGGGCGTTTTTCTAATCTGACGCGAAACTTCCCACCGCTGGCAGCCAGCGGGTTCATCGTACGAAAGCTCGGCTTTTCGGGAGATGGTGCGTCGATCTGGTTCAACCCCGCGGACGGAAAGCCACTGTTGCTCATGGACCTGATCGGCGGCACGCCACGGGCGTTCCTTGGCGTGGGCGCCAACATCCCCGCATGGTCTCCAGACAACACCAGCCTCGTCTACGTCTACAAACCCAATCGCGATGATCCGATGTTGATCGCGGATCGCACTGGCGCAAACGCGCGTCAAATCCTCCCGCCTGGCGTACTCAAGAACAACAACCCAGTCTGGTCACCAGACGGTCAATGGATCTACTTCGTCCGCGGAACGGAGCCGCAGGACGAGATGAACATGAACGTGTGGCGCCTTCGATCCTCGGGTGGATCGCCGGAGCAATTGACCAACCAGCACGCGGCGGTGAATTTCCTGGCGCCGCTCGACGCGCGCACGCTGCTCTACGTGGCGCGCGCGGAGGACTGGTCGGGCCCCTGGCTTTGGGCGCTCGACGTCGAACGCAAGGTGACACGCCGGGTGAGTTCGGGTGTCGATCAATACACATCGGTATCGGCCAGCCGCGACGGGCGGCGCGTGGTCGCCACGGTCGCCAACCCGAGCGCGAGCCTCTGGCGCGTGCCGCTGCTCGACCGGCCCGCCGACGATCACGACGCGCAGCACTACGCGTTGCCGGTGCCAACGGGACGGGCACTGGCGCCGCGCTTCGGCGGCAGCTCGTTGTTTTATCTGTCCGCGCGTGGGACGGGCGACGGACTCTGGAAGGTCCAAAGCGGACAGGCTTCGGAAGTGCGGAGCGAGGCGGACGTCGCGCTGTACGAACCTCCCGCTGTGTCGCCGGACGGCAGCCGCGTCGTCGTTGTCGTCAGACACGAGGGGAAACGGCACCTGTCGATGATGTCGGCGGACGGCACGAACGCGCAGCCGTTCGCCCCGACCATCGAAGTGGAAGGGGCCTCCGGCCAGGGGACGGCGGACTGGTCACCGGATGGGGCGTGGATCGTGACAGGCGGACGGGACGCGCAGGGTCCGGGGTTGTTCAAGATCCCCGCGCAAGGAGGCGGTGGACCCGTGCGGCTCGTCGCCGGCCAGGCCGTCAATCCGGTGTGGTCGCCGAACGGCAAGCTGATTGTCTATGCCGGCCGGTCCGTCGTCGGCCAGGTTGCAATCCTAGGAGTGCGACCGGACGACGGGGCGGCCGTTGAGATGCCGACGGTATTGGTCCGTCCCGGTGGCTATCGGTTCCTGCCCAACGGATCGGGCTTGGTGTACTTGCAACGGATTCAGGGGCTGGACTTCTGGTTGCTTGATTTCGTCACGAAACAGTCCCGGCAGCTCACTCGCTTCAGCAATCAAGGCATTCTACGGACGTTCGACATCACACCTGACGGGAAGTACATCGTGTTCGACCGCTCGCGGCAGAACTCCGACATCGTCCTGATCGATCTGCCGCAATAAGCCCGCCTCTTACTGGCCCAAGTTCAATCTGACACCGACCATCGCGCGGCGCGGGTCCATGAAGGACGTCGGCTGACCGAAGTTGGTGCTGAACAGATTCTCTGAGGCCAGGCTCTCTTCCGCTGTGTCGTTGAGCGCGTTGAGCACGTCGACCATCAGCTCGACACTGCTCGCGGCGCCGAAGTGGAACGTCCGAGACACCCGCACATCGAGCAGCGACTGCGACGACAGCCGTCGCGAGCCGCGCGGTTCGAGCTGCACGCGCTGGTCGCCCTGCGGCAGCACGACCTGCGCCGTGCTCGCCCACGGCTTGCCGCTGAAGATCTGCAGATTGGCCGCGACCACGAGGCCGGTCCTCGGCACGTCGACGGTGCCCATCGTACGGAACACGTGCGGGCGATCGTTGGGCAGCCGGCCGCGCGCGTTCGTGAGATCGTTGGGATCGCGCCCGAACGGCAGGTTCGGGAGCGCCACGGTGCTGCTTTGCGCGCCCGCTGCCGTCGTCCCGCTGGAGGCCTGCAGCCCGGTGTCCCTCGACAACGTGTACGAGCCGAACGCCTGCCAGCCGCTGGAGTGCCGCTTCTCCACGGCCAGAACGAGGCCGTTGTACGTCAGCGAGTAGCCGTCGGGATTCGTCAACAGAAACCGTCGAGCGGCCGTGCCGTTGACGAGCGCGAACACGGGTATGGTGGTGCCGTCGGGCAACCGTTGGATGCCCTCACGATACTGACCGCCGACGTCCGTCCAGCCGACGAAATCGGTGCCGTCCTTGCGGATGTAGGCGACCGCCACGGCCAGCCGGCGACCGACTTCGCGATCCACACCAATGGAGTACTCGTCCGTGTGGGGTGCGCGTATGCCTGAATCGAGGAGCAGGTTCTTCTTGGAATCAACGACCGAGACGAGGCGCGTGTAGCCGCCGGTCTGAGGATCGAACGCTGTGGTCGTGACCGGCGTGACTCCGGGGTGGAAGGCGCTGAACTCTCCGGTCAGCACGCCCTGGCTGAAGCGCCCGTAGCTCCCGCGCAAAATCGTTCGGCCGTCGCCGGTGAGTCTCATCGTGGCACCGAGGCGCGGCGACCACAGGTTCCAGGTGTACAGCGTTCCCAGACCGCCGATGACGCGATCGGTTTCGCGTCCCGTCGAATCGATCGCCTGCAGGTCCTGACTGATGGCCCGGCTGTGGTCGAACCGCACGCCCGCGCTAATCGTCAGACGGTCCCCCACCGTGATGGCGTCGCTCGCGAACGCCGCGGCGGTGATGAACGACCCCCCGGTCATGGAGGGATCGCTCGAGATGGCCTGAAACGGCCGACCGTTGTCGTCGACGAACCTCATACCGGTCGGAATGATGCTCGGCCCGTAGCCCTCGCCCTTTTCAATTTGGCCGCCGATCTTCCACTGGTGATCGGCGCCGAGCAGCGATGGACGGTAGTGGTTGAGGGTCGCCTTCGCGGTCGTCCGAATCAGCGTGAGGCCGCCAAACGTCTGTGGAGCGTCGCTGAAGACGCCCGTCGCACGGTCGAACCGGCTCGGCGTCGTCAGATCGCCTGTGCTCGGGTCGTCCTCTCGCGCGTAGACAAATCGGCCCACGCGAACGTCCCACACGGTGCTGGAGGATGAGGTATGCGTCAGCTGCCCGAAGGTGATGGCCGGCACCGAGGCATGCAGACGCAGGGTTGCTTCAAATGGCTTCACAAACGTCGGTTGTTCAGGGTTGACCCAGAACTCGTCGTGCACGCTTTGAACCAACCGCCAGCTGGGAGCCAGTTGCCACGTGACCTTCACGAAGATCTTGTCCTGCTCGTAGGTCCTGGGGAACTGAGGATCGCTGCCCGGCTGGCTGTCGTAGTCCCGCAGATGCTGGTATCCCGTGAAGAACCACAGCCGATCGCGAATCGCAGGACCGCCGATGTTCGTCGTGAAGTCGCGGTATGTGGCACGTTCGTAGCCGCTTGCCCCCTGGCTGGATCCGTAAGGCAGTTGTACCGGCTGGCTGGTCAACCCGGCGGTCTGCCCGTAGTACGAGGCGTCATACAGAAACCGCTCGCCTCCCTGCCTGGTGACGACGTTGATGACAGCGCCCTGCACGTTGCCGTACTCGGCGGACGCCCCGATGGACTGGACTTGTATTTCCTGAATGAAGTCGATGCCCGGCTCGGCTCGCGCGATGCCGTTGCACGGGCACGTGAAATTCGTGCCGTCGATGAGGAACTGATTCTCGTTGGTGCCGGAGCCGAACGCGGACACCGTGGTCGCCGTGGCGCTGCCCGGCGAGGTGGGCGAAATGCCGGGGGCGGCCCTGATGAAGTCGAACATGCTCGCCCGCCGCGTCGGGATCGCGTCGAGGTCCCCGGTGCCGAAGCGGGTTCCGAAGCCGGGGTCTCGTGCTTCGATGCGCGAGCCCGCGCCCTCGACCGCGACCGATTCCGCGAAGCCGGCCAACGTCAGGACGGCCGTCCTTTCGATCGTGGCGCCCGCGCCGATACTGATGTTCTCTTCGCGATAGGCCGTGAACCCCGGAAACTCGATGTCGAGCACGTATGGACCGGGAGGCAGGGCGGGGAAACGCAGTTGGCCCTTCTGGTTCGTCGTTTGCGTCGCGGCCCCTCCAATCAGCGCGGGCGAGCCGACACGGACGACCGCCCCGGAAACGACCCCGCCCTGCGCGTCTCTGACAGTTCCAATGAGGGAGCCGGTCAAGCCCTGCGCCACGGCCACGCGTGGGAGCCAGAACAGCGTGACACCGGCGAGGAGTCCTAACCAGCGGCACGTTCCAGGGATGGACGGCCGACGGCGCTCGCTGTCCATGTCACCGCCCCCATTTCGGAGCCGACCGCGAGTCAGAAATCCGACCGCGGGGCGACTCCACACGAAGCCGTCCAAGGGAGTCTACGCTACTTATGACTTAGTCACGACCTAGCGTCCGCTTGCTGTGGCCGTTTTTGTGAGCGCTTTAGATAGTCAGAGCATGAGCGAGAGTGTAAGAGGGTGAGACGCATCTGACGGCTAAACGACTGCTCTCCCAGGAATAGTAATGTTTCCGCCGTCATTCGCTGCCACGTGTGACACCCTTTCAAGGCCAAAACACGGGTTCGAATCCCGTCTGTTGGCTGAGCCATGGCGTTCATTGTCCGTTAATCTGCCGTTTCATAGAATCAGAACAGGGGTATTTCTATGAAACGACTGGTGCTGATCGTCGCTTCTGTGTTGTCGGCGGCAACGACTGGCGCGGCGCAGCAGCCCGCGGCGATACCACCCGAATACCAACAAGTACTCACCACACTCAACCGCCAAGGGGACTATGCCGCGAACGTGTTGAAAGTGAACATCCCGCGCAACGACCTGTCGGTCATCGTGGCAGGCGTGAAGACGCCGACGCCGTTCGGCTTCGGCGGTTGGGTGGCGATGACGAAAGGGACCAGCGGCGATGTTCTGATGGGTGACCTTGTGCTGACGCAGGACGAGGTCAATCCGGTGATGTCGGCACTGCTCGATAACGGCCTCGAAGTCACGGCCTTGCACAATCATTTCTTTTGGGATGAACCGCGCATTTTTTTCATGCACGTACACGGTATGGGCACGCCCGCCGCTCTCGCCACGAAGCTGAAGCCCGCACTCGCCATGATCGGGAAGCCTGCGACGATGCCACCGCCGGCTGCGGCTCCTACGAGTCTTGGCTTCGATGCCGATGCGATAGCGAAGATCGTTGGGCACACAGGTGATACGACCGGGACCGTATACAAGATCACCGTTGGTCGCGACGATCTGGCGCTGAAGGATATGGGGGCCACGCTCAACGCACGCATGGGCCTGAACACATGGGCCGCGTTCGTGGGAACCGACTCGAATGCGGCGGTGGCTGGCGACGTGGCAATGCTTGCCAGCGAGGTGCAACCGGTACTGAAGGCGCTGCGCCAAAACGGACTCCAAGTCGTCGCCATCCATCAGCACATGACAACGACGCAGCCGACGATCTACTTCCTGCACTATTGGGGTACGGGGCCAGCCGCCAGGCTCGCGACCGGCTTCAAAGCCGCCCTGAATCAACTCGGGAAGAATGGTATTTCGAACTGACCTACCTCCTTGTGATTCGAATGGCGCGTCGGTGCCAGCCGTTCGCGCCCAGCCTTTCTACGAGTTCAATAACCCAATTCCTTGACGCGCTCGACATGCGCTCCGTCGTCGTGACGTTCAAAAGAGGAATGAGACCCGTTATCAGATCTAGCGTTATGTTCGATACCCGACAGCACGCCCTGCAAGGTCTCTTTTAGGATCGATTTGCCGGGCCTATCGAATGGCCTTCCTCCCCGAAATCACCGCCCCGCCTTGCCCAGCCTGTCCCGAGGGACGCGGTGCGGCAACTGCGCTGTCCATCAGGGACCACACGCGCAGCCTGCACTTCCGCTGCCTCGCATGCTCTCATGAGTGGGAGCGGACCTTCGGCGATGCTGAATGGCAGAAGGCGCTCGGCGTTGATGAAAATGGGGTAGGCATCTACCCCATTCTTACGACGTCCGCTACGCCACCTGCCTGAGCGGGCCGCCGATGCGGGGACCCGCGTCCAGCATTGACGTTCCACTTGGGGACGCCACCAGACAGCAAAGACACACGAGATGGGCTACGCTGTGCCGTCCGGCGGTTCCTGCCGGTCGCTCACGTCCGTGGGATCGAGAGGAGCCACATCATGCGCCAGCTATTGGTCACCAGACGTACCGGTTTGCTTGTTGTTTCGGGTCTCGTCATCACCTTGCTCGCACCCGTTGCGCGGGCGCAGGAGGCACGTACGATCGACGCGCTCGCTGCGCGGCTCAAAGTGCTGGAGGACAAGGAGGCGATTGCCAACGTGCTGATCGCGTACGGCCGCGCCCTGGACTCCCGCGACTTCAAGACCTACGCCAGCCTCTTCTCCAGGGATGGCTCCTGGTCTGGTGGCCTCGGCAAAGTGACCGGCGGACCGGAGGCGATCTACGACTTCATGACGAGCCGGATCGGCGGAGGCAGGGGGAACGCAGCCGCCCGGCCCATCGGCTTCGGTCCGACGTATCACATCATGTCGAGCTTCGAGATCAGCGTCAGTGGTGACACGGCCACCGCGTCATCGCGGTGGGCATTCGTGTCCGCAGCGCGCGGCCCCGGCATCCAGGTCGCCGGCCGTTACGAGGACACGTTCGTGCGCGAGAACGGCGTCTGGAAGATTCGAAGCCGGCAAGCCTTCAACGACCTGACGGCCCCCGCCGCGAGCGCAGGTGCTGCGGGGGCTGCCCCCAGGGGTGAGGCTCCACGGTAGCAGTCCTCCAGCGCGACGAGTCGTTCAAAGGTCCGGCGAAGTGGGCGCGCCCTCCGGACGTTGTGCCGCGTATGCCGGGCGCACGAGCAGAATGCATACGAAGCCGATCGCTCCCGCGGCCGCGATCAGCGCAGGGATCGGCCAATAGGCGCCGCCTGCGGCGCCCACCAGGGAAGCAGCGACCAGCGGGACGAACCCGGCGATCGCACCGCCGAGCTGGTAACCCAGGGAGGTACCGCTGTAGCGGACGTGCGCGGGAAACATTTCCGAATACAGCGCGGCCGTCGGCGCGTAGACGGCGTTGTGGCCGACGCAGATGCCGATGATCACCGCGAGCCACGCGAGCATCGGTACCTGGGACGTGATCATGAAATTGAGCGGAACCGCGAACGCGACGATGAACAGCGTGCCGAACATGATCACCGCGCGCCGGCCGAGCTTGTCCGAGAGCGCACCGAGGAACGGGATCGTGATCAGCTGCACCGCTCCCGCGGCTGTGACGCCGATCAGGTAAGTGTTCTGCGC
>Ga0068865_100001440_pt1 | contig 13852 bp, 8 predicted proteins | sample KBSMisM12_FD_75293 | JGI IMG/M metagenome (GOLD analysis project Ga0068865, IMG submission 75293) | Miscanthus rhizosphere microbial communities from Kellogg Biological Station, Michigan, USA - KBS Miscanthus M1-2 | ecosystem: Host-associated > Plants > Roots > Rhizosphere > Soil ...
GATATGCGCGAACTGTTCGAGATGATCATCAACTCGGTGCCGCCACCGCGCGTCGAGCAAGAGGGTCCATTCCTGTTGCAGGTAAATAATCTCGACTACTCAGACTATTTGGGTCGCATGTTCGGCGGAAAAGTTTTGCAGGGCCGAGTGAAAGTTGGAGACCGCTTGGAGATGATGCGGCCAACAACGGCAAAGAAGTCTGGTTTCAATGTGACGAAGCTTTGGACTTACGAAGGAATTCAGCTGAAGGAAGTGGATTCGGTCGGACCAGGTGAGATTTTGATGCTCTCGGGTCTGGACGGAGTTCTCATCTCTGACACGATCGCTGCGCCGGATACGACGACCGCGCTGCCCGCTATCAAGGTCGAGCCTTCGACGCTGACGATGTCGTTCTTCGCGAACAACTCGCCGCTTTCAGGCAAGGACGGCGGCAAGTACCTGACCATCCACAAGATCAAAGAGCGGGTCGAGAAGGAAGAAGCGGTCAGCGTCTCGGTGAAGATCGATCCGGAGGGCCCCGCTGACTCGGTCAAAGTCCAAGCACGCGGCGAACTCCAACTTGCAATTCTCATTGAGACGATGAGACGCGAAGGTTACGAGATGCAGATCTCGCGACCTCAGGTTATCTACAAGAAGATCGACAACGTGATCCACGAGCCCTATGAGATCGCGACCTTGGAATTGCCAGAGGACGCGGTGGGAACGGTCATGGAGGAGATGAGCCGCCGAAAGGGTGAACTCATCAACATGCGCACCGAATCCGGCGTGAATTTCCTGGAGTACAGCATTCCAACGCGCGGCCTCATCGGTTTCCGCTCCAACTTCCTGACGATGACCCGCGGACTCGGTTTGTTCGCTTCGTTGTTTGATGGCTACAAGCCATATCAGGGACAAGTGGAAACCCGAACCCAAGGATCACTCATCGCAAAAGATCCGGGCAAGCTCACGCGATACGCGTATGAGGACGTGATGGAACGTGGAACGCTGTTCTATCCGGTTGGCACTGATGTTTACGGCGGCATGATCGTGGGCGCGTGTTCGCGAGACGAGGACATGGTCGTAAACGCGACAAAAGAAAAGCACGCGACGAACATTCGCTCTGCGACTTCTGAGCAGACGGCGGCTCTGGATACCCACAAGGAATTCTCCCTGGAGCAGGCGCTTAGCTGGCTCCGAGACGATGAACTACTTGAGGTCACTCCTAAGCAACTTCGGTTCCGCAAGAAGATCCTCGATCACGCTGAGCGACGAGTCTCCGAGCGACGAAGCGAAGTTCTCGTTTAGGATCAGTTTACGATCGGTCGAGGCAACGGCTTGCCTGTTTTCGCGTCCCATACACGCGCGATGCGCTCGTTGAGGCAGGCCGTGACAATGCGCGTGCCGTCAGGCGAGAAATACGCAGTGTTGACCCGATCCTTGTGACCAATTAGCTCGACGAGGAGCCTTCCGTTTTTTGCATCCCACACGCGAGCGGTCTTATCCGCTGACGCAGTTGAAATGCGCTTACCATCAGGAGAGTACGCGGCAAACACAACCCAATCCTTGTGTCCCTTAAGTAAAAGAAGTTGCTTTCCCGAAACCGCGTCCCATACCGTAGCGGTTCCTTGATCCGACGCTGTCACGATCCTCGATCCATCAGGCGAGAACGACACAAAGAAGCAGCGGTATTGTGTCTTAGGGAGCTGCCATAGCTGCTTTCCTGTCGACGCGTTCCACATCCGCACAGTGCCATCAAACGATGCGGTTGCCAGGGTCTTGCCATCGGGTGAGAAGTTCTCGCACATCACACGCCCTTGATGTCCCTTCAATGTCATAAGCTCGTGTCCTGTGTTCGAATCCCAGAGCCGCGCCGTGCCATCCTCGCCGCAGGTCAACACTTTCGACCCATCGGGTGAGAAAGACGCCCGCCAAACCTTGCCTCGATGACCTTTCAGTTCGAAGAGCTTCTTACGCGTCGCAACGCTCCAAATGATTGCGGTTCCATCCCACGAAGCAGTCACGATTCGCTTTCCATCGCTTGAATAATAGGCGCTGAGAACGGAGTTCTTGTGGCCTCTCAATTCCCGCACGTCGGATGGATCGAGCACGTTCCAGATTCTTGCCGTCGTGTCCCCGGAAGCCGTCAAGATGTGAGCTCCGTCGGGCGAAAAGGAGGCCGTCGTGACGATGTTTTGATGCCCCGATAGATCGAAGGGGCGATCATCGCCAACCGTAACTCCCCTCGTGATGTGACTCCATCCAAAAGAAAGAAATCCGAGAAAGGGCGCACGACTGACTTGCAAAGTATAGGATCCCGGCGGCTGCGATTTCGGTACGTGAATGGTGTATCCGTATCCACCCCCGTCGGAATTCGGCGTCACCGGCATCGTGGATTCCCGGCCTACTTCATCCGATAGTCGCGCTTGGGCACCGTTAAGAAACTGGCCCTTCATCGAAATCGTTTCACCTGGAAAGATGGTGTTCTTTTCGAGAAAGAACCGCGGCTGGTCATACGACCACATATAGCGATACGTGCAGAAAAGAGTTGTAAGAACAACTGCACCGGCAAGGAGAATGTTATTGATTACCTTTTGCCGAGCTCGACTGGCTGCCGTAGAAGTCAGCCGACGCTGTGCCTGCTCCTCATCCTCGTCCGTTGCACCGAGTTGACCAAGCCATTCGGTATCAAATACGTGCTTGTAAATTCTCGTTCGGATACACAATTGACCTTCGCGTATGCCAATCAATCCAGAAAGCTTCAAGCTCGCGATGACAGGATCTTGTTGAGAATTCAGGACGGTCTTTCCCCTTAACAACCGTCCGTAGATTTCGCGAACTCGGCGGAAATATTCCGTGGGTTCGATTCCGACGGGAATACCTTCGGCCACACGTCGTCGCACGTCGTGCAAGTTCGGCTCATTGGTTTGCGCTTCGTCGCTCAAGAAAATCTGGGCAACGATGCGATCAACTTCAGCTGACTTGATCGCACCGTTTTCCGCAACCATCTCGCAAAGGCGCTGCGTTAGATATGGATGGCCCGATGTCCAGTAGATGATCCGCTCCATCAAGCTCGATGCGACCATCGGGTCATCGCTTAATCCTTTTGCAAGAGGGCCACATTCTTGGAGTTTGAAATCTTGAAGTTCGATTCGACGACCGATGTTGAACGGGGTCAAATTGGGATCGGAAATAAGCTCGAGCGGGTCGGCCGTGCCGATCAAGACAAAGCTCAGCAATTCGAATCGTCGGTCAGTCGCCCGCCGATTGTAGAAGTGGCGAATCCCGCCAAAAAATTCGTCGGTGCGGAAGGGAAGGCTTCTTACAAAATCAACCTCGTCGACGAAGACGACGAGACCGTTTACGATATTCGGAAGAACAACTTCTTCAATCGCCGCAAAGAATCTTTCAAGCGGGCCAAGGTGTAGATGGGTCTGCCAATACTTGAGCAGGTCGTTGCGTGCATTCAGCTCTTCGCCAAAGCGGGTGAGCATTCCCGCATACCATTGCTCTAAAGATAGATTCGATCCTCGACCTTGAAGGTCCAACAAAACCGTTTGCATTCCATCTTCTTTCAAGACCTTTGCCGTCCGGACCATCAGCGAAGACTTGCCCTTCTGTCTGGAATCCAAGATGTAGCAGTACTCGTGAGCTGCCAACGCGCTGATCAGGGTGTCATCGGCTTGCCGCTTGACGTAGCACGGAGAATTGTGCGAGAGCGTGCCGCCGGGCTCGAAGAATCGAGTTCGTGGCATATTCATGGAATCGTTGTCGGTCCTCATGTTGGACGTGTCTCGCTATTCGACTCCGGTCAAGTGCTCTTGCAAATACGTTTGATACAGGTCACACCGCATCTTTGCCGCCTTCGGGCTATCGCCCGCGATGACGCCCGCAGCGCGCAATCGGAAGAATGCCTCCGGCTCCAGCGGTCCTTTATTGTAAAGGACGGTGGCCGCCGCCTGTCTTAGGTGAGGGTTGCTGCTGATCGAAACGAGAACGCGTTTGAGGTGATCTCCGAACGGACCCTCGTCGAGCGCCGCACGAGCGGTCAGATCGGCGAACGTCATTTGCTTGTCGGCGACTAGCTGGAAAGCTTTTCTGACGAGATAAGGTTGGCCACCGACCAAGCTCTGGAGCAGAGCAAGTTCGGGATCACTCAACGGCAATCCATGGCGTCGGTTCAGCTCGGCAATATCCTCCAACGTGAAGTCTTCCAGCGTCAATCGCGTGCCGACATTGAACGGCGATTGATTCAGGTCAGAAATGAAAAGGTGGGCCTCTGTGGCGTAGGCGATGGCGACGGTCATCTGAGACCACGGCCCACTCGGCTCGAGCGCGCGACGATTGTGCCAAGACCGAATGAGGCCGAAGAAATCGCTTCCGTACGGCCGTGTGAAAAGGCGATCAACCTCATCGAGCGCAAGCAGGAACGGTTGGGGAGAAATTTCCAGAATCTGATATCGAATGAATTCCTCGAAGTTCGTATTTGCATCGAGCCAGTCACTCCAAGCATCGTTCACCTTCGCATCCAAGCCAAGTTGCTTCCCCAGGGAATAGGCCATCCAACGATACAAAGACTCTTCCGATTCAAGGGGTTTCGCACCAACCGACTGGAAGTCGATGACGCCGATGCGGACTCCCATCTCTCGCGCTGCAGCAACGCCTCTCGCGAGCAAAGAGGTCTTTCCCATCTGACGCCCACCCTTGGCGAGGACAATCGTGTCGCGGCGGCGGATGGCGTCCATGAACAGCGCGTCAGCCGGTCGTTGAATATAGAACTTCGAATCAAGTGGAACGACCCCGCCAACTGGTTCCGTTCCTGCTGTTGGGGCAACCTCAGGCTCGGTCAATGCTCGGAGAATCTCCTTACAAATCGGCTTTGTATCATCTGCCGTGCTCCAAACCTTGTGCTGCACTTGCTGGAGCATTGCGCCTAGGCCACCTTCGAGTTTCTGTTCGTAGCAAATTCGAATGGGGAGGATCTTGGGCTTCCGGCGGCGCAGACGTTCATCGAATGCGAGTTCCAACTCGTACTGCATCATCTCGCTCTGAATGGAACGCTCCGAGATGAGCGCGATGACTGCATCGCAGCCGCGAATCTGTCGCTCGATTTCCTTCGCCCACTCCACTCCGATGGCGAGGTTCTGGTCGATGAAAACACTTAGCCCCGCATTGACGAGCGTTGCTTCGATTTCCTTGAGAACGGTGGTATCCGGCTCCGCGCCGCGCTTATAAACGATCGCGACACTTGCGGTGGTCGAAGCCTTATCGTCGATCTCCTTGGACTCAGGAGGAGTCAACTGGTAGAGCCGCATCTTCTCTCCGTGCTTCACGGAGAATTCGCCACGATCCTTTATCAAACTTCGAAACTCTTCGAAGGCGACTAAGTTTTCAGCGAAGAAGTCGGAGACGAGGATCGTGTTGCCCTCGGCGCAGTTCATGACGCGTTGCGCCTTGTCGATTCCTGGGCCGGTGACATTGGGGCGACCGCCGATATCGATTCTTCGCGCGATCGTTCCGCTATTCAGCCCGTAGCGCATCACCATCGGCGTTTTCCCATCGAGCGCACTGAATATCTCGATCGCACAGCGAGCGGCGTTGATGGGGTCTCCAAAGAAGACGAGCGCCATCCCATCGCCTGTATCGAGCGTGATGATCGATCCAAGCGCTTGCGCCTTTTGGAATGCGGGACTCGATTGCACCGCTTGCTGAAGCAGCGTCGCGAACGAGCGCTTCTGCTCCATCGTTGCGATCGAAGATCCGACTGCGTCCATGAGAAGGACGTGTGCGATCTCGTTTGCGGGCTGAGATTCCATGATCTGTCTGTCTGCGAGTCTAAAAGCGAGAACGCAACCGAAGCCGAGAACGAAGTTATGCCCAAGCAAAATCGCTGGGGAGGACTCTTCGGGATTTTAACACCATTTTGTGGCGGGAACCTAGAAGCTGGGTCTCGGCCCCCGGAAGATCAGACGAACCCCGATTGAGAAAAACGACCCAGTCGGAACAGTGGCAACTTCAACACCTGTACATTTCGGATAGAGGTGTCCAACTTGTCTCCACTCAAAACACGAGTTTTCGCTCCCTTGTCGGCGCTTTGTCTTCTCGCTGCAGGCGCTTTCGCCACGCATCAAGACAATGCCAAGTACTCCTATGCTTATGTCACGAAGAACGGAAGCATGACGGTCGGCAACTGGGATAGCAGTTTCAACGACCTCCAGAAGACGAAGGGGCCAGATCGGCTCTACGTTCGAAAGGATGGAGCGACCTACATCATCACAGATTCCGCGACGTTGGCTCGCATGAAGAAAGCCATCGAGCCAATGGTGAAACTCGGCGAGAAGCAATCTGCGCTCGGCGAACAACAATCCAAGTTGGGCGAAGCTCAGTCGAAGCTTGGAGAAAAGCAGGGAAAGCTCGGCGAAGAGATGGGCCGTCTGGGAGAGCAACTTGGCGCGCTTGCCGAGAAGCAAGCTGGTCGTGAGAACTCTAGCGACCAATTCGAAGCAAAGCAACAAGAAATCCAGAACAAGATGGAAGCTTTGCAAAAACAAATGGACGTACTCAACAAGCAGATGAGCGGACCAAGCTCGAAACAGGAAGAACTCGGCCGCAAACAGGAAGCGCTCGGGAAACTTCAAGAGAAGGCAAGCGCCAAAGCGGAGAAAGAAATCACGACGATCATCGACTCTGCATTCGCCCACAACCTCGCGAAGCGAGTCTAATCAACTTTTCCTAATGAAGGGTCGCGCACAACGCGACCTTCAACTATTTTTTCTTGAGCTCTTTAGCGAGAAATTTCGCCAAAGAAATCGCGTCGTTGTAAATCTGTTCGAAGGTCTTGTTCTTATTACTTTTCCGATGCAACTCTGGAGCTAGGCCAAGATCGATTGTGATCAAGTCGTGGCCGACCACACCGAGTATCTGCATCGCAGAGCCTGCGTAGGTCTTCATGTTCGAAATCCGTTTGTTGGAAAAGTCCGGAACGTACACCTTTAGCCCATAAGAATCTAGCTTCGGCTCTTCGAGGACCACGTAGGATTTGTGATAAGTCTTGGACCTTGCCAGCTCGCGGGAAGCTTGTGCTTTCGACGCGTATGCCTGAACGCTTATGAACATAAGGGTGGCATCTACGGAAAGGCCCCGTGTCACCACATAAGGGGGGTGAGTCGGCGTGTCGGTCATCGTAACAACCCACTTGAGCTTGGGTGCTTCGGCATCGATCTTTGCCCTCAAGTAGGACAAATTGTGAGGGCTCGACTGGGGCGGTCGAGGCAAAAGCATCAAGGCGGCAAGCGCTAGCACGTCATTAAGACGGAAGCGGGTGCCTCGGAGTTACGAAATAGGTTAGCAACACCTCTACGCTTACGTTGCATGCGTTCCACGATGAGGTTTTGTGACACCGCGTGCGCGCCAGGTTTTGCGGGCGCGCTCCAATTGAGAACGAATGCCTGGATCCTTCGAGTCGGGAACGCTCCCGTCTTTCCAACAAATGAAAGGATCGGCACCGTGATCCAAGAGAAAGCGAACCATCTCCAAATTTCCATGGTACGTCGCGATTGCCAAAGGGGACATACCATCAGGGGCGACCAGGTTGATATCCGCGCCACGATCCAACAAGAGCTTCAGGGTTCCGCAATCCTTGGAAGTGGCGGCGCCTTCAATGAGCGGTGTCTTTAAGCGTTGCCAAGCGGGATCCCAATCGATCTGGTGGTAGTACCAGTGCAGTCTGTCTTCCTCTAGGCGAACGCCCGCATTTGGACTCATTCCAGCATCGAGATATCGCTGCAGAGTCTCCACGTCCCCGCGGACGGCGGCGTCGTAAGCCAATTGCCTATCCCAGCTTTCAGACCTTTGCCGCAGAAAAAGAATTGCTGCGCCGAACAGGACAGAGATGATCGCCAGGCTCCAGAATAGGGCGCGCTTCAGTCTCACGGTGACTTACCAGATAAGACGATCAACACAGGATCACTGCGCCGCAATCACGCAAGCGAAATTCGAAATCCAGCAACCGAAGACGGTTAGGCTCGGACTTTCTCTCGAACAATCTGGTTGCCCTGGATCGGATCGGGAGTCTTCAAGTCCTGCTTGCCGCGCTCGATCGTCGTCATGACCTTGCCGACCACGCTTTCCAGCTGGGTCAGAACGTCGACGGCGTACTTTTCGGCGCCGCGTCGCATCTGGACGGCGTCTCGATCGGCCGCGTTGCGCATCTCTTCGCTCTGGGCTTTGGCGAGCTTCAGGACCTCGCTCTCCGAGATCATTCGCTCCTGTTGAAGTCGAGACTGTTCGACGATGCGCTCACCCTGTTGGCGGGCTTCACTCAAAATTCGGTCGGATTCGCGCTTCGCGTTCTCGATCGTGGTGAAAGCGTCCTGTCGCGCCGTTTCCATGATGCGGTCGGACTCTCGCATGGTGGCAGAGGCAGCTTTGACCTCGTCCGGAAGCATCGAGCGGATCTTCACGATCTGCATATCGACTTCATCTTTGTCGAGGCCCCAAGTGAGGCCCATGAAGGTTTTGGGTTCTTCTACAGCAAGCTTGTGCAGATCATCGAGGACGTTCAGGATATCCATATCTTTGTTGGTCTCTTGGAGTTCTGGGGAAAGGACGTTGCAGGTGGGTTTATTGTGGCACGGCAATTTCCCCAACTGGAGCCATCTTATCCACTGATCATTCCATGTTGCCCAAGCCGCAAGATTGGACTCTTGGTGTCGGCTCAGATTCAGTACTTGGAAAGCAGGCCAGTTTTGAATATCATGGACTACGTTATGTCCCGAGTATGTGTGCCGCCTATTTCGCGGCTTGTGGTCTGCAGTCTCGTATTCGTCACCGCGTCAGTCGATTTGGCACAGGATCAGGCCAAAGGCAAGCCCGAGCAGAGTGAAATCCAGAAAAAGAACACCCAGGTTGAGCCCACCCACTGGGGCGATGTGGTCGGCCGGATTTACGATGCAGACACGGGAGCCCCAATACCAAACGCCACGATCACTATTCAGCAGGACGGAGTCTTTGCTGACAAGGGGCAAACCGTGGACCAAACCGACCCTCTTGGTGCGTACAAGGGTCGGGCGATCCTCGGACGGATATCCCACAACCTGGATGTAGGGCGCCTTCTGCTCTCAACAGGAATCGGCCTACTCTTTGGAAGCGAAAACACGAACACCAAACGAATCGATGTTTCCCGGCTCAACGTTCAGGTGGCGGCGCCGGGTTACAAGCCGTATGAGGGGCCGCTTACGGCGAAATGGCAAGACGCAAGGGCGTTTCGCATTGGAATGGAGCCAATCCTCCTCGTTCCTAATGCTTCTCAAGGCGTATCGACTCCCGCAATGGGTTGGGGTGCAGTCCGCATCGAATCGGTGGGTGTGGAACCCAACATTGTCAAGCCGGGGCAAAAAGTCACTCTTCGAGCTTGGCTTGTTGCCTTCGGATCAAATCCCTCGAAGACGGTGGAGGTTGTCGCGACCAGCAGGTATTGGCGTGGCACTAAGAAGCTGAAATACGAACGTCAAGACGATGGCAAGGCGCTCTTTTCTGCGGAGGTATCGATCGGCGGCGGGGAGAAGCTTAGAGCCGATTCCGTCACTTTTCAAATCACCAAGAGCGATCTGGATTACAGCCCTGTCCAACTGACCGCACCGGCGATTCTTCAAGTTGCCGCGACGACCAACGAGCACGACACTGCGATTAAGCGACAAGACGCAATCGCAACAATCTTTACCGATAAGAAATCGGCAGTTCAAAAACTCGGCGAGCTCATCGCCACCGGAACACCCACGGCTCTGGATTATCGAATGCAGATCTACGTGGCCGAAGACATCTCCGACTACCCTTCTGCCATCCAAGCCAGTTTGCGACTAGTCGATAAGAGCTATTCACCCAGTGCTGATGACTATCTAAGGGCGGCCGAAGCTCTTCACCTCGGCGGGCAAGATGAAAAGATTCTCGGCGTTGTGGATGACTACATCAAGAAGATCCCTGAGAAGAAATGGCTTGGCGAATTTCCCCCCGCTTTGGTCGCTTATGATGGAATCTCGCTGACCAAACTCGGCGAATTTACTCGTGCGGACAAATTGAGCGAGAAGCTCAACCAGTGGGATGATGCGGCGGCCGATCCGGTGGTGAACGAATTCCGAAACAATCTTCGACTCGCCGAAGTAACCCGAGATATGAACGCCGCGCCTGACAGTTCGGCCGCCCTCGCCGAATATGGCCGCGTGATGATGGATAGCGGTCACTGGGAGGATGCGATCGTGTACTTGCAAAAAGCGAGCGCTGCGGATCCAAACAGTTTTGCCGTTAAGAGAGACCTAATTTGGGCGAATATTCATTTGCACCCCGAAACGACGCAGGACAAGAACATCGATGATGCGGTCGCGGCTGCTGAAGAAGCTCTGAACATAGGTCAAGGAAAGCAGGAGTCTCGGGATTTCTTCTCTTGGGAGAAATATTCGCTTCTGGTTCTTACAAAAGCAGATCGCCAAATTCATTCTAACGATCCCGCGGCCCAGGATTCTATTGACAAGGCTGTGCAATCTTTGAGAAGAGCCCTTGTGATGGCGCGCGCTGGCGCGAGCCACAACTATGGCATGCGAAATGGATATGGAGCTTACTTGACTGGCTCTGAAATTGCAATTTCTGGCTTTGCATACCCAGAGGCAAATTCCTGCTACATCCTTCTCGATTCACTAAAGGCGCTCAGCCAGAACCGAGCGAATTATCTTGCCGAATTTAACCTAACGTCAGCCTTAATAGATTTGGGCCAAGGAGACCTTGCCCAGCACAATTTAGCCTTACTGATGCAGATGAAGCCGGATTATCCCGAGGCAATATTTCTTGCCGCGCTGCTATCCAGGCAGCAAGGAAACGATGAAGATGCTCAGTCGAAGTTTGAGCAAGTGCTAAAGATAAATCCTCGGCACCCTAGAGCCAACTTAATGATGGCTGAATTGCTTGCAAAGAATGGCGATCCCTCGGGTGCTGCAGCATGCCTGGCGAATCACGCCAAATGGTATGGCGCGACAATGGCGGTCCGCAAGTGAATTATCGATTTTTAGTATGTTCTTGCATCCTGGCGATGACTGCAATAGGGTTCGGTCAAGTCGAGGATATTTTTCAGAAGACGGACACTCAGAACGAAATTCAATTAGGTCGAGAGGAATATCGGCTAATGCTCCGATACAACCTCCTTTCGCAAAATGAAATAGATGTCGCTCGAGCCAAGCGCGTCTTCGCAACTCTGGTTGACGCGTTGCCAAAGAAACTTTATCCATTCCAGTTGGAAGTCTTGGCATCGAGCGAAGTGAACGCTGAGACTGTTGCCGGCGGTTTCATCGTGATCTATGAAGGGCTGCTCTCTCAGCTCAGAACAGATGAGGAACTGGCTGCCGTTCTCGGTCACGAGATCGGGCACGCCGCCCATCGCGACTACTCCAGGTCAGTGATGGACTTGAGACGAAATGTCATCTTCGGAATGTTTGTCTATAAGAATCCCGAGGACTTTGCCAACTTCATGAGTCGCGAGCGAATCCGGATGGGGCGTGTCGAGGAAAGTCAAGCAGACGACTTTGGCACCGAGCTATACCTTCGAGCAGGGTACGACCCAACAAAGGTGGCCGATGCCATGGGAGTACTGCTCAAATTGAACCCAGATCGGGGACGAGACGACTATACCGATGTGCATCCCCCAACAGCGGTGCGATACAAATCAATTCAAGTTCTGAGGGATCAACTTCTGGCCAACGGAATGAAGCCTGTCGCCCTCCTAGCTGAGCCGCCTTCTCTTAGTATCGCTTCGATATTCGGGACACTACCTGCCGTCAAAGTTGAATCGAACGCTTACTTTCCATTGAAAGAGGGAATGGTATGGACTTATTCCGTTCACGCCGCAAATTCAGCAAGTGGATACACCGTCTCTGTCGTATCTGTTAGCCCAACCGATGAAGGAAATATTGCTCGCCTGGAAATGGACCTTGGCGCAAGTAAAGTTGCCTATCAGTGCTTTACAACTGCGGACGGAGTTTGGCGTCGCAACAAGCCAGAAAAGGATGATTCAGTGTGGACAGCGGAGTGGATATCTCCGTCAATGTTCGTTCCCATTGCTGCTCCAGCAGATGAAGCGACGCCCGATCTCACTGGTCAGCCGGTCACGATAACGGATGCGCACGCAGCGTTGGCCGGCAAATGGACTTTCAAGGATCTTGGATTCGAAGATGTTGAAACTCCTTCGGGAAAGTATCCGGCGGCGCTCAAGATCGAAGCCAGCGATGGTGTTCGCACGCTGAATCTCTGGTTTGCCAAAGGGGTGGGCATGGTGCGACGTTTCAATTCGGCGATTGGCGTAGACGAGGTTCTATCGAGTATCCGGATTCCGAGTTGATTTTCAGAACAGTCCCGTGATTTTGCCCTCGTCGTCGACGTCGATGTTGAACGCACTCGGTGCTTTTCCAAGTCCCGGCATCAACATCACCTCGCCGCAAACCGCGACCATGAATCCAGCGCCGGCGGACAAGCGGATCTCGCGAACGCGAACCTTGAAATCCTTTGGCGCATTCAACTTCGCCGCCTCATCGCTAAAACTGTATTGAGTCTTCGCCACGCAAACCGGAAGCTTTCCGAAACCGTGCTTCTCGATCCACTCCAAAGTCTTCCTTGCGGATTCGGTCAGCTCAACTCCTGCGCCGCCATACGCTTTTTGGACGATGGCGGTGAGCTTCTCGACGGCAGTTGAATCTTGTTGGTAGAGCGGAGTGAACGTCGAAGGTTTGTCCGCGATTTCGACAACAGCACGCGCCAAGTCTTCGCACCCTGCGCCGCCCGCGTTCCACGGGTCACTCGTGATCGCGTGAATTCCCTCTGCTGCGCAAAGGGAGATCAGTTGTCCGTGGTCCTCCGCCAGATCTTCGGCGCGTCGGTTGATGGCGACGACGACAGGCGGTCCGTATTGCCGCATGTGCTTCACGTGCTGATGCAAGTTTTGGAAGCCCTCTGAAAGCGATCCGCCTCCTTGATGGACAAGCGCGCGAATAGTCGCCACCACCACGATCGCATCCGGTCCGTATCCCAGTCGCGGACAAACGATGTCCATAAACTTCTCTGCGCCAAGGTCTGATCCGAATCCTGCTTCCGTGATCGTGTAATCCGCCAATCCTTGCGCGCATCGCGTGCCGAGAATCGACGAACAACCGTGCGCGATATTTCCAAACGGTCCGCCGTGTACCAGCGCGGGACCGCCTTCGATGGTTTGGACCAAGTTCGGTCGAATCGCGGATCGTAAGAGCGCGGCCATCGCGCCGACGGCCTGCAGCTCGCGCGCGTGGACCGGCACTTGTTTGCGCGTCATTCCGATCACGATGGAGCCGAGTCGCTCTTTCAAATCTGTAATCGATTGCGCCAAGCAAAGGATCGCCATGATCTCGCTGGCGGGCGTGATCACGAATCCGTCTTCTCGCACGACACCGTTTGCCTTGCCACCTAATCCAACCACGATGTCGCGCAGAGAGCGATCGTTCATATCCATCGTGCGCGGCCACATCACGTTGCGCGGATCGACTTCCAAATCGTTACCGTGTTGGAGATGCGCATCGAAGAGCGCACTCAATAAGTTGTGGGCGGAAGTGATGGCAGGGAAGTCGCCGGTGAAGAAGAGATTGATATCCTCCATCGGCAGCACTTGGCTGTAGCCGCCGCCGCACGCACCGCCTTTCGTTCCAAAGATCGGCCCGAGTGCCGGCTCTCTCGTCGCCGAGATCGATTTCTTTCCGATGCGTCGGAGGCCCTGGGTGAGACCGATCGTGACGGTGGTCTTTCCTTCGCCGGCGGGCGTCGGGCTGACCGCGGTGACCAAGACCAACTTGCCGCGTTTGGTCGAGGCGGT
>Ga0068865_100001442_pt1 | contig 13837 bp, 11 predicted proteins | sample KBSMisM12_FD_75293 | JGI IMG/M metagenome (GOLD analysis project Ga0068865, IMG submission 75293) | Miscanthus rhizosphere microbial communities from Kellogg Biological Station, Michigan, USA - KBS Miscanthus M1-2 | ecosystem: Host-associated > Plants > Roots > Rhizosphere > Soil ...
AGCGATTTCGAGGCGTAACGGTCGCGCGCCCCGCGCGGCGGCTAACCCGAGACGCCGTTCAGCGCGGCGTTGACAACCTTTCCACCCGCCGACGCGATGAAGTCGCCGGCCAGCTGGCTCGACGGGATGCCGAGCGCGATGCCCAGCGTGCGCGCCGCCGCGACGTGGGTCTGGTTGGCCGGGATGTCGCCGCTCGCCGACGCGGCGCCCGTCGCCGAATCGATCGCCGACGCCTGCAGCGCGTTGCCGCTGGCCGGGGTCGTGAGGCCGCCGATCACGCTCGGCTTCACGTTCTTGCCGATCATCACCATCACCGCGTGGTTGCCGTAATGATCGCGGCCGGCGCGGGCCTCCGCCTTCGCGATGGAATTCAAATTTCGGCCGAACACGTTCAACGTGGCGAACGTGACCTTGTCGCTCAGCGACAGGTTCGCCAGCGCGTCCATCACCTGCTGGATGCCGGCGATGCCGCTGACGTGCTGGTCCGCTTCGGCCTGCAGGTTCGTGTCCGTGTGGTTGTCGCCGCCGAAGGCGATGTGCATGGTCACGACGGGCGTGACGTTGGCGGCGAACAGCGCCGCCGCCGCCAGCGCCTGGCCCTGCACGTTGTCGCTGGTGATCGACGTCAGCGTGGTCGCGAGCTGATCGGCCAGCTTGCGCACCTGCGTCTGCGACAGCGCCATCGCGTCCAGGAACGCCTTCTGCGCGCCGGTGCCGTCCGACTTGGCGAGCGTGTTCAGCTTGTCGATCGTCGTGTCGCGGACCGTGCGCAGCTTGACGAGCGGATCGTTCTTCGACCCGGTCAGCAGCTGCTTCAGCTGCGTGGGCGCGATCGACGGCAGCGTGCGCCCGGCGTAGCTGACCAGCTCGGCGCCGTTCCGTCCGGCCCCGACCGCGATCGGCTCCGGCTGCACGGTGTTGAAGCAGGGCGCCAGGTGCTTCGCGAACGCGGACACCAGCATCTCGTTGCCGCTGGTCTTGCCCATCAGCTTCATCACCTTGGGCTGATCGCCGTGGACGGTCGACGCGGTCAGGTGGTGGAAGAACGACGTTCGTCCCAGCGTCGCGGTCTTCAGCTGTCCCTTGCTGGCGCCGACCACCACCGACGGATCGGCCCAGGGCAGCGCGGCCCCATAGGTGACGCCGCCCAGCGACACCGTCGTCGCCGACACTTCTTCCTGCGTCGGGTGAATCGCCATCGCCGCCGGCGCGGTGCCGCCCGTGGCGTACGTCCCCGGGCAGTTGCAGTTGATGGGATCGCCGTTGAAGTTGGCGCTGACCAGCAGGTACTGCATGTTGGCCTGGTTGGTGATGGCGCACTGCAGGCTCTGCGCGGTCGCCTGGCGCGGGTTCAGGAGGAACCAGGCCGGCAGCCCGGTCGCCATGGCGCGGAGGCCGACGTAGCCGGTGCCGAAGAGGCCGGTGAGGAGCGCGTCTCGTCGTTTCAGCATGATGGCGTTTCCTTCTTCCTAAAGACCGAATGAAAGCGAGGTGGGCGACTGGCAGGCCGCCGCGAAGGTGGAACGCAGCGCGTTCGTCGCCTTGGCGGTGGTGGAGCCCGTGTTCTGCGTCGACGTCAGCGCGGCGTTGTAGTGGTCGGTCAGGATCTGCACCGCCATCGCGTAGTGCGCGTCGCCCGACGGATAGCCGACGATGCGCGTCACCATGTCGGCGATCGCGTTCTGATAGCTCGCGCTCTGGTACATCGCCCCGGAGACGTCGACGACCTTGGCGGCCACGTTCTCGCACAGCATCTCGCTGGCGGCGCGGTAGAACAGCGTCGGGTCGGACGGCGTCACCGGGATCTCGCTACCGCGCGAGAACGCGTCCTGCGGCACGCTGTTCACGATCTTCACGGTCGCCGCCTGCGTGCTGTTCGGTATCGGCACGTCCAGCGCGCAGATGTCCGCGATCCCCAGCCGGTTCGACAGCGACGCGCAGATCTGATCGCGCCGCGAGATGCTGATGTTCACGCCGTTCTGATCGGTCGTCGCCGTCGAGGCGGCGTTGGTCACCAGGGGCGACGAGAACAGCTCGCGGATCAGCGTGGGGAACTGATAGCCGCCGGTCTGGAAGGCCAGCGCCACGCGGAGAAACTCGGGGTCGGTCTCCATGCAGCCCGACGAGTTCGCGTAGTAACAGAGCTGCTGCGTGACGGCCATGGCGAACCGCGTGACCGACTGGCCCGAGACGGTGTCTCCGGAGACCTGCGCCAGGAGCGGCCCCAGCGCGTACAGGTTCGCGCCCGTCGCGTTCACCGAGCCGAACGCCAGCAGGCCGCCCGGCGTCGCTGGCCGCGGGTTGGCGCCGCCGCCCGTGAACCGGTTGGCGGCCGGGAAGTCGTTGCGGTCGTTGAAGTCGTACTCCGCGGCCCAGAACTGGCGCAGCGGATCCAGGCTCTTGTGGCAGCCGACGCACTCGCTGCCCGCCACCGAGTGGTTGCTATCGAGACCGACGGTGCTGAGCGGCGTGATGCTGTTCGCGCTCGAGAACGACTGGCCCAGCGCCACCAGCAGCGTCTGGTTCGCGGTCACGCGGTGCTGGTTGCTGTCGTTCGTGTTCCACAGCGCGAGGTACGCCGGCGTCGTGTAGAAGCCGACGCGCGGCAACGACAGCGACAGCGACGTCATCGTCCGCAGCGTGGTCAGCTGGAACGACAGCGTCGTGGGCCGCGTGGTCGCGGGCGCGTTGTGGTTGATCGTCACCCACTGCCAGTCGGTGAGATCGGATGTGGTGAGGTACGGCTTCGACGCGTGCTCGAAGCAGGTCGGGTTGCCCGAGAACGGCAGCCGCGGCGTGAAGCCGAGCAGGCGCTGGAACAGCAGCGACGTGCCGCGGAACGATCCGGTCGTGGCCCCCGCGTCGCGGCAGGCCTGCGCGCTGCCCAGCGAGAAGCTGCCCGCGCCGCTGGCCGGCAGCTCGTCGCTGAACACCATGTTGGTCAGCGCCATCTCGAGCGGGATCGCGTTGGTGCTGTAGTCGATCGTCCAGACGGGCGTCGAGCTGCCGTTGTTGAAGGGCGCGTCGGGCACGGTCTCGATCTGGATGTAGAGGCTCTTGAGGCCGGTCGTCATCATGAAGCGCTGGGTCGTCAGCACCTCGGTGAACGGGCGCCCTTCCGCGACCAGCTGCCACGCCGTCAGCGCGAAGCTGTCCTCCAGGTTCTGCACCAGGCGGGCGAACGCGTCGTCACCGACGGCGCCCGTCCCGATCGGTCCGAAGTCGAAGCCGCCGTTCTGCAGCAGCTGGATCTTGAAGTCCTCGGTCGCCTGGAATCCGGTCTGCTGGAAGTAGTTGCGGAAGAACGTCACCATCTTCGACTTGAACATCGCCGCGGTCGCGGCGTCGGACATCCAGCCGTTGATCAACGTCTGAAGGGCCATCTGCCCGTTCGCCGTGACGGCGGTGATCTCGGCGTCGGTGGGCGGCAGGCCGGTGATCAGGTTCTTCACCTTGCGGACCGCCGCGGCCGCCGCCAGCGGCTGGAACGGCGCGCCCGACGCGCCGGCGCCGCCCAAGCCGCCGAGGCCGGTCGTCCCCGCCACGCCGCCGGCGCCCGTGGTTCCCGCGCTTCCCGTCGTGCCGCCTCGTCCGGCCATTCCGGACGCGCCGGCCATGCCCGTGGTCCCGCCCTGGCCCGTCACGCCCATGCAGACGCCGTTCGTGCAGGTCTGGCCGCTGGCGCACGCGCGGCCGCAGGCGCCGCAGTTCGCGGTGCTGGTGTTGGTGTCGACGCAGCCCGCGCCGCACAGCATCTGCCCGGCGACGGAGCAGCCGCACGCGCCCGCGTTGCACACCGCGCCGGCCGGACAGGTGACGCCGCAGCCGCCGCAGTTGAGCGGATCGTTCCCGTTCGTGACGGCGCAGCTGCCGCTGGGGCACATCGTCGTCCCGGGATCGCACATCGACGCGCACGTTCCGCCGTTGCAGACCTCGCCGGTCTTGCACGCGTTCGTGCAGCTGCCGCAGTGGCTGCTGTCCGACGAGACACAGGCGCCGTTGCAGACGAGCGCGCCGGCCTGGCAGGCGCACGCCCCGTTCTGGCAGGTCTGGCCCGCGCCGCAGGTCTTGCCGCACACGCCGCAGTTCTGCGGATCGGACGCCACGTTCACGCACTGCGAGCCGCAGGTGATCAGCCCGGCGGCGCAGGTGGGCACGCCGCTGCCGCCCGTGCCCGTCGGGTTGGAGCTGACCTTTCCTTCGCAGCCGAGCAGCGACGCGATCGTCAGCGTCGCCACGATTGGGAAAATCCAAGCCTTCATCGCGACCACCTTTCGAACGAGCATCCGAACGCGCCCAGTTAGTGTCGCACCGCAGGCGAAAATGCGTGAAATTATTCGAAAATAATCAACGCGACCGTGCGTTTTAGGTGAGCCGGTTTTCGATTTCGTTGGTCCGTTCGGATTTCATTCAGGTCTCGTGTTGCGCTGCGCGGGACGTTCGCCGTTGCGCAACACGAGCATGGAAGGACGGGAAGCAGGGTCTTTTTTCGAGTAGTCTCCGCGCCGCTCCCCATGGCCATCTCCTGCGGCATCGTCGGTCTCCCCAACGTCGGCAAGTCGACCCTGTTCAACGCGCTCTCGTCGGCGGGCGCCGCCGTCGCGAACTACCCGTTCTGCACCATCGAGCCGAACGTCGGCGTCGTGCCGGTGCCGGATGCGCGGCTGGACGCGCTGGTCGAGCTCTACCACCCGAAGTCGACCGTCGCGGCGACGGTGAACTTCGTCGACATCGCGGGCCTGGTGCGGGGCGCGTCCAAGGGCGAGGGGCTGGGGAACCAGTTCCTCGCGAACATTCGCGAGACGGACGCGATCGCGCACGTCGTGCGCTGCTTCGAGGACGACAACGTGATTCACGTCGAGGGCCGCGTCGATCCCGTGGCGGACGTGGGGACGATCGACACCGAGCTGTGCTTGAAGGATCTGGAGACCGTCGACAAGCGGATCGATCGCGCCAAGAAGGCGCTGAAGGGACCGGCGACGCCGGCGACGAAAGACGAGAAGCAGATCCTCGAGATCTGCGAGCGCCTGCACAAGGGGCTGGACGCCGGCAAGCCGGCGCGCGCGCAGGGGCTGAACGCAGAGGAGCAGGCGCTGCTGCGCGACCAGGGCCTGCTGACGCTGAAGAAGGTCTTCTACATCGCAAACGTCGCCGAGAAGCAGCTCGGGTCCGCCGACGACGACAAGTTCGTGCGCGCGCTGCGCGCCCACGCGGACGCCGAGGGAGCGCCGGTGGTCGTCATCTGCGCGGCGGCGGAGGCGGAGATCGCCGGATTGGACGCCGCGGATCGGCCGGCGTTCCTGGAGAGCCTCGGGTTGAAGGAGCCAGGCCTGCACGCGGTCGCGCGTACGGCGTACAAGATCCTCGACCTGATCACGTTCCTGACCGCGGGCGAGGACGAATGCCGCGCGTGGACGGTGAAGCGTGGCGCCAAGGCGCCGCAAGCGGCGGGCGTCATCCACACGGACTTCGAGCGCGGCTTCATCAAGGCCGAGGTGATCTGGTGGGAGGACCTGATCAAGCTCGGGTCGGAAGCTGCGTGCCGCGCCAACGCCAAGCTGCAGCTCGAAGGCAAGGACTACGTCGTCCGCGACGGCGACGTCATCCACTTCAAGTTCAACGTCTAGCGAGCGTCGCCCGAGATCGGCCTGCCCTCACCCCGACCCTCTCCCGCAAGCGGGAGAGGGAGATCAGATCAGGTCCCCTCTCCCGTCTTCGGGAGAGGGTTAGGGTGAGGGTCCACGCCCGCTAGATTTCCACGAGACCCTGCTGCATCGCGAACAGCGTCGCGGCGGCGCGCGTGGTGACGCCGGACTTCTCGAAGATGTGCTGCACGTGGTGGCCGGCGGTCTTCACGGAGATGTCGAGCGCGTTCGCGATCTCCTTGTTGGTGAGACCGCGCGCGAGCAGGCGCACGACCTCGACCTCGCGATCGGTCAGCCCGGCGGGGTACGTTCGCTTGCCGGCGTCGGCGGGCTGACCCGCGGCCGCCAGCACCGCCTCGACAGCGTCGCGATCGAGTCGGCCGGCGCGCGCCTCCGCGCGCACTCCCTCAGCAGCTTGCTCGACGGTCAGCGCAGCGCGGTGGGGACGCGCCTCGGTCATCGCGTGGAACACGTCCGCGGCGGCGAGGATGCGCGCGCCCTGCGACACGCCCGGCGCCCCCACCCGCCGGTGGTAGCCGGCGCCGTCGAGGCGTTCGTGCGCCAGCGCCGCGAGCGCCGCCACCGGCGCGAGCGTGTCCAGCCGCGCCAGCACGCGTTCGGTGAAGTAGCTGTGCATGCGCACGCGCTCCCGCTCGGCCTCCGTCAGCGGTCCCGGTTTGTCCCAGATGTCCAGCACGACGCCGGCGCGTCCGATGTCGTGCAGGTGTCCCGCGCGCCGCACCACGGCCGCATCGGCTAGCCCCTGGCGTTCCGCCGCTTGCCCCGCCAGCGTGGCGACGCCCGCCGAGTGGCCGCGCGTGAAGCGCGACTTCATGTCGCCGTACTGGCCGACCGTCTCTATCGCCGCGTCCAGCGCGGGCCCGGCCACACGCACCGGCTCGCCCGGCTCGGCGGCGACCAGAGCGTCGTGCACCGATGACACCTCGAGCCCCGCAAACAGCTTGCTGGCGCGACGTGAAAAGATCTCGACCAGCTTCGGATCGTAGCCGCCGCCCGCGCGACGTCGTAGCAGCGCGACCGTCTCGTCGGTGCCGAACAGGCGGCGGGCCGCCTGCGCGTCCGACGCCAGCTGCACGACCCGGACGACCCGATCGATCGCCTCGCCCTTCAACCGATGGGGCCGGCCCCGTCCGTCCCAGCGTTCGAACACTTGCGACATCGCCTCGGCGACGCGCGCCGACAACCCCAGGCGCTGGGCGAGCAGGCGGCCGACCTCGCAGTGCGCGCGCGTCGGCATACCCGGCCCCTTTCGGAGCGCGTGCAGCACCTTCCCGACGCGCCGCGGGAGCGGGTCATGACGGCCGACGTTCTTGATGATCGCGCCGAGGAACTCCGCCGGCGATCCGCCCGCCATGTGGGCGATCCAGTTGCCGGAGTCCTCGCCCAGCGCACGGACGCCGAAGTCCTCGTCGCCGGTGCAGCCGACCGTCTTCAGCAGCGCGACGTAGAACGCGTCGCGCGCCTCGCTCTCGTCGCAGCCGGCGGCCTCGGCCAGCGCGACCGCCAGCACCGCCGAGCGCTCGCCGTGCTCCAGCGCCACGCCCAGGCCGATGTCGGTCGCCAGCGACAGGCTCGCCGCCAGCTCGGCCAGTCGCACGCTCTCCGTCGTCGCCACGCGCCTCATTTATCACGGCCCATGGGGCATACGCCCTATTCCGAAGCGGGCGCGGGGACGGCTAACTGGTTGCTGGAGGAAGCGTCATGACCGAAACAGCGACCAACGCAGCCAAGCAGAGCCCGGCCGTCAGCCCCCTTCACACCAGCTTCGATCTTTCGGTCGAGACCACGGGCAAAGCCGTGTCGGTGTTCGACGGCGTCTGGCTGATCGCGACCCGCCACCACCCGGGTTTGTCGAAGCACATGTTCGAGATCAACAACCGCTGCTTCGTCTTCCGGTTGTTCGACCAGAAGGCGAGCCGCACCGTGCTGCTGGTCGTGAACGCGGTCGATCCCTCGCAGGCCGTCGACGAGGTGCGCCGACTGGAACGCGAAACCAGCTTGCCCGTCGTCGCGATCGTGTCGCCGGGCGGCGGCCACCACCTGCACATGCCCGCCTGGCACGCTGCCTTCCCGGCGGCGACATTGCTGGTCGGCCCCGAACGCATTCCCCGCACCGCGAACGGCCGCAAACTGATGCAGCTCGGTCGCGTCGAGACCCTGTCCCTCGACGATCCGTTCCCGCAGTTCCGCGGCCAGCTGGACGCGGTCGTGTTCCATGGGCTCGGAGGCCCGCCCGATCACCGCAGCGCCGGCGAGGGGGCGCCCGACACGCGCTTCGGCCACATGTCGCGCATGTTCAAGTTCATGACCGCCAAACAGACCGATCCCGTCGACGAGCTGTGGCTGCACCACGTGCCATCGCAGACCGTGATCGGCGGCGAGAACCTGACCTGGTACTACCCGAAGGCCGCGCTGCGCGGCGCGCCGATGATGCTGAAGAGCATGATCAAACCCGATCAGGTGACGATCATGACGATGGCGCGCAAGGTCGCCGCGCCGGACAAGGTCGCCGCCTGCTGGCGGCGCATCCTGTCCTGGCCGTCGCGCACGCTGCTCACGTACCACGACGTCCCGGGCTCGGGCTTCGTGGGCGACGGACGCGCGGCGCTCGCGGCCGCGGTCGATCGCGCCGGCCAGCCGCGCTGAGGCGGGCGTCCGCCGGAACGGCGCGCAAACATTTGCCGCCGGTCCTCTGCGAGCGCGGACATGCAATGGTAGCGTCCTCGCCATGTTTCCCGCTCGACGTGAGTTTCGATCAGTGGCGCTGGCCGTCGTGCTCGTTGCTTGCGGATGCGGCGGCAAGAAGAGCGGCAGCGCGGGAACGGGCGGATCGGGTGGCGGTGCGGGAACGGCCGCCGCGGGCGGACGCGGCGGGACGACGGGGGCGGCGGGAACGACCGGCGCTGCGGGGACGACTGGCACCGCCGGGACGACCGGTGCCGCCGGGACGACCGGTGCCGCCGGGACGATCGGTGCCGCCGGGACAACCGGCAACGCGGGAACAACCGGCAACGCCGGAACAACCGGCAACGCCGGAACAACCGGCACCGCCGGGACGACCGGCACCGCCGGGACGACCGGCAACGCCGGGACAACGGGCGCCGCGGGAACAACCGCCGCCGCAGGAACAACCGGTGCCGCGGGAACAACCGGTGCCGCCGGAACAACCGGCGCCGCCGGAACAACCGGGGCCGCCGGTACGACGGGCGCTGCCGGGAGCGGCGGCGCCTGCGTGACGTCGGTCAGCGGGACCGTCTACGACCCCGCCGGAGCGCTTCCTCTCTACAACGTCAGCGTCTACGCCCCGACCACCGCGCTGACGGACTTCAACGAAGGGATCTCCTGCGATCACTGTGGGCAGCTTTCGGGCGCACCCGCCGCGGTCACGGCATCGGACCCACAGGGCAAGTTCAAGCTGCAAGGCATTCCGGCCGGCGTGAACGTCCCGCTGGTGTTCCAGATCGGAAAGTGGCGCCGGCAGGTGACCGTGCCGAGCGTCCCCGCCTGCGCCGACACGCCGCTGACGGACGCAAACCTGACCCGCCTTCCGCGCACCAAGACCGAGGGCCACATTCCCCGGATCGCGATCACGACGGGCGCCGGCGACGCGCTGGAGTGCTTCGTGCGCCGGATCGGCATCGCCGACACCGAGTTCACGTCCGCCACGGGGACCGGCCGCGTTCACCTGTACGCGGGCGGCGACGGCACGAACAGCTTCGAAGCCGGCGGCGCGTTTACGGCGGCGACCACGCTCTGGTCCAGTGCGAGCAAGCTGGCCGGGTACGACATGCTCGTGTCCTCGTGCGAGGGGAGCACCAGCAAGTTCATCGACCAGAAGCCGCAAACGAGCATCGACAACGTCGCCGCGTACGCGAACGGCGGCGGCCGCCTGTTCTTCAGCCACCTGCACAACATCTGGCTGCAGCGAGCGGCCGAGCTCAGCGGCGCCGCGACCTTCGCCGAGATGGAAGCGCTGCCCTCGCCGGTCACCGCGACCGTCAACCAGACGAACGCACGCGGGATGGCGCTGACGTATTGGCTCGCGGGTCCGGCCGTGAACGCGAGCTCGACGCTGGCACAGCTGACGCTCACCGGCAGCGCGCACTCGGTCACGGCGCTCGGTCCCAACACGACCGAGTGGATCTACATCCCCACCACCAGCATCCCGACGAGCCACACGACGCAGATCCTCGGCTTCCAGACGCCCCTGTCGATGGCGCCCGCCCTGCAGTGCGGCAGGGTGTTGTTCGCGGACACGCACGTCAAGGCCTCGAACACGGTCGACGGCGGAGGCGGCGACGACTCCGATCCCTCCAAGCCGTTCCCGTCCGGCTGCAAGCCCAACGCGATGACGCCGCAGATGAAGGCGCTCGAGTTCCTGTTCTTCGACCTCGGCGCCTGTCTCTGAGGATCTACTGCGTCGGGCAGCCGCTCTGCTTGGTGCAGAAGTGCATGCCGCCTGCGTTGCAGCAGATCCAGCCGCCCTTCATGCACGATGGATCGTCCGTGCAGGGCACATAATTCGGGCTGGTCGGGCACTGATTCGCGAGTGTGCAAGCCGGAATCTGCAGACAGCAGACGGCGGTGCCGTCGGCCTGCGAGCAGTTCGAAGTGTTCGCGCACGCGGCGCCGATCGGCTGCGTCCCCATCACGCCGCCACCGCCTGTCGTGCCGCCGCGGCCGGCTGCAGCGCCCGCGGCGCCGGCGCTGCCGGTCGTACCGGCGTTGCCCATCGTGCCGGCCGCGCCCATCGTGCCGGCGGCGCCTGTCGTGCCGCCGCGGCCGGCGCTACTGCCGCCCGACGAGCCCGCGGTCCCGGGGCTGTTCGGACCGCTCGAATCCCCGCACGCACCCGCGAGCAAGACGACAATCGCCAACATCGCCAACGACAGTTTCATGACGCGCATGAGACCCCTTCACGATCGTACACCCAGCGTCGCCGCGAGTCGCGGCAGGATCGCGCCCGCCGGAGCCGACACTTTGACGGCGGCGATCTCGTCGGCGCGCGTCGGGCCGATGTTCACCAGCGCGATCGGCAGCCCCTGCTCCTGCGCGCGGCGCACGAAGCGAAACCCGGAGAAGACGGCGAGCGACGACCCGACGACCAGCAACGCCTCCGCCGCGGCGAACAGATCCCAGGCCGCCGCCAGCGTCGGCTCCGACACGGTGCCGCCGAAGAACACGACGTCGGGCTTCAGCTCGCCGCCGCACGAACGGCACCCGACGACCGTGAACCCGGCGACGCGTTCCGCGTCGAGCTCGGCGTCGCCGTCGGGGTGGATCTCGGGCGCGGTCTCCAGCCAGCCCGGGTTGGCGTCGACCATGCGCGCCTGCACCTCCTGCCGCGGCTCGTCGCGCCCACAGCGCAGGCAGATGACCTCGGCCAGCGCGCCGTGCAGCTCGACGACGCGACGGCTGCCCGCCCGCTGGTGCAGGCGGTCGACGTTCTGTGTGATCACGCCGGCGACGCGGCCCGCGCTCTCCAGCGCCGCGAGCGCGCGGTGCGCGTCGTTCGGCTCCGCGCCCGAGAAGCGCACCCACCCCAGCGTCGCGCGCGCCCAGTAGCGGCGGCGCACGTCGGCCTTCTTCATGAAGGCGTCGTGCTGGATCGGGTTGCGCGGGCCGGTGCGCCCGCCGCCCCGGTAGTCGGGGATGCCGGACTCGGTGCTGCAGCCGGCGCCCGTCAGGGCGACGATGCGACGGTCGGAGAGGACGTCGATCAGCGGGGCGAGATCGTCGGTGACGGGCGCGAGCGACACGGGCAAAGCATGACATGGCGCGGGCCCTCACCCTAACCCTCTCCCGCAAGCGGGAGAGGGGACCTGATCCGGATCTCCCTCTTCCTCAGAACTTGGAGGTGACGGCCATGAAGGTCATCTTGTCGTTCGTCTCGCGCAGGCGCGACGACAGCGTGCGCACGAACGACCAGAGCAGGTCGTAGGCCAGGTCGCGATCGACGAATAACAGATCTTCCATGTCTTCCTTGCGCACCACGAACAGGCGGCACGCTTCGTGTGCGCGCGCGTCGGCGCTGCGCGGAAAGTCGTCGATCAGCGCCATCTCGCCGAAGTGCGTACCGGCGCGCAGCACGGCCAGCGCCTCCTCGCCCATGCCCGGGACGGTCCGGCTGATGCGCACGGCGCCCGACAGGATGAGGTACATCTTGTCGCCCTGCGCACCCTCCTTGAAAATCATGGCGCCCAGCGGGTAGTCCTCCTCGATGCCGAGGTTCGCGATCCGCCGCAGGTAGGACGGCTGCAGCGCCGAGAACAGGCTGATCTTCGACAGCAGCTCGACCGCCTTCTCGGGCGGGATGGTCGTGCGCGCCGACGGCGTCGCGGGCTGCTCCGGCGCCGGCTCCTCGGCGGGCGGCCCGGCCACGCCCGACGCTTCGGTCAGCTCGAAGTCGGTGCTGTCGGCGTCGCTGGCGTTCTCCCGGGGCGCCGCGGGCTCTTCACTCATGCAGTGCCGATTATGCCGTCATTGTCGTCAGAAGACCAATGACGCTGCGTCACGTACTCTTAAGCGATGAGTGGGCAACAACTCGACCGTCTCGAACGCGCTGAGCCCGACCCGCCCGACCGCGCGCTCGAGGCCGCGGAGACGCTGGCGCTGTGGCTCGACAACCGCTTCGTCGATCCGCTGCTCGGGTTTCTGCTACCCGGCTTCGGCGATCTGCTCGCATCGGCGCTGGGTCTCTACCCGGTGCTGCTCGCGTGGCAGCGGCGCGCGCCCAAGACGCTGGTCGCGCGCATGCTGCTGAACCTGGCGGCGGACGCCGCCGGCGGCGCGATCCCCGTGCTGGGCGACATCTGGGATTTTCTGTTCCGCGCCCACGCCCGCAACCTGAAGCTTCTGCGCGCCCGCGCCGACGACGGCGAAGTGCGCGCGCACTGGAGCGACACGCTGGTCGTCGGCGCCGCGCTGGTCGTGTTTCTCGCCGCGGTCGCCGTGCCCATCGTCGCGGCCGTCTGGTTCTGGCGCGCCGTCTTCCACTAGCGCAGCTAGTGCAGCTAGTGGGCGAGGAAGCGTTCGGCGTCGATGGCGGCCATGCAGCCGGTGCCGGCGGCGGTGACGGCCTGGCGGTAGACGTGATCGGCGACGTCGCCGCACGCGAACACGCCCGGGATCTTGGTGGCGGTCGAACCGGGCAGCGTCTTGATGTAGCCCGCCGCGTCCATGTCCAGCAGCCCCGTGAACAGCTTCGAGTTCGGCTCGTGACCGATCGCGACGAACACGCCGCCCACCGCCATCTCGCGCGTCGAGTTGTCCCGCGTGTCGCGCAGGCGCACGCCGGTGACGCCGGGCCGGGGCAGCGCGCCCAGGATCTCGTCGACGACCGCGTTGGTGACCAGCTCGATGCGCGGGTTGCGGCGCGCGCGGTCGAGCATGATCTTCGAGGCGCGGAACTCCTCGCGGCGGTGGATGAGGGTGACCTTCGGCGAGAACCGGGTCAGGAACGTCGCCTCTTCCATGGCGGTGTCGCCGCCGCCCACGACGGCGAGATCGCGCCCCTTGAACAGCGCGCCGTCGCAGGTCGCGCAGGCGGACAGACCAAAGTTCTTGAACTTCTCCTCGGATGGAATGCCGAGCCACTTCGCCGACGCGCCCGTGGCGATGATCAGCGACTCCGCCATCAACTCACCCTCGGTCGATGTGATCCGGAACGGACGATCGGACAGATCGACGCTGGTGACGTCGGCGGTGAAGACGTTCGTTCCGAAGCGCTCGGCCTGCGCCTTGAACAGCTCCATCAACTCGGGACCCTGCACCCCCTTCGGGAAGCCGGGATAGTTCTCGACCTCCGTCGTGATCATCAGCTGCCCGCCGGGCAGGGTGAACGGCTCGACGGCGGCGCCGCCGCCCTCGAACAGGACCGGTTCCAGGTTGGCGCGCCCGGTGTAGATCGCCGCCGTGTAGCCGGCGGGGCCGGAACCGATGATGGCAACCTTGGTGCGTGCGGGGAGCGGCATCGAGAAAGTTCCTCTTTATTTAGATGACCGACCAATGTCTATAGGTTTCGAGCCCGGCCGGCGTTTCCAGACGCCCGACTTACCGCCTTGTTTTTCCTCGAGCCGGACGCCGCGGATCTCGACGCCACGCTCCGCGCCCTTGACCATGTCGTAGACGGTCAGCGCCGCCACCGCGACCGCGACCATCGCCTCCATCTC
>Ga0068865_100001445_pt1 | contig 13823 bp, 7 predicted proteins | sample KBSMisM12_FD_75293 | JGI IMG/M metagenome (GOLD analysis project Ga0068865, IMG submission 75293) | Miscanthus rhizosphere microbial communities from Kellogg Biological Station, Michigan, USA - KBS Miscanthus M1-2 | ecosystem: Host-associated > Plants > Roots > Rhizosphere > Soil ...
CATGATCGTCAAGAACGAGGCGCCGGTCATCCGTCGCTGCCTGGACTCGGTGCGTCCGATCATCGACCACTGGGTAATCGTGGACACCGGTTCAACCGACGGCACGCAGGACATCATTCGCGAACACTTGAAGGACGTGCCCGGCGAGCTGCACGAGCGCCCGTGGAAGGATTTTGCTCACAATCGATCCGAAGCGCTCGCGCTCGCACGCCCGCTCGGCGGATATTCGCTGATCATCGATGCGGACGACACGCTGGAGATCCCCAGCGGTTTCCGGCTGCCGGAACTGACTGCCGATTCCTACATCCTCGACATCCACGATGCCGGCGTTTGTTACCAGCGCACTCAGCTCGTGAACAACACGCTGCCATGGCGCTACCGGGGCGTACTGCACGAATACCTGGCCTGCGAGGGTTCGCGGCCGGCCGGGCATCTGGGCATCGTCATGCGGCGCAATCACGATGGGGCGCGGCGACGGGACCCCACAACCTACCGCAAGGATGCCGTGATTCTGCAACGCGCGCTGCAGACCGAAACCGATCCGTTTCTGGTCGCGCGCTATACGTTCTACCTGGCGCAGAGCCATCGGGACCTCGGCGACAAGCCGAACGCGATCGTCGACTACCTGCGTCGCGCCGAGCTCGGGTACTGGGATCAGGAAGTTTTTTGCAGCCTTTACCAGGCAGCAAAGCTCAAGGACGAACTTGGCCACGGTCGCGACGAAGTCATCGCCCTGTATTTGCGCGCGTCCGACGCGGCGCCGGGCCGCGCGGAGGCGCTGCATGGCGCCAGCCGCTTGTGCCGGCTGGCGGGGCGAAATCAGGAGGGCTACGAAATCGCCAAGCGCGGGCTCGCGCTGACCGCGCCCGTCGACGGCCTTTTCGTCGAACCGTGGATCTACGATTACGGGCTGTTGGACGAATACGCGGTCAACGCCTACTGGTCCGGGCATTACCTCGACAGCCTCGACGCCTGCGTCAAGCTGCTGGGCAGCTCTGCGTGCCCGGCGGAACACAGGGAGCGATTCACCGCGAACGCGAAATCCGCCCTGGACAAACTGCCGCGCATGCCGGAACGCGCCGGATTCGCTGCGTTGCGCGGGCCGGCGGGTCAACACCAACTCGGGCCTGCGCGCGAACTGCATACGTTGCCGCCGCAAGGCGGGACGCCCAAGGTGCTGCTCGCCATTCTGGCGAAGCAGATGGAAGCGATGCTTCCGCTCTTTCTCCGCTGCATCGAGGCTCTGGATTATCCGAAGTCCTCGATCGTCATTTACATCAGAACCAACAACAACAAGGACCGCACGCGCGAGATGCTGGCGGGGTGGGTCGAGCGGGTCCGTCCCTTTTACGCCGCGGTCGAGATGGACGCCTCGGACGTTCCCGAGCAGGTCGAGACGTTCGGCGTCCACGAATGGAATGCCGAGCGGTTCAAGGTGCTGGGCAGAATCAGGAACGTCAGCCTGCGCAAGACCGTGGAGTACGGCTGCGGGTACTACTTCACGGCCGACGTCGACAATTTCATCCGCCCCTGCACTCTGAAGGAACTCGTCGCGCTTTCATTGCCGATCGTGGCGCCGCTGCTGCGGTCCGTCGACGAGAGCTCCCGCTATTCGAACTATCATGCCGATATAGACGGCAACGGCTACTTCCGGGATTGTCAGCAGTACGATTGGATTTTGTCGCAAGCCATTACCGGTGTTTTCGAGTTGCCGGTCGTCCATTGCACGTACCTGATCAGGGCGGATGTGATTCCGGCGCTGGATTACGAGGATCATTCCGGCAGGCACGAGTACGTGATCTTTTCGCACAGCGCGCGCCGCAATGGCATCCCGCAATACTTTGACAACCGCCAGCTGTACGGCTATTTGACGCTCGACGAGGGCCTCGCGGTAGCGGAGCAGGCAGAGCGCTTGCTTGCCGATGATCAGGACGCGGCCCGAGTCGACGGTCCAGCAAGTGCGCCGCTCATTGCCCGCGAAGGTCAGGGAGACCGCGTCCTGGAAAAGTTCAGCGCGATCTACCGGAACAACGCGTGGGGTTACGGCTCCGGTGTCGGCTCACTTCCAGACAACAACGCCCAGTACATGGAGCTCGTGCAATCGTTCCTCGAACAGGAGCGAGTCCAGTCGGTTGTGGATTTCGGTTGTGGAGACTGGCAGTTCGCCCAATTCATGGACTGGAAGGGCGCGACCTACGTCGGATTCGATCTGGTGCCCGATCTGATCGAGGCCAACCGCAAGGCCTTCGGACGTCCGAGAGTGTCGTTTGAGGTCTTCAGCAATCTGGATGACATTCCTGCCGCTGATCTCCTTCTTTGCAAGGATGTCTTTCAGCACCTGCCCAACGACACCGTCCGCGAGTACCTGGCGGCTTTCAAACGAAAGGCCAGGTTTCTCCTGATCACGAATGACGATCAACCCGATGACGGTATGAACAGCAATATCCGGGCCGGCGAATGGCGGCCCGTCCGCCTCGACTACCCGCCTTTTGCCGAGCGCGCCACGATCCTGCTCTCCTGGATGATCACGGCGGGCGGCTGGAAACCTACGCGCAAGACAACGTGCCTGATCACCGGTCGCACCGACTGATGTCGCCTCGCGGTAGCGCCAAAGTCGGCGTTTCTGCGATCTGCCAGCGTGGTGGCCGGCACCGTTGCCGCCGAATCGGCATTCGCCAAGGCGCAAGTGCTAAGACGTATACAACGGCAAACCATTGACTCATTGGCGGCCGCGGTGCGTGATCGAAATTATTCGACCGCGTACAGATTGCCATCGGTGCTGCCGAAGTAGACCGAACCGCCGGCGACGAGTGGCGACGAGAAGATCGAGCCGATTGCGAAGGTACGCTGTACGGCAGAGGTTCTCGCGTCCTGCCACTGTACGCGGAACGCCATCGAGTTGTTGAACGTGTGCCGCGCGGTCAGCACCCAGGCGGCGTTCTGCTTCGCCGCCTCGGTCTGGAACTCCCAGAGCAGCTCGCCGCTGGCGCGATCGCGCGCCTCGAGCGAGCCGTTCGCCGCGCCGATCAGCACGACGTCGCCGGCGACAGCGGGCGAGGAAAACATCCACGCATTGCCCTGCTGCTGCACCAGCGACTTGCCGGTCGCCGCGTCGACGACGTTGTACTGCGCCGAGTCCGATGTCGCATAGTATATTTGTCCATCGGCGACCGCTGGCGAGGTGATGACCCAGCTGCCATTGTGGTACAGCTTCCACTTCTCCACGCCGGTCTTGGCGTCGAGCGCGTAGAGGTTCGCGTCGCGGCAGCCGGTGTAGACGACACCGTCGACGACGGCCGGCGACGACTGGAAACCGACCTGGTTGTGCGCGATCGCATCCTCGCCGCCGTGGAAACGCCAGCGCTCCTTGCCGGTAGCGGCGTCGATCGCGTAGAAGAAGCTGTCCCAGCTGCCGACGTAGACGGTGCCATCGGCGAGCGCCGGCGATGCGTGCACTACGTCGCCGGTCGTGAACTTCCAGCGTGGCTCGCCGCTCGCCGTGTCGAGCGCATAGACATTGCCGTCGCCACTGCCGAAGTAGACCGTGGTGCCGGCGACGACCGGGCTCGACAGGAACAGGTCGTAGTCGTCGGCGATCGTCTGGGTGCGCGGCTGCAGGCCGTGCAGACCTTTGCCTTCGAAGCGGCGTTCGCCACCGGTGCGGAATTTCCATCGTGTCGCGCCGGACTTTGTGTCGAGCGCGTAGAACCTGCCGTCGTAGCTGCCGACATACACGACGCCGCCGGCGACCGCGGGCGTCGCGGCCACGGGTCCGCCCGTCGCGTGCGACCAGAGCTGGCGCCCGCTGTCGGCGTCGACCGCGTAGACGTTGCCGTCGTTGCTGCCGAAATAGATCACGCCATCGAGCAGCACCGGGGAGGAAACGACACGACCGCCGGTCGGAAATGTCCAGCGCACGCGGTGGAACGTGCGCGGCGCGGTTCCGGCCTGCACACCCGTGTGGTTCGGGCCTCCGCGAAACATCGGTTGGACCGGTGCCGGTTGTGCGGCGGCAGCGGCCAGGGCAAGCGCGATCATCGGCAGCGGGTTCATTTGCTTTCTCCCTGCGGGCGTTTCAACACGAGCGGCAATTCGACCGGCCCCTGCTCGTAGGTCCCGGCGAGTTCGCCGCCGCGCAGATGGCCCTCCCAGTTGATGCCGAACTCGTGCGACTCGATGCGCACGAAGTCACCGTCGCGCTGGACGACGTCGACCGGCAGGTTGTTCACCTTCTTGCCGACGATGACGAATTCGACCGACGCTGGATCGTTGCCGTGGTTCGTGAACGTCACGGTGACCTGACGCGGATAGCCTGCCAGTTCGTACTCGCCGACCCACTTGCCTTCCATGGGTTTCGCGACCGGCGTGTTGCGCGCCGGCAGGTCGACTTGCGCCATGCCGATGCGGCGCAACGCGAATGGCGCGTGGTTTCCGGCCTGGGTGAACGTGCCGGACATGGTGTCGCTGCTGTCGAGCCGAGCCTCGAATGCGGCCGGCGGTTCACCTTGTTCGGCGAGCACACCCTTGATCGCAAACGTCAGCGTGTCGACGTGCAGGGCGATGCCGGTCAACGCGATGTTCTTGATCGCAAGTTCCGGCACGATGATCGAGCCGATCCAAGCGCCGGATCTGTCTTGGTCGAGGTCAATAGTCGCGTGCAGCGGCAGCCCAGGAATCTGCACGATGCCCTGCCAGCGGCCGGCAGGGGATGGCGCCGCGTTGGCGGCGACCTCGCACAGGACAAATACCGCGATTGCAGTCAGGAATCGCATCGGTGCCTCGCGCAGACGGGTGGCTGGGTGCGCACTGTCGCGGCAAGCGTCTCGTCCGGCATGGCCCGGAAGTATGGTTGCCACCTAAATTGAAGAAGTGGTCATATTTTCAATAGTGGTACGGTGCCTCCGTGTGGATTGAACGGGTGCCAAGCGCAGGGGCGGGGTTCGCTTGCTCAGCGCTGCGACGCCACCTGCGGCCTGCCAATTGTTCGAGGAGGCGTGTGCGACGGAGCGTCCGCAACGTCGCGACGGAATGCTTCCGGCGCGAGTCGGTCACGTTGATCGATGGTGGCGGCCCCGACGCGATTCGAACGCGCGACCTTCCACTAGGAGTTCGGCTTGGCCAAGTCTGCGCAAAACACCACAACACCAAGCACGCGGTTTGGCTATTGTCTCGTTTGAGCTTTATTGTCGTTTTTGACGGCGAGCTGTCGCAAAATTGTCCCTGGAGGCAACACGCGCCGGCCGCGCGTACTTCAGACCGCGAGCTGTGCGGCACGGCCTGTATGATCGTGCCCACTTCGACAGGAGCGTGCTGTGGGGAAACCCAGCGGTATGAGCAAGCGAGCCAGAACGGTCAGTGCATTACGCGAAGCGGCCGGACTCAATCGGTCCGAGTCGACCTCGCGTGCGTCTGGTTATGGCCGTTCTTCTCGTCGCTATCGGCCTTGTCGCCTGCTGGCTGCCAGCGCGCCGCGCGGCGAATGGCGATCCGATCCGCGCCTTGGGCGACGAGTGAGCCTTGTGACTCCGGGACACCACAGCACATGAGTATATTTCTGCACGAATTGCTTCAGGTCCTCCGCGGTATCGTGGCGCGGCCGGGATTTTCCGCGCTCGTCGTCGGCGTGTTCGGCGTCGGCCTGGGCTGCGTCGTCTTCATGCTGGCCCTGCTTAACGGCTTTGCGATCCGGCCGCTGCCCTTTGCGCATCCGGAAGAGTTGTATCAGGCCTATCTGGCCCATGGCGATCTGGGCGAATTCTCGCTGGCGAGCGATCAGGATGTGCTGCAGATCCGCGCGCACTTGGCCCACGTCGCCGAAGTTGCAGGAGCGGCGCGCACCATGGTGAATTTGAACGACCTGGATCGTCCGGAGTACTACAGCGGCGCCCGCGTCAGCGCCAATCTCTTCGACGTGCTCGGCGTGAAGCCGATCCTCGGCCGCGATTTCATCGCCGCCGACGAGCGGCCCGGTGCGCCGGCCGTGGCCCTGATCTCTTACAACTTGTGGCAGGACCGCTACGGCGGCGATCCGGCGGTCATTGGCCGCAGCGTGCGCATCGATGCGAATCCGGCCACGGTGATCGGCGTTATGCCGCGCGATTTCAGTTATCCGCGGCAAGAAATGCTGTGGGTGGCCGGTACCTTCGCTATCGCGGCGAAAGCCGAGCGATACCGTTACTGGCCCGTGTTGCGGCGGCAGGCGCAGGCAAGTCAGGCGCACGTCGAAAGCGCTTTCCAATCATGGTTCGATGATGCAGCGAAAGCGCAGCCGGATCTGTTTCGCGACCACCATCCGCTCGTGGAGCCGCTGGCAAATATGGTGTTGAATCGCACTACCCGCTCGATCCTCGGCACGGAGCTCGCGGCCGTCTTCATGGTGCTGTTGATCGCTTGCGCCAACGCGGCGAACCTGATGGTCACGCGCCTGCTCGGCCGCAGCCAGGAATTGGCGATCCGCGTCGCCCTGGGCGCGGGGCGGCGGCGGCTGGTCATGCATCTGTTCGCGCAGAGCATGGTCCTGAGCCTCGGCGGGTTCGGCGTCGCCCTGGCGCTGGCTCAACTCGGCCTGCGCTGGCAGGCGATGACCGCGCTCGAATCGGAACACTCTTTTCTATGGCTGCACTTCGACATCGACGCCACGGTGCTGGCGCTGGCCATGGGCGCGGCGCTCTTCACCGCTTTCGTCAGCGGCGCGTTGCCTGCACTTTACGCGGCGCGCGCGACCCCGGCCGATGGCCTGCGCAATGCCGGCACGCGCACCGCCGGTAGCCAGATTTTCGCGCGCGCCAGCCGCGTACTGGTGGTGGGCGAGACCGCGCTTTCCTGCGCCCTGGTGATATGCGTAGGCACCCTGATCCTCGGCATCCGCGCGAACGAACGCACGGATCTTGGCATTGACACTGCGCACCTCATGACCGCGCGCGTGCTGCTGCCAGCAAGCGTCTATCCCACCGGGCCCGAGCAGCTGCGCCTGTACGAGCGCGTGCGCGAGCGCCTGCTGGCAGAGGCGGACGTCCAGGCCGCGAGCCTCGGCACGGCCTTGCCCGGCACCTACTCCAACCAGGTGCATGACGTGCTGCCCAAAGCCCAGACACTGGCGCCCGGCGAATTGCCGCGCACGAAGTATGCGGCCGTCGACGACGGCTTCCTCGCCGCGTTCGGCGTGCCCCTGCAGGAAGGCCGTTTCTTCGATGCCCGCGACCGCGCCGACGGGCCGCGCGTGGCCGTGGTCGATCGCAATTTCGCGGATCGGTATGGCGGCGACGGCCAATCGGTCATCGGCCGCCAGTTCCGCCTGGATCCACGCGATCCATCCGGTGCCACGTTCAGCGTGATCGGCGTGATGGCGCCGCTGGTGCTGGACGGGCCCGGCGATGTGCCGCAGCCTTCCATGCTAGTGCCGTTGCGCCAGGCGCCGTCCCGCATGGCCGACATCGCCGTGCGCACGCGCGGCGATGCCCTGGCCTTCGCGCCGCGGCTGGCCCAGATCATGCGCGAACTGGACGCCGACACGCCGCTGTACTGGCTACGCGACTATGCTGAAACCTGGCGCCAGATGAGTTATCGCGAGCGCGTGACCGCGCAGAGTTTCGGCGCCTTCGGCGCGATCGCGCTGCTGCTGGCCGGTGCCGGCCTGTACGGCGTGATGGCATTCGTTGTGGGCCAGCGCACGCGCGAGATCGGTGTACGCCGCGCACTCGGCGCGAAGCCCTGGCGCGTGTTGCGCAGCGTGTTTGCGCGCAATGTCGGTCAGCTCGGCGTGGGCCTCGGCATCGGTCTTGCGGCTGGCTTGGGGTTGTCCTATCAGCTCAGCCAATCGCTGGGCACGATCGCGCCGGGCGGTGTGGCCGTGGCCCTGGTCGCCGTCTGCGTGCTGAGTTTGGCCGCTGTGCTCGCGGCACTGGTGCCGGCGGTACGGGCCCTGCGAGTGGATCCGATCGAGGCCTTGCGGCACGAATAAATTTCCGTGCGAGCGATAAAAAGTATACCTGCGTAAGTATTGATTTGGCGGCCCCGACACGATTCGAACGTGCGACCTTCCCCTTAGGAGGGGGACGCTCTATCCAACTGAGCTACGGGGCCCTCTGGCAAGTTTCGCGCCGGAGTCGCTTCTGCAATCCCGAATGCAACTGGCAGTGCGATTATCTCAAGAAATCGCGCCCGTTGCGTGGTCTGCGCGGTTCGTGCCTTTCCCGCCTGCAAGATTTCGGCAGGTCATCCTGTCCGATTCAGGCAGCGGCGGCGCTTGAATTCGCAGCCGGCGGCTTGATATCGCCTGCAGCCGCGCTTTAGTGTTGTCCCAATCACCCGCAGGAGTTTCCATGCAGATCACGATGTACGACACCCTGGTTCCGACCGCCAACCGCATGCTCGGCAACCTTTCCACCTTCCTCGACAAGGCCGAGGCGTTCGCGGCGACGAAGAAAATCGACGCGGCGGTCCTGCTGAATTCGCGCCTCGCACCGGACATGTTCCCCCTGACGCGCCAGGTGCAGATTGCCGCCGACATGGTGAAAGGCGCGGCCGCGCGGCTGAGCGGAACGGAAGTTCCGAAGTTCGAGGACAACGAGACGACGATCGCCGAGCTCAAGGCGCGCATCGCCAAGACCCTGGCATTCGTCAACGGCGTCGATGCGGCGAAGTTCGGCGGCAGCGAGGACCGCGATGTCACTCTGCAGGCGCGCACCGGCGATCGCCACTTCAAGGGACTTAGCTACTTACGCGACTACGTGCTGCCGAACGTGTATTTCCACACCACGACGGCGTACGCGATCCTGCGCCACAACGGCGTGGAACTCGGCAAGAACGATTTCATGGGTGCGTAGCGACGGCGCAAGTGAATCGGCGAAGAGCTTTTTTGGACGCGGATTGCGCGGAACTACGCGGATAGAGAAAAAGAAAACGCTTTGATCCGCTCTATCGGCGTAATCCGTGTTGATCCGCGTCAAAAATTCTCTTGCTCTCAGGATGGACGCCGCTCACGTATCGGTGATCGGCAGTCCTAGCTTCTTCAACAACGCGTGATAGCGCGGATCGTCGCGTAGGTTGTGCAGCAGCGGGTCGAATGTGTAATAGATGAAGCTGGCGTCGTGCAACTCATACGCACGGTCGAGCCATTCGAACGCCTTGTCCTTTTCACCGCGCCACGCATAGACCTCGGCGGCCTGATACGGAAGAATGTGTCCGTAGCGTGCGATGAGGAGTCGCAGATCCTGGTCCGCGGCGGCGACATCGCCGAGCGAGTGGTGCGCCAACGCCATGCCGGTAAGGCGCAGCACATGCGCGCTGTCCTCGAAGTGTGGCACGGCCGCTGCGGCGTGTCCTTGCAACAGTTCGCCCAGGCCGAGGTAGTAGCGCGCATGCTCGTCGAGCGGCGCGTTGCGCAGAGCCTGGGCCAGCACTTCGCGCGCGAGCTCGAACTGGCCGAGCGCCGTGTAGTGATAGCCCATTACGGTCCAGGCGTTGCCTGACTGCAGATTGATCTGGCCGGCGCGCTGCTCGAGTTCGATTGCTTCGCGCAGCTTGCCTTGTGCGGCGCGGACGCGGCCCAATTCGACCAGCGGCTGTTCGTCTTCCGGTGGGCTCAACGCCACTGCGCGCTGCAGGTCCTGTTCTGCGCCGGCCCAGTTCCACCAATGCGCCGCGCGAAATACGCCGCGCATCTTCCAGGCGTCGGGGCGGTCCGGCGCGAGGGCGATGACGCGGTCGATGATCTCGAGCGCGTGCCGTTTTCCGGCCAGGCCTTCCGCGGCACTATCCGCGTACATGCCGGAATGCCCGAGCACATCGGCCAGCCCGAACCAGGCGTCGACGAAATTCGCATCGAGCGCGACCGCGCGTTCGAAGTGCGCGATCGAACGGCGATGCGCGGTCTCGTCGTCCTTGTATACCTGATGGGCGAGGAGGAACTCGTCGTAGGCCTCGGCATTCGTCGTCGCGTGGCGTGCAAGATCGCGTTGCTGCTCGGGCAGTAGTTCGATGCGCAACGCGCTGACGATCGCGCGCACGATCTCGTCCTGCATGGCGAACAGTTCGGTAACCGGGCGATCGAAGGTTTCCGACCACAGGTGATAACCGTCGACGGACTTGATCAACTGCACCGTCACCCGGACGCGGTCGGCCGACTTGCGCACGCTGCCTTCGAGCAGGGTCTGCGCATTGAGTTTTCGGCCGATCGTCGGAATGTCGAGATCCTTGCCGCGAAACGCGAACGATGACGTGCGCGCGACAACATGCAGTTGCGGCACGCGGGCGAGGCTGTCGAGCAACTGCTCGGCAAGGCCATCGGAAAAATAGGTCTGGTCCTGCGTCTCGCTCAGGTCGAGGAACGGCAGCACCGCGATGGACGACAACTCGGCGGTCTGCGTGGCCTCTGGCGGGACGGCATTGGCCGGCGCCGGTGCCCGTGACCCGATGTGGATGACGCCGACGGCAGCGAAGATCAGGATCGTGCCGATGAGAATCGGCGTCCACCAGCGTTGGCGCGGGGGATTTGAGGCAGGCGGACGAAGTTGAGCGGGGGCGGGCGGCGGTGGATCGTTCGCCGCAGCGGGAGTCCTCACTGCGCCGCTTGGCAGCGCCTGAACGTCGGCGACGAGGCGATAACCGTAGCCATGTACGACCCGGAGGGATTCGCCGTCGGCATCATCCAGCGCCTGACGCAGCCTGCCGATCGCCTTGGCCAGGGAGTTTTCCGTCACTACCCGTGCCGGCCAGCCGACGCGCAGCAGCTCATCCTTCGGCACGACCTCGCCGGCACGGCGCACGAGGCACTGCAACAGGTCGTAACCGCTGCGATCGAGCGGCACGGCGGTGCCGTCGACGGTCAGGCGCATGTCGCGTTCGTCGAGTTCGGCCGAGCCGAAGCGCCACGTCACTGGCGTGCCGTAGTCGCGAGCACGCGGCGTGTCCCACTGCTCTTCTTTGATGAGCGTCAAACGAGTTCCCCCCGGAACTTCCCCTCGCTTGCATGCGGTTCCTCGCGTTCTGGACGCGGCTGGAACTTGTGAATCAGAAGATATCAGAAGTCTTCACTGGTGTGTTCGCTCGTTTCGTCTGAATGTCACGCGTGTCCGCACGGAGCCAGAGATCGGCACGCGCGGCGCCCAACTGCTCTCCCGGAGAACTGGCCATGTTTGCTTGGACTTTGCGCGTGCTGGCGTTTTTGTCGTTCGCGGCGATCGCCGGCATTGCTGCCGCGGCTCCGCCGCAGACTCTGGGCTACCAGGGCCACCTTGCCGACACCGGCGGCCAGCCGATCACCGCCGACCTGTCGATCACCTTCCGCCTCTACGACGTGCAAAGCGGCGGCGTCGCCTTGTGGAGCGAGGTCCAGGCGGCCGTGCAGGTCGACGGCGGCAACATGGCCGTGGAACTGGGCAAGGTCACCCCGCTGCCGCGCACTATCTGGGGCAAGCAGCTTTACCTGGGCATCCAGATCTCCGGCGACAACGAGATGGCGCCGAGGCCGCCACTGACCGCGGCGCCGTTCGCGCTGCGCGCGGCCGGGACGATGAAGAATACCGTGGTGGTCTCGGCCGAAGGCACGCCGGCAGAAAACGGCACCGCGCTGATCGCCGCCGTCGCCGGCATCAGCGGCGCCTCGGCCAGCCAGCCGGTGGCGGTCGAGATCGACGCCGGCACGTATGATCTGGGCAGCGCGCGCTTGGATATCCCGCCCTACGTTTCCCTGATCGGCCGTGGGCAGGACGTCAGCCTGATCACATCGGCCAACACGGTGGGCACGGTCCTGTTCGCGTCGAACACGCAGGCGCGACGTTTCAGGGCGCGCAATACCGGACTGCCGCCGGACGACAACAGTTCCGCCTTTGGCATAGGCGCTGCGACGGCCGCGCTCGACAACACGACGGTCAGCAACGTCAGATTCGACAGCATCACCGGCGAAAGCGCCGGCGTCAGCGCGCTCGGCGGCCGCTGGGGCATCTACTTCTGCGCGAGCGACAGTTTTCTGACCAACTCCTTCGGCCGCGCCCAGAGCGGTGACTATGGCATAGGGCTGCGCGCGGACTGCAAGACCGCTAACGGCATGCTCATCGACGGCGTGACGCTGACGGCGAGCGACAGCGTCGGCGGCGTGCGCGGCGCATTTCTCGCCGGCGGGGGTGCCTGGAGCAACATCAAGGTGTTTCTGGACCAGCCGCCGGCGACCGGCGCCGCGGGCAGTTTTGGGCTGCGCGTGTTTCCCAACACAATCGATGTCGGAGCGGGGATCCTCAACGCGGTAGTCAGTATCGAAGGCAACAATCCACCCGGCACCACGACGATCTCGCTGATCGAGGGTCTGCGTATCGACAATGGCGCCGATGTCAACGTCAAGGGACTGTTCGTCGAAATCAACAAGGTCAAGGCGTCGTTCATCAGCGGCGTACGTCTGCTGGCGGACAATACCTCGACGCACAACGTTCACATCAGCGATGCGGACATCCATGTTTCTGGCGTACAGGACGCTGCACAGGGTCCCGGCGGCATCTATGGTGTCAGGGCGCAGGGTGCTGCGCCGGAACTCGCGCGCGTGAAAATCAAGGTCGAGTGCCTGCCGAATGGATACAACTTCTGCGGCGGCGTTACCCAGCAGCCGAATGCGACCGGCAGCGGCATGCAGGCCGGCACGCTCACGCTCGACCAGGTCACGATTGAAACCGGGCATGACGCGCCGGCGGACAGTTCGGCGCAAGCGGTGGCATTTCTCGGCGGCCTGACTCCGGCACGCATCGATCACTCGACGCTGCGCGTCCTGCGCAGCGCGTCGGATGAATTGCAGTCGGGCGTCAACATTGCGCAAGGCGGCGCTTCCCTGGTGCGCGTGCACAACTCCTCGGTCGAGATTCAGAGCGTCAACGCCAGTCCCGTGACTGCCAACTGTGTGGCCGCAAACGGCGGTGGCGGCAGCATCGAGCTATATGGCGGGTATGTCGATGGTGTGAGTTGCACACCCCCGGGGCCAAACTACGTTTGCGCGGGCGTGACCAAGCGCGGCACCGGACTTCTGGCCGCTTGCCCGTGAGGCCTGTCATGAACAGACGGCATCGCTTCTCCCGCCGGTACGTTCGACGCCTGTGTGTCGCGGTCCTGATGCTGGCGCTCGGCGGCGTGAATTCCGCTGGCGCCGGTTCCGGCGATGCACGCAGCAACACTCATCGCATGATCGCAGGCAGCGCGGCCAGCGTAGCAGGCGCGGCATCTTCGCCTGCGCATCAGGCCTACGTCGTCGGCGGCAGCGGTGCCGCCGTCGGCATCGCCGTGAGCAACAACACCAGCATTGTCGCCGGCAACAGCAGCATCGAACCGCCCGAACGGATCTTCCGCGGCAACTTCGAGGCTGCACTGTAGCGATCGAAAGTCGGGAAGGGTCCTCGATGGTGTGCTTCGATGAGCTGCACGCTCGATTTCGAGCGTGATGGCACCGGCCGTGAAGCGTCCTTCGCTGCGTGCTCGAGGTGCACGTAGCGTTGGAGGACCGCCTGCGCTATTTTCCGCCGGACTTGCGCCGCACCTGCCGGATCTGGTCGCGCCGCCGTGTCGACATGACAGCCGTGTACTGATCGACCGCCTCGCGCAGCTGGGTCGCATCTTCGTCCTTGCGCAAGCCGCGCTTAGTCAGCGCCTTGCGCATGCGCGCGATCAAATCGAAGTCGTGCTCGTCACGATAGGGTTTCAGATCAAGATCTTCGGGTACCTTCTTCAAGCGCTCGTCACCGATGTGCTTGACGTACTTCTGCATGAAGCGGTCGTAGTCGCGCCACAGGATGCCGTCGGCGCGAACCGCGGCCTCCTCGGCTCGCGTCGCTATCTGGTGGGCATGC
>Ga0068865_100001446_pt1 | contig 13811 bp, 10 predicted proteins | sample KBSMisM12_FD_75293 | JGI IMG/M metagenome (GOLD analysis project Ga0068865, IMG submission 75293) | Miscanthus rhizosphere microbial communities from Kellogg Biological Station, Michigan, USA - KBS Miscanthus M1-2 | ecosystem: Host-associated > Plants > Roots > Rhizosphere > Soil ...
GTGGTGTCGCGGGTCGCGTACTCGTCCGGGCCGCCCCTGGGAATCATGCCGCACGCGCAGTACCAGGAAGAGGTCGTCTCGATGGCGTCGAAGGACATTTTGCTGTTGGCCACGGACGGCGTATTCGAGGTGCTCTCGGCGCCCCGTCGTCCCTGCCAGACGATGGGCCAGTGCCAGCTGACCGAGCTGGTCAGCAGCGCCGCGCACGATATCGCCGAGATCGACCGCCAGATCGTCACGACGGCGCAGGCGGCGGCCAACGGCCGGGATGACCTGACGCTGCTGGGCATTCAAGTCGGAGCCTGAACGCGCGCCGCCGCGCAGTTACGGCGAAGGCGGAAAATACGGCAGGGTACGGCAGGCGAAGCTAATATCTGGCGATGGTGTCGCGTAAGACCGTTTTCGGGATCGGGGTGCCGCAAGACCCCAGCAGCCCCGACTCGGGTCCACTGCCCCTGTCCGGCGGCGCCGCCGGCGACGCCGAAGACCGCTCGTCACCGACCGTGGTCGACGACCAGAAGGTCGCCGAGGGTCTGAAGCAGCTCCGCAGCTGGTACTCGGGGGACAAGCAGGACCTGACCCCCGACGGCATCCCGATCCCCCGACCGCCACGCGCGGTCTCGGCGGGAACGCTGGCCCGCCCGACGGCCGTGGGTCACGCCACCGCGCCCCAGGAGGGAGTGCAGCAACAGCAGCGTCCGTTCGCGCCCGATCCGATGCGCGCCACGATGTACGGGCACGACGTCCACAGCTTCGACATCGATCAGCAGGGCGCACCGCCGGCCGAGCCCAGCGCGTTGCCGCCGCCCTCGTCCAGCACCGCGCTGGTCCTCGCCTCGCCGCAGCAGGAAGAACAAGCGCTGATGACGGCGACGCCGGTGCCGGAGTCTTCGCGCCGCGTCCCGTCCGGTTCATTTCAGCTGGCGCAGCAAGGCCACGCCGAGCGGCTGCAGCGTCCGGCCGGAATGCGACGGTCCTCCCAGGACATGGCCGCCGTCCGGCCGCCGCTGTCTCGGTCGCAGCTCCTCTCGCGCCTGATGTTCGGGGGCGGCTTGCTGGCGCTCGCGATCGCGGTCGTGATGTGGTTCCAGAGCGAGTCCGGATCCGATGGAACGCCGGCGTCCACGCCGCCCGCGAACGTCAACCCGGCGCCGGCCTGGATTCCGACGCCGACGGCGCCACCGCCCGCCGCGGGCGAGACCGTCAAGCCGTCTGCCCCGCCCGCCGCTGCGACAGAGCGCGCGCTGGTCCCGGCCGCCATGCGCGGCCGTCCGGCGGCGCCGGCGGCGCCGATCGCAGCGCCTCGCGGCGAGCGCGGCGTCCCCGCCCCGGCCGTCACCCGGCGCCGCGCGCCGCCCAAAGTCGAGGCCGAAAAAGCCGACGACGACGACGAAACGCCCGGCGAGACGGCCGAGCGGGAACCGTCCGAGAAGAAGGCCGAGCCGGCCGCCGCGCCCGAGCCGCCCGTGCCGACCGTGCGGAAGAAGGAACCGGCGGCGACGAAGCGCGACAGATCGCGCGTGGGCGTCGACAGCGACGCGACGATGCCTCCGTCCGACGACTGAACGGAGCGCCCGACTGGTCCCCTGCCCGATTGGTCCGCTCACCCTCCCGCGGGAACCCCCGGGACCCGATCGCGTGCTTCGCCTGTCGCTGATCATTCCCACGTTCAACGAACGGCGCAATCTCGCCGACCTGATCGCGCAGCTGACGGCGCTGCTCGATCCCGAGCTGGGCGATGACTACGAGCTGATCGTCGTCGACGACGACAGCCCCGACCGGACGTGGGAGCTGGCGTCCGGGCTCACCGCGCAGTACGCGAAGCTGCGCGTGATGCGGCGTGAAGCCGAACGCGGGCTGTCGACGGCGGTGATTCGCGGCTGGCAGATCGCGCGCGGCGAGGTGCTGGCCGTGATCGACGCGGATCTGCAGCACCCGCCCGAGGTCACGGTCAAACTGTGGCGGGAGATCTCGAAGGGCGCCGATCTGGCGGTGGGCAGCCGGCACGTCGAGGGCGGCGGCGTCAGCGACTGGAGTCTGTTGCGGCGCCTGCTGTCGCGCGGCGCGCAGCTGCTGGGGCTGGTGCTGCTGCCCGGCGTGCTCGGCCGCGTCAGCGATCCGATGAGCGGGTACTTCATGGTCAAGCGCGCCGCCATCGCCGACGTCGCGATGCACCCGCTCGGCTACAAGATCCTCGTCGAGGTGATCGGCCGCGGGCGCGTCCGCTGGATCGCCGAGGTGGGCTACGTGTTCCGCGAGCGGCACCTGGGGGAGAGCAAGGTCACCTGGCGCGTTTACATCGACTACCTCCGGCACCTGGTCCGGCTGCGCCTGGATGCGCTCTCCACGACCCGCTTCCTGCGCTTCGCGGTGGTGGGCGCGTCGGGCGTTCTGGTCGACATGGCGGTGCTGTTCCTGCTCAGCGATCCCCGCTCGCTGGGGCTGGGCCTGACGCGATCGAAGATCGCGGCCGCCGAGCTGGCGATCATCAGCAACTTCCTGTTGAACGACGCCTGGACGTTTCGCGATCTGGTCGGCGCGCAGCGCGGCGCGCGCCACAAGCTGCGCCGGCTGCTGAAGTTCAACGCCGTGTGCGGGATCGGGCTGCTGCTGAACGTCGCCCTCCTCAACTTCCAGTTCAACGTCCTGCACATCAACCGCTACGTCGCGAACCTGATCGCGATCGGCGTCGTGACGGCGTGGAACTACTGGCTGAACCTGAAGCTGAACTGGCGAGACGCCGGCGCCGCCGGCTAGTCGCTCCGCGCCGCAGGCGCGGTGTGCGACTACTGTTTTTTCAGGCAGCCGCGATCCCGCGCTTCGCGCGGGGGCGGCTGAATCAGCGCCTACAGGCTCCAGTACTCGATGCCGCGTTCCAGCTTGGCCGGCGAGAAGACGCTCTTCACGTCGATGAAGCAGCCGTTGTCGCGCACCATGCCGAGCAGCTTCGACTGCCCGAGCTGGACGTATTCCTGGTGGCTGACGGCGACGATCAACCCATCGAGGTTGCGGTAGTCCTCCAGCGCGCTGAACGTCACGCCGTACTCGTGCTTCGCCTCGGCCGCGTTGCCGCGGCTGTCGTGAATCAGCGGGTTGATCCCGAACTGGCGCAGCTCGGCGAGGATGTCCGGCACCTTGCTGTTGCGCAGATCGTTGCAGTCTTCCTTGAACGTCAGGCCCAGCACGCCGACCCGCGCGCCCTTCACCTGGAAGCCCTGCTTGATCAGCATCTTCACCAGCCGCTGCGCCACGTACGGCCCGACGTTGTTGTTGATGCGGCGGCCCGCCAGGATCACCTCTGGCTGGTAGCCGAGCTGCTGCGCCTTCATCGTCAGGTAATAGGGATCGACGCCGATGCAGTGACCGCCCACCAGGCCGGGGCGGAACTTCAGGAAGTTCCACTTGGTGCCCGCCGCCTCCAGCACGTCGGCCGTGCGGATGTCCATGCGTTCGAAGATGATCGCCAGCTCGTTCATCAGCGCGATGTTCAGATCGCGCTGCGTGTTCTCGATGACCTTCGCAGCCTCGGCGACCTTGATCGACGACGCGCGGTGCACGCCCGCCTGGATGATGGCGCCGTACGCGTCCGCGACCCGATTCAGCGTCGCCTGGTCCTCGCCCGAGACAACCTTCACGATGCGTTCCAGCGTGTGCTCCCGATCGCCGGGGTTGATGCGCTCGGGTGAGTAGCCCAGCTTGAAGTCGGTCCCCTGCTTCAGGCCGGAGACCTTGGCGAGGATGGGACCGCACACGTCCTCGGTGACGCCCGGGTAGACGGTGGACTCGAAGACGACGACGGCGCCCTTGCGCAGCGCGCGGGCCACCGTCTCGGACGCCTTCACGACGGGCGTGAGGTCGGGGACGTTGTTGTGGTCGACAGGCGTCGGCACCGCGACCACGAAGAACGTGGTGTCGCCGAGGTCGGCGATATCGGCGGTGATCTTCAGGGACGATTCCTCGAGCTCGGTCTTCGAGACCTCCTGGTTCCGATCGTGGCCGCGCCGCAGCTCGTCGACCTTCTCGCGATTCACGTCGAATCCGATCGTGCCGGGAAATTTCCGAGCGAAGGCCAGCGCCACCGGCAAGCCGACATATCCGAGCCCGATCACCGCAATACGTTCCTGCATGGGCGCCGAGAATATCGCGTTTTCACGCCTTATCGCTAGACTCCCGGCGATGCCTGCCAACGCCGTCGCGGACGCGCACCTCACGCGCATCGCCCGGCAAATTGTCCGGGACGGGGCGCGCGTCATCGGGTTCCTGACCGTCACCGGCCGCCGCGACCCGGTGGACCTCACCCCGCTGCTGCAGCGGATCGCGCAGTCCGTGACGGGCTTCGTCGAACAGCGGGATGTGGCCGTCATCCCCACCTGGGGCGAATGGAAGCCCCTCGCGGGCGGCAATCCGGAAACGGAGGCGGCGCCCCGGATGACGGTGCGCGAGGTTCAGCCGCGCGTCGTCGAGGTCCTTCCGGCGGCCAAGCGCGACGCCACTTCGGCCGGGATGGCCCTGGGCGAGGTGCTGAAGGTGCTCTCGGACGATTTCGCCCACGTGCTGGTCAACCTGGACGGTTACGCACCGGCGGGCGGCCGCGCCCCGTCGGCGGTCGCGCTGGTCGAGGCGGTGGCCCTGGTGGTCAGCAAGCGCCGGGCGCGGCTGAAGGACGTGGGCTTGCTCATCGAGCACATACCGACCTCCAAGCACCTGGGCGCCGTCCTGCTGGGTTAGTACACAACGCATGCGTTGACGCATCTGCTGTACTCGCCTAATGTCTCAGCGGTTTACCGTGTGCGGCATAGCAGGAATCGTGGCGTTGGAGTCGTCCGGACGCTCGCCGACGACCCGCGAGCTCCGCACCATGGCCGGTGCACTGCACCACCGCGGTCCGGATGAGTTCGGCGTGTACCGCGACGCGCGGGCCGGCCTCGCCCACGCGCGCCTGTCGATCATCGACCTCGCCACCGGGCAGCAACCCCTCTGCAACGAAGACGAGACGCTGTGGGTGTCGTTCAACGGCGAGATCTTCAACTATCTCGAGCTGCGCCCCGAGCTGGAGGCGCTGGGCCACACCTTCCGCACGCACAGCGACACCGAGGTCATCGTTCACGCCTTCGAGGCGTGGGGCGACGCGGCCTTCGCGCGCTTCAACGGCCAGTGGGCCATCGCGCTGTGGGACGCGAAGCGCGGCCGGTTGACGCTGGCCCGCGACCGCGTCGGCGTGCGGCCGCTGTACCACTGCGAGCACGGCGGGCGCCTGTACTTCGCCAGCGAGGTGAAGGCGATCTTCGCGGCCGATGCGTCGATCCGCCGCGCGTTCGACCCGGTCGGGCTGGATCAGACGTTCACGTTCTGGTCGGTGGTCGCGCCGCGCACCGTGTTCGCGGGCGTCTCCGAGGTGCCGCCCGGGCACGTGCTGACCGTCGACGTGAACGACCCGGGTGCGCCGCGAAAGCCGACGCCGTTCTGGCGCGCGAGCTACGCGAAGACGTTCACCGGATCCGTCGACGACGCCGTCGACGCCGTGCGCGCCGCGCTGGAGCGCGCCACCGCGCTGCGCATCCTGCGCGCCGACGTCCCCGTCGGCAGCTATCTGTCGGGTGGCCTGGACAGCTCGCTGGTGGCCGCGATGGGCGTGGCGGCGAAGGGCGACCGGCTGCGGACGTTCTCGATGCGCTTCGAGGACGCCGAGTACGACGAGACCGAGCAGCAGCGCGCGGTCGTCGCGTACCTGCGCAGTGACCATTCCGAGATCGTCGTGAGCCGGAACGACATCGCGGGCGTGTTCCCGCAGGTCGTGTTCCACACCGAACGTCCCATCCTGCGCACGGCGCCGGCGCCGCTTTACCTGCTCTCGAAGCTGGTGCGCGAGAACGGGATCAAGGTGGTTCTGACCGGCGAAGGCGCCGACGAGATGTTCGCGGGGTACGACCTCTTCCGCGAGGCCAAGGTGCGGCGGTTCTGGTCGCGCCAGCCGGGCTCGAAGCTGCGTCCGCGCCTGCTGGAGCGCCTGTATCCGTATCTGCAGCGATCGCCGGTGTCGCAGCAGGCGATGGCCAAGCAGTTCTTCGGCCAGAACCTGGGCGAGGCGGCGACGCCCGGTTTCTCTCATGACCTCCGCTGGCGGACGACCAGCGCGCTCAAGCGGCTGTTCGCGGCCGGCGTGCGCGACACGCTGGCGGGCCACGACGCGCGCGGCGAGCTGATCGCGTCCCTGCCGGAAGAATTCCGCGACTGGACGTTCCTGGGTCAGGACCAGTATCTGGAAGTGCGAACGTTGCTATCGGGTTACATCCTCCCCTCCCAGGGCGATCGCATGCTGATGGCGCACTCCGTGGAGGGACGCTTTCCGTTCCTCGACGCGGACGTGATGGCGCTGGCCAACTCGCTGCCCGATGAGCACAAGCTGCGCGTTCTCGACGAGAAGCACGTCCTCAAGCGCGTGGCCGCGGGACGGATCCCGGCCTCGATCGCCGCGCGCAAGAAGCAGCCGTATCGCGCGCCCGACGCGCTGTCGTTCGTCGGGCCGTCGGCCCCGGGCTGGGTCGACGAGGTGATGAGCGACGCCACCGTCCGTGACGCCGGCGTGTTCGAGCCCGGCCCCGTCAAGGCGCTGTGGCAGAAGTGCAAGACGCGCGGCGACGAATCGCAGTTCTCGAACGCCGACAACATGGCCGTCGTCGGCGTGCTCTCGACCCACCTGCTGCATCAGCACTACATCGCAACTCAACCAACCAGCAAGCCTGTCGACCTGCGCACGCTGGTGGAACGCAACCCGGAGCCCTGACCATGTCCCGCGGCGTTCCCCTCCTTCACGACTACCTCGCCGAATCGGCGGCGCGCCTCCCCGACAAGATCGCGCTGGTCGCGCAAGGCCAGCGCTACACCTACGCCGAGATCGACGGGCGCGCGAACGCCCTCGCCAACACGCTGGTCGCCAAGGGCGTCGCCCGCGGCGATCGCGTGGTGATGTTCGGCGACAACGTCGTCGAGACGGTGGTGTCGTTCTGGGCGGCGCTCAAGGCGAACGCGGTGATCTCCGTGGTCAACCCGCTGACCAAGTCGGACAAGCTCGAATACCTGCTGAACGACTGCCGCCCGACCGCGTTCATCTCCGACCAGCACATCGTCAACGTCTGGAGCGGCCCGGTGGCGCGTTCCACCCACCTCAAGACCGTGATCATCTCGGGCAAGGCCGATCGCGAGACCGCCGGCCCGCGGCTGGTCCCGTTCGACGAGGCGCTGGGCGGGGATCGCAGCGCGCCGCCGCCGCGCCGAAACATCGACGTCGATCTGGCGGCCATCATCTACACGTCGGGGTCCACGGGCGAGCCCAAGGGCGTGATGCTCACCCACCGCAACATGCTGACGGCGGCGACGTCGATCAGCACCTACCTCGAGAACACCGAGGACGACGTGATCCTCGGCGTGCTGCCGCTCGCGTTCGACTACGGCCTCTACCAGATGATCATGGCCTTCAGGATGGGGGCGCGGCTGGTGCTGGAGCGGTCGTTCACCTTCCCCGGCCAGGTGCTGTCGTTGATGGCCAAGGAGAAGGTCACCGGCTTCCCGGGTGTCCCGACGATCTTCGCGACCATCGCCGGGCTGAAGTCGATGTCGCAGTACGATCTGTCGGCGATCAAGTACGTCACCAACACGGCGGCCGCCCTGCCCGTCAAGCACATCACGATGCTGCGCGAGCTGTTCCCGAAGGCGCGCATCTACTCGATGTACGGCCTGACGGAGTGCAAGCGCTGCACATACCTGCCGCCCAAGGACATCGACCGCAAGCCCGAGAGCGTCGGCATCGCCATCCCGAACACCGAGCTGTGGCTGGTCGACGAGGACGGCAACAAGCTGGGGCCGAACCAGGTGGGCCAGCTGGTCATCCGCGGCGCCACCGTCATGAAGGGATACTGGGAAAAGCCCGAGGCGACGGCGCGCAAGATCAAACCCGGCCCGCTGCCCGGCGAGACCGTGCTGTGGACGGGCGACTACTGCCGCCTCGACGAGGAAGGCTACCTCTACTTCGTCGCGCGCATGGACGACGTCATCAAGTCGCGCGGCGAGAAGGTCGCGCCGAAAGAGGTCGAGAACGCGCTCATGAACATCGCTGGCGTGCGCGAAGCGGCGGTCATCGGCGTGCCTGACGATCTGCTCGGTCAGGCCGTGAAGGCGTTCGTGGTCCTCGACCCCGGGGTGACGATCTCCGAGAAGGATCTCCAGAAGGAGAGCCAGAAGCGGCTCGAGAACTTCATGGTGCCGAAGATCATCGAGATCGTGCCCGACCTGCCGAAGACGACGACGGGCAAGATCAAGAAGACGGACCTGCGGTAGGTCGCGTGCCCTCACCCTAACCCTCTCTCCACACTGCGCAAGCGGGAGAGGGGATCTGATCCGATCAGGCCGCGGATTTTTTGCGGGTCACGTACGCTTCGAGCTTCGCGATCGAGTCGAGGTTCTCGGGCAGCATCTCGTCGTCCTTGACCTCGATGCCGAACTCGTCCTGCAAGAACCCGATCAGCTCGAGCACGCCGGTCGAATCGATCACGCCGCGATCGAGCAGCGAGCCGTCGTCGGGAAGAGGATCCCCCTCGGGGACGTAGAAGTTGGTTTCGATGAACTTCCGCAGCTTTGCTCGCATGGATTAGTCCGCGCAGATTATCATGAGTTTATCCGGTCGCGACGGCGCCCTTCCGCGCGCACACGGCGCGTGGAATCCCCTCGGCGTCGCTCAGCAGCTTGATGTCGTCGTACGCCTTGGTCCTGGTGACGATCGACATCACCTGCTTCTCCTGCCCTTCGCCGAACTCCAGCACCAGGTAGCCGCCCGTCCGCAACATCGGCGCCGACTCCTTGGCCAGCCGCTGGTGCATCGAGATGCCGTACGGCCCCGCGTCGAAGGCCGCGCGGGGCTCGTGCTCCAGCAGGTAGGCGCGGTCCTTGGTCAGCCGGCCGGTGGAAATGAAAGGCGGCGAACAGGTGATCGCGTCGATGTTCTCTTCCAGGCCCCGCCCCGCCAGCGCGCCGAACAGATCGCCCGTGGCGACCTCGACCCGACCGGCCATGTTGTGCTTCTCGACGTTCCGGCGCGCCAGGGCGGACGAGACCGGCATCAGGTCCGTCGAGAACACCTTGGCCTCCGGCATCATGTACGCCATCACGATGCCGATGTTCGCCGAACCGCCACATTGATCGACGACCTGGAGAGGCCGTCCCGGCGGCGGCGCCAGCGCGCCCGAGCGCACCAGGTCGACCACCGTCGTGACCAGAATGGCGCTCACCTCGCGCGGGTACATGGTGCCCGCCTCGGAGAAGAACTCGTATCCCATGAACGGGGCGACGCCCCGAATGTAAGCGATCGGCCTGGTATCTTCGGTCACGGGCGGATTACCTCTGATTCTGGCGAGCCCGTCAAGGAAGCTGTGATACCGTCGCCGCTCGTGAAACACCTGCTCGACATCGACGCGCCCAAGGAGATCGAACGCATCTGCGGATGGATCCGCGAGACCATTCTGAAGCAGCTCGGACGCAAGGGCGCCATCGTCGCGATCTCGGGCGGCATCGACAGCAGCGTCGTGGCCGCGTTGTGCGTGCGCGCCATGAAGGCTGAACGTGTGCTGTCCCTGCTTCTTCCCGAGACCGAATCGTCGGACGACAATTCGCGTCTGGGCAAGCTGCTCGCCCAGCACATCGGGGTCGAGGCGATCACCGAGACGATCACGCCGATGCTGGAGGCCGAGGGTTGCTACCGGCGCCGCGACGAGGCGATCCGCGCCCTCATCCCCGAGTACCGGCCCGACTGGAAGAGCAAGATCGTGCTGCCGAGCGTGGTCGACAGCGACAGCTACCGGCTGTTCTCGGTCGTCGTCCAGGCACCCGACGGAACGCAGACGAAGGCCCGCCTGACGCACGAGGCGTTCCTCAGCATCGTGGCCGCGATGAACTTCAAGCAGCGCAGCCGCAAGATGCTGGAGTATTACCACGCGGACCGTCTGAACTACGCGGTCATCGGGACGCCCAATCTGCTGGAGTACGACCAGGGCTTCTTCGTGAAGCTGGGCGACGGCGCCGCCGATCTGAAGCCGATCGCGCACCTCTACAAGACGCAGGTCTACGCGCTGGCCGCGGCGCTGGGGCTGCCGGAAGAGATCCGGACCCGCCCGCCGTCGACGGACACCTACTCGCTGCCGCAGACGCAGGAGGAGTTTTATTTCTCGCTGCCGTACGACCAGATGGACCTCTGCCTGTACGCCAAGAATCACAACATCGCCGCGGGCGAGGTCGCCGCGGCGCTGGGCCTGACGGCCGTGCAGATCGAGCGCGTGTTTCGCGACATCGACGCCAAGCGGAAGATGGCGCGCTACCTTCACTCGCCGCCGATCACGCTTCCCCTCCCGAAGGGTTGACCCGGCCCGCCTCCGGCGGCGCCACCGACGCCACCCGTCCCATGCGCGTTCTGATGGTCACCAAGCTGTTCCCGAACGCGGTCGATCCGCTCGCGTCGATCTACAACCGCGAGCAGTACGGGGCGCTGGGCAGGATCTGCGACGTCGAGGTGCTGGGCCTCATCCCGTCGTTCCCGGGCGCGAAGCTGTTCGCGCGCTGGTGGAAGGTGGGCCGCCTCGCGGCGGCGCCGCGCTTCGAGACGATCGCGGGTCTGCCCGTGCACCACCCGCGCATGCTGTTCCTGCCCGGTGTCCATACGCTGGGACCGCCGATGGTCGCAGCGGCGCTGCTGCGCGAGATCAGGGCGCGGCGGTCGCGCACTGACGTGATCATCGGGTCCTGCGCATATCCCGAAGGCGTCGCGTGCATCTTGCTGGGCCGGCTGCTCGGGATCCCCACCGCGCTGCAAGCGCTCGGCTCCGACCTGAACGTCACACCGAAACTGTGGGGACCTCGGCAGTGGCTGTCGCGGACGCTCCCGCACGCCGGGCGGATGGTGGCGGTCAGCCGGCCGCTCGCCGACATTGCGCTGGAGCTGGGTGCCCCGCCGGAACGCACAGTGGTCATCCCGAACGGCGTCGACAAGACGCGCTTCTTTCCGCGCGATCCGGTGGCGTGCCGTCGTGAGCTGGGCCTGCCCACCGACGGACGCTGGATCGTCTACGTCGGCGAGCTTTACGAGAGCAAGGGCGTGGTCGACCTGCTGTCCGCGTTCGAGCGCCTCGCCCCCGAGGTGCCGGACGCGAAGCTGGCCGTGGTGGGTCCGGGGCCGGAGCTGGGACGCGTGCAGGCGTTCGCGGACAAGTTCCCCGGGCGCGTGATCGCGGCGGGCGGCCGTCCCCACGATCAGGTGGCGCTGTTCATGGGCGCCGCGAACGTCTGCACGCTGCCCAGCTGGCGGGAGGGAACGCCCAACGTGGTGATCGAGGCGCTCGCCTCGGGGCGGCGGGTCGTGTCGACGCGCGTGGGCGGCATCCCTGACGTGATTCGCCGGCCCGAACAGGGCGAGCTGGTCGAGCCGCAGGACATCCCCGCGCTCGCCGCCGCCCTCACCCGCGCGCTCGATACGCCCGCCGACCCCTACGCGCTGGCCGCCGATCTCCCCAGCTGGGCCGACAGCGCCCGCCTGCTGCACGACACGCTGGCGGCGCTGGTGGTCGAAGCGGGCGGCAAAGCCGAGCCGGCCGCGGCCGCTTCTTAGCGTGCGAACAGGGGCAGCTGCGCGATCGCCGGTTTCAGCGGCTGCTTGATGGGGCGGCTGCCGCCCGCGATCTCCAGCCGGCCGCCCCAGGCCGCTGCGTCGAAGTGCACGCGCACGGTGCGCCCATCCTTCAGCGTCAGCTCCGCGGTTGGCCCGGTCGGATCGGCGGCGCCTTCCGCCGCGCGCGTGACGGCACCGTCCACCGACAACACGGTCAGGAACTGGGCGGTGTCACCCGACGGGGCGGCGATGTCGACGCGGTAGCCGCCGTGGAAGTCGGATTCGACGTTCTTCCACGCGACCACAGCCGGCCGCGCACCGCGCGGCAACAGCGCGACCACGGCCAGATTGCTCTTCGCTCCCTGGACGCTGGCGGAGTTGTTCTTCACGACCGGCTTCAACGGCGTGTTGAGGTGCCACGTCTTCGCGATCGAGGACTTCGTCGCCACCCTGTCGAAGACGACGACCGTGTCTGGCTTGATGAAGACCAGCTCGCGCTGCACGGACGAGACGCCGCCGCGATCCGCGTACATCGGCGTCACATCGGCGGCCAGGTGGAGGAACGCCGGGTCGTCGGCCAGCGCCACCAGCTTCGCGCTCCGATCCTCCTGCATCTTCACGGGCTTTCCTTCGCGGGACAGCTCGACCAGGTTGTGAACGGCTTCCTCCTGGCGCAGGCCGCTGTCCGAATCGATCCCCGCGTCGTAGGCCAGCCACTCGTTCTTGAAGATCTGGAACGATCCCAGATCGCGGTGCGCGTGCGACTCGGTCATCGGTCCCGCCAGGAAACCGAGCCAGGTCGCGTCGGGCTCCCAGCTGGAACGCGCGAACACGTGCCCGGCGCCGGCCGCGTAGTAGACGGGATAGAGGTCCTTCAGCGGCCGCTCCGGGATGTCGCTCTGCTGATAGACGGCGTCGAAGTAGAGCGCGTACGGCTGGCCCATCTCCTTGACCGCCGAATGCGTCAGCCACCACTGCCCGACGCCGGCCAGCGGATCCTTACGATAGAGAAACACCAGCGACTGGACGTAGTCGCGTTGCCAGTCGAACATCTTCCCGGTCGCTTCGCCCGCCTGATCCCCGATCGTCGCGAAGCGACTCAGCGTCGGCATCGTCGCGTGAATGAACCACGGGAGCGACGCCTTGGTCTGCGGCGTGATGTCGGCGATCCGTTCGCCGGTCGCCGTCTCCCACAGGTCGTAGATCCGGAACAGCCGGCGCATCTCCGAGCCGTAGCCGGTTCCTTCCCGCGAGCCGCCGCCGGTCAGATCGCGGTCGTAGGTCGGGAACAGCTCGTCACCCAGGCGCTTCTCGCGAAACGCCTTGACCCACTCGTCCGCACGCGGGTGCTCGCCGCGCGCCGCGAGGCCCAGTAGCATCGTCGCCTCGAGGAACGACGAGTAGTAGTTGTTGTTCGGGTTGTCCGTCGCCCAGCCCGACCACTCCCGGCGCTTCGTCCCCCAGGTGGCCTTCGTCGGGTTCCAAGTGTTCCACACCGCCATGTCCGCGTAGGCCAGCCAGCGTTTCTTCTGTGAATCCGAAACGCGATCGAAGCACCAGTCGTAGGTGCGCGCGACGTCGCCGACCCGCGCGCCGACGTGCAGGTAGCTGTCATCCTCGACGTCGGTCGGCTCGCCCTTGGCGATCCGCTTCTCCTCGGCGGTGACCGCCTTGTCGACGAACGACACCGCGCACTTGCAATACTTGGCGTCGCCGGTCAGCGGATAGAGGTAGGCGGCGAAGTAGGCCTGGAAGCCGTACTCCTTCTCGCCGTCGCACTGGGCGTCCATGCTCGCCTTCAAGCGTCCGCCCGCCGGCGTGGCCAGCGCGGCCTTGAGGCGCTCCTTGCGGGCGCCGGTCAGCAGGATGCGCGGGTGGCCGCTCACGAAGTGCAGCGGCGGCACGGGCTTGCGCGCCTGCAGCGGTCCCATGTCCCGCCTATGGGGCTTGTCGGGCAGCCGGCTGATCACGACGCGAACCGCCTTGATGCCGACCAGCGCGAACACGATCGCGACAACGATCCGGCCCGTACGTGTCCAGCCCGTGCGTGAACGAGACGTGGGTTCCATCGACAACGAGGTCACGAGGCGCGCGCCGTGCGCGGCGCCGATTATAGGCGCAGTTAATTCGAATAGCGCGGCAGCTCGGCGACGCCCTGGCTCAG
>Ga0068865_100001447_pt1 | contig 13807 bp, 11 predicted proteins | sample KBSMisM12_FD_75293 | JGI IMG/M metagenome (GOLD analysis project Ga0068865, IMG submission 75293) | Miscanthus rhizosphere microbial communities from Kellogg Biological Station, Michigan, USA - KBS Miscanthus M1-2 | ecosystem: Host-associated > Plants > Roots > Rhizosphere > Soil ...
CCCGGTGTCGGTCATCCAGCGGCTCATCTCGGTTTTGGCGTGCGCCGACCCGTGATTGCTCGTGAGCATCATGTTCAGCGCGAACGAGAGAGCGAAGGGCGGACTGTTTTTCCGGTCGTCGTCGAAGAACACATCGCTCACCACGACCAGGCCACCGGAGCCCATGGCGTCGAAGCTCTTCTTGAGCAGCAGCCGGCATTCCGCCTCGTGCTCGCGGTGCATCATTCCCGACAGCAGCGTGGCGTCGTAGCCCGTCCCGAACGGCGTCGTCAGATAGTTGCCGGGCAACGTCGACACTCGATCCGCACAGCCGTTGGCGTCGACGATCTCCTTCGTGATCTCCAGCACGCCCGGCAGATCGAGCACCGTCGAGGACAAGCCCGGTGTCTTCTGCACGAGCGCAATCGAATAGGTGCCGGGGCCTCCGCCCACGTCGAGCAGCCGCCGGCGGCCGCTGAAGTCCACCATCACCCCCAGGATCGAGCCCAGCCCTCGCGCGCGCTCGTGCATTGCGTAGATGAACGCGCGCGTCTTGGCCGTGTCGTCGCCCAGGATGCTTTCGGGATCGATCGAGGGCCGCCCCGTGCGCACGAGCGACGTGAGGCCGCCCCAGGCGGGATAGAGATCCTGCGCGTACTTGAGGCCGTTGGCGGCGTAGGCCGGCTGCCCGCGCACGAGATAGGCGGTCGTGGCCGGCGTGTTCTGGTAGTGCGTGCCGTCGCTCGTGAGCGTGCCGTCCGCGACGCACCACTCGAGCACCATGCGCAGCGGCTCGCGCTGGACGTTGCACACGGTCGACAGCGCGTCCGTCGTCGTATGCCCTTCGTGAATCTTGCTGAAGACGTCGAGCTCGCTCGCGGTGAAGAGCACCATCGAGGAGCGGTGGGCGAGAGCGAGCTGCTGGAGGTGTGCAGCGCTGGGAAGCGGGCCTGGCTGGGTCACGCCGTCATCTTGAACGGCCGCTGGAAGCCTGTCAATCTTGCGCATCGTGCATCCGACCGCAGTGATCGACATCGTCGGCCTCACCAGCTCCATGCTCGGAACCGGCACGCCGAATCTCGAGGCGCTGCGGCGCGCGGGATCGAGTGCGCCGGTTCGCGCCGTGCTGCCCGCGGTGACCTGCTCGGCGCAGGCCACCTACATCACCGGGCGCCTGCCCCGCGATCACGGCATCGTCGGCAACGGTTGGTACGTGCGGGACCTCGAGCAGGTGATGTTCTGGCGCCAGGCGGATCGCCTCGTGCAGGGCGAGAAGGTGTGGGACGCGGCACGACGGCGCGACCCCTCGTTCACGTGCGCGAAGATGTTCTGGTGGTTCAACATGTACAGCGCGGTCGAGTGGTCGGTGACGCCGCGCCCGATCTATCCCGCCGACGGCCGCAAGATTCCCGAGATCTATTCCTTCCCCTCTGACCTCGGCAGCCGGCTCGCCGCCACCCTCGGCCCGTTTCCGTTCTTCGACTTCTGGGGGCCGAACTCCGGCATCCGCTCGAGCGAATGGATTGCCGAGGCGTCGCTCACCGTCGATCGCTGGCACGCGCCGACGCTGCTCATGATCTATCTGCCGCACCTCGACTACGACCTGCAGCGTTTCGGCGCCAGCGGGCCCGAGGCGCAGGCGCAGATCAAGGCAATCGACGTCCTTGCCGGCCGCTTGATCGACACGCTGCGCGAGCGGGGGCGCCGCATCATCGTGCTGTCCGAGTACGGGCTCGCCGACGCCGGCCGCCCCGTGCACATCAACCGCGCGCTGCGCGACGCCGGATGGCTGACGGTTCGCGACGAGCTCGGCACTGATGCGTTCGATCCTGGCGCGAGCCGCGCCTTTGCGGTCGCCGATCACCAGGTGGCGCACGTGTACGTGCGTGACCCTGGCGACGTGGCTGCGGTGCGAAGCCTTATCGCACGGCTACCGGGGGTCGATCAGGTGCTCGACAGCGGCGGCATCCGCGCGCACGGCCTCGACCACGAGCGATCGGGCGAGCTCGTGGCCATCGCGGCGCCCGACGCGTGGTTCACGTACTACTACTGGCTCGACGATGCCCGCGCCCCGGATTACGCACGGACGGTGGACATCCATCGCAAGCCGGGGTACGACCCGGCGGAGCTGTTCCTCGATCCGCAGCTGTCGATGCCGAAGGTGCGGATCGCGGCGACGCTGGCGCGAAAAGCGCTCGGCTTCCGTTACCTGATGAACGTCATCCCGCTCGACGCGACGCTCGTCCGCGGCTCGCACGGCCGCATTCCAGCCGCGCTCGACCAGGGGCCGGTGCTTCTGTCGTCTGAACGCGGTGCCGTGGACGGCCCTATCGAACCGACGTCAGTGCACGACCTGATCCTGTCGCATCTCTTCAACTGATCAATCGCCCGGCACCCACCGTTGCAGGCCAAGGGTGAGCGGGAAACCGAGCACCGCGACGCCGGCCAGCCACGCCGACGACGGTTGGACGACGACGATGAAGACGGCGTCCACGATCGAGATGCCGGCGATGAGCGTCGGAATCAGCCAGCGGGCATTGCTGCCGGCCTTCTTGGCGACGACGGTGAGGCTGGCCACGTAGGCGAGCATGACGGCCGCGCCCATCCACGCCGCAACCGTGATCGACTGTGGAGCAGCCGCCATCAAATAGACGAGCGCGCGGCACGAGCCCATGATCAGAGGCGCAATGGTGCTGCCCTTGTGCCTGGCGTCGTAGGCGACAATCGCGGCCGCCAGCGCGAGCCCGCACACGAGCGCGAGCCGATGCGGCCACAGCAGAGCGAGACCGATGGCGAGGAGCGCGCCTCCAAGGACGAATGCCTCGCGGAGACCGACCTCGCCGCGCGGAATGGGCCGCTCGGGACGCACGCGCCGATCGAACGGTGCGTCGAAGGCATCGTTGAGGAACATGCCGCCGGTGTAGAACGCCGACGCCGAGAGCAGCAGCATCGCGACTGGCGCGCGACTGGCGAACGGCGAGAGCGAGTCGATCGACGTTCCGGCCACCACACCCGCGAGGACGTTCGACCAGACCGTCGGAAGATTCGACACGCGGGAGAGCAGCAGATACGCGCGCCATCGCGGGCGCTTCGAAGCCGTCTCGGCAGTCATCGATCAGCGCCTGGCCAGCCCTACAAAAACGGCGATTTCAGCCAATGAAATCGGGCCTCGAGGTGACTATAGGCGCCATCTTCGACCGCCCGAGGCGGCGGCCCGAAGATCGTTTATCCTGTCGAGGAGTCATGGCCATTCGACGCTGTCTGCGGCTCTGCGCGCTCGCCGTCCTGCTCTGGCCAGCCGGAACCGCGGCTCAAGAGTCTCACGTCTCCGTCAGCGTTGGCGAGGAGGGCGTGACGCTCAAGGCCGACAACGCGAGACTCCGCGACGTCCTGGCGGAGTGGGCGCGGGTGGGCGGCTTTCGCCTTCTCGATTACGACACGCTGGACACCCGAACCGTGACGTTGCAGCTCGAGAAGGTACCCGAGCGCGAGGCCCTCAACATCCTGCTTCGCGACATCGGTGGCTACGTGCTCGGCGCGCGCGGCGCGGGCGACAGCGGCCGTTCACAGTTTGGCAGTCTCCTGGTCGTCTCCGGTAGCGCCCCGTCGCCAAGACCGGGCGGCTTCGCCGCTGTTCCTCCCCCGCCGCCTGTCGTCCCGGCTGTCGCCGCGCTCGACACCGCGCGCGAGATCCAGGAAGAAGAGCCACAGATCGGGCTTCTGGGCGGCAACGGTCGTGTCACGGCCGCGCCGCCGATTTCAGGCTCCAACCCGGTCGACAGCCAGGGTGGGTTCGGGCCCGTGCTCGCAGACGTCGCGGGGCCTGATTCGACGCTGACACCGCTCGACCAGCGCCCCCCGACACCGCTCATGCGCCCCTTCTCCGGACCGGACGCTGCCAACCCGTTTGGCAGACCGTTGGGAGCCGCAACCCCCGGAACGATCGTCGGGACGCCGCCGCCACGCATCCTCTATCCGCCGGTGACGGAGCAGAACCTTGGCATGCCGCCGGGTGCCACCGCCGCGACCAGCGGCACCACGACCACGCCCAAGTGACCTCTCCACGGCGCGTCCCACCGCGTCCGCCGTTTCGCCTGGTGCGCCAGGCGGTGGCCACGGCAGCCATGGCCGCTGGTTCGATGGTGGCGGGGCTTGCCAGCCCGGGCGATGGGACGCTGTCAGCGTGGCAGGCGCCGGCGCCGCCCCCACCGCCCCGCTCACCCTTCTCCGGCCCTGCGCCAGCCCCCTCTCGGGCTGAACGCATCGGGCGCGACCTCGTGCGCATCGGGACCATCGTCGTCGACACCTCCAAGAAGGAGCTGACGGTAGGCGGGGTCGTCAACGACGTCAGCGTCCTGGAGTTTCTTGCCAACACGAAGGGCGGCTGGAAGGCCTACGAGAGCGCACTGGAGCTGGACACCAACGCGGTGAACTTCAACGTCGCCTGTTTGTTGATCGGTCTGGAAACCGAAGGAGCCGTAGTCTCCCGCTTTCAGTTCGACCCCCAGGCCCCGCAGGGGCATCCGGTGGAACTGTTCGTCGAATGGGACGAAGGCGGGAAACCACGCCGCGTACGAGCCGAGCAGCTGATTTACAACCGCGTCACGAAGCAGACGCTGAGCGAAGGGCCGTGGGTCTACACGGGCTCGGTCTTCCAGAGCGGCAACATCTACCTGGCGGAAACCGAAGGGACGCTCGTCGGCTTCATGCACACGACCGCGCCGATCATCGAGAGCCCCAGACCGAACGTGGGTGCCTGGGGCGACAGCACCATCAACCCCGAGCTCGGCCTCAAGCCAAGCACCACGGTGAAGGTCATCGTTCGGGCGTTGCCTCGCGCCGCCCGCTAGCCCGGGCCAACCTGCAGCTCTCCCAAAAAGAAAAGCGCGGACAGGTTTCCCTGTCCGCGCTCGAAGGCCCTGAGGATCTACCGCGTCTTAGCTGCGGGCCGTCATCCGACGGCGCACCAAGATGCCCGCGACGCCGAGGCCGAGCAGCGACATCGTCACCGGCTCGGGCACAACGCGTTCGGCGTTGATGTAGATCAGCTCGGTTTCCAGGATGTCGGCGGTGGGAAGCGTGATCACTCCGCCGTTCTTGTCGACCAGTTGGAGGCTGATGATATTCCACAGCCCGTTCCAGGCGGCGTGGGTGTTGCTGAACAGCGTAACCGGGCCGCCCGGCGCGACGATGCTTCCGATGAGGGTCGTCACCGACGGCCTGATGGCATTACCGTCCAGCGAGTTCAGGTTCGCGACCAGATCGCCGATGTGCAGATTCACGGTGCCGCCATCCGCGATGTCCAGCACAGCGAACGTCAGCAGATTGGTGACCGGGAAATCGGCGGTCGTATCGGGGCCCGTCTGATTGATGACGCTGAACTGCCCGAAGCTTTCTTCCGGAATCAGTTCGAACCACTGAAACTGGCCGATCGGGATGAGCTCGGCCCTGGCCGACGACGCCACGAGCAGAACAGCCGCCACCGCCAGCACGATTCGGGTCATTGCTTTTCGCATACAGCCTCTCACTCTCCGTCCTGGATCCGCCGGGCCTTCATGACCAGCTTGGTGCCATCTCAACTGCAAATCAGGCGCCGCTTTCTGACTGGCCAAAACCCCTGAATATTTGAACGATTCCTTCAATTCGCGCTTGCTACGAGGTGCCGGAAGGCTTCTCAACCGTGGTCTTTTATCGCGCCAACGCGGAAGTCCTTCACCTCGAGCACTTTACAGAACTGCACAGCATTGCAGACGCCGCGATCGCCCGTGACCGCGGCGCCTGCCGGTCTTGTTACGGAACCACGATGATGCGCGAGCAGTTCATGCTCGCAAAGCCACCGAACTTCGCTCCGCTCAACCAGACGTAGTACGTCCCTGGCGTCGTTCCGGCCGGGATGCGCGTCACCACCTTCTTCGTGGTGCCCGACACGACCTGCACGAGGAGCGCTGCCGGAGAAACCGATGCCCCAGCCTTGCACTGAGCACCCAGGAAGAGCGTGACGTCAGCGGCCACCACGTTGTCGGCCGGCCATCCACCGCCGGTCACGGTGATCATGCCGTTGGCCTTCGACGTTCCAGGCGACGCCGACTGGTTCATGTCGATCTGGGCCTCAGCCACGTCGCAGGCGTCGCCGATGCCGTCGTGATCGCTGTCGGCCTGGTTGGGATTGGCGACCGCCGGGCAGTTGTCCTGGCTGTCGCAGATGCCGTCACCATCCGTATCCACGCAGCCGCCGCCGGTGGCGCGCTGGAGCACGAGAATCTGATACGCCTGATGCGACCACTGCTCCCAGTTACCGGGCGACGAGTTGCAGCCGAAGTAACCGTCGGTGCCATTGGTGGGCGGGACGCCGTCGTAGCACTGGTGGGAAAGGATCTCGTGCGCGTAATCGAAGTACTGCGACTGCGATTCGGCCGAGTAGAAGCCAACGCCACCCGCGCCAAAGCTGGCCGGCCGCGCGACGGCGGCCGTGACCTTGTGCTCCTGGCGGACGACGCAGGCCGGCGCGCTCGCGGCGGGCAGCGTGCCGAGGTCGGTCGGGCCGAGGTTGCCGGCGTTCGGCACCTGTCCCGAGATCCTGATCAGCTCCATACCCTTGAACGAGCTCCACAGGTAGTAGGCCCACGAGTTGCCCGGCCAGCTGTTGCCGAGGCTGTCGAGGTCCGTATAGCGATAGCGGTTGCGCAGCCACTCGATGTAGTGCTGGACTCCCGGCGTATTCAGGTTCGACCCGCCGAACAGCTGGATGTAGATGCCGGAGGCCGTCTGCTGCAGGGACGGCACATACGCCGCACGGCGATAACCATGACCGCGTTCAGTCGCGCTCAGGATGTTGCAGTTCCCGTTGTCCGAGTTCTGCCGCGCGTTGAGCTCGTAGGCGGTCTTCGTCAGCGCGAGCGCCGTGTCGATCTGCGTCACACGGGCCGCATCCGCAAACGGCTGGTCTGCGGCGAGCGCCGAGGTGTAGAACGTTTTGGCGGCAGCCAGGCCGGCCACGGCAAACTGCGTGGTCGACGAGTCTTCCGAGGAGTCGGTGGTGTAACCCCAGTAGCCCTGGTTGATGGCGTTGGGGTAGCCGGTGGAGGCCTTGTGCTGGGAACCCAGAATCCGGTCCACCAGCGCGTCCATCGCCTGCTTGATCGTCAGGAAGTCCGCGTTCGCCGGCGCCAGCACGCTCTTGTCGGGGCCGCCGCTCAGCGCATAGCTCGAAAGCGCGAACATGAACGCGCCGTCGCGGTATGAGTAGACGGTGGTTTCGTTGACCTGATCCAGGATGTACATGGCGGCAGTCCGCAGCCGCGCCTGGTCCGTGGGACTGGCGCCACTGTAGCCCTGCGGTGGATCGGAGGGCAGGCCGCTCGCGCGTTTTTCGAGCAGCGCCTCCATGACCAGGCCGGTGGCATCACCTGCTCCGCCGGTGAACCCGCCGTTGTTGGCGATCCATTCGATGCCGCGATCAATGGCGGTGGTCACATCGGTCTCGAAGGCAGTGATGGCACTGAGCTTCGCCGAGCCGAGCAGCACTGCTGATGCCACCAAAATACGAGCAAGCGTCACTTGTCGAAGAACCCGCATGAGCAACTCCTGGCGATTGGCCGGTTTGTAGCTACACCCCGACGACCGTTTGCCGTCGAACGGCGTCAAGCTGTGCAAAATGCGTGCAAGTCGCACAGCACTGGTTATTCTTCGAACTTTGCGCGTTTCGGTGGAAGGGGGGACGGATTAGTCCGCGCGCAGCGCGACAATAGGGGCGCAGTAGGGTGTCGAGGGAGAGATTTTGAAGTGGCGGTGGACCGGGGGGGAACGACCGCTAATTTCTGCTACAGCAACGACTTTGGCGACCGCTCGTTACCGCGCGGTTATCCGTGAGAGCTCGTCGTCGATGACCGCAGCGAAAGTGGCGTACGGCTTCGCGCCACTGACCATGCGCCCGTTGACAAAGGTCGTCGGAGTGGAGGTCAATCCCAGCGTGGCTGCAGCGTTGGAGGCAAGTCGTACAGCCTCTGCGTACTTGCCCGAGTCCAGGCAGGCCGCAAACCGCGCCGTCTCGGCTCCGACGTCCTTCGCGTACTGTTTCAGAGCCGACGTCTCGAGGGCGCGCTGGTTCGTGAACAGACGGTCGTGGTACTCCCAGAATCGCCCCTGATCTGACGCGCAGCGGGCGGCCTCGGCGGCCTGTGAGGCCCGCGGATGAAGCTGCGTGAGAGGGAAGTCCTTCCAGACCAACCGGACCCGGTCACCGTACTGCTCACGAATCCGGCGCAGCGTCGGGGCCAGCTGGCCGCAGAACGGGCACTGGAAGTCGGCGAATTCGACGATCGTCACCGGCGCGGTCGCTGGGCCCTCAGCCGGATCGTCGGGACCGACGTCGACCGTACGACGCGGCGGATCCAGATTGATACGAAGGGCCGGCTCTGACTTTCGGAGTGTCACGAGGAGTTCGGCCCGCGCCGCCGTCCTGCGCTCGTTCTCCAAGAGCTGCCGCAGGAACGGCGCCGCTTCAAGGAGCGTGCGGCTGCCAATCTCCTTCCCGATCTGGGCATAGGCCTCTGCAATTTCCTGTTCCGTCACGGGACGCATCAGCCGGGTCGTCGCCTCCAGTTCGAAGGCCGCACGCGTCAGGCTCCGCGCCTTGGCCGCGCGGTCGAGCAGGTATTCGTCGATGAGCAGGTCGAGAGCCGCACGTCGCGCGTCGTACAGGGCCTGCGCCACCTGCGCGTGCTGGGCCGGCGCGTCCGCATTCCAGCGGGCGTCCACTTCGGCGGTGGTGAAAACTCGATCCCCCACGCTGGCGGCGGCCGCAGCAGAACTCACGTCAGCCGGGGCAGGGCGTTGGGCGGCCAATGGTGCGGCGAGGACGCCAAGCGCGAGCAGCCAAACCAGCGTTCGCATGTCGCGGATCATACGCAAGAACGGACGCCGCCGATGCCCGTGCGATTTCGCGCACTTGTGGCCGGCGTGCGGTTCGCTATGATCGCGCGGAAGGGATCTCACATGACCACCTCATCGCCCGCGCGACCGCCTCTCTCCATCGATACGCCGGCACGCGACGCAGCCGCCCTCTCGAATGCCGTCGAAGACCTCTACGAGCGGCGACTGGACGTCGCGGTCGTCCGGCAGGCGTGGGGGGACGCGAGTCTCGCGGAGGTGGCCGCCTCGCTCGATGGCGGGACGCGCGATCCCGGCTGGAATCGGCCCAACGCGATGATGCCGCCCGAAGACATCCAGGTGCTGGGAACGGCGGCGACGCCGACGTACTCGACGCCGACCGGGCCCACGCTCGAGCGGTACATGCAGGACGCGAATTGGTACGACCGCGCGCCGCTCTTCGATGGCGATCCGACGGCGGCGGTCACCACGGCGCTTGCGCGTCACGCCGGGGGGCGCCCGGTCGAAGTGCTTCACGCGCCGGACGGCAAGCGCTTTTCACCATTCACGGTTCGACGGCTCGGCGACGGCAAGGGCATCGGCCTGCACCACGACCTGCACACGTCGCTCGAGATGTTCAAGGACATCGCGCCGGGCCTCGACCGCGGCACGCTGGTCAGCTGGGTCTTCACGCTGCAAGGTCCTGACAGCGGCGGCGAACTGTGTGTCTACAACTGCCCGCCGGACGCGCCGGACCCGCCAAAGATGCCGAACGGGTTTTCGTGGGACCTGGCGGGCGTCGAGAAACGCTTCGGCTCGGTCACCATCAAAACCGGCACGGGCGATCTGTTTCTGTTTGCGTCCGCCCGGCTGCTGCACCGCGTGGCCCCCGTTGCGGGACCACGCGCGCGGTTCACACTCGGTGGGTTTCTCGCCCTCGACGCGCGTCGTGAGCGAGTGCTGTTCTGGAGCTGACCGCGTCGCTCACCGGTTGAACGTGTAGGCGGAGCTGTCTGAATAGCCGGACAGGCTTATCGCCTCCACGACAGCGTCGTAGAGCCCGGGCCCAAGCCCTGTCACGATCGCACTGACGTCCACCGTGCACGTCCCGTCGGCAGCCGGGGACGGCTTGCCGATGTTCCGCGTCGTCACGAGCGCGTGGGTCTGCGTGTTGTAGATGTTGAGCACGTAGTAGGTGAGCGTCGCGTGATCGGCGGATGCATCGAAGAGCAGCTGCCAGGGGGTAGTGTCGGTTGAAGGGCCGGAGCCGGAGCCCGGGGTCGAGCCGGAGCCCGGGGTCGAACCGGAGTTCGGGGTCGAACCGGAGCTCGGCGTCGAGCCGGAGCTCGGCGTCGAGCCGGAACTCGGGGTCGAACCGGAGCTCGGCGTCGAACCGGAGCTCGGCGTCGAGCCAGGGTCCGATCCCCACGACGGCGACTGGCCCGGCGCGGAGGGTGACGGATCGCCGTTGGGTGTGACGACGGTGACGGTGATAAGGGCCGGCGAGGACTCCGTGACCGCTCCGTCGAAATCCGATGCAGCGGCGACGATCGAGTAGGCGCCAGCCGCGCTCGGAGTCCACGTCGCCTGATAAGGAGAGGTCGAGTCGCTGGCGATGGTGACGCCGTTGACACGGAAATCGACCCGGGCCACGAGGTCGTCGGGGTCGGAGGCCGAGGCGATGATCGCGACCGGGGTCCCCACAACAAAACTTTGTCCGGTCACGGGCGTGGAGAGCGAGACCTCCGGGGGCCGATTGGCGGGCACCGAGACGAGCGACAGCCGGTCGAATGCCGCTGCCGCGAGACCGCCCGAGGGCCCGCCCGTCACGACCAGACCCGCATACAGCTCGGCGCCAAGGGAGCTCGAAAAGGTGCCGACGGTTCTCCACGTGGCGCCGTCGAGCGAAAACGACACGGTCACCATCGACCCGCGCCGATCCAGTTGAAGCGTCACCGGCGCCGCCGCGGTCACGAGCCTGGACTGCGTGGGTGCTTGATCGGCCCCGGCCCGGCTCACGAGCACGAGGCCGGTCTCATCGACAACGAGGGCGGTCTCGGCCGATCCTGCCTCGAGCGAGGTGCGCAGCGCGATGCCGGCTTGCCGTCCGGCCCCTCCCTGCGACGCCACGACGCGCGCGGCCAACTTGACGTCGCCGCGCACGCGCGCATAGATGAAACGAAGTCCGTCCCCCGCCCCGGTGAAACCCGTGCCCGTGCTCGTGGCGACGAAGCTTCCGTTCGCATACGAAGCGCTCCCCATTGGAGGGGGATTTCCCACGTCGCTTGACGCCCAGCCTGAAGGCAGCGTCGGCGTGGTGGTCGAGACGGACATGCCCGACACCGTGGCGGTCGCGAGCGATGTGGAGACGCGGCTGCTCACGACGATTCCGACATAGGCGGTCGCCGGCAAGGCAATCGCCTGGGTGGCCACCACACTCCACTGCGACCCGTCGCTCGAAACCGACGCGGTGATGGCGGAGCCTATCCGCTCGAGGCGCATCCAGGCGCCGCTGGGAGTAGAGATTGAACCGGTGGTGCCGCCGGTCACCGAACGGGTTCGAAAGCTCAGACCGGCGCTGCTCATGAGGATGGCGCCGTGGCGGGCGCCCCCCGACAGCGACTCGCGAATCATGAGCCCGGCCTCGACCGTCGACGTCCCCGTCAGCGTCTGCAGCCGCGTGACCACGACGCCATCACCGGTGAGCCTTTGGTAGAGGAACGAAAACTGGTCTGACGTTCCGCCAATGCCGAGCCCGGCGCCGCTGATTGTGAACACCGGGCACGCAGAAACAGAAGCGAGGCAGGCAGCTTCCGAGGCCGAGCCTCGCACTGTGGGAGCGCCGACATCGGCAGCCGTCCAGGAGCCCGTTGGGCTTCCTGGGTTGAGTGGGTTGACTGCGGCCTCGAACGGTTTGTCGGAAACGGCGACAGCGAAGAGGGATACGAGGGCGACCGCGACGACGCGAAGACAGGGACGAATAGACTTATACACCGTGCCGCCTTTAGGCACCTTCGGTGCCAATCTATGCATTAGCGGCTAAACCGTAGAGCACCTGATGCTTAGCGTCTCGCCTGGGAATTCTCCCGGGGCCTGGACCGCCAAGAGACCGGCATGTAGTTACACGCCTGAGCTGATCAGAATCCGTTCAGTCCTGGCCCTGTAAGGCACCGCACAAGGCGACTTCGGTTGCGGCGGCCGCGAACAAAAGGCGCCGGGGAAACGAGCGAACCAGGCCGAATTCCTCGTGAATACGGCGTTAGTCTCCCTCTGTGGCGTGCGCGATGCCACGCACGGCTGGGAAGTGTTGCGCGTCCCTTGGACGGGGTGCCAATTCGCCGACGCCCCTGGCCGGATTCCCGACAATTCCAGTTCAGATCAGGTCTTCCGATTGCTCTTTTGCGGACGACCGATGATGTCAGGGTCACCTTTCGTACGAACGCTGGGCATACTGCTGGTCGCAGCGACCTTCGCCGAGCGGTCCGCTTGGGCCCAGACCCAGACGGCCGGTGACGAGGCGATCGCGGCGGACACTCGCCAGCCTCAGTGGACCGCGCGGCCACCCTTCAGCGAGACCCAGATTTACGTGCTGCCCAAAGGGGTGGCGGCCTTCGTGTTCGACCTGAGGCCGACGATGCGGGCCGACGGCCCGACCGTGACTGACAGCGCGTACCGGGCGGAGTTCGGGCTGCCAGCCCGCTTCCAGCTCGGACTGCGCGCCACCGGACGAACCAACGGCCGTGCCCGGACGGTCGGCAACATCGATGCGCAGGCGCTCGAGGTGCGATGGGGGCTGGCGAAATGGGGGCGCGCCTTTGGCAACCCCACCATTCAAGCCGGTTGGACCGAAGCGAGCCGGGGCCCCGACGTCGGCGAGGTCAAACTGCTGCTCGGCGGCGGCATCGCCCGCGCCTGGCGCTGGGGCAGCAACATCGGTTGGACGCAGGAGGCCAGCGGCGAGAGAGCAATCGATCGAACGCTGACCGCCGGCGTCAGCTATACGGCAGGAGCGATTGCGTCAGTTGGCGTCGAGACGCGGCTCGCACTGGCCGATCGGCTCACCGCGGAAGGCGGCCCGCGCACTCCGATGGCTCGCGAGTTCCTGACCGGCCCGAGCCTGCAAATCCGGCCGGTGCGCCGGCTGTATCTCGACGTCGCCGCGCTCTTCGACGCCAGGGACACCTCTCGATCCAGAACCGCCCTCGTCGCCGGCTGGGAGTTCTAAGAAAGGCTTCGGGCTTCGGCCGGAGGCAAAAAAGAAAAGGCCCAACACCTTTCGGTATTGGGCCTCGAAAAATACTCCCGGCAGCGACCTACTCTCCCATGCACCTACGCACACAGTACCATCGGCGGTGGCAGGCTTAACGACCGTGTTCGGAATGGGAACGGGTGGGACCCTGCCCCTATGACCACCGGGAAACTCAATCTCACTTGCCTGGGGTTCGACAGGGTGGAGCGTAGCTATCAGCCGCGCCTCATCGCCCTATCGATCGTCCCAGGACATTTCAAAGAGCCGGACCCTCGCGAGCCCTGAACGGATCTTACCCGACAACTGAACACCCTGCAAACGGTAGCCCTTCGCAATCACTGACATGCATTGCTGAAGAGAGAAAATATGGTCAAGCCGCACGGCTCATTAGTACCAGTTAGCTCAACACATCGCTGTGCTTCCACACCTGGCCTATCAACCTGGTCGTCTACCAGGAGCCTTCAGAGGGATTACTCCCTGGGAGATCTCATCTCGTGGAGGGTTTCACGCTTAGATGCATTCAGCGTTTCTCCCTTCCGAACGTAGCTACTCGGCACTGCCACTGGCGTGACAACCGATACACTAGAGGTTCGTCCAACCCGGTCCTCTCGTACTAAGGTCAGCCCCACTCAAATCTCCTGCGCCCATCACAGATAGAGACCGAACTGTCTCGCGACGTTCTAAACCCAGCTCACGTACCGCTTTAACCGG
>Ga0068865_100001450_pt1 | contig 13803 bp, 13 predicted proteins | sample KBSMisM12_FD_75293 | JGI IMG/M metagenome (GOLD analysis project Ga0068865, IMG submission 75293) | Miscanthus rhizosphere microbial communities from Kellogg Biological Station, Michigan, USA - KBS Miscanthus M1-2 | ecosystem: Host-associated > Plants > Roots > Rhizosphere > Soil ...
GGAGCGCGTGGTCTCCAAGCTGCGCACCCAGAAGGGCATCGTCATCGACTACGACGTGGTGGACGGCGCCAGCCACTTCTGGATGGAGAACCTGCCGGACGTGGAACAGCGGGTCGGCGCCTACCTGGACAAGCGCCTGGAAGCCGAGCCGGCCTGACCGCGATGACGGCGCCCGAGGACGCCATCGCCGCGCGGCGCAAGCTGACCAACAAGTTCATCGCCGCGCGCGAGGCCCAGCGCCTGCGGCCATTCTTCATGCCGAACGCGCGGCTGATCACGGGCGACGGCGGGATGATCACGGGCGCGGATGGCATCGTCGCGGCCTTCGCGGCGCAGTTCGCCGAGCCGGGCTTCGTGGCCTATGTGCGCACCACCCAGCGGGTGGACCTCGACGCGCGCGGCGAGCGGGCCGCCGAGCACGGCCACTGGGTCGGAAACGGCATGTCCGGCAGCTACCTGGCCGTCTGGCGCAAGGTCACCGGCCAGTGGCTCATCGAGAGCGAGCTCTACGTCACGCTGAGCTAGCCACACCCGCCCAGCGTCATCCTCCGGTCGCGCGAAGGCGCGATCCGGGGGACCCAAGCGGCCTGGCCAAAACCTGCAACTCAGCTTGGGTCCCCCGGATCAGCCTGGCGGCTGACCGGAGGATGACGGCTGGATGAGGGCTTTTCGCTCCGCTTCGCCCAGCACCCGCCACTTGCCTTCCGCCAGGTCGCCGAGCCTCAGCGAACCGATGCGGATGCGGACCAGGTCCATCACGTGCATGCCCACGAGCTCGCACATGCGGCGGATCTGGCGGTTGCGGCCTTCCTTGAGGATGAAGCGCAGTTCCTGGCCCTGGACGACGCTGACCTTGGCGGGCTTCAGCTGGCGGCCGTCCATGGTGAGGCCGTGGCAGAGGCGCGCGATCTTCTCCCGCGTGATCTTCCCGGTGACGGTGACCAGGTATTCCTTCTCCAGGTCCGACTCCGGCCCGATGATCGCCTTGGCCAGCACGCCGTCGTCGGAGAGCAGCAGCAGGCCGCGGCTGTCCATGTCGAGGCGGCCCAGCGGCGCGAGCCGGGTGTCGCGGTCGGGGATCTGCGGGCTCTCGCCCACCAGGGCGGCGCGGGTCAGCAGGCGCACGGCCGGCGTCTGGCCGGGCTCGGGCTGGGCCGAGACGATCCCCATGGGCTTGTGCAGCACGACGCTGAGCGGCGCGGGACCGGAGGCGTCCGCGAGCGTCAGGGTCTGGCCGGGCAGGATCTTGCGGCCCGTGTCGGCGACCACCTCGCCGTCGATGGAGACCAGGCCGGCCTCGATGAAGCCCTCGGCCTCGCGGCGCGAACAGACCCCGCTCTGGCCCAGCCACTTGTTGACCCGCTGCGGCTCGGCCCCGTCGTAGCGTCCAGACCAACTCATTGGGGCCAGGCCACTAGGCGGACTTGGGCGGATAGGCGTGGCGGCGGCCGGCGGGGTCCTCGACCTCACCGCCCGCGAGATAGCCCGGGCCGACCGGGACCTTCCCGTGGCCGCCGGGGATGTCGAGGATGTAGGTCGGATGACAGAGGCCGGAGACGCCGCCGCGCAGGCTGCGCACCAGGGCCTGGCCCTCCTCGATCGACAGGCGGAAATGGCTCGTGCCCAGGGCCAGGTCCGGATGGTGCAGGTAGTAGGGCTTGATCCGCGTCTCGACCATGGCGCGGAACAGCCCCTCCAGCGCCTCAGGACTGTCGTTGACGCCCCTCAGCAGCACCGTCTGACCCAGCATCGGGATTCCCGCGTCGACGATCCGCGCGCAGGCGGCGCGGGCGGCCGGCGTCAGTTCGTCGGCATGGTTGGCGTGAAGCGCCAGGTAGGTGGTCTTGCCGGAGGCCTTCAGCGCGTCGACCAGGCCGTCGGTGACCCTTTCGGGCGCCACGGCGGGCACGCGGGTGTGGAAGCGCACGACCTTCACGTGGGCGATCGCCGCCAGCCGCGACATCGCCTCGCGCAGCCGCCGGGGCGACAGGATCAGCGGATCGCCGCCGGTGACGATCACCTCCCAGATCGCCGGCCGCTCGACGATGTGGGCGATGGCGGTGTCCAGCTGCGCGGGCGTGAGCGGCCGGGTCCCTGCGGGCCCAACCACCTCGCGGCGGAAGCAGAAGCGGCAGTAGACGGCGCAGGCGTGGTTCAGCGTCAGCAGGCAGCGGTCGGGATAGCGATGGACGATGCCCTCGACCGGCGAATGGACGGCGTCGCCGATCGGGTCGGCGGCCTCCTCCGGCCGCAGTCCCAACTCGGCCGCGCTGGGGACGAACTGGCGGGCGATCGGCCCCGTGGCGTCGGCGATCAGCTCGGCCATCGCGGGCGTGATCGCCACGGCATATTGCGCAGCCACGCGCTCCAGTCCCGCGACACGGTCGGCCGGGACGAGGCCGGCGGCGGCCAGCTCGGAGACGGTGCGCAGGGTCTTGCCGCTCATGGCGGGCGCTTATGGGCCGCCGAGGTCGCGAGGTCAAAGCGGGCCTCGGCCTAGGTGGGCGCGACCGGCGCCCAGAGCACCTGTTCGATGTGGCTGGCGCCTGTGGCCAGCATGACCAGCCGGTCGAGTCCCAGGGCGGCGCCGCTGGCCGGCGGCATGTGCGCCAGCGCCGCCAGGAAGTCCTCGTCGATCGGATAGGCGGCGCCGTATACGCGGGCCATCTCCGCCATTTCAGCCTCGAAGCGGCGGCGCTGCTCGGCGGGGTCGGTCAGCTCGCCGAAGCAGTTGGCCAGCTCCACGCCGCAGGCATAGAGCTCGAAGCGCTCGGCGACTCGCGGATCAGAGGGCTTGGGCCGCGCCAGCGCCGCCTCGCTGACCGGATATTCGCATAGGATCGTGGCGCGTCCGACCCCCAGGTTCGGCTCGACCTTTTCCACCAGCACCCGGCTGAACACGTCGGCCCAGGTGTCGTCTGACGCGGTGCGGATCCCCTGCCCCACCGCGGCGGCGGCAAGGGCGTCCCGATCGGTGGCTCCGTTCGCCTCTAGCGTCGCCAGCAGGTCGATGCCCGCGAACCGGTCGAAGGCCTCGGCAAGGGTTACCCGCTCCGGTTCTGCGAAAGGATCGACGATCTGACCCCGGAAGCTCCAGTTCTTGGAGCCGGCCGCCCCGGCCGCCAGCGCCAGCAGCGCCGCGCAATCGGCCATCAGGGTCTCGTAGGGCTCGTCCGCCCGGTACCACTCCAGCATCGTGAATTCGGGGTGGTGCAGCGGTCCGCGCTCGCGGTTGCGCCAGACGCGGGCCAGTTCGAAGAGACGGGGCTCGCCGGCCGCCAGCAGCTTCTTGGCGGCGAACTCCGGCGAGGTGCGCAGGTGCAGCGGCGTGCGCTCCCCGCCATGACCGATCGCCTCGGTGGAGAAGGCGTGCAGGTGCGCCTCGTTGCCCGGCGAGACCTGCAGGGCCGGCGTCTCCACCTCGGCGAAGTCACGCGCCTCGAACCAGCCGCGGATCGCGCGGGTGATCGCCGCCCGACCTGCCAGGAACGGCTTGCGGTCGGCGAGCCGGTCTGGGCTCCACCAGGGCGAGGCTTGGAGGTCAGGCAAAGGGTGCGACGGGCTGGGGGCTGGCGATTTCAGCGCCAATCGCTATAGGGGCGCCTCAACAATTGCATCAGCGGAATCGCGGCGGGGCGTCGCGGACGTCCGCTTCATCTCGAGGAAGACCACGTGAAAGTAGCCGCAAGCTCGCTGCGCAAGGGCGCGGTCGTCGACCTGGACGGCAAGCTCTACGTCGTGCTCAGCGCCGACAACATCCACCCCGGCAAGGGCACCCCGGTGACCCAGCTGAACATGCGGCGCATCTCCGACGGGGTGAAGATCTCCGAGCGCTACCGCACCACCGAGACGGTGGAGCGCGCCATCGTCGACGACCGCAACTACACCTTCCTCTACCAGGACGGCGACGGCTTCCACTTCATGAACCCGGAGACCTACGACCAGGTCACCGCCTCGACCGACGTGATCGGCGAGGCCGCCCCGTATCTGACCGACGGCGCCACGGTGACGCTCTCGACGCACGACGGCGTGCCGATCGCCATCGAGCTGCCGCGACTGGCCACGTTCGAGGTGGTGGACACCGAACCGGCGGTGAAGAACCAGACGGCGTCTTCGTCCTACAAGCCCGCGGTGCTGTCGAACGGCCTGAAGACCATGGTGCCGCCGTACATCGCCGTCGGCACGCGGATCGTGGTGCTGACCGAGGACGGGTCGTACCAGGAACGCGCGAAGGACTAGCGGAACCAGCCGCCCACCACGCAGGTCGGCCGGCCGTTGCGCACTGTGACGGTCGTGGGATGGCCCACGCCCGGCTCGAACGTCGTGGTCCGGCCGCCCGCAGTGACCTCGACGGCGCCGGGCGCGGCGAACTGGCAGACGGCATGGGTGGTCTGCGGGAACCAGCCCTCGTCCGGCACAGCCTCGCATTCCACCGAGCCGATCTGGAAGGCGAAGTGGGTCCCCTTGTAGGTGAAGGGCGGCGGCGGATGGGCGCCGCGCGCGGCGATGGACACCTGGGCCACGACCGGGCAGGCCGGTCCGGCGATCGTCCATTCCTTGCGCAGCGACAGGTGGTCGGCCCAGGTCGCGGCGGCGATCGCGAAGGGCATGCAGGCGACCGCCAAAAGCACCGCGATAATGCAGATCGTCGGCAGGAGGTCCGTCCGCCAGCGCCCCTGGGGCGCGCTCACCCGAATTGGAACTACAGACGTCATTTCTTACGTCTGTAATCGAGATTGGAGGTCCTGCCTAGGGTCCGACGATCCGCCCGCCGGTCATGGGCTCCAGGACGCCGGTCGTCTTCGGAAAACTGATCGGCAGACCGGCCGCGGTCCGCGCGGCCAGGTAGGCGATGGCCTCGGCCTCAATGGCGTCGCCCCGCCAACCATGCGCCTCGGCGGCGTTCACCGGGACCGGCAGCCGTTCGCTCAGCGCCTTCATGATCTGCGGGTTGAGCCGTCCGCCACCGGTGACGATCACCTCGCGCGGGGTCTGGCCGCTCAGCTCCAGGCCCAGCCGCACGCCCTCGGCGGTGAAGGCGACCAGGGTCGCCGCGGCGTCCTCCAGCTGCAGCTTGTCGAGCGGCGTCAGCGCGAAGTCGTAGCGGTCCAGCGACTTGGGCGCAGGCGCCTGGAAGTAGGGGTGGCCCAGCAGGGCGCCCAGCACGCCGGTGTCGACGCGCCCGACGCTGGCCAGCTTGCCGCCGGCGTCGAAACGGCCGGCGCCGCGGGCCTGGACCATCAGGTCGATCATGCCGTTGCCGGGACCGGTGTCGAAGGCGGCGATGTCATCGCCGCCGGACCAGAGGGTGAGGTTCGCCACCCCGCCGATGTTCAGCACGCCCAGCGGCGCCTTCAGGCCCGAGGCCCGGGCGCGGGCCAGGTGGTAGACCGGCGCAAGCGGCGCGCCCTCCCCGCCCGCCGCCACGTCGGCCGTGCGGAAGTCGAAGGCCACCGGAACGCCGGCCTTCGCCGCGAGCAGGGCCGCATCGCCCAGCTGGACCGTGCGGCCCGGACGGCCCTCCGCCGGGCGCTCGTGCAGCACCGTCTGGCCGTGCATGCCGATCAGCTCGATGTCGGCCCATTCCAGGCCGTGCGTGGCCAGGAATTCCCCGGCGGCGGCGAAGTGCTCCTCCGCCCCGACGCGCGCGGCTTCGGCGAAGACGGCGGGCTCCGGCGCGCCCCGCGGCCAGGCCAGCGCCGCGTGCGTCGCCGCCAGCATCACGTCGCGGGTCGCGTCGGTCAGTTTGCGCTCGCCCGCCGGCCCGAAGGCGGCGATGTCGACGCCGTCGGTCTCCAGGACCGCCATGTCCACGGCGTCCAGGGACGTTCCGGTCATGAAGCCCAGCACGCGCATGGCGATTGACTGCCATGGGCGAGGTCCGGTAGCTAGCCCGCCCATGATCGGACGCGCGACCCGCTTCGCCCGCTATTACCGCCTGCCCCTGTAGCAGGCGACCGATCCCGCGCGCCTGCCCTTCCCGGCCGGCGCCCTCCGATCACAACCATCCCGGCGCCGGCCCTCACCTATCCAGAGGAGCCTGCCATGCCGCTCGATACTTCCGATCCCGCCGTGCTAGAGCCCCGAGGATCGTTCCTTGAGAGAGCCATGACCGAGCCTGCGTTCAAGTCCGCCTTCCTGCAGGTCCTGAAGGACCGCGGATACATCCACCAGATCACCCATCCGGAGGAGCTGGACGCGGCGGCCGCCAAGGGCCCGATCACCGGCTACGTGGGCTACGACGCCACCGCGCCCAGCCTGCACGTCGGCAACCTGATCTCGATCATGATGCTGCGCCGCCTGCAGCAGACCGGCCACAAGCCGATCGTCATCGTGGGCGGCGGCACGACCAAGGTCGGCGATCCGTCCGGCAAGGACGAGAGCCGCAAGCTTCTGAGCCACGACGAGATCCAGGCCAACATCGCCAGCCAGAAGGCGACCTTCGCCAAGTTCCTGCACTTCGGCGACGGGCCGACCGACGCGATGCTGGTCGACAACGACGAGTGGCTGTCGAAGCTGGGCTACATCGACTTCCTGCGGGAGTACGGCGTCCACTTCACGATCAACCGGATGCTGGCGTTCGACTCGGTGAAGCTGCGGCTCGATCGCGAGCAGCCGCTGACCTTCATCGAGTTCAACTACATGCTGATGCAGGCCACCGACTTCCTGGAGCTGAACCGGCGCTACGGCTGCGTGCTGCAGATGGGCGGCTCGGACCAGTGGGGCAACATCGTCAACGGCGTGGAGCTGATCCGCCGCGTGGATCAGAAGCCCGCGTTCGGACTGACGACGCCGCTGCTCGCCACCTCGTCAGGGGCCAAGATGGGCAAGACCGCCCAGGGCGCGGTGTGGCTGAACGCCGACCTGCGCAGCCCCTACGACTACTGGCAGTTCTGGCGGAACACCGAGGACGCCGACGTGGGCCGGTTCCTGAAGCTCTACACCGACCTGCCGCTCGCCGAGATCGCGCGCCTGGAGGCCCTTCCCGGCGCGGATATCAACGAGGCCAAGAAGGCGCTGGCCAACGCGGCCACGACGTTGCTGCACGGCGCGGACGAGGCCGGCAAGGCCGCTGCGGCGGCGGAAGCGGCGTTCGAGCGTGGCGCGCTCAGCGACGACCTGCCGACCTTCGAGGTCCCGGCCGCCGAGCTCTCGGCCGGTATCGTGCTGGCGGCGCTGGCGGCCGACGCCGGGCTGGCCGGTTCGCGCGGCGAGGCGCGGCGGCTGGCGCAGGGCGGCGGCTTGCGGGTGAACGACAAGGCCGAGACCGACGCCAACCGCACCGTCGGCGACGCCGACCTCGTGGACGGCGTCGTGAAGCTGGCTGCGGGCAAGAAGAAGATCGTGCTGGTCCGGCCGGTCTGAGGAGGACGCGATGGCTGATGTGAAAGAGGGCGCCAAGGCGCCGGACTTCGAGCTCGAGAGCGCCGAGGGGCCGATCCGCCTCGGCGACTTCGCGGGCAAGACCCTGGTGCTCTATTTCTATCCGAAGGACGACACCACAGGCTGCACCATGGAGGCCCAGGCCTTCACCGAGCTGGCGGGCGAGTTCGCCAAGGCCGGCGCGACGGTGATCGGGGTCTCCAAGGACAGCGTGAAGAGCCACGAGAAGTTCGCCGGCAAGTACGGCCTGGGCGTGCGGCTGGGATCCGACGCACAGGGCGAGGTGATCGAACGGTACGGCAGCTGGGTGCAGAAGAAGCTCTACGGCCGCGAGTACATGGGCATCGACCGATCCACCTTCCTCATCAAGGACGGGACGATCCGTCGCATCTGGCGCAAGGTGAAGGTCCCCGGCCACGCCCAAGCGGTTCTGGACGCTGTGAAATCCGCATAAGATTTGGGCCGGCGCCGGGCGCCTGAACAGCGGTCAGTTACGAATCAAGCTAAGCTTGCGCCGTATGCGGCGCAAAGCGCCTTGCCTCGCCGCAAAATCTCATTGCATATCGCCGCAGTCGACCAGCCGGGGACCTGAGCGACCGCATGACACGCATGGCGCGCCTTCGCCGGACGCTCGAGGAGCTTTTCCCGGAGCGGCATCTGTACGTCCGCTCCGGCGGCCAGATGAAGGGCTACGTCCTCACGCCTAAGAAGCAGATCGCCGCGGCGACCGTGGTCAGCGCCGCGGCGCTGTGGATGGGCGTCTGCAGCGTCGCCATGCTGGTCAACCTGCTCTCCGCCGGCTCGGCCGACCGCGAGATCGCCCGCACCCAGGCCAAGTACGAGCGCTGGATCGCCGACCGCCAGGCGCGGCTGAACTCGGCGGTGGCGGAGCTGAACGCCTCGGGCGGCGGCGCGACCCCCACCCTGGCCGACACCATCGAGAAGCGGCACGCGGCGCTGGCGCTGCTGCTCACCGATATGCGCGGCGCGCCGGGCGCGGCCCAGGCGCTGACGCCGACCATCAACCGCGCCACCCTGACGGCCGGCAAGTCGCCGACCCAACAGGTCGAGATGGTGCGGATCAGCCAGGAGCAGCTGCTGGACGCCGCCGACGGCTTCGCCAAGAGCCGCGCCGACCGCCTGCGGCTGGCCTTCCGCCTGGCCGGGCTGACGCCGGCCGCCTACCTGCCCAAGGGCGGCGCCCTGGGCGGGCCGCTGATCGAGAGCAAGGATCCGCGCGCGCTCGCCGCCGTCCTGGACGTCGACGAGGATTTCGCCAACCGCATCCAGCACGCGGCCGCCGACATGAACGAGGCGCACGCCCTGGAGGCGGCCGCCCAGGACCTGCCGCTGGCGCGGCCGACGGGCGCGCCCGACGATAAGTCCAGCGGCTTCGGCGTGCGCTACGACCCGTTCACGGGCCACCCGGCCATGCATACCGGCCTCGACTTCGCGGGCGGACGCATGGAGGCGATCGAGGCTACCGCGCCTGGCGTGGTGTCGTTCACCGGCGTGCGCTCAGGCTACGGCAACACCGTCGAGATCGACCACGGCCGCGGCTTCAAGACGCGCTACGCGCACCTGGCTGCGATCTCGGTCAGCGTCGGCCAGCACGTCGCCATCGGCCAGCGGCTGGGCGGCATGGGCTCGACCGGCCGCTCCACCGGAACGCACCTGCACTACGAGGTGTGGGTCAACGGGCGCGCGATGAACCCGGATCGTTTCCTCAAGGCGGGGGCCTATGTTCACCAAGCCGACTAAGCCTCCCGCCGCCCGCCCCGAAGGCGCCGACGCGCCGCTCAAGAAATCCCTGCCCTGCTCCCTGATCGCCGAGAACGTCAGCGTCGCCGGCGACCTCTCGAGCGATGGCGACGTCCAGCTGGACGGGGCGCTGCGCGGCGACCTCAAGGTGGAGCATCTCAGCCTGGGCGAAACCGGCCAGGTGGAAGGCGCGATCGAGGCCGAGACGGTGGAGATCCGCGGCCGGGTGGTCGGCACGATCAGCGCCCGTGTCGTGCGCCTCTTCGCCACCGCCCAGGTCGAGGGCGACATCACGCATTCCCAGCTGGCCATCGACGCCGGCGCACAGTTCTCGGGCCGGAGCGTCAGGCTGGGCCAAGCCGTGCAGGAACAGCTGCCCCTGCCGATCGCGGCGGAATAGCTTCCCTCCCCTAATGGGGAGGGTGGCGAGCAAAGCGAGACGGGTGGGGAAGTCGCGTTCAGGCTCTGAGCTGAAAGGCTAGCCGGCCACTCTCCACTCCGGCCCACAGTTCCCCACCCTGGCCGCTGCGCGGCCTGTCCCTCCCCATAAAGGGGAGGGATTATTCCCGCGTCACCCCTACCCTTTGCGCCAACGCCGCGCCCATGAACGGGTCGAGGTCGCCGTCAAGAACGCCTTGCGTATCAGAGGTTTCGACGTCGGTCCTCAAGTCCTTGACCATCTGGTAGGGCTGCAGGACATAGCTGCGGATCTGGTGGCCCCAGCCGATGTCGGTCTTCTGGTCGTTCAGCGCCTGCTGGGCCTCTTCGCGCTTCTGCAGCTCGGCCTCGTAGAGGCGCGCGCGCAGCATCTTCCAGGCCTCGTCGCGGTTCTGGTGCTGTGAGCGGCCGGCCTGGCAGGCCACCGCGATGCCGGTCGGGATGTGCGTGAGGCGCACCGCCGAGTCGGTCTTGTTGATGTGCTGGCCGCCGGCGCCGGAGGCCCGGTAGGTGTCGGTGCGCACGTCGGCGGGATTGATCTCGATCTCGATGGCGTCGTCGACCACCGGATAGACCCAGACCGAGGCGAAGGAGGTGTGCCGGCGCGCATTCGAGTCGAAGGGCGAGATGCGCACCAGCCGGTGGACGCCCGCCTCGGTCTTCAGCCAGCCGTACGCGTTGGGCCCCTTGATCTGCAGGGTCGCCGACTTGATGCCGGCCTGGTCGCCGGCGGTCTCTTCCAGGTAGTCGACGCCCATGCCGTGTGCGCCCGCCCAGCGGGTGTACATGCGCATCAGCATGCCGGCCCAGTCGGCGGACTCGGTGCCGCCGGCGCCGGAGTTGATCTCGATGAAGGCGTCGTTGCCATCAGCCTCGCCGGAGAGCAGCGCCTCGAGCTCGGCGCGTCCGGCGCGCTCCTTGATGGCCTTCAGCTGGCCGCGGGCCTCCTCGAGGCTGGCCTCGTCGCCCTCCTCGTCGGCCAGTTCGGCGTAGCCCAGGGCGTCGGCAAGGTCGCGTTCCAGCGACTGCACGGCCTCGACCGAGGCGGCCAGCCGCGTGCGCTCGCGCATCACAGCCTGGGCCTCGGAGGCCCTATCCCAGAGGGTTGGGTCCTCGACCCGGGCGTTTAGCTCGTCGAGCCGGCGGAGCGCAGGCTCCCAGTCAAAGACGCCTCCTGAGCAGTTCGATCGACTGCTCGATGTCGGCCTTGGCGGCCTCGACATCCAATCTCATGGGGAACTCCAAATCGGGGATGGGCCAGATAGGCCGAGCTTCACATCAGTACAAGCCGCTGACGTCTTCCTTCTTCTTCGGCGGCGGAGGCGGTGGCGGCGGGGCCACGGCGGCGGCGGCGTTGGGCGCGCCGGTGACGCCGTTCTGGAAGACCTTGTCGTAGGGCTGCGGGCCGGCGGCCGCGTCGGCGTCGGCGACCCTGGGCTCGGTGCCCGGCCGGAACGCCTCGCGGATGCCTCGCACCATCGCGTAGCGGGCGCCCGTGGCGAGCTTGAAGTCATCCGGCGCGTAGTACTTGTTCGCCTCCTTCATGAAATCGATGAAGATCGGCACCGCGGCCTGGGCCCCCGTCTCGCCGCTGCCGAGGCTGCGGTTGTCGTCGAAGCCGATGTAAGTGCCGACCACCAGGTGCGGGGTGAAGCCTACGAACCAGGCCGAGCGGAACTCGCTGGTGGTGCCGGTCTTGCCGCCGGTCGGGCGGCCCAGCACCGAGGCGGCGGCGGCCGTGCCGCGCTGGACCACGCCCTGCAGCATAGAGGTGATCTGGTAGGCGGTGATCGGGTCCCAGACCTGGGCGCCGGGCACCGGCTCGCGCGGGCTTTCCTGGTCGCCGAAGAAGCCGCCGGCGCAGCGGTCGCACTCGCGCTGGTCGGCCTTGAAGATCGTCTTGCCCTCGCGGTCCTGGACCAGCTCGATCAGGTGCGGCTCGATCTTGCGGCCGCCGTTGACGAAGGTGGCGTAGGCGGCGGTGAGCTTGAAGACCGTGGTCTCGCCGGCGCCCAGCGCCATGGCCAGCACGTTCTCCATCTTGCTGACCACGCCCAGCTTGATGGCGTTGGCGCTGATCTTCGGCATGCCGACCTGCTGGGCCAGGCGCACCGTCATGGTGTTGCGCGACAGCTCAAGGCCTTTCCGGAGCTGCAACGGCCCCAGGTAGTCGTGCTCGTAGTTCTCCGGCGTCCAGGCTTGGCCGTTGGCGCCGATCAACGAGATCGGGGCGTCCATCACCACGCTGGCCGGCGTGAACCCGTTCTCGAGCGCCGTGGCGTAGACGATCGGCTTGAAGGCCGAGCCCGGCTGGCGCATCGCCTGGGTGGCGCGGTTGAAGCTCGAGAGGTTGAACGAATAGCCGCCGACCATCGCCAGCACGCGGCCCGTGTCAGGGTCCATGGCCACCAGGGCGCCGTTCACCGCCGGCACCTGCTTCAGCCGCAGCGCCGAGCCGCCCGCCTTTCCGTCTTTGGGGTCATCAGGCGCCACGAAGATCAGGTCGCCGGCGCCGATGCCCTTGGTGCGGCGCGCCCAGGCGACGTCCTCGGCCGAGAGCGCGCCGGTCTGGCCGTCGAGGGTCTGGACCTGCACGCCGCCCGAGACACCGGTCACCACCGCGATCCGCCAGGTGCGCCGCTCCGACGGCACGACGGTCTTCTTGGCCACGTCTTCCCAGCCGGTGAGCGTCGTCACGTGACCCCAGGCGCCGCGCCAGCCGTGGCGGTGGTCATAACGCTCCAGCCCGTCCATCAGCGCCAGGCGCGCCGCGCTCTGCAGGCGAGGGTCCAGCGTGGTGCGCATGTAGTAGCCGCCCTCGTTCAGGCGGGGGCCGAGGGTGGCCAGCCCGCGGCGGCGGACCTCTTCGACGAAGTAGTCGGCGTCGCGGTACTTGGCGCGGGTCGGCTCGGCCTGGACCTTGAGGTCCTCGGCCTTGGCGGCCTCGCCCTGGGCGCGGGTGACCCAGCCGGCCTGGACCATCTGGTCGATCACCCAGTTGCGCCGCTCCATCGCCTGCAGCTTGCGGCGGATGGGGTGGTAGTTGTCGGGCCCCTTGGGCAGCGAGGCCAAGTACGCGCATTCGGCCAGGTCCAGCTCGGTCAGCGGCTTGCCGAAGTAGTTGTAGGCGGCGACGCCCACGCCATAGCTGCGGTAGCCCAGCCAGATCTCGTTCAGATAGAGCTCGAGGATCCGCTCCTTGCTGAGCGTGCCCTCCAACTGCTGGGCGATCATCGCCTCCTTCAGCTTGCGGCCGATGGTGGCGTCGTTGGTGAGCAGGATGTTCTTGGCGACCTGCTGGGTGATCGTCGACCCGCTCTCCAGGCGGCGGCCCTGGGCGATGTTGATCACGTCCTTCATGCCGGCGCGGACGATGCCGGCGTAGTCCAGGCCCGAGTGGTTGAAGAAGTTACGGTCCTCGGCGGCCAGGAACGCCTGGGCCAGTTGCGGCGGGATCGAATCGTAGGGCACGAAGATGCGGCGCTCTTTCGAGAACTCGCCGATCAGGGTGCCGTCCCAGGCGTAGGCGCGCGTGGCGGTGGGCGGATGATAGTCGGCCAGGTCCGAGGCGTCGGGCATGTCGTGGAACAGCCAGGCGGCCCAGATCGCCATGCTGAACCCCGCCACCGCCACAAGGCAGAGGACGGCCACTCCGGCTATCGCGACCCATCTTTCGCGGGGATTCAACTTGAGCTCTCAGCCTCCAGAGGCGCCCCGCCCCTCAGGCGTCCGGTCTAATCGGCTTCGAATGCGGCGCCAATGGGCGCAGGGGTCGCGGCAGGCTCCAAACATCAAGGGCGTTCAGATGAGCTCCGACCAGGGTACGACGACGTCGCACATCAGCTTTGAGGCGCTGAGATCGGCCGGCTGGATCGGCAGGCGGTCGATCGGCGCCGCCGGGCGGTCGCAAGTCGCGAAGACCACTTCGTTGAAGAAATCCGAGCAGATCGAGCCGGAACTGCGCACGGCGCGAGACGAGGCGGGCTGCGTACGACCGAGCAAGCAATCGTAGGCCGTCACCACGATGTTCCCAAACGCGTACGACCGCTTGAATTCCTTGAGCGCGGCGATCGCAATCCGAAACCCGGTCGCCTGATCGACCTCCGTCTTCGAGGCGTCGATGACCCTGCGAAAGAGCATTCGATGGGTGGCGGCATACTTGAACAGCAGGCTCACTTTGACGCCGCCGCCATCGATTTCGACCAACGCGTTGTCGCCCAG
>Ga0068865_100001451_pt1 | contig 13795 bp, 14 predicted proteins | sample KBSMisM12_FD_75293 | JGI IMG/M metagenome (GOLD analysis project Ga0068865, IMG submission 75293) | Miscanthus rhizosphere microbial communities from Kellogg Biological Station, Michigan, USA - KBS Miscanthus M1-2 | ecosystem: Host-associated > Plants > Roots > Rhizosphere > Soil ...
CACCGGCGACGCGCTTCTGAGGATGTCGGCAACTTGCGGAGGATTAAGTTGCGTGACCCGGCTCGCGGCGTGGTAGAACGTTCAGCCAAGCGGCCCCGCCCGCCTACCGTCAACACCCTAATCCGCCCGCATGTCGTCCTGGCTCAAACGCCAACTCAACACCTTCGAACACTACACGATCGACGTCATTTTCGGTCGTCGTGAGGGGATGCGGGCGACGGTTTTCGCGGGGTTTTTGCAGGGGCTTTCCTATATCTTCAGCGGTATCGCCCAGTCCCGCCTGTGGCTCTACCGCAAACGCATCCTGCACGACCAGCCGCTCGGCTGCCTGGTCGTCGTCGTCGGCAACCTCACCGTGGGCGGCACCGGCAAGACCCCCGTCGTGGAAAAGTTCGCCCGGGCCCTCCGTGATCGCGGACGCCGCGTGGCCATCCTTTCGCGCGGCTACCGCAGCAAATCCGCCCCGATGTGGAAAAAGTGGTGGTATCGCCTCTCCCACACCGACGAGCCGCCGCCGCGCATCGTGAGCGACGGCCACCGCGTGTTGCTCGATTCCGAGCAGGCCGGCGACGAGCCCTACATGCTGGCGCGCAACCTCCCCGGCGTCTTCGTCATCGTGGACAAAAACCGCGTGAAGGCCGGCACCTACGCCATCAAGAAATTCGGCTGCGACACGCTCATCCTCGACGACGGTTTCCAATACCTGCCGCTCAAGGGCCGGCTCAACCTTCTCCTCGTGGACAAGACCAACCCCTTCGGCAACGGCCACCTGCTTCCGCGCGGCATCCTGCGCGAACCGATCAAGCACCTGAAGCGCGCCAGCTACGTTTTCCTCACCAAGTCCGACGGCGTGCGCGACCTGGAGCTCGAGGAACTCATTCAAAAGCACAATCCCGGCGTGGACATCATCGAGTGCGCGCATCGTCCGCAGTTTCTCCAGCGCTTCGGCACCGACGAGCGCCAGCCGCTCGAGTGGCTGAACGGAAAAAAGGTCGGCGCTTTCAGCGGCATCGCCGTGCCGGAAAGTTTTGAGAAATTCGTGCGCGATCTCGGCGGCCACATCGCGTTCACCCGCCGCTTCCTCGACCACTACCGATTCACGTCGGAGGACTTCGTGGCGATCTTCACCGAGGGCATTGAGCAAAAGGTCGAGTTCATCGTGACCACGGAAAAAGATGCCGTGCGTCTGCCCGACGGCCTGCCGTGCGCCGTGCCGATCTATTACCTGCGCCTCGAAATCGACATCATCCGCGGCGCCTCCGACTTCGACGAGGCGGTCGAGCGCATCTGCTTCCACGACGCGCCCGAGCGGCCGACCCTTTGATTTTCCCCACTTAACCCGACGACATGATCATCGACACCCGTTACCACGAACTGGCCAAGGGCCTCACCGGATTTTCCTGCGAACTCAAGAAGGGCGAACGCGTCCTCATCGACGCCTTCGACGTGCCCGAGGCGATGGTCATCGCGCTCATCCGCGCCACTCGCGCGCTTGGCGCCCATCCTTATGTGAACATTCACGGGGCCCGTGTTTCCCGCGAGCTCATGCTCGGCGCCGAGGAGGCCCAATATGCCCCGCACGCCGAGGTCGAGTATGCGCGCATGCAGAAGATGGACGCTTACATTGCCCTGCGCGGCTCCGACAACATCTTCGAAAACTCCGACATCCCGTCGGCCAAGGTGCAGCTCGTGTCGAAGCTCATGAAGCCCGTGCTCGACCACCGCGTGAACAAGACCAAGTGGGTCGTGCTCCGCTGGCCCACCTCCGCCATGGCCCAGCAGGCCGGCAAAAGCACCGAGGAGTTCGAGGACTTTTATTTCAAGGTCTGCACCCTCGACTACGGCCGCCTGATCCCCGGCATGAACGCCCTCAAGGCGCTCATGGACAAGACCGACCAGGTCCAGATCACCGGCCCTGGCACCGACCTGCGTTTCTCGATCAAGGGCATCGGTTCGCAGACCTGTGGCGGCCGTCGCAACATCCCCGACGGCGAGGTGTTTTCCTGCCCGGTGAAGGACAGCGTCGAGGGCGTCATCAGCTACAACGCGCCGACCGTCTATCTCGGCACGTCGTTCGACAACATCCGCCTCGTCTTTAAGAAGGGCAAAATCGTCGAGGCCACCGCCAACAACACGAAGCGCCTCAACGAGATTTTGGACAGCGATCCGGGCGCGCGCTACATTGGCGAATTCGCCCTCGGCTTCAATCCGCACATCCTCGAGCCGATGCGCGACATCCTCTTCGACGAGAAGATCGCGGGCTCCTTCCACTTCACGCCCGGCCAGGCCTACGAGGGCGTGGGCAACGGCAACAAGAGCCAGGTCCACTGGGACATGGTGAGCATCCAGCGCCCGGAGTGGGGCGGCGGCGAGGTCTGGTTCGACGGCAAACTCATCCGCAAGGACGGCCTCTTTGTGCCGAAGTCCCTGCACAAGCTGAATCCGGAATACTTGCTCGGGAAGAAATAGTAGTTCCCGAATGTAGGAGCGGCTTTACGCCGCGATTCCGGAGGCGCGCAGGGCGCGCCATCGCGGCGTAAAGCCGCTCCTACATTTCTATCCTCCCCGCATGCTTGCCTTCATCCAGTCCCTGCCGAAGACCGAGACGCATCTGCATCTCGAAGGGGCGCTGCCTTACGAGCTGCTGCACGGCTGGCAGCCGGAAAAATATCCGTCCCGTCCTTACTTTCACGCGCCGGAGTTTCGTTATCCGTCGTTCACCCAATTCGACGAGGTGCTCCTCGGTCACGCGCTGCCGTGGTTTGTGTCGGCCGAGCGCTATCACGAGGCCGCCAAGGCCGTCTTCACGAAGCACGTCGCGCAAAACGTGCGTTACGTCGAAACGTCGTTCCACTTGCCGGTCTCGGGTTTCATCGGCGTGCCAGGTCGCGAAATCATCGCGGCGATCCGCTCCGCCGCGCCCGCCGGTCTCGAGGTGCGCGTCTTTGCCGGCATGCTGCGCACGGACTACGCCGGCCCCATGCAGGCGGTGATCGACGACCTGGAGAACTGGGACGAGCTCGCCGGCGTGGATCTGCACGGACACGAGTCGGTGCCGACCCAGTCGTGGACGTCCACGGTCTGGGCGCGACTGCGCTCCGCCGGCAAGGTCACCAAGGTCCACGCGGGTGAGTTCGACGGCTCGCACCGCGTGCGCGAGGCGATCGAGCAGCTCGGTTCGACCCGCATTCAGCACGGCGTGCGCGCCATCGAGGATCCGTCCGTCGTGGCGCTGGCCGTGGAGCGCGGTGTCACGTTTGACGTGTGTCCGCTGAGCAACGTGAAGCTGGGCGTGTGCCCGTCGCTCGCGGCTCACCCGTTGCGCGCGTTGTTGGCGGCCGGGGTGCGCTGCACAATCAGCACCGACGATCCGCTGGTCTTTGCCAACACCCTCAACGGCGAATACGCCGCCCTCGCCGTCGAGGCGGGGTTCTCCCGCGGAGAATTGGCGCAACTCGCCCGCAACGGCTGGGCGGTCGCCGATGTGCCTCCGGCCGTTCGTGCCGCGATGGTTGCGGAGATAGATCGCCTTGCCGAGAAAACCGGCTGACTTTGTTGCGCTCGCATGTCGTCCACCCGCTACACCGTTCCGCCCGCATCCCCCCGCTCCCGCGCCGACAAGGTGCTGGCGAAGGCATTTCCCGAACATAGTCGTGTGGCGTTTCAACGGGCGCTCGACGCCGGCCTGGTCACGCGCAACGGCAAGACCATCGATCGTAGCGCCGAGGTCGTGGGCGGCGACGACATCGTTTTTGTGTTCCCCGAAACACGTCCGACCGAACTGAAGGCGGTCGATATCCCCATCGACGTCATCTACGAGGACAAGCACCTGCTCGCGATCAACAAGGCCGCCGGCATGGTCGTGCACCCCGGCGCGGGTACCGGCGACGACACGCTGGTCCATGCCTTGCTCGCCCACTGCGAGGGCGAGCTCAGCGGCATCGGCGGCGTGGAGCGCCCCGGCATCGTCCACCGTCTGGATCGCGAGACTTCCGGCGTCATGCTCGTGGCCAAGACCGACGCGGCGCACCGCGGCATCTCCGAACAATTCGCCGCGCGCACCTCTCACAAACAATACCTCGCGCTCGTCGACGGCGTGCCGTCGCTGCTGAGCGGCAGTCTGCGCAAGCCCATCGGGCGCAATCCCACGCAGCGCCACAAGATGGCCGTCGTCGAGGGACCGGCCGGACGCGAGGCGCACACCGATTGGGAGCGCGTCGAGGCGTTTGGCGGAAACCTCTGCTCGCTGATGCGCTGCACGATTCACACGGGCCGCACGCACCAGATCCGCGTGCACATGAAGTCGCTCGGTCACATTTTGCTCGGCGACGTGGTGTATGGCTGGAAGGCGAGTCCGCGCCTGCCCGCGCAGCCCACGCGCATGATGCTGCATGCCGAACACCTCGTGGTGAAACATCCGGTGACCGGCAAGGTGCTCGACCTGCGCGCGCCGCTGCCGCGGGATTTCGAGATGATGCTCAAGGCGCTCCGCAAGTTGGAGAAGCCCGCCGCGACCAAGATCAAGCGCGGGTTGCGCAGCCCTCTCGGGCCGAAGTGATCCGGAAAACCTGAGACTTGAAACCTGAGACCTGAAGTCCGGAGGTTTATTCTCAAGTTTCAGCCTTCAGGTTTCAGGTCTCGGTTTGTTTCAGCGCCTGCGCCGCCAACCCCCAGCGAAGATTGTAGAGCGAGTGGTGGAAGCGTTCGAACAGGCCGAACTCGGCCACGGTGACCACGGTGACGAGCGCGGCGGGGAACACGTCGGCGCGGGCCGCGGGCATGCCGGCGATTTTTTTGCGGTCTTCCAACGAGAGCGGACAGACTTCGTCGAGCAGGTCGTAGATCGTCGCGGTGGTCACGACGGCCGGAGTGTCTTCCAGGCTGACGCCGTGCAACGCGGCCTTGATCGCGCGAACGCTCGTGAACGTGCCGCCGGTGAACACGGCCTCGGCGCCCGGCAGGTTGAAGCGGAAGCCGGATTGCTTGAGCGTGTCGCGCACATGCAGCGCGAGCGCGGTGCAGTCCTCGGGGCGCAGCGGCGCCTGTGGATCGGCGATGAACTTTTCAGTCATGCGCACGCAGCCGAGGCGGAGGCTGATCTGTTGCTCGATACGACGGTCGCGGAACGCGAGGCACTCCAGGCTGCCGCCGCCGAGGTCGAAGACGTAGAAATCGCGCAGGTGGGCGAGGGCGGGATCGCAGGTGAGGCCGAGGCCGATGAGGTTGGCTTCTTCGTCGCCGGTGAGGATGCGGATGGTGTGACCGGTGGCGTCCAGCACGCGCTGGCGGAACTCGGGGCCGTTGGCGGCGTCGCGCACCGCGCTGGTGGCGACGAGCACGGTCGACGTCGGCGAGAACGGCGCGGCGGTGGCGAGCAGTTCCTGGATCGCGGAGAGACCGCGGGCCATGCCGTCCTCGCTGAGGCGCGGCTCGGCCTGGCTGATGCCGGCGCTGATGCGGGCGTCGATGGTCTGGGTTTTGAGCGCCTCGATCACGCCGTCGACACGGCGCGTGGTGACGAGGATTTTTATGGAGTTGGAGCCGATATCGATGACGGCGACGACGGGAGGGCGAGACATGGCGATGTAGGACGAACGGCGGAATTTTCTAACCACTAATGAACACTAATGGACGCTAATTTCGGAGTTGGAGCAGGGGTTTGGATTAGTGCCCCTTGGTGTTCATTAGTGGTTAACGGATTGTGCTTAGAGCACGAAATCCGCAGGGGCGATGAGGACGACGAATTCGCCCTTGAGGCTGCCTTTCATGAGGCGGTCGCGGACATCGGCGGCGCGGCCGACGTAGAACGTTTCGTGGAGTTTGGTGACTTCCTTGGCGATGCAGACGACGCGGTCGGGGCCGAGCGTGGCGACGATTTCCTCGGCAAATTTGTCGATGCGATGGCAGCTTTCGTAGAGCGCGAGGGTGAACTCGAAGTCGCGGTATTTTTCCAGAAACGCGGTGCGGGCGGAGGTCTTGGCGACGAGGAAGCCGGCGAAGAGAAAGCCGTTGGTGGGGAGTCCGCTGGCGCTGAGCACGGCGGCGACGGCGCAGGCGCCGGGCACGGGGACGACGGGCAGGCCGCGGCGGCGGCAGGCGCGGACGATGCGGAAACCGGGATCGCTGATGGCGGGGGTGCCGGCGTCGGACACGACGGCGACGGATTTGCCGGCGGCGATCTGGTCGGCGAGTTTTTCGGCGACCTCGGTTTCGTTGTGATCGTGGTAGGGTACGAGGTCGCGATGCAGTCCGTAGCGCGTGAGCATCGAGCCGGTGGTGCGGGTGTCCTCGCAGGCGACGAGGTCCACGGCGCCGAGGATGGCGCGGGCGCGCTCGGTGAGGTCGGCGAGATTGCCGATGGGCGTGGCCACGACGTAGAGGTGGCCGGGCTTCGGCGTGAGCGAGGCGTTGACGGGAAGTTCGGCCATGTCGCCGTCAACAGGCACAAAAAAATCCGGCCCATGCGAGGCCGGATTTTCAAGGAGGGAAACACTCAGCGATAGCCGCCGCCGGGCGAGCCCATGCTGCCCATGCCGGGGATGCCGCCTTCCCAGCTGGCGGGACGGCTCCAGGGAATGGAGCTGTCCTGTTCGGTCTTGCTGGTGCATCCGGTGAGGAGCAGCCAGCCGCCGGCGAGGGCGGCGAGGAGCAGGTGTTTGAAACGGACCATATTATTGAACGCTGGTGGCGACGTCGCCCTTGGCCAAGCCGCCGTGGATCGAGCCGGCGACGATCTGGGCGATGGAGAAGCCTTCCTGCACGCTGCTCACCTGGGCGTCGGCGACGCTGGCGCCGTTGCGGGTGATGGCGAACTTCTGGCCGGGCTGCACCCCCGCCGCGGAGCCGGCGTTGATCACGACGAAGGCGTTCTGGGCACCGATGCTCACAACTTCGCCCTTGAGGCCGGCGATGGACGGGGCGGAGGTGGTGCCGTCAACGGTGCCGGCCTTCACGCCGCGGCCCGACTCGAGCTCGGTCACCTTGGCCTGAAGGGAGGCGATGCTGGCCTTGTAGGCGTCGATCTCTTCGGAGGAGGTGCCGGAGGCGCCAAGCTTGGCTTGGGCGATCTCGCGTTTGAGCTGGGCGATCTCGCCGTTGAGGGCCTGCTCGGCGTCGGTCTTGGCGGTGAGCTGGTTCTTGAGCTGGGCGAGGTCGCGGGTCAGCTGGGTGCTGCGGGAGTCGGCGGCGGTGGCCTTGGACTTGGCTTCGCCGAGATCGCTGTCGAGCTCCGCCAAGCGCTTCTGGAGCACGTCTCCCTGGGTGGTGGAGTCGTCCAGCTTGGACTGCAGCTCGGTCGCGCGAGCCTGGGCCTTCACGGCATCCTGTTTGAGGAGCTCCTTGGAATTACCGACCTGGAAATAGAAGAAGGTGGACGCGGCGGATCCAAGAATCGCGATCACACACAGGGCGAGGGTAAGGGATTTCATAGGGGATTGAATAAACAGTCTCAGCAGCGCTCTCGTCGTTGAAAAGGGAAAAGTTCTCCAAAAAAACGACGCCCCGCCGGAACTTCTTCCGGCGGGGCGGGGGATCGGCGGCGGACTGGGCGCGGGCTCAGGCGGCGTAGGTGGACTCGAACCAGACGGCCTTGGCGGTTTTCTTCAGGGAGCCGTTGGCGGCGAGGTGTTCGAGGACTTTGAATACAAGCTCGGTCTTGGCGGGCTCCCCGAGGGCGGCGGCCAGCGACTCGGCGGTGAACGCCTGGCCGGCGGAGGCCTTCAACTTTGCGGTGATCTTGAGCTTGAGCTCGATGACGGCGCCCGCGGCCTTCTTGCCCGCCTCGACGCCGGGCTGGTGATAGGCATTGATGCCAACGAGTGTCGCGTAAAAGCCGACCACGCGCTCGTAGAGGGCGATGAGGATGCCGAGGCTACGCGGGGAGACGTCCGCGATGGTGATGGAGACGGACGAGCGGTTGCTCTCGGAGAGCGCGTCACGGGTGCCGAGGTAGAAGCCCTGGAGGAAGTCGCCGGTGGTGACGCCGGGGTCGACGTCGAACGAGGCGCCTTCGCGATCCTTGAGCACCTCGATGAAGGTGACGAAGAAGTTGTTCACGCCGTCGCGGAGCTGCTGCACGTAGGCGTGCTGGTCGGTCGAGCCCTTGTTGCCGTAAACGGCGATGCCTTGGTTGACGATGTTGCCCTTGAGGTCGCGCTCCTTGCCGAGCGACTCCATGACGAGCTGCTGGAGGTAGCGGGAGAAGAGCAGCAGGCGGTCCTTGTAGGGGAGGACGACCATGTCCTTCGCGCCTTTGCCGTCGGTGGCGTAATACCACATGAGGGCGAGGAGGGCGGCGGGGTTTTCCAGGGTCTTGGTCGAGCGGGTGACGATGTCGACCGCGGCGGCGCCGTCGAGGACGGCCTGGATGTCGATGCCCTGGAGGGCGGCGGGTAGGAGGCCCACGGCGGAGAGTTCGCTGGTGCGGCCGCCGACCCAGTCCCACATGGGGAAACGGGCGAGCCACTTCTGGTCGATGGCGGTTTTCTCGAGCTTGGAGCCGGCGCCGGTGACGGCGACGTAGTGCTTGGCGAAGTCGAGGCCGGCGGCTTTGAAGGCGGCGGCGGCTTCGAGCTGGCCGTTGCGCGTCTCCGCGGTGCCGCCGGACTTGGAGATGACGACGGCGAGGGTCTCGGGGAGTTTGCCGGCGAGCGAGGCGAGGACGTAGTCGATGCCGTCGGGGTCGGTGTTGTCGAAGAACGAGACGGTCATCTTGTCCTTGGCGGGCTGGCCGAGGGCGTGATTGACGAACTGCGGGCCGAGGGCGGAGCCGCCGATGCCAATCACGAGGAGCTGGGTGAACTTCTTGCCGGTGGAACCGAGGATCTTGCCCGCGTGCACATCGGCGGCGAAGGCCTTGATGGCGGCGAGGGTGTCGGAGATTTCCTTGGCCAGTTCGGCGGTGGGGGCGAGCTTCGGGGCGCGCAGCCAATAGTGGCCGACCATGCGGTTCTCGTCGGGGTTGGCGATGGCGCCCTTTTCGAGCGCGGCCATGTCGGCGTAGGCCTGCTGGATCGCGGCTTCCTTGGAGGCGAGGAAGTCATCCGGGAACGGAATGCGGCTGATATCGAGCGCGAGGCCGAGCTCGGAATTCTGGTAGTAGTAGTTTTTGAAACGGGACCAGGAGGACATAGGAATAAAAGGAACGGTTATGAGGTCACGGGACCGAAGAACAAGCGAGGATAGGGTGGGTGGACGGGATGAAAAGTTTCTGTGGGAACCATGAAGCCGTCCTTTTCGCGCCACCCTCGCGCCGATGGGGCTCGCTAGTTGGCGGTGCTTCGCCGACACAACCTTACGCCGTCGGGGAAACGAACATACCGAAGGTGAGGTAATTCAGTTCAAACAAACACACCCACCATGGGCGACCGCTCCCCGAAATCCACGCAGAAACAGGCCTCGCAAAAACAAGCGAAGGCCAATGTCTCCAATAATAAAAAGCAGGCGCTCATCACGTCGCAGCAGGCGACCAAGGCGAAAGCCGCCGCGCTCAAGAAAAAGTAAGCGCCCCGGCGCGCGGACGGCCGCGCGCCACCCCTTTTCCCGTCCGGATCCACCACCCACCCACACCACCATGGCCAAGACCCAAAATTCCAAAAAAGAAACCAAGAAGCAGCCGCTGAAGACCGCCGCGGAGAAAAAAGCCGCCAAGCGCGAAAAGAAGACCCGCTGAGCCTGCCCCGGCCGCCGCATGGCGGCCGCATTTGTCGATTCACTGAAAAGCCTGGCGCTCGACGCCGGGCTTTTTCGTATCCCCGGGGCGCTGTCGCCCGCGTGGAGGTCGGGCGTTGTCGCACCGGCGACGATACCGGTGGGTTTCAACCTATGGACTTCCGTATGCCGTCTCGCGTCAGGGGAGGGGAGCAGGTCGAAATTCCACCGTTAGCGTCTAGGGTGTGTCTGGGAAAGATCTCGGCGCAGCGTGAGCGAGAAAGGGCGCTCGGCCAAGGCGACCGAGACGGAGGCGGTCCAGCGGCCCGTGCCGCCGAGGGCAACGCCGGCCCAGCGCTCTTTCTCGCTTCACTCGTAGAGCCCGCAGGCGATGGGCCGAGAACTTAACCAGACACACCCTAGTTCCGCTTTTTAGCCGTGGAGGTGTCCTGCTGACTTGTGGCGTGCCGTGAAGGATGGGAACTCCTTCCGCGTCGATGGCGCTGTCGCCCGCTGACAAAGGTGATGCGCGGCCCCTTCACAATAAGGACGGCAATCAGAGCCAAGAGCACCAAGAGGCCTATTCCGGACATGTATCCGATTATATAACCAAGATCGTGTGCAGACATATAGTTTGATGGTATTGGCTTAACCAATGTTACAGATCAGGCGGGCGTGTGCTTGCCTGTGGCTGTGAAGGTTTCAAAAAGTTGTCCGCACGAACTAGAAGGAGGAAGCTGTGGGTGGAAACCCAAAACACTCCCGATCCCTCGCTGGCGCGCCTGACCCCTTCCGGCTGGACCCTCCGGTGAGGCCGGACCAGAAACCGGCGATTTTTTTCAGATGCGCGGGCCAGTCTTCGATGTGTTCGGCGAAGATGGGGCCGATCTTGTCATGCTGACGCACGTCGGCGTAGAACCGGCGCAGCAACCGCATCAGGCCGTCGTGGTCGCCGATGCGTTCGTAAAGGGTGGGGGCGTCATGGTTGCGCGATCAGACGGCACCACGCTGGACGCGTCCGCCACAAAATCAACGCCCGCCTCCCCGGGGGCCGTGGGTTCAGGCACGGTTGACGGCGGGCGACAGCGATGCGACGGACGGAGCCGGATTGGCCGCGATCCACGGCTTGCCGGCGGGCAGGAGTTCGCGGCCGTAGAGTTCGTTGAGGATGATGCGGGCCATCATATACCATGCGGACAGCGCGCAGCCGATCAGCACGATGGCGGCGACCGTGTTCAACATGGGGAACCCGAAGTGGCCGAAATCGAGCAACACGAAGCCGGCGAGCAGCAGGCTGAAGGTGATCGCCATCGCGCCGTGGATGCGCAGCGCGCCGACCCACAGGATCGCCGTGAAAAGGGTCCAGGCGGTCAGGAACCAGCCGATATCGGCAGGGCTGGCCTTGAAGACATCGAAACGGCCGGCGAGCAGCATCAGGCAAAGCGAGATCCAGAACGCGCCGTAGCCGGTGAAGGCGCAGAAACCGAAATTATTGCCCGTCTTCATTTCCTGGAAGCCCGCGATCATCTGGGCGAGTCCGCCGAAAATGAGCCCCAGCCAGATCACCGGTCCGATGCCAGCCCAGCCCAGGTTGTGAAACTGGAGCATCAAGGTGGTGAGGCCGAAGCCGGCGAGACCGACCACGGCGGGATTGCCGGATTGAGGAGCGGAGGAGGATGCGTGGGCCATAAACGAGGAAGGTGAACGACCAGCACAGCGGAGAAATTCCCCGGTCGGCGAGCCGCGGACGCCCGCGCCGGCGGAATGCCGGGACACTACTGCCCGCGATAAGCGGCCGTTGCTTTGGGGACAGAGCCACGGCGGACGCGTGCGCAACGCGCTGCATCCCTCGTTCGTTACGGTCCCTGACAAACGAACGTGACGCATGTTTCCGCGGAGGAAACATATTCGCAACCGGAACGTCCCACGGTCACTCCCTGTCTTCCAAACAGGCCTTAAACCCGGAGCGAGCCGCGGAAGCCGCGGCCGCTGTAGTAGGACTGCGCGCCGTTGTGATAGATGAAGACGCGGCCGTAGCGGCGGTCGCCGAAGAGGGCCCCGCCGAGCTGGCGGAGCTCGGCCGGGGTTTGCACCCAGCTCGATGATTTTCGGTCGAACTCTCCCAGCTTCTGCAGCTCGCGATATTGTTCCTCGGTGAGCAGCTCGACGCCCATATCCGCGGCCATGTCCAGGGCGCTGGTTTTGGGTTTATGCTCCTTGCGCGATTCGAGTCCCTCCCGGTCGTAGCACACGGAGGTCCGGCCTTCGGGGCTTTCCGCCGAGCAATCAAAGAAAACGTATTCGCCCGTTTTTGGGTCGTGACCGACCACGTCCGGTTCGCCGCCCGTTTTTTCCATTTCGTGGAGCGACCCTAGTTTTTCGGGATGGGCTTCCAGCCGGCTTTTCACCCGGGTCCAGTCGAGGTCGGGGTGGCGGATCATGTTTTTCTCAAACCGGGTTTTCAGGGCCGCGAGCAGGTCGTCGCGTTGCTTCGCGGACAATGATTTTTGGGTTTTGGTGACTTTCATGGGGACTCCTGAATTTTTGCCCACGGAATAGACGGATCGCGCGGAAGAAGCGAAGGTCGGATTTTAACCATGCTTCGCCCCGTCTGCACCGTTTTGAGGCCGGGTTTTGTTTAACGAGTCCGGCTACCGACGGCAGTCGCTATTGCGCTTTTCCGTAACTAGCCTCGGGTCGAATGACCCTTTCTCAAAGCGAGCAGTTCGGCGTGCTGGCCGATTATTTGGCCGCGCGCCGTGAGATTATCCTGCTCGCCTGGCGCCGCAGCGCCTGCGCCGATCCCGGCCAGACCACCGGTCGCTCGCTCTCCGTCGGCCAGTTTCTCGACCACATTCCCCACATGCTCGACGCCTTCGAGCTCAAGCTCCGCTCCCACCAGGGCGGAGCCGATGCGCGCACCGCCGAGATCGACAAGAAACTCGAAGAGGTGAAGCACGGCCTCCACCGCTGGCAGCAGGGCTACCGCATGAAGGAGCTCATCAACGAATGCGGACACCTTCAGCTCTGCCTCTTTGACGAACTCGACCTCATCGCCGCCGCGCATCCCGAGCTCGACCGCGCCGTCATCGCCGCCGCCCACCGGCAGATCCTCACGCTCATCAACGACACCATCAGCGAGAGCGCCTCCCAATACCAACGCATGCAGCAGGCCGAGGCCGCCGGCCACGTCGGCGATCTTCGCAGCGCCCTCTCCACCGTCCACGAGATCGAGCGCCGGCGCATCACGCTGTTTCACCAGGCCGTGCACGATCTCCGCAACGACGTCGCCGGCGTCCACATCTCCGCGCAACTCCTCGAGCGGCCCGAGTTGGCCGACGCCGAGCGCACCGAGTTCGCCGGCCTCCTGCGCCTGAGCGTGCACGGCCTCACCGCCATGCTCGGCGAACTCATGGACCTCGCCCGCCTCGAAGCCGGCCAGGAGCGGCGCAAAATCACCCGCTTCGACGCCGCCACGCTCATCACCGAACGCTGCGAGGTGAACCAGCCGCTCGCCCGCGAACACGGCTTGTTTTTGGAAGCGGACGGCGCCTCCGCACTCGCCGTCGAAGGCGACGCCGACAAGGTCGGCCGCCTGCTTCAAAACCTGCTCACCAACGCCATCAAATACACCGAGTGCGGCGGCGTAAGCGTGAGCTGGGACACGGATTCCGCCAACTGGTGGTTCATCGTGAAAGACACCGGCCCCGGCCTGCTCTCCCACGCCGGCTCGCCCCTGGCGGCCGGCCTGCAGGAAGCGACCGCCAGCGCCAAGGAATCCGACGAAAAAAGCACCGCGCCGACGGGTGAAACCTCCCGCGTGCTTCCACCGCCCGAAGGCGTGGACGCCGTCGTCGCGCCCACCCGCCACCAGCCCGGCGAAGGCATCGGCCTCTCCATCGTGAAACGCCTCTGCGAGTTGCTCGACGCCAGCCTGGAAATCGCCACCTCCGCCGAGTCCGGCACCACCTTCCGCGTGGTTTTTCCGCTGCGTTACCCCGAGAGCAAGTGAGCGAACGCGCGATCCAGAGCATTTTAAATAAAACTATAGCCGCAAGAGGTAAACCAGCCGAGGGCATCATTGGGTGTTACGGCGCTCAAAGCGGAGGCGATGGCTGCGAGGAGATCGGGATGGTTGCGGGCTTGG
>Ga0068865_100001452_pt1 | contig 13787 bp, 12 predicted proteins | sample KBSMisM12_FD_75293 | JGI IMG/M metagenome (GOLD analysis project Ga0068865, IMG submission 75293) | Miscanthus rhizosphere microbial communities from Kellogg Biological Station, Michigan, USA - KBS Miscanthus M1-2 | ecosystem: Host-associated > Plants > Roots > Rhizosphere > Soil ...
GGTCGAGGTCGATGGAGATGGCCTGCGGTTGGATATCAACGGGGTCGCGCATTTGTTCGGCGGCGAAAAGGGGTTGATCCGCGACATGCGCAAGCGGTTCGCGGCGCTCGGGCTGACAACGCGTGTGGCGATCGCGCCGATGGCCGGGGCAGCATGGGCGCTGAGCCACTTCGGCGGTGACGAGCTGGCGGCGCTGCACGTGTCGGCGCTGCGGCTCGATGCGGACACGGTGCGGACGCTGGAACGGCTCGGCCTGAAGACGATCGGCGCGCTGATGGATGTGCCGCGGTTGGCGCTGGCGCGCCGGTTCCGAGGCGCGGAAAGCGTCGTCGATGCCCTCGACCGGGTGCTCGGGCGAAAGCCGGAGCCGCTGACCGCCGCTCCAGCCAATCCCCCGCCACGGGCACTAATCAAGCTGGAGGAGCCGGCGAGCCATCCCGAGGCCGGTCCCCAGGCGCTCGAACGGCTGGTGCCGATGCTGGTGCGCGAGCTGGAGGAACGAAAGCTCGGGGCGCGGCGGCTGTCGCTGACCGGCTATCGCGTCGACGGCAGCATCGGCGTTGCATCGGTCGCAACCGCGATCCCGAGCCGCGAGCCAAAGCATCTCCAGCGACTGCTGATCGACAAGGCCGCGGCGCTCAACCCCGAATTCGGGTTCGATGCCTTTGCGTTGACAGCCGAGTGGACCGAAGAGCTGGGCGCAGCACAGGAAAGCCTGGTCGAGGAGCCCAGCGGAGAACGCGAGCTGGCACGGCTGGTCGACCGGTTGACGGTGAAGCTCGGCCCCAGGCGCGTGCGGCGACCGCAGGCGCAGGAGAGCCACCTTCCCGAGCGGGCGAGCGGGTGGATCAGCGCACTCGCAAAGGCTGAACCGATTCAACTTCCGACGATGGCCCGCCCCCAGCGCCTGCTCGACCGGCCCGAAGCGATCGACGTTATCTATGCGACGCCGGAGGGCGTGCCGCGGCGGTTCATCTGGCGGCGCGCGGTGCACGACATCGCGCGGGTCGAGGGACCGGAGCGGATCGCGCCCGAATGGTGGCGGCAGCCTTCAAGCACGCGGTTGCGCGATTATTATCGCGTCGAGGATGCCGAAGGTCGGCGCTATTGGATCTACCGCGAGGGCCTGATCGGCGATGGCCGCGGCGGGCTGCCGAACTGGTACATGCATGGACTGTTCGGCTGATGCCCGAAAAGAGCGCCTTTTCGCGGCTGAAGCTGGTTCGGACGGACGACATGCCGCCACCTCCGATCGCGCCGTCACCGTTCGTGGAGCTTGGCGTTGCCAGTCCTTTTTCCTTCCTGCGCGGCGCGTCTGATGCAATCGAGCTGGTCGGGATCGCGCTGCGAATGGGCTACGACGCGATCGGCATCACCGACCGCAACACGCTGGCTGGCGTGGTCAGGATGCATAGCGCCTGCAAGACCGTAGGGTTGAAGCCCCTGATCGGCTGCCGGCTTGACCTCACCGATAGCCCAAGCCTCCTTGCCTACCCGGTCGACCGCGAGGGCTATGGCCGATTGTCGCGGCTGCTCAGCCTCGGCAAGATGCGCGCCGAAAAGGGTGAGTGCGACCTCAGCCTCGCCGATGTCGCGGCGCATGCGGAAGGCATCGCCTTCATCGCCTGGCCGAAGGACGATCTCGATATCTTCGAGGCCGAGCTCAAGCGCCTGAAGGAAGCCATTCCGGCGCTCCGGCATATCGCGGCAAGCTGGCTTTATCGCGGCGATGAGGGCGCGCGGATCGAGCGGCTCGACCGGATCGCGAAGGCGCATCGCTGCACGATCATCGCGACCAATGACGTCCATTACCATGCGCCCGAGCGCCGCCCGTTGCAGGACGTCGTCACCTGCATCCGCGAGAAGGTGACGATCGCCACGGCGGGCTACCTGCTCAACCCCAATGCCGAGCGGCACCTCAAAGCGCCCGAAGAAATGATCCGATTATTCGAGCGTTGGCCCCATGCGATTTCAGCGACGCGTGAGTTCGCCGACGCGCTCCACTTCAGCCTCGACGAGCTGCGCTACGAATATCCCAAGGAGACGGTCCCCGAGGGGCGGACTCCGCAGCAATATCTGGAAGTCCTGACCTGGACAGGGGCAGCTCAGCGCTGGCCTAAGGGGATTTCGGACAAGGTCTTGAAGCAGCTCAAATATGAGCTGGCGCTGATCGAGCGCCTGGACTTCGCGCGATACTTCCTGACTGTCCATGACATCGTCGCCTTTGCGCGCACCCTCGACCCGCCGATCCTGTGCCAGGGGCGCGGCTCGGCGGCGAACAGCGCCGTCTGTTATTGCCTCGGCATCACCGCGGTCGACCCGGCGACCAGCGACCTGCTGTTCGAGCGCTTCATTAGTGAGGAGCGCCGCGAGCCGCCCGACATCGACGTCGATTTCGAGCATGAGCGGCGCGAGGAGGTGATCCAGCACATTTATGAGAAATACGGCCGCGCCCGCGCCGGGATCGCCGCGACGATAATCCACTACCGCCCGCGCTCGGCGATCCGCGAAGTCGGCAAGGTGATGGGCCTTTCCGAAGATGTCTGCGGTGCGCTCGCCTCGACTATCTGGGGCAGCATGGACCCGGAACTGGAGGAAGAGCGCGCGAAGGACGCCGGGCTCGACCTGTCGGACCCGCACCTCAAGCGGACGATCAGGCTCGCCGAGCAGCTGATCGGAATGCCTCGCCACCTCAGCCAGCATGTCGGTGGCTTCATCCTGACCGAGCGGCCGCTGACCGAGACAGTGCCGATCGGCAATGGCGCGATGGACGACCGCACCTTCATCGAATGGGACAAGGACGACATCGAGGAACTCGGGATCCTCAAGATCGACGTGCTCGCGCTGGGGATGCTGACCTGCATCCGCAAATGTTTCCACCTCATCTACGACCACCATGGTGAGCGGTGGGAGCTGGCGACCGTCCCGCAGGAGGTGCCAGATGTCTACGACATGCTGTGCAAGGGGGATTCGCTCGGCGTGTTCCAGGTCGAGAGCCGGGCGCAGATGAACATGCTCCCGAGGCTGAAGCCACGCTGCTTCTATGATTTAGTGATCCAGGTCGCGATCGTGAGGCCTGGGCCGATCCAGGGCGACATGGTCCACCCTTATTTGAAGCGCCGCAGTGGCAAGGAGCCGGTGACCTTCCCCTGCCCCGACCCGCTGCATGGGGAACCCGATGAGCTCGAGCGGATTCTGGGGCGGACGCTCGGCGTGCCGATCTTCCAGGAACAGGCGATGAAGATCGCTCTGGATGCCGCGAAGTTCAGCTCGGAGGAGGCGAACCAGCTAAGGAAAGCGATGGCGACCTTCCGGTCGCGCGGGAACATCGAGAGCCTGCAGGACAAGATGGTCGGGCGAATGGTGGAGCGAGGCTACGACCTGGACTTCGCGCAGCGCTGCTTCGACCAGATCAAGGGTTTCGGCGAATATGGCTTCCCGGAGAGCCACGCCGCGAGCTTCGCGCACCTCGTCTACGTCTCGAGTTGGCTCAAATGGAAATATCCGGCCGCGTTCGCCTGCGGACTTCTCAACTCTCAGCCGATGGGCTTCTACGCGCCCGCCCAGATCGTCCGCGACGCACGCGAGCATGGCGTCGAGGTGCGCGAGGTCGATGTGAACATGAGCGGCTGGGACTGCACAATCGAAGACGGCGCTCTCCGTCTCGGCCTGAGGCAGATCGACGGGTTGCAGCGCGAGGCGGCGGACCGGCTGGTTGCCAGGCGGCCGTACCGGACGGTCGAGGAGCTCCAGCGCCGAGGCGGCGTGCCCGTCCATGCGATTCAGCGGCTGGCGGCCGCCGACGCCTTCCGTTCGATGGGCCTCGACCGCCGTGCGGCCTTATGGGACTCGCGCGCACTCAGGCAGGCGCCGGCCCTGCCCTTGTTCCTTGCTGCCGAGGCCCGCGACGAAGGGCTTGAGATGGAGCCGGCGCAGCTCCCGCCGATGCCGCTCTCCGAGCATGTCGTGAATGATTATCAGACCATCCGCCTCAGCCTGAAGGCGCACCCGATGACCTTCCTCCGTGAGCATTATGCGCGTCAGAAATTCATCACCGCCGACCGGCTGAACTCGATCAAGGACGGAAGGCGCCTGTCGATCGCGGGGCTGGTGCTGATCCGCCAGCGGCCGGGGAGTGCAAAGGGCGTCGTTTTCATCACCATCGAGGACGAGACCGGTGTCGCCAATCTCGTCATCTGGCCCGACGTGTTCGGCAAGCAGCGCAAGATCGTGATGGGGGCGCGGCTGATGGCGGTTCACGGCATCGTCCAGCGCGATCCGGACAGCGACGTCATCCATGTCGTCGCGCAGCGGCTGGAGGATCATAGCGCCATGCTCCGCCACCTCAGCGACGAGACGATGCCTTCGACGCTCAGCCAGAGCGACGCCGCCGGAAGCTGGCGCGCGCCCGCGCAGCGCCACCCGCGCGACGCCGAGATCATCCCGAAAAGCCGCGATTTCCACTGAACAGCCGTTGGCTGCTACCGCTGTTCCCGTCCATAGGGGAAGGCGCTGCCGGGCGCCGTTTAGGGGCCTTCGGTTCATCTCACGGCAAGCTGAAGGCACGATTTTCGCCGCAATGCAGCATTAACACGCAATCCCTATATTGCTGGCCAACGGCAAAGGATTCGAATGTGATGACCAGAGTTTTGAGCGCGGCAGCGACCGCGCTGGCGCTCGCGGCCACGCCGGCTGCGGCGCAGGCCAATATCGAAGGTCACTGGACCAACCCCAAGCACACGACCTTGGTGCGCGTCAGCCGCTGCGACGGCGGTTCCTATTGTGCGATCGTGCTGAAGGCCTCGGCCAAGGCACAAGCCAACGCCCGCAAGGGAGGCACCGAGCATTTCATCGGCACCGAGATCCTGCACGTCCGCGACAGCGGCGGCGGGCTCTACAAGGGCAAGGCGTTCGACCCCGAAAGCAACATGCACGTCCCTGCGACAGTGCGCTTTGTCGATGCCGCCACGATCGAGATCCAGGGCTGCGCTTTGTTCGGCCTGGTCTGCAAGACCCAGCGCTGGACCAAGGTCGACTAGCCTAGCGCGACGTCCTCGGCCCCGATTTCCCCGTCGAGAACTGCGGATTGGAGAGCGCTCATCTCGTCGGCCCAATAGCGATCGGCAGTGAAGTGCGGCGAACGAGCGCGCACGGCCGAATAGATCTGCTGTAGTCTGGGCGACGTCTTCAGGGGCGCGTGATAATCGATGCCCTCGGCACCGGCCATCAGCTCGACCGCGATCACGCCAGCGGCATTTCGCGCAATCTGTATTGCCTTGCGAGCGGCGATTGGCGCCATCGAGACGTGATCCTCCTGGCCCGCCGAGGTCGGGATTGAATCGACGCTGGCCGGAAAGGCGAGACTCTTGTTCTCGCTGACCAGAGCAGCGGCCGTGACCTGTGGGATCATCAGACCCGAATTAACCCCCGAATCGTGAGTCAGGAAGGCGGGGAGGCCGCTCATCTTCGGATCGACGAGAACGCTGACGCGGCGCTCCGAGATCGAGCCGACTTCGCATAGCGCCATGGCGATCGTGTCTGCGGCAAAGGCGACCGGCTGTGCGTGGAAATTGCCGCCGGAGATCGCGGTGTCGTCGTCGGCGAAGACGATCGGATTGTCGGTGACGGCGCCAGCTTCGATGGTCAGCGTGCGCGCGGCATTCTGCAAAAGGTCGAGCGAAGCGCCCATCACCTGCGGCTGACAGCGGAAGCTGTAGGGGTCCTGCACCCGGCTGCAGGCGACATGACTGGTCAGGATTTCGCTACCCTGGAGCAGGCCGTGGATCGCAGCGGCGACACGGATCTGGCCCGGTTGGCCGCGAAGCTCGGAGATGCGCGGGTCGAACGGCTTTGCTGAGCCTTTGAGCGCATCGACCGACAGCGCGCCGGCGGCGATTGCCGCTGCGAACACACGCTCACCCTGGAACAAGGCGTCCAGCGCGAGCGCCGTGCTGGCCTGCGTGCCGTTGATGAGCGCAAGCCCCTCTTTCGGACCGAGTTGAAGCGGCTCGAGGCCGAGGCGCTCGAGCGCGGCAGCGGCAGGAAGGGCTTCGGTTCCGAAGCAGACGCGGCCGTAGCCCATCAGGGCGGAGATCAGGTGAGCGAGCGGCGCAAGGTCCCCCGAAGCACCGACGCTTCCCTGCGACGGGATCAAGGGCATCGCGTCGGCGTCGAGCAGTCGCTGCAGCGCCTCGATAACCAGAGGCCGGACACCGGAGTGACCGCGGCCGAGGCCGAGCAGCTTGAGGACGATCATCAACCGGACGACATGGCGCGGCAGGGGTTCGCCAAGCCCGGCGCTGTGCGACAGGATCAGGTTGGTCTGGAGCTCGGCGAGACGCTCTTCGGGAATACGTGTGCTGGCGAGCAGGCCGAAGCCGGTGTTGACGCCGTAGACCGTCTCGCCGCCGGCGACGATACGCTCCACCGATGCGGCGGAATCCGCGACGCGCTGCATCGAAGCATCGTCGAGAGACGCTTCGGCGCCGCTCCACAGCTGGCGGAGCGCGGCGAGATCAACGTTGGTGGGATCGAGCTTCATGCTGCGACCATCGGAAGATCCATGCCCTGCTCGCGAGCGCAGTCGATGGCGATCTCATAGCCTGCATCGGCGTGGCGCATGACGCCGGTACCGGGGTCGTTCCAAAGCACGCGCTCCAGCCGGCGCGCGGCATCGTCGGTGCCATCGGCGACGATCACCATGCCAGCATGCTGCGAATAGCCCATGCCGACCCCGCCGCCATGATGGAGCGAGACCCACGTTGCGCCCGACGCGGTGTTGAGCAGCGCGTTGAGCAGCGGCCAGTCGCTAACGGCGTCGCTGCCGTCCTTCATGCTCTCGGTCTCGCGGTTGGGCGAGGCGACGCTGCCGCTGTCGAGATGGTCGCGGCCGATGACGATCGGAGCCGACACCTCGCCGTTCCTGACCATTTCGTTGAAGGCAAGGCCGAGCCGGTGACGCTGGCCGAGGCCGACCCAGCAGATGCGCGCGGGCAGACCTTGAAAGGCGATCCGCTCGCGAGCCATGTCGAGCCAGCGATGGAGGTGCGGATCGTCGGGGATCAGCTCCTTCACCCGCTCGTCGGTGCGGTAGATGTCCTCGGGATCGCCGGACAGAGCGGCCCAGCGGAACGGGCCGATTCCGCGGCAGAAGAGTGGGCGGACGTAGGCCGGGACGAAGCCGGGGAAGTCAAAGGCGTGCGTGACGCCCATGTCCTTGGCTTCCTGGCGGATGTTGTTGCCATAATCGAAAGTCGGGACGCCCATATCCTTGAAGGCGAGCATCGCCTCGACATGCCGGGCCATGGATTCGCGCGCGGCCTTCACGACCGCCTCTGCGTCGCGTTCACGCATCTCCTGCCATTTGGCGACGGTCCAGCCTGCCGGGCAGTAGCCGTTGGCGGGGTCGTGAGCGCTGGTCTGGTCTGTGAGAGCATCGGGGCGGATGCCGCGCTTCAGCATCTCGGGGAGCATCTCTGCCGCATTGCCAAGCAGGCCGACGCTGGTCGGCTCTGAAGCAGTTCGAATGATCTCGAGCGCCTCGCCGATGCTGCTCGCGCGCCTGTCGAGATAGCGCGTCTCGAGGCGTTTCTCGATGCGGCTTTCCTGTACCTCGATTGCAATGCAGTGGGCACCGGCCATCACGGCCGCGAGCGGCTGTGCTCCGCCCATCCCGCCGAGGCCTGCGGTCAAGATCCATCGGCCGCCCAAGTCGCCGCCATAATGCTGGCGGCCCATCTCCGCGAACGTCTCGTAGGTGCCTTGGACGATGCCCTGCGTGCCGATGTAGATCCAGCTGCCGGCCGTCATCTGGCCGTACATCATCAGCCCCTTGCGATCTAAATCGTTGAAGACCTCCCAGTTCGCCCATTTGGGCACCAGGTTGGAGTTGGCGATGAGGACGCGCGGCGCATCCTTGTGGGTACGGAACACACCTACCGGCTTGCCCGATTGGACGAGCAGGGTCTGGTCTTCGTCCAGCCGCTCCAGCGTCTCGACGATCCTGTCGAAGCATTGCCAATTGCGCGCGGCGCGGCCGATTCCGCCGTAAACGACGAGGCTCTGCGGGTCCTCGGCAACTTCATCGTCGAGGTTGTTCATCAGCATCCGTACCGCGGCTTCGGTCGTCCAATGCTTCGCCTTGATGTCGTTGCCGCGCCGGGCGCGGATGTGGCGGCTGTTGTCGCGCCTAATGTCGTTCATGGTTCGCCGCTCTAGCGGCTGGATCGCCCCGACCCAAGTGGACGCCAGCTGTCGACCCAGATCAGCAACAATCCGGCGAGGACGAAGCCGACTGCCATCCCACCGATGTTGAGCGCGGTCTGGACCCAGCCGATCTTGGCGACGTCGAGGAATGGGTAGGGATATTTGTGATCGAACTGCCCGCGCGCGAGCACGTAAATGAGGTAGGCCAGCGGATAGGCGATCCACCACAAAGCGGCGCTCCAGCGAAGCTTGGCCCGCGGCGCGAAGAACAGCCACCACAAGGCCATCAGCGTAGGCGAGACTTTGTGCAGCAAAGTGTCAGCGAGCAGGTGCGCGCCGGTTAGAACTCGCAGGCCCTGCAGCAGGGTCACGTAAACGACGCCGACGAGAATGATGGCCAATGTGACGCCGCCGAGGAAGTTCACCGACGGCTTTCCGCCGACCGCGACCCAGGTCATCGTCAGCGCGACGAGCAGGTTGGTTAGGATGGTGAAGAAACGGCCGAGCGACCACAGCGTCGAGATCAGGTCGACATGATCGGCGTAGCTCGCCGAAAACTGGATGCCGAGGCCGATCCAACAGACGATGGCAATGATAGCGGCGGCAATTCTAGGCATCATTGCCGGCATAGATCCTCCGCTCCGGACCTGGCAGTCCGACCCAATAGCCAAACTCGGCAAGGCTCTCGATATGCCACACGCATAGGTCGGCCTGCTTGCCCGTGGCGATGCTGCCGACGGAATGGGCAAGGCCGAGCGCGCGCGCGGCGTTGATCGTCATGCCCTGCAGCGCCTCCTCAGGGGTGAGCCCGAACAGCGTGCAAGCCATGTTCATCGCCAGCGTCGGCGACAGCATAGGAGAGGTGCCGGGGTTGCAGTCGGTCGCGATCGCAATCGGCACCTTTTGCTTCCTGAGCAGCGCGACCGGCGGCTTCTTCTTCTCCTGCAGCGCGTAGAATGCGCCCGGAAGCAGTACCGCGACGGTGCCGGCCGAAGCCATCGCCTTCGCGCCCGCTTCGTCAAGATGCTCGAGGTGGTCGGCGGAAAGCGCGCGATACTGAGCGGCCAATGCAGCGCCGTGCTGGTTCGATAACTGCTCGGCGTGAAGGCGGACGCGAAGGCCGTGGTGCGCCGCTGCCTTGAACACGCGCTCGACCTCTTCCGGGGTGAAGGCGATTGTCTCGCAGAAGGCGTCGACGCTGGTGGCAATGCCCTGCTTGGCGGCGGCCGGGATCAGCTTGTCGACGATCTCGCTCACATAATGCGCGCGGCGGTCCACTTGATCAGGCGGAAGCGCGTGGAGCGCCAGTAGTGTGGGGACGATACGGACCGCCTCGCCCTGCCCGAGCTCATCGGCGATCTTCAGCAGGCGCAGTTCGCTTTGTGGATCGAGCCCATAGCCGGACTTGATCTCGACTGTCGTGCAACCGCCAGCCATCAGCGCGTGAAGGCGGCGTCGGCTTTGATCGAGCAGCTGCTCGTCAGACGCGGCCGCCGTGCGCTTGACGGTCGACGCGATGCCGCCACCCGCTTTCGCAATCTCCTCGTAGGTCGCGCCGGCGCGGCGCATCGCATGCTCGTCGGCGCGGGTGCCGCCGAAGACGAGATGCGTGTGGCAGTCGATCAGCCCCGGCGTGACCCACGCGCCGCCGAGCGCGACCACGTCCTTGGCACGGAAGCCGGCGAGCTCGGTCCTTTTACCGACGCGGAGTATCTTCCCGTCCGAAATTGCAATTGCGCCATTGTCGATCAGCCCGAGCGGATTGCCCGGCGTCGCCTCGAAGGTCGCGATCCTGCAGTCGACAAGGAGCCGGTCCCACATGCTCGTCGCCTTAGGCGAACGCGGCTGTTAGGGTCCAGCCATGGCAGGGTGGCCCAACCTATCGGAGCTGGTCTCAACCTCACGCTCGTCGGCGCCGGTCGGGCTGGTTGGTGCGCCGCTCGCGTCGGGATCGGTGACTCCCGGGCGCTGCGACATGGCGCCCGATGCGCTTCGAGATACGCTGCGACGGATCGGCCGCTACGATGTCGAAACTGGGTCTGAGCTCCATACCGAAATCTTCGACCATGGGGACGCGCCCGTCGCCGATCTCAGCATCGAGGATGCGACGCCGCTCGTTCGCCACAAAGTCGCCGCAAGCGTCGCCATGCATTCGCTGACGTTGCTCGTCGGCGGCAACAATGCGGTGACACGGCCGGGCGTTCTCGGGGTTGGGCTACCGCTCGAAAAGGCCGGGCTGATCACGCTCGACGCCCATTTCGACATGCGCGACCTCGACCAGGGCCTGAGCAACGGCAATCCGGTGCGAGCGCTGATCGAAGACGGGCTGCCGGGCAGGAACGTCGCCCAGGTTGGGCTCGCACCCTTCGCCAATAGCAAGCAGATGCACCAGGATGCACTTGCCGCCGGTAATCTGGTCGTGACGATGGCGGAGGTCAGGAGTGAGGGCATCGCGGGTGCCATCGACAAGGCGCTCGCGCACGTCGCCCATTGCGAAGCGATCGTCGTCGATTGCGACATCGACGTGATCGACCGCTCGCAATTTCCGGGAGCACCGGGAGCGCGGCCCGGAGGAATGGCCGTTCACGACTTCTTTGCGGCAGTTCGCCGGTTGGCAGCTCACCCCAAGGTGCGTCTCATCGACCTCACAGAATGGGACCCGCCGCTTGATCCCACCGATCTCAGCGCTTTGACCGCGGCCCGCTGGGTCGGCGAGTGCCTTGCCGGCTTCGAGATGCGCTAGGCTTCCGCTGGGGCGGGTCTAACGTGACAAGGACGGCCTTCCGTCCGACCTTCACGACGCATTCCCAAGGAATCCGGTGGCCATTGCGCTTGGCGGTCCATCGCTCAATCAGGCTACCCGGGCCGCACGTCAGCGCGGTGACCTTGCCCTTGTCGCAGTGGACCTCGTGAACGCGGCCGAGCGGCTTGCCGTCGAGCGACCTGATCTTCTTGTCGCGAAGGTCGGACAGCCGCATCAAAGCGCTCCCCACCGCGGGACCCACTTGCCCGCCGCCGTCTCGCTCTTGTCGAGGCCGAGGTCGCGACCGGGGCAATTCAGGTGCACTGCGGATTTGATGCTGCGCACCTTATCCATCGGGACGCGAACTACACGGTCACCGGCTACGAGCTTCACCAGCCGCATCGCCCATCCCGGCAGTCGCCCTTTGTAGGCGCCCGGGCCCACCAGCAGAGCCTTGAGCTTGAGCGGTTTTCCGGCCCCACCCTCCAGTTCGACGTCGTCGACGATGCCGCAATATTTGTCTTCCATGTCGAACAGGGGAAGGTCGAGCAGCTCGCTCACCAGCTTGATCGGGCTGTCGGGGGTCATCCGTTGCCTCCCGAGGTCATGATGAACAAGGGCAGGGCCGCCACCGCGGCGAGGGTTATCAGCGCGAAATAGAACCAGCCGAGCCCCTTCGCGAGCCGGCCGTTGGCATATTGGCCCATGTACTGCTTGTCGCCCGCGAGCAGCAGCAGCGGCAAATAGGTGAACGGCAGCACCAGGATCGAAAAGAGGATCGCGAACTCGACGAGCATCATCACGTCGACCCCGGTCAGGACGATGGCTAGCGCCGCGGCGAACAGGGCGATCCACGTCAGGGTGAAACGCGGCGCCTCCCACGGCTGCTTGTGGCGGCCCCAGCTCCAGCCGAAGAACTGCGCGATCGAATAAGCGTTGGCGAGGCAGGTTTCGACCGCGGCCCCGGCAACGGCGAAGAACATGCCGAGCAGCGCGATGATCAGGCCCCATTTGCCGAACGGGATTGCCGCCTGCAGCGCAGCGCTGCCCGGGATTTCCGGATCGACGTTCGCGGGGCCGAATAGCTGTGCCGAGTTCGAGAGGATCGCGATCGCCAGCAGCGATCCAAGGCCCATGCCGAGGATTGCCGTGATGCGATTGGTCAGCATGTCCTTGGGCTTCCACCCCTCTTCGATGCCGCCCGAGGAATAGAAGTAGACCTCGTACGGAAACATGACGGCGCTGACGATCGCCACGACAAAATAGCCGAACGTCAGCAGCTCCTTGCTGCTGAGCCCGTGCGGAACGTGCGGAACAAAGCCGCCGGCGATCTTGTCCCACGGCGGGTGGATCGCGACCAACGCGACCGCGAATACGATCATGAACAGACCGAGGAGGCCATAGACCCGCTCGATCCACTCGAACGGCAGCACCCAGATCGAGACGATCAGGACGACAGTCATCAGGATGGCCATCAATGCGTATGGCGCGCCGGTCAGGTAGTTGAGGATGAGCGCGACGCCGCCGAGCTCGGCCGCGCAGGTAATCAGGTTGCTCACGATCGAGGCAGCGAGGACGACCAGGCCGAGCTTCAACCCCAAGCGATGGCGCATCAGGTTGAACACCGGCTGCTTGGCGGCAATGGCTACGCGGCCGCTCATCTCCGAGAATACGACGATGCCGACAGTCGACAGGGCAAAGACCCAGATCAGCGCATAGCCGAATTGCGACCCGGCCTTGGCCGCGAAGACGAGCTCGCTGATGTCGACGAAACCGCCGACTGCCGTCATGATTCCGAGGGTCAGCTCAAGCGGATTCAAGATGATCCTCAATCTGCTTGAGCTTGTCGGTATGACTGCGGAGCTCCGCCGGGTCGGCATTGTCGGCGCCGGCCAGCAGCGCGCGGATTTCGGCTCCATAGGGGCTGTTCGGCTGCGTCAACGACTGGGCGTTGGTCTGCAGCTGGTCGCGCAGCCACTCGTGCATGCTGACGACGTAAGTTTGCGTGAGCCTTCCTTGGGCCGCCTGCTCGTTGACGAGCGCCCACTCCGCGCCGAGCGAGCGCGCCTGCTTGATGTACTGGAGGTCGGCTTCGGGCCCGCTGCTTGAACAGCTGCCCGGTACTAACAGCAGAAAGGGCAACACCTTACGCAACATGCGGCCAAAACCGTTGCGGACACGGACCGTTCCGAATCAGGCTTTGGCCGCGATGGTCCGGCCTTTGGGGGAGAGCGTTCGAAAGGTGATTGAAAATCGCAGCTGATCGCCGGGCGTAATGCGGTGCTCCCAATCCCAACGGGACTCGCCCGACAGCAGATAGGCCGAGCGAGGGGCGACTTCGAGATTCAGGCGACGGAAACCGGATGAAGTGCGCTGGCGAAAGCGCAAAGTTGCCGGCGTGTTGAGCGAAATGCCCACGACCTGGTCAAACACGTCGCGGTCGCGGTGCCAACCAATGCCCGCGCCCGGATCGTAGCGAGCGAGCAGAACATGGACGAAGTCGTCCGGTTCAAGGCCCGCGAACGATGCCGCGCGCTCGCGCGCTGGCTGTAGCCAGTCCGGGATGGGCTCAGCAGGCGTGAAGCTTGCATCCTCGAAATCGTAACGCCAGCCGAAGCTCTGGGTCCGGCGGTTGCCCAGGAAACCGTGGAAGCGAAAAGGAGCGAGATCGAGACCTTGCAGGCGATCGAGCAGCGCACGCTCCTCGCCCTCGCCGATCACCCTTTCCTCATAGCGCAGGCCCTCGATCAAAGGCGTGTCGAACAGCAGGCTCACGTTGCGAACAGCTCCTTGAGCTCGGACGGGCGAAGCTCCGGCGCGAGCTGCTCATAGGTGCACT
>Ga0068865_100001457_pt1 | contig 13780 bp, 10 predicted proteins | sample KBSMisM12_FD_75293 | JGI IMG/M metagenome (GOLD analysis project Ga0068865, IMG submission 75293) | Miscanthus rhizosphere microbial communities from Kellogg Biological Station, Michigan, USA - KBS Miscanthus M1-2 | ecosystem: Host-associated > Plants > Roots > Rhizosphere > Soil ...
TGTCCCGGCACCCGCCCCGCTTTTCGGATGGGACGGATTGGCGATGCGAGCGCCCGCGGTCAACGAACGCGGCGACTTGACGCCAGCGATGGCTGGGAACTCCAGCGACGCCGCGGGCACGAGCGTGTGATCCTGCAGGCGAGGGTACAGGCTCGGCGGCGGCTCGGCTCCCTCTTTCACCCACTTGTGCATCGCCAGCAGCAACGCGCGCATCGTCCACCAGTAGTCGACCGGGTTGTCGAGCTGCTGACCGTTCGAGATCTCGGCCGGGAACCGGCTCGGCGAATGCTGTGTCCCCGCGATGAAGTAGACCCGAACGTTCGGGAGCAAGGGCAGATCGGCGCTGCCGTCCGGGCTGGTATGAATCAGCGCGGCGGCACGCCCGGTGCCCCAGTACTCCACCGGCGTGTTGGTGTAGAAGACCTTGGGCTCGGTGCCGAGCGTGCGCGTCCGGACGAGCAGGCCGTCGGACACGCCGCTCACCGGATCGGACATGCCCGCGTCGGCAAAGGGAAACGCCGTGGCATTGTAGACGCCGAGGCCGGTCGGCTTCGCCCACCGCTCGTTGAGGCTGAGCCGCGATGCACCGGCAATGTGCGCGATCACGCCGTCGAACACCCGGCGACGGTTCGGGTCGGTGTTGAAGCCTTCGTAAAGGAAGCCGCGAAGGAAACGTCCGCTCTGAGACGAGCCGTAGCCATAGGCAAAGCGGACCGGCGCAAGCGCGTCGGGCTGATACTTCAGCCACGTCGTCGTCTCGCGGACCGCGACGTAGCCGAGGCCGGCGATCGGAGGATTCGCCGCGCGGTAGCTGACCTCGTAGGTCATCCCGGGAACAAACCCGCGGTCGAGCGTGACGGTGTGGCCCGCGACCCGCCACTCGCTGCGCGGAATCTCACGGCCGGCCGGGCCGAGCATCTGCGCGCGCTCCGTCAGCCGGGTATCCGGGCCGCCGGGATCGACGGCGTCGTACTTCGACAGCTCGGTCACGACAACGTCGGTCGCCCTGGCGTTGGCGGTGAAGGTCGAACGGACCACTCCCGTAATCGTCTTCCCGCGATCGGTCGCGACCGGCACGTGGATCTTCATCGTCATCGGGCGGTCTTCGAGATCGAATTCCCACCCGACCCAGACGATCGTGAAGCCGAACCGCATCAGGAAACGGTCGCCGAGATCGTTCTCGGTCTCCGGATCGGGCAAGCCGCCGCGGTTGAAGCCGTTGAGCACGATTTTGTTGCCGCGGTTCAGAATATCGACCAGCGCGGCGCCGTTGCCGCGCGGCGCCTTGGGCTTGAGGATGTAGAGGTCCGAGGAAAACTCGACACGGCCGGCCGCGTTGAGCGGCGCCTTGTCCAGATCGATCACGTTGCGGTTGAAGGCATCCTTCGGGTCGACCGCGAAGTGGATGGTGCCGACGATCTTTTCGTAGCCCGACATGCCGAGATCCATGCGCCGCGTGACGTCGACCCGCGTCACCTCGGCGCGGGCGATGCCGGTCGAGGCCGTCAGCGCCAGTACGGCCCACAGCAGCCGCGAGGCCGCTATTTTGCCCGGATGCTGCCGACGAACTGCTGGTATGCCTGATCCCATTTCGTCACCGTCTTTTCCGGACCGGTCAGCTTGATGAAGTACGGACCGTTGGGTGTGTCGATCACGCCGGCGCGCAGACGGAAGTGGGGCTTGTGGTGGCGCTCGCTCGCGCCAGGCGCGGTCTCGGCGACATAAGTGCCGGCGACGTCGACGAGCGTCACGTTCAGGCCGTTCACGGTGCGCGAGACCCGCTTCGCGTCCGCGATCGGTTTTCCATCAGGCTGCTGCATCTGGGCGATCCAGCGGGTGATGTTCGCGTCGACGCTGCCTCCGGATCCGCCGAAGTAGTACACGATCAATTGCGCGTCCTCGGCGTCGCCGGCCGCCCGCGGCAGGGTGAATTCCGCGACGCGCATCGACGAAGTGGCCGGGGACTGACGCCAGCCGTCCGGCGCGGTGAAGCTCAGGCCCGCGGCCAGCAACGCGAGGATCATCGACAGCACGCTCATGCGGCCGCATCGTAGCACGCGGCGGAAGCGGGATTCGCGAACGAGCGCACCCGTCCGACATGACAAACCACGGAGCACACAGAGACACGGAGCTGAACGCGTCGCACGCCGCCTTCGGCGGCAGCGCGGATTGAAAAGCCGTGGGCAACACAAGCCCGGGATATGGAAAGGCTTGCGTTCCCGCGGCTTTTCAACCCGCGCGTGTCGGCCGGCATGCCGGCCGACGTGCGACGCGTTGGGATCTGCGGCGTGCGCTCCAGCTCTCGGTGACTCGGTGACTCCGTGGTGAAAAAGACTCTGTGTCCTCCAAAAGACAAAAGGCGGGACCGGCCTTTCGGCCGATCCCGCCCTGTCCTGCCATTCAGTGACTGATGTGTCGTCAGAGCTCAGTGAATGATCATGCCTTCGTTGCCGTTCCAAATCGTGTTCGCTTTCCAATCCTCCTGGAGAATGGTCCACAGTGCCTGATCGAGGTACTCACCGTTCTTGAGAAACGACTTGCGGAGCAGCCCTTCCTGCACGGCGCCGATCTTCCTCAGCGCGCCGTTGCCGCGTCCGTTGCGCACCGCGGCCCGGGCTTCCAGCCGGTGCACGCCGACCGTCTCGAATGCGAATCTGACCAACAGCTCAGCTCCTTCCTGGAAAACGCCGCTTCCCCAATACGCCGATCCGATGGCAAAACCCCATTCCGCCGTGCCGAAACCGGGCTCCAGCTGACGGAGCTGGAAGATGCCGATCGCGGTGTCCGTGGAGTCGATGGTGACCGCGAAGCAGGCATACGACCCGACGCTTCGCTGCCGCAGCGTCCACGCGATGAACTTCTCGAAGCCGTCAACCGTGCTCGGCGGCGGCGAGATGAAGCGCGACACTTCTTCGGTGGTCAGCAGCGCGAAGAGCGACGGCGCATCCGACGCGCGCAGCTCCCGCAGGGTGACCGTCGCGCCGGCCAGCATCGGCAGGCTCTCGCGCCAGTCCGTGCTCACCGCGCCGGCGACCGGGTTGATCACCGGCTGCTGGAAACGAACGTCGGTCCGATCCAGTTCCTGTCGGTATGGCATTTTTTCCATGATTAGAAGCCTCCGATCGAAACGGGAACGAGGTTAAGAAGGCCCGACGTAGCCGGCGCCAGCGGCACCAGGTCACCGAACTCAAGATCGAGACTCGGCAGCGGCTCGGTGGCGTCATCCGGGAACGTCTCGCCCTCGTCGCCGGCGTCGCTCGCCCAGGTCAGGTCGCCATCGTCGGCGGAGGTGCCCCACACGATGTTGTCGCCGTCCGACGCGGTGCCCCACACGATGTTGTCGCCGTCCGAGGCGGTGCCCCACACGATGTTGTCACCATCGGAGGTGCCCCACACGACGTTGTCGCAGTCGGCGCCGCCGCAATCGGTGCCCCACACGATGTTGTCGCCGTCGGCCATCGTGCCCCACACGATGTTGTCGCCGTCAGCCATCGTGCCCCACACGATGTTGTCGCCGTCGGCCATCGTGCCCCACACGATGTTGTCGCCGTCGGCCATCGTGCCCCACACGATGTTGTCGCCGTCGGCCGCGAGCGGCTTGGCCGAACCCCAGACCACGCCGTTCTTCCAGGCGTTGGCGGACGGCTTGATGAAGCCATGGCCAAGGCGGTGGCTACCCCAGATGATGTTGCGGCTCCACACGCGCTGGATCGGCATCTGGTCGCCGCGCTGCGGGTTGGCGTAGTACTTCGCCAGCCGCACCGCGCCAAGGGTGTTCAAGAATCCGGCGCCCTCACGAAGCGGGCTGTAGCCCGGATAGACCTGCGCGGTGTATTGCAGCAACGCCTTGATCAAATTCGGCGTGAGGTTCGGGTTGGCCTGCAGCATCAGCGCGACGGTTCCGGTGACGACCGGCGCGGCCATGCTCGTGCCGCTCAGCGCCAGGTACGGCTTCGCACCGAGCCCGAAGCTGCCGTTGAGCAGCGACTGGGCCTTCTCGATGAAGAAGGTGCTGCCCGGAACCGCGAGCGAGACGGTGCCGACGCCCGGCGCGACCAGGTCAGGCTTCGCTTCGAAGTCGACCGCCGTCGGTCCCGACGAACTGAAGTCGGCCATCTTGTCGTCACTGCGCGTCAGCGTGCCCATCGTGCTCGAGGCGCCGACCGTGAGCACCCACGGCGCATTGCCCGGCGCGGTGATGGCGCCATACTGCAAATGACCCGCGGCGTTCTTCCCGAGGTTGCCGGCGGCGGTGACGACCGTGATGCCCTGATCGGTCAGTGCCTTGGTGGCCAGCGTGAGCGGGTCGGTCCAGTACGACTCGGACACCCGCGCGCCGACCGACATGTTGACGACGCGAATGTTGTAGGTCTTCGCGTTCTTGGCCACCCAGCCGAGCGCCGAGATGATGTTGCTGATGGTGCCCTGGCCGCGCGCGTCCAGGACCTTCAGCGACACGAGTGTGGCCTTGGGAGCAATGCCGGTCTTCTCGCCATTCGAGTCCTTGCCGTTGCCCATGATGATGCCGGCGACGTGGCTGCCGTGGCCGTTGTCGTCGTAGGGCATCGACCGGCCGTTGACGAAGTCCACGAACTTGGCGACGCGCTGATTCCCGTACGGGAACAGCTTCGACGTCGTGTTCGTGAGGTCGTCGTGCCAGGAGGTGACGCCCGAATCGATGATGGCGACGCCGACGCCCGAGCCCGTATAGCCCAGCGTGTCCTGCACGGTGCGCGCGCCGACCGTCACCGAGGTCCGATAGTTGTGCGACTTGGTCGGGCGATCGAAGTGCACGGTGAGGACGCCGGGCTGATCCGCCACTTTCTTCAGCAGCCCGTTCGGCAGTTCGAGAACCCGGCCGTTGATCAGATCCAGGTTGGATGCTTTCACGAACTGCTGGAACTCGCGACTGAGCTCAGTGCCGGGCTTCAGCGTGACGATGACGCGCGTCTTGAGATTCGCGCCGTTTCGCGCCTTGAACCGGTTCGACAGCTCGTTGTCGAGGCCCTTGTAGAAGGTGACGAACTTTCCCGGATCGCCGGGCTTCCTGCGATCGTAGTGACGATGGCGGCTGTTGCTTCTCGAGCCCGCACTCGCGATGCTCGGTGTGGCGACCGCAAGGGCGATGAGGAACACCGAAACGATCCGTTTCGGCCCCCACACCGCCTTGTGTCTCCCTGGAGACTGGCTGTTGGATGAGTTCATAGTGCTTAAGAACAGAGCAATCACTCGGCCATATCGATCCGAGAAGCACAGACTCTCATAAGAGCTTTATTTACATATGCTTACTGACACATCAGGCATGCTCTGATCAGATCACAATATTGTGATGTCTGTGCCGTATTCACGCGTTGCGGAACAAAAGTCAGCCAATATCTATATCAAGATCAATGTTTACAGCTATTTGCATAGATGTTCCATTTATAGACTCGATGGATGTCTATCGAACACATTGTCCTATTAAGTCATACATTGGTTGACTATTCTTCGGCGTAGCGCCGGGCCCTCGTCGCAGCGGATAATCGCCTTCTCTTCTTTACTTACAAGGTGCCCCGATGACCGTGTTCCGCACTGCGTTGGTCGCCGGCCTGCTGGCCGCTCCCGTCTTCTCCGGCGTGGTGATCCGGGGCCAGGACGCACCCGCCTACCAGGAACGTGATTTTCTGAGTCGCGTCCGCCGCCTCACCGTCGAAGGCAAGCGCGCGGGTGAAGGCTATTGGTCGCCCGACGGCAAGCGCCTGGTCTTTCAAAGCGAGCGCGAGCCGGGGAACCCCTTCTACCAGATTTATGTGCTGGATCTCGCGAGCGGCGACACCAAGCGCATCTCGCCCGGAACCGGCAAGACCACCTGCGCGTTCTTCCGGCCCGGCACCGACGAGATCGAGTTCGCCTCGACCCACGCCGATCCGAAGTCGAAGCAGTACCAGGATGACGAGCTGGCCTTCCGCGCCTCGGGCAAGGAGCGCCGCTACTCGTGGGACTACGACCCCGAGATGGACATCTATAGCTACAGCGAGAAAACAGGGGCGCTGAAGCAGCTGACGACCGCGCGGGGGTACGACGCCGAGGGCAGCTACTCGCCCGACGGGAAATGGATCGTTTTCTCGTCGATGCGCAGCGGCTACGACCATCCGCTCAGCGACAAGGAAAAGAAGTCGCTGGAAGAAAACCCCAGCAACTTCGCCGACATCTACATCATGAAGGCCGACGGCACCGAGCAGAAGCGTCTGACCAACGTCTTCGGCTACGACGGCGGCCCCTTCTTCACCCAGGACGGCAAGAAGATCATCTGGCGCCGGTTCGACGAGCAGGGGCTGATCGCCGACGTGTGGACGATGAACCTCGACGGCAGCGATCAGAAGCAGATCACCACGTTCGGCTCGATGAGCTGGGCGCCTTACATGCACCCCTCTGGCGAGTACATCATCTTCGCGTCGAACAAGCTCGGGTTCGAGAACTTCGAGCTCTTCATGGTTGACGCCGCGGGAACGAAGGAGCCGGTGCAGGTCACCTATACTCCTGGCTTCGACGGGCTGCCGGTCCCGTCACCGGACGGCAAGACGCTCGCGTGGACCTCGAGCCGCGCCGGCGGCTCCGCCGGCCAGCTGTTCCTCGCGCAGTGGAATCACGCGAAGGCGATGGAAGCGCTCAAGAACGCGCCGCCCAGAAAGCCGGCGAAGAAATCATGATCACGAGAAAGAAACAACCGCATGGTTCGACAGGCTCACCACGAGCGCTCACCCTGAGCTTGTCGAAGGGTGCGATCTGGGCGGTCTTTGCGGTCTCGGCGGTTTCTTCCGGTTCGTTGCTCGCGCAGACGTCGAAGACGCGCACTTATGTCGAGACGCTCGCCTCGCCTCGGCTCGAGGGGCGCCTCGCCGGATCCAATGGCGAGAAACTGGCCAGCGACTACATCGCGTCCGAGCTGCAGAAGATCGGCGCGAAGCCGCTGCCGGGCCAGAAAGACTTCCTCCTGGCGTTTGAGTTCACCGCGGGCACCAAGGACGGCGGATCCGAAATCAGCATTGGTAGTGGCGGCGGAACACGGCCGAGCTTCGGAGCACCCGACGTCCGCGCGCTGTCGTTCTCCGACAACGGCGACGTCAGCGGTGCCGCGGTTTTCGTCGGCTACGGCATCGTCGTTCCCGACAGCCAGGGATTCAGCTACGACAGCTATGCGACGCTCGACGTGAAGGACAAAGTCGTCGTCGCTCTCCGCTACTTCCCGGAGGACGCGGAGCCGAAGACCAAGGGGATCCTCTCGCGCTACGCCGATCTCCGCTACAAGGCGATGGCCGCGCGGCAGCACGGCGCCAGGGCGATGATCGTGGTCACCGGCCCGGCGTCACCGAACGCCGGCGAACTGGCGCCGATGACGTTCGACACGGCCATTGCTGGCTCCGGCATCGTCGCCGTGAGCGTCACGGGAAAAGTCGCGGAGAAGATGTTCCCGGCGGACAAACCGCTCGCCGCCGCGCAAAAAGCCCTCGACGATGCGAACCCGCACGCCACCGGCTTTGCGATCCCCAACATCACGATCGGCGTACACGCCGCGGTCGTCCGCGAGAAGCGCACCGGCCACAACGTCGTCGCCTACCTGCCGGCGACGACGCCGGTGGACACGGCCGCCAAGCCGTGGGTCGCGCTCGGCGCGCACTACGATCACCTCGGACACGGAGAGGCCGGCAACACGCTCGCCGGCAAGGATGACGCGGGCAAGGTGCATTTCGGCGCCGACGACAACGCGTCGGGGTCGGCCGCCGTTCTCGCGATCGCGGCAACGATGGCGAAGCAGCCGCGCAAGCGCAACGTGCTGGTCGGCTTCTGGTCGGGCGAAGAGCTCGGGCTCATCGGGTCCGCCGCGTTCTCGACCACGCCGCCGGTGCCGCTCGACGCGATCGCCGCCTACCTGAACTTCGACATGGTCGGCCGGATGCAGGACAACAAGCTGACGGTGCAGGCCGCCGGATCGAGCCCCGCGTGGGGCAAGATCATCGAGCAGGCCAACGTCCAGGCCGGCTTCGACCTCGTGGTGCAGGAAGATCCCTATCAGCCGACCGACGTCGCCACGTTCAACGCGGCGAGCATCCCGTCGCTCAGCTTCTTCACCGGCACCCACGCCGACTACCACAAGCCGTCAGACACGGCGGACAAGATCGACTACGAGGACCTCGATCGCGTCGTCGATTTCGCCGCCGCGATCGCCCGGCGCATCGAGGACACCGCCGCGGCGCCCGCGTTCACGAAGGTCGATCAGCAGCTGCAGCAGGGGGCCGGCCGCGCCGGCGTGCGGCTGTTCACCGGCACGATCCCGGACTACTCCACCGAGGTCAAGGGACTGCTGCTTGGCGGCGTCGTCGGGGGCGGACCGGCCGAGCAGGCCGGCTTGCGGAAGGGAGACGTCATCGTCGAAATCGCCGGACAGACGATTTCGAACATCTACGACTACACCTACGCACTCGATGTCCTGAAGATCGGCCAGCCGGCAAAAGTCATCTATCTGCGGGACGGGAAAAAACTCGAGACGATGCTCACGCCCGGCGCTCGAAAGTAATCGGAAGCGCGAAACGGTCACCCGCTAGCGCACGACATCCTTCGCCCGCTTGTCGTCACGCAGCGCGAGGAACGCTGCGTGGCGCAGGCTGCCGTCGCGCGTCCACTCCGCGAACGAGATCTCCGCGACCTGGCGCGGTTTCACCCATCGCAGCGTCTGCATCTCCTCAGCGGTAATCCCTTCACCCCAGCGTCCGGCCCTGGTCGACGGCAGGTTCGCGAACGGGCAGCGCGGCGTCTGAAGATCGCGAATACTCGCGAAGACCTGCGTGCGCAGCCGCGGGGTGAAGCCGCTGCGCACCTTGCCCGCACACAACAGGTCCTTGCCTTCGTAGTAGCCGACGATCAGCGAGTCGAAATTCGTCCCGTTCGGCTTGAAGCCGCCGATCACCAGTTCCTGGTGCTTCGCATACCGGACTTTGATCCAGGCGTCGCTCCGGCGTCCCGCGGCGTATGTCGATCGGCGCCGCTTCGCGACGACGCCTTCCAGGCCGAGGCCGCGGACCGCGTCGGCGATCTGGCCGGGCGTGCCTGGCAGCGGGTCGGAGAGCAGGACGCCCGACCCGTCGACGATTCGGCGCAGGGCCTCGCGCCGTTCGTCCAGCGGGGCGCCGGTCAGGTCCCGGCCGTCGAGATGCAGCAGGTCGAAGGCGTAGTAGACGACGGAGAGTCCCGCGGTGGCCGAATGGTGCAGCGCCTGAAACGACGGCCGGCCGGCCGCGTCGAGCGCCACGATCTCGCCGTCGAGGACGGCGGATTTCGCACGCACCGACGCCGCGGCGCGAACCACGTCGGGAAACTGCCTTGTGATGTTCTTGAGGTTTCTTGAGGCGAGGGAAACGGACGCGCCGCTCTTGACGGCCTGCGCCCGATACCCGTCCCATTTCACTTCATACGACCACTCCGCGCCGACCGGCAAGGTGGCAGCGGACACCGCCATCATCGGTGGCACGGCGCGGGGTGGCACCCGGCGATTCTATTACCGCTTGCCCACAGTCGCGAGCAGCGCGTCGAGCTGCTGGCGCACCTGCATCAGCCGCGCGCGATCGACGTTCACCGTGCCCGCCTTCTCGCTGCCGCTGGTGCCGCTGGTGCCCACCGCCGAGGGGGTCGTGTCGGCGAGCATCCGATCCACGGCCTGCTGAATGTCGACGATGCGCGCGCGGATATCTTCGTCGTTGGCGGTGGCGGTGGCGGTCGCCATCGTCGCCGCCGGACGCGGAGGCGCGGGGGCGGAAGCGCTGGGCCGCGCGGCCGAGCCGGGAGCCGTGGTCCTCAGGGCGGTCAGAAATGACGCCGCTTCCGGCGGCGCCGACATCTCGCGCGTCGCGAGGATCGTGCTTGGCGTCGCGCCGGCGCTGTACACACTCTTGTTGGCGTCCTCGTCTGGCCGGAGAACGCCGCCCGACAGATCGATGCCGGCAAACAGCCCCTTCGATCGCGAGTACGACAGAATCTCAGCCGTCACCACCGCGTCGGTGCTGACCCCGCCGCGACGGCCCATCGGACCCGCGGCGACCGATGCGTCGGCGCCAAGATTCACCTTGTTCTTCAGCAGCTTCTGAACGCCCGAATCGTTCATCACGAGGAGGACGAGGTCCGCCTGCTCGGCGCCGGCCTGGAATCCCCAGCTGCCCTTCGCGAGCTGCATGAACACCGGCGCGCTCCATTGCTCGCCCGCGCGGCAGCTCATCACGCCTTTGCCGTACTCGCCGCCGATGATGAACGCGGCCTTCTTCAATTCCGGAATCACGAGGACGCAGCGGGCGCGGTTCCAGTATTCCTCGGGAATCTCATTGCGAATCTCACGAACCGCGCTGGCCGCGAGCGTCAATCGGCTCGCTTCGCTGGCAAATGTGTGACCTGCAGTCGTCAGGAGCAGGGCCGACACGGTAAGAATCTTCCTCATACGCACCTCTGGCCACGAGCTGTGCAACGCGACTGCCAAACACCATGGATGGGCTGGCCGGCCACCGGCGGTATCATCGGGCATGCCGCCACGCAAAAAAGCCGTCCGCCGCAAGAAGGCGACGCCCGCGTCCGTCGGGCTGACCGCCGCCGAAACCCGCCAGGCCGGAGGCCCCGAGATCGATCGGCTGGCCGCCCAGGTCGACGCCGACGAGGGCGCCGTCGTCGGCCGCTACTCCGATCCGTTCGGCGGCACGCCGCTGCTGCTGGTCGCGCTCCCGATCGACCGGGTCGAGCCGACCCCGTATCAACGCGATGCCTCCGACGCGCACGTGAAGAAGCTGATGGCCGTGATTGAAGCCATCGGACGATTCCTCGACCCGATCGTCGTCGTCCGCGACAAGGACCAGTACTTCACGCCGAACGGCAACCATCGCCTGCAGGCCTTGAAGAAGCTGGGCGTGAAGACGGTGATGGCGCTGCTGGTGCCGGATCCGGCGGTGGCCTTCAAGATCCTGGCGCTGAACACCGAGAAGGCGCACAACCTGCGGGAGAAGTCGCTCGAGACCATCCGGATGGCGCGCGAGCTCGCGAAGCGGAGCGACGCGGCGGAGGCCAGTTTCTCGTTCGAGTTCGAGCAGCCGGCGTTTCTCACGCTCGGAACCTGTTACGAAGAGCGGCCGCGCCTGAGCGGCGGCGCCTATCAGTCGATCCTGCGGCGGGTCGATACGTTTCTCGACGAGCCGATTGCGAAGGCGGTCAAGGAGCGCGATCGCCGCGGCCGGAAGATCCTGAAGCTGGACGATGCGGTGAGCGCGGCGGTCGAGAAGCTGAAGGCGAAGGGGTTGACGAGCCCGTACCTGAAGCCGTTCGTCGTCTCGCGCGTCAACTACACGCGCTTCTCGAAGGCGACCACGTTCGACTTCGACGAGACGCTCGACAAGATCATCGCGAGCGCGGCGAAGTTCAACGTCGATCGCATAAAACAGGAAGACGTCGCGAAGTCGGGCGGCGGCGCGCCGGACGACGAGTAACATGCGCCTCGATGAACACCGAATCGCCGAACTCGTGACCGCGAAAATCGTGCGCGTCCATCGCCTCGACCATCCGCTCGAGCGTTGCATCGTCGGTGAACGCGCGCAGTAGCTGGTAGTGGCTCGTCCCGGCTTCGTGCACGCCTGAGAGGATCGCGTCGACGACCTTCAGCCGGGTCGCCGGCCCAATCCGCTGATCCGCCAGCCCGCAGCCCTCATGAACACGTCCGTCGCGTCGAGCCGCATGCTCGAGCGCACGGACGACGGTGGTACCCACGGCGACGACACGCCGGCCTTCGAGCCGTGCACGTGCGATCGCGCGCGCCGTGGCGGCCGGAACGTGGTACGGCTCGTCGAACGGCAGGCGGGCATCGAGCGCGTCGTCGCCGGTCGACGAAATGCCGGCGGCGTGGGTCAACGTCGCGAATTCGATCTTCCGGGTCCGCATCGCGCTCAGCGTCTTCCAGTCCAGCGAGAATCCGGCCGAGGGTGCTTCGAAGGCGACCGGCGGCCCGGCAAAGGCGGTCCATACGTCCCACAGCGCCAGCGGTTGTGCCACGTGCGCGTATTGGATCGGCCGTCCGTGCCGTGCGAGGCCGGCCCAGATGGCGTCGGGCGCGGCGTCGAAGCCGAGGCGGATGAGGCGCGGATGATCGAGCGTGGCCAGCACGGTGGCCGACAGCGGACCGAGTGCGAGGCGATCGCCGGCTGCCAACGGCGGCGGTAGCGGCCGGTCTTCCGTCCGCATGTGGAAGTCGCCCTCGCCAAACACGATCGCGGCGAACTCGCGCACCTCGTCTCCTGCGAGCGAGAGCCGGCCCGCCAGCCGCACCTCGATCGCGCGCCCGGTCGGCCGATGCTCGCCCCGCAGACTCGCCGGCAGCGTCGCGGCATCGTTGGCGACCACGAGATCGCCGGGGCGCAGAACATCCAGGAAGGCGGTGCGCGGCGTGGTGCTGACACGCCCGGCGGCATCGGCGATCAGCAACTGCGCATCAGCCGGACGATGGATCGGCCGATCGGCTGCGGCGATCACGAGACGCGCCCTTCGTCGTGGAGCGCCGCCGCGATCGCGTCCGCCAGCTCGCGCGCGGCGTCTTCCGGGCGCTTCAGCGTCGCGGGGTCGGCGTCGGGAACCGCCAGCGCATGGAGCGGGGTGTCCATGTCGCCCGGATCCATCGACAGCACGCGCACGCCATCGGCCGCGAGCTCGGCGTCCCAGATCCGGCTCAAGTGAAGAAGCGCCGCCTTGCTCGCGCCGTAGGCTCCCCATGACGGATAAGGGCTGATCGCCGCGTCACTGGAGACGTTCAGCACGACGGCGCCTCCTCGCTCGCGCGCGGACGCGGCCAGCGCGCCGAGCAGCGCCCTGGTCAGGCGGAAGGGGCCGAGCAGGTTGGTGTCGAGCGCCCGCTCCACTTCCTCGCACTCGGTGTCGGCCAGCAGCTTCAACGGCGCCGGCCCGAGGTCCGAGGCGTTGTTCACGAGCACGTCGACGCCGCCGAGCTCGCCGATCACTTGAAGCGCAATCGGATGAATGTCCTCTTTCAGCGAAACGTCGCCGACGATGCCGTGGGCCCCGCGATGCTCGCGGGCGATCCGTTCGACGCGATCGCGGCTTCGGGCGACGAACGCGACACGCGCGCCGCGGCCGAGCAGCTCCCGGACCAGCGCGAGGCCGAGGCCCGAGGTGCCGCCGGTCACGGCGACGCGCAGGCCGGTGAATGGGGTCGATGACTTTGTAAACATTTTCATTTACCTAGTCGCAGTGTAGCGCCGGCGATTGACTTTGTAAACCATGTACTTTACAAATGAGCCATGCCGCCTGTGTCCTTCCCGGCCGTGGAGCGTTCCACCCGCCGCGCGATCGTGAAGCTCCTGAAGACCGAAGGCGCGATGGACTCGGCCCAGCTCGCGAGGCGGCTCCGCCTGACGCCGATGGCGGTGCGCCAGCATCTCTATACGCTGCAACGGGAGCAGCTGGTGACCGCCGACGAACGTCCGGTGCCGATTGGGCGGCCCGCGAAACACTGGCGGCTCACCCCTGAGTCCGATCGGCTGTTCCCGGACGCGTACGCCGAACTGAACGTCGCCTTGCTCGATGCGGTCGGCAGCGCCTTCGGACCGACCGGGCTGCAGCGCGTCCTCGAGTCCCGCGAGGCGAAGCAGCGCGCGGAATACGCTCGACGAATCGCCTCGTCTGCGCCGTTGAAGGAGCGGCTGCAGCAGCTCGCCAGAGTGCGGACCGAAGAAGGCTACATGGCCGAAGTCCGTCCCGACGGCCC
>Ga0068865_100001463_pt1 | contig 13763 bp, 7 predicted proteins | sample KBSMisM12_FD_75293 | JGI IMG/M metagenome (GOLD analysis project Ga0068865, IMG submission 75293) | Miscanthus rhizosphere microbial communities from Kellogg Biological Station, Michigan, USA - KBS Miscanthus M1-2 | ecosystem: Host-associated > Plants > Roots > Rhizosphere > Soil ...
TCATTCATCGGGTCCTGCTTGCCCGAGATGCGGAGCACCATGGTGTAAAGGCCTTCCTGCATCTTGTCATTGGCGCGCATATCGAGAGTGGCATTGCCGTTGCCGCGCCAGGGCGCATCACAACCCCAGGCGCGATAGAGATTATTGTCTATCCCCTTCTCGCCGTCAGGACTGACAAAGTCAGTTGCCTTGATTTTGCCGTCCAGATTGAAGCCGTCGCCGATACGGCTGGTGACTTGCGGCTGGCCGGGATCCTCGGCGGCGAAAGGATTGACGTAAGTCTCGATCCCGCGCTTGTAGCCGCGATAGGCGAGCGCCCGGACCCAGATGCCAAAGCGCGTTCCCAAGGGCGAGCGGACTTCGTCGATGCCCGGCGGCCTGGCGACATATTCCGCTTCCTGGGGCAGGCGCCATTTCTGGCGCGCCACCGCCTTTTTGGTCTGGTCGGGATCGGCAAAGTGGCGGGTGGCGCCATGCGGGCAGTCCACACCCGGCTCGATCTCGCCCTTGCGGCTGAAATCGGCCCGTCCGCCGTATCGGAAGGCGTATTCATAGGCGCTGACCACATAACCCCGCGACCAGGGCGCTGCCGATGCCGGCTGCGCGGCTGCGGCCAAAACCATGGCCGAAAGCATCAGCTGTTGTCGCAGGAGCATGGGCTTTCTCCCGTTACGGCTTTTGCGCGGAAGCCAAAGTGGTGGATGGCGTGTTGCTGACTTGCTGTTGTGGCTTGGGCGGCACTAGCGGCGTTCCATCTTCGTCGAGCTTCTGGCCGTTTTGGCCCACGCGGTCGCCGTCATCATCGACGATGTGGCCGCTGAAATTCCTGGCCGTACCGGCGGGATAATGCGGGCGATCCAGGGTTTTGACGAAGAAATCCCGGCTGGGAAGGCCTTCGGTACGCCGCTCCATTCCGGGAAAGGCGGCTTCCGTGGTGCCCGGCGGGACGCCCTGCGGAATGCGAGTCTCGGCGCCCTTTATGGTGTTGGCCTTGATCGCTTCAAAAGCCTGCTTTCGCCACACTTCTCCCGCCAATATCGGAACATCCATCGGCTTGTCGGGGTTCACCACAAAGGCGGACGAGAATTTGATGCGATAGACGCTGGAGATGCCGTCATACTTGCCGGTCTTTTCGTTGTATTGGCCGTCGGCGTTGCGCCTTAAGGCAAAATACAGCCCGACATGGTCTTCATGCTCGCGGATGCCTTGCTGGCCGCCATCCTGGGCGAAGGTGTTCTCGGCATAGAGATCGCGCCAATTGCGATAGCCGCCAATCAAGCCGCTGCCGCTCAAACCGTCGGCGGCAAGGTTCAACTTGATCTTGCCCTTGGTGAAATTGGTGTCGCCGGTCTGGTCATAGAACCAAGCGATGCGCGGGGTGTGCAGATGCTCAACCTGCTCGGTCTCGACCACGCCATTTTTGATCTTGGCTTTCAGCTTGGTGTATTGGGCCGCTTGCAGGATGCGGTAGGAATAGTCGATGGCGACACTGTTGCGTGCATCCTTGACGATCTTGTCGGGGGAATAGCCGATCTCAACCGTGGCGTCGCTGTCATTCATCGGGTCCTGCTTGCCCGAGATGCGGAGCACCATGGTGTAAAGGCCTTCCTGCATCTTGTCATTGGCGCGCATATCGAGAGTGGCATTGCCGTTGCCGCGCCAAGGCGCATCACAGCCCCAGGCCCGATAAAGATTGTTGTCGATGCCCTTCTCGCCGTCGGGACCGACAAAATCATTGGCGCCCACTTTGCCGTCCAAATTGAAGCCATCACCGATACGCCCGGTGACTTGCGGTTGGCCGGGATCGTCGGTGGCCCAGGGATTGACATAGGTTTCGATGCCGCGCTTGTAGCCGCGATAAGCGACAGCGCGGTTCCAGATGCTGAAATATGCTCCCTGGGGCGCCCTTACCTCATCCAGCCCCGGCGGATTGGCGATCCAGTCGATCTCCTGCTGCGAGCGCCACTTCTGGCGCGCCACCGCGATCTTGGTCTGATTGGGATTGGCAAAGTGGCGGGCGCTGCCATGCGGGCAGTCCACCCCGGGCTCGATCTCTCCCTTGCGGCTGAAATCGGCCCGGCCGCCATAGCGGAAGGCATATTCATAGGCGCCCACCACAAAGCCGCGGCTCCAGGGTGCTGCCTGGACAGGCAGGGTCATGCCGGCCAGGGCAACAGCCGCCGTGCAAACCATCAAGCGCTGTTTCAGGATCATGACCCCTCCGCGAATGGCGCGCGAACCATATTCTAACACGACTGCCCGCAAGTCGCCCTGCCCAGACTGGGGGGAATTCCACCAGGCGACTGCTTTTGCAGCGCAGCATTTCGGCTCTTTACGCGCGCGGCCTGCCTGGTGCTTTAATAGGATCCACAGTGAAGTTCCGAGGGGATGTCCATGTCGAACCTATCGATGACGGGTGTTTGGCGCAGGGGGAAGAAGTGGGGCCCAGTGGCTCTGGGAGGGTTTTTGGCGGCGCTGATACTGGCCGCGCCCAAGGTCGTTGCCCAAAGTCCGCCGCAGGAAGAAGCCGATCTTCTGCTCACCAACGGCAAAGTCATCGACGGTTCGGGCGGGCCCTGGCGGCAGGGCAATGTCGCCATCAAGGGCGACACCATTGTCTATGTCGGAAACGCGCCGGTGAAGGCCAAGAAAACCATCGATGTTCACGGCCAAGCGATCACGCCGGGCTTCATCGACATGCATGCCCATTCCGAATTCGGCCTGTCACTGGATGGGCGCGGCCTCAGCATGGTCACCCAGGGCGTCACCACCAACGTCTTGGGCGAGCATCTGTCGGCCGGACCGGTCCTGGGCCCCGCGGTGGACGATCCCATGATGATCACGCCGCCGGTCAAGCGCAGCTGGACCACCTTGGGCGGCTTTTTCGATTTCCTGACCAAAAAGGGCATCGGGCCCAATGTCGTTTCCTATGTCGGCGCCGGCCAGGTGCGCGCTTCGGTGATGGGTTACGAGAATCGCAAGCCCACGCCAGCCGAAATGGCGCGCATGAAGCAGTTGATTGTTCAGGCCATGCAGGAAGGCGCCTTCGGGCTTTCCGCCGGCCTGGTCTATGTGCCCAATTCCTTCGACACCACCGATGAGATGATCGAATTGGCCAAGGTGGCGGCCGGGCAGGGCGGGATCTATTCGGTGCATATGCGCGCCGGCGAGAACCGCGCCGGCTTGCTGGAGACCATCAAGATCGCCAAGGGCGCGCATATCCCCACCGAGATTTTCCATGTCGGCATGACGGTGGCGAACGATCCCGAATTCGCGCGCATTGTCGAGCAGGCGCGGTTGGAAGGCGCCGATATCACCGCCAATGCCTATCCCTACACCGTAGGCTGGACTTATGTGCGCCAGTTGATTCCGATTTGGGCGCAAGAAGGCAATGCCGCCGCCATCACCGCGCGGCTGCAGCAGCCACAGGTGCGGGCGCGGGTAATCAAGGAGATGCAGCAAAAGCCGGGGCAGTACGGCGCCTGGACGGTCAGTTCCGCCAATCTCAAATTCGACGGCCATACTTTCAAGCAGATCGCCGATTCCCTGCATGAAACGGTGGAGGAGGCGATGGTGGATTATCTGATCGCGCAGAAGGCGGAAGGTTTTCAAATTGGTCCGGCCAACCCCAGCATGGATCAGAAGGAAGCAGAAACTTACAAATTGCCCTGGGTTGATGTCGGCTCCGACGGTATTGCGCTGCCGGCCGGTGTCCATACCGCCTTCGGCAAACCCCATCCGCGCTCTTTCGGAACGTTCACGCGCATTCTGGGGGATGTGGTGCGCAACCGGCATGTCCTCACCTTGGAGGAAGCGATCCGCAAGATGACCTCCCAGCCGGCGAACCGGCTGGGCATCGCCGATCGCGGATTGTTGCGGACAGGCATGAAGGCGGACATTGTGGTGTTTGATCCGGCGACGGTCAGTGACACCTCGACCTTCGCCAAGCCCGATCAATATTCCAAAGGCGTTTCCTGGGTGTTGATCAATGGCAAGCCGGTAGTCGCCGATAGCAAGCCGACAAATGCGCTGCCCGGCCGGGTGCTGCATGGGCCGGCTTACAAGCCGGGATCGCCTTGATCGTTTAAGCTGGCGTCGATCTGCGCGGCAAGAAAACGGCTGGTCGGCAGCGCAACAATGCCCAGGTGCCGGTCGACGGAAAGTTCGCGGATGGTCACTCCGCCGGCTGCCAGGCTGGCCCATTGAGAATGGTATGAGCCCGCGGTTTCTTTTCGCGCGAACAGGATGATGGAGCCGGGATAGGGCCCGGGTTGGTAGAGGGTTTCCGCCTTGGCGAACCAGCGCATGAAGAAACGATCGCGCTCGTGATGGGGTATGGCGATGCCCACGGCGTGACGTATATTGTTGGGAGATTCATACTTTATTTTTGTGATGGTCTTGCGCAGATTTCCGTAGGCGCGCTTTGCGGCCTGGAAGAGAGTGTCATTCCCGTCGGCGACAGTGGGTGCCGGGATTGAACCCGCGCCACCGCGAAAGCGGGCGGTGGTTGTTTCAATCAGGCCCAAAAAAGCGACCCTATCGCCCGATTGCCGCAATTGACGCGCCATCTCATAGGCGATTGTGCCGCCGCCGGAGTAACCGATGATATTGTAGGGGCCACGAGGCTGTATTTTACGGATTTCGCGGATATATCTGGTTGAGAATTCTTCGATCCTGCGCGGCAACCTGGCGCCTCCGTCAAGTGGCGGGGCATGCAGGCCATAGATCGGATTGGGGCACCTGAGATCCTGCATCAGGTCGTTCACATACATCACCCCGCCGCCGCCGCCATGCACAAAGAACAGTGGCGGGCCGTCGCCCTTTTCGCGGAATGTGACCAGCAGGCTTCGATCGGTTGTTCGCCAGATTTCCTGCAACACCGCAGCCTGTTGGGCGATGGTCGGCGCGCGCACCATGGTGGCGGCCGGCAGGTCAAAGCTGTGCATACGCGAAATCTTGGCGAAGATCATCACCGCCTGGAGGGAGGTGCCGCCGAGCTCGAAAAAATCGTCATCGATGCCGATCTTGGCGATGCCGAGAACTTCGGACCATATCCGCGCCAACGAAGCTTCACCCCGGTTTGACGGCGCGCGATAGGATTTTTCCGGCGCGCGCCAAGCGGGCAACGCCAGGGCCTTTCGGTCCAGCTTGCCGCTGGGCGTCAGGGGGAATTTCTCAACCCAGGTCAAGGCCACGGGCGTCATGTATTTTGGAAGCCTCTTTTCCAGATGTCTGCTGACGGCCGGCATGCCGGGGCGATTGCCGCCGTTACGCGCGACGGCAAAGGCAAATATCCGCTTGATCCCGTGATCGTCGGTATGGATAACGGCGGCGGCCTGGGCGATCTCCGGCACGGTTTCAAGCTGACGTTCGATTTCGCCAAGCTCAATACGGAGGCCGTTGATCTTGACCTGTGCATCCGCGCGATGGAAGAAATCGAGCTCGCCATCGTCACGCCAGCGCACAATATCGCCGGTGTGGTAAAGGTGGCCTTCGCCGAAAGGGTTGTTCACGAAACGCTCGGCGGTCAGTTCCGGCCGGTTGATATAACCGCGGGCGACACCGGCGCCGCCGATATAAAGCTCACCCTTGGCGCCTTTGGGCAAAAGCTCCCTGTTCTTGTCGAGCACATAGAGTTTTGTATTCCACAAAGCCTTTCCGATGGACGGTTCGCCCCTGTCATCACGGCGGACGGTCGTGATCGTCGCATCCACCGTTGTTTCGGTGGGGCCATAGGAATTTTCGATCCTCGCGCGGGGCGAGGCGGCAAAGACGCGGTCCACCAGCGCACGGGAGAGAGCCTCGCCGCCGAAGCGGATGAGCCGGTCGCCCAGGTCAAAGCCGCCGACTTTCGCCAGAGCTTCGAATACCGAGGGCGCGGCTTCCAGCACGCGAACCGCATCACGCGCTGGTGCGGACGGCAAGGACAGCGGGGTCTCGACGATAATCAGGCGGCCGCCGCTGGCCAGCGAGACAAATATCTCATCAATGGAGGCATCAAAGCTCAGCGAGCTTGAGAACAAAATGCCGCCGAGATCGCCTGGCGCGATGCGGTCGGCATGGAACAACACCAGATTGACGGCATTGCGATGCTCGATCGCCACGCCCTTGGGCAGGCCGGTGGACCCGGAGGTGTAGATCACATAGGCGAGATTTTTGGGGCCTGCCGCGACAAGGCTGGTCGAAGCGGCGGCAGTTCCGTTCAGGGCCGGGTCATCCAGACAGATATGAGCGGCCCCCGTTGGGGGAAGGTGCTTGGCCTCTTCCTTTGTCGTGACGATCAGGGAAACCTGGGCATCGCCGACCATGAAGGCAATGCGTTCCGCCGGAAGCGAGACATCGAGCGGCACATAGGCGCCACCTGCCTTGTGGATCGCGAGCAGGGCCACGATCATGCCGATATTTCTCGGCAGGGCGACGCCGACGACAGTCTCCGGCAGCACGCCTGCCGCTGCCAGATGCAATGCCAGCTTTTCGGCGCGGGCATGCAGCTGTGCATAGGTGATGGATTCTGATCCGCAGGTCGCGGCCAGCGCATCCGGTGTGCGTCTGGCCTGGGCGGCGCACAGGGATGCCAGCGTGGCGTCCGGCGGAACGGGCACATCATTGTCGTTTAGCTCGACCAGAAGATGGCGGCGTTCCTGGTCGCTGATGATGGGAAGATTTGCGATTGTGTGCCGCGAAAGATCGGCAGGGTTTGTGAGCAGGAAATGGAAGCATCGGGCCAAGCGCGCGCCATCTTCGGCCTCGACCAGGCCCGGGTCGAATGCAACCGTCAGCTTGGCGCCCAGCCCGTCATTTGTTTCGCGCAGATCGATCACCAGCGGCAGATAGAAACCCGCGCTATAGTTGCTGCGCATAACCTGGGCTCCGCCCAGGGCAACGGGCTCCATGGCGGGGATGTAGTTGACGATCACGTCAAAGACGCCCTGGCTTGCCTCGCGGTGTCCGTTCGGGCGCAAGAGAGAAGCGAAGGGAAACCGGCTGCGCCTGCGGTCCGCCATCTGCAGGCTGGCAATGTCTTTCAGCATTCCGGTAATGGTGGCGTCGCTGGCAAAGGCCATGCGGAACGGCATTGCGGTCATCGCCAGGGCTATGGACCGCTTGGCGGCCGGTGTGGACCGGTTATGGCTGGGCGTGCCAATCACAATATCGTTCACGCCATACAGGCGCGCGATGCAGACGTAAGCCAGCGCCAGGACCAGCCGAGGTACGGATGCTTCGACTGAGGCGGCTGCCTGTTGCAGGCGGGCGAACTCTTCCGGCGCAATGGTGTGCGATATACGCCGGGAGCGGCCGGAACGGCCGCGTTCCGACTTGCCGCGGTCGGCCTCCACCAGCTGTTCGGGGAGATTATCGAGGCGCTTTGTCCAATAAGCGAGATCCGTCTGATAGGCCTTCGAGTTCAGATAGGCGGCGTCCTCTGCCACGCGAACTGTCAGCGGAGGTGTTTCGGAGGGCGGAGGTTCCACGCCCTGCACCAAGGCGTCATACACGCAGGCGATGCGCTGGAAGCATTGAAAGCGCCCGGTGGCATCCACCAGCACATGATGGAATTTCTCCACGAACATAAAGTGATCGTCGCTGAGCTTCAGCAGCGCGAAATGGAACAGCGGAAAACTATTCCACGGCCGGGGCGTCCAGAAATGCCGTTCTATCCAGGCCTCGGGCGACCGCTCGGGCTGCGCGTCGGCGGACAGATCCCGCTGTTCGAGCGCATAGTCGTCGAGGGCCGGAAATTCCTGGTATAGCGAGCCGTTGAGATAGCTCAGTGAGACACGGAGCGCGGGTGTTTCGGCGACAACGCGCCGGACAGCCTCTGCGAACAGCTTCGTATCGATGCGCCCGCGGATATGGCTGATGTCGCCGGTATTGGCGACGGGTGAATTGGGCAGGGCCATCGCGTCCAGCGCGATCGGGGTCTGGGCGATGGTGAGTGGAAAACGGGTGGCACCGGGCGCAAACGTTTGCCCAGGGTCATTGTCTCGCTGCTTGGGCGCACGCGCGCCTTCCAGGCCGGAGTCAGGTGCCGTTTGGAGAGACATGTTCTTATATCCGTGACGCAGCCCCCGCGGCGTGGCAGGACGTGTTCCCACTATCGGCTAGCATTTATGAACTTTTTTTTAAAAAAGTACCATAGGAGCAGTTTGTTCGGGCCATTGTTTACACTGTATTTTTCCGCATATTCCAGTCAATCCTGGTAGCAGCCCGCCAGCCGGGCGCGTTCTCTCACCAGGGCTAGCACAGCTTTGCACAAAGGCGCGTGTTTGTGCGTCAGCTCGGCGAGCTCCACCACCGCGCCCAACAGGGCGTCTATTTCCATGGGACGTCCGCGCTCCAGGTCCTGAAGCATCGACGTCTTGTGCTCGCCAACCTCACCGGCGCCATCGATGCGCTTGCCGATGCTGACATTGAATTTGGCGCCCACGGCTTCGCCCACGGCTTGCGCTTCTTCCATCATGTCCCGCGCCACAGCACGCAAGTCAGGGCGGAATGCCAGCCGGTCAAGTGTCGAACCGGTCAGCGCCGATAAGGGATTGAAAGCCAGATTTCCCCACAGCTTGACCCAGAGTTCGTCGCGGATGTTGGTGCGTACCGGCGCTTTCAACCCGCCTTTGACCAATATTTCCGACAAGGCCTCGACGCGCGCACTTTTGCTGCCGTCGGGTTCGCCCAGGGAAAAACGATTGCCGTAATGATGCTCGATCACCCCGGGCGCCACGACTTCCGCGGCCGGGTAGACAATGCAGCCGATCGCCTGGCGGGGGGGAAGCTGCGCCCATATTTTGCCGCCGGGATCGACGCTTTCCAAGGCGCGGTCCCGCCATGGTCCTTCCTGGCCATAGAAATACCAATAGGGAATGCCGTTAATGGCGGTGACCAAAGCAGTTTCGGGCCCCATCAGTTTTTTGATCTCCGGCGCGGCGGAGGGCAGGCCGTTGGCTTTCAAGGTGGCGATGACGTAATCCTGTGGCCCGATCTCTTCGGGCTTGTTGGAGCAGCGCACCTTCACCGTCGCCGTATCTTCAGCGGTCTTTAGCGTGAGTCCATTGTCGCGCATCGCGGCCAGATGCGGCCCGCGCCCGATCACACTGACATCGGCGCCCGCCTGATGCAGCCTGACCGCCAGATAGCCGCCGATCGCGCCCGCGCCGAAGACGGCGATCTTCATCCCGCCGTTCCTTGATTTTGGCCTTGATTTTGGCCGAGCTTTTGCGCCAGCTTTTCGTGCAGGCCGATGCGCTGCAGCTTGCCGGTGGCGCCTTTGGGAATTTCTTCCAGAAACACGATGCGGCGTGGCACCTTGAAGTCGGCGACGCGCGACCCGACAAAGGCGCGCAATTCGCGCTCATCGCAGGCGGCGCCTTCGCGCAGCACCACGGCGGCGGCGACATCCTCGCCCAGCTTGTCATGCGGCATGCCGAAGGTGACCACCTGCGCCACCGAAGGGTGATCCATGATGATGGTGTCGATCTCCAGCGGGCTGATCTTTTCTCCGCCGCGATTGATCAATTCCTTCAGCCGGCCGGTGAGGCGCAGATAGCCCTTGTCATCCATCACACCCTGGTCGCCGGTGCGGAACCAGCCATGGGTAAAGGCCTTGGCATTGGCTTCGGGATTGGCTTCGTAACCTTTGGTGACATTGCGCCCACGAATGACCACTTCGCCCAACTCGCCGGCGGTCAACAATTTGCCGTCTTCATTCATGATGGCGACGTCGGGACCCGCCGCAATGCCAACGCAACCGGCGAAACGCGAAAGTGGCGGCAAGGGATTGGACGCCATCTGGTGCGCGGCTTCGGTCATGCCATAGGCCTCGACCACCGGCACACCGAAGGTTGCTTCCAACGCTTCCATCACCTGCGGCGGCAGAGAAGACGAGGAAGAACGGATCAGCCGCAGCCGGCCCTTGGCGATGATCTCCTTGTTGCGATCAGCCCGGGTGAGGATCGCCTGATGCATGGTGGGGACGGCTGTGTACCAGGACGGATGCGCCTCCTCGAACCAGCCGAAGAATCTCAAGGCATTGAATCCCGGCGTGCAAACCACCGAGGCGCCCGCTGCGATGCTGGAAAGCGTGGCGGCGATCAGGCCGTGGATGTGAAACAGCGGCATGATATTGAAACAGACATCGTCTTCACGCAGGCTCAGCGTGTTGCCGATATGATAGGCCGACGCCGTGATATTGATCTGCGACAAAGGCACGATCTTGGGGCGTGATGTGGTGCCCGAAGTGTGCAGTACCAGCGCGATATCGTCTTCTTCCGCGAAGCCGCCCTTTGCCGGAATGCCCGCGCCGGTTGTACCGCACAAGGTGAAGTCGCCCGCCTTGTCGCCTGGCACCAACTCGACAATGGGAATGTTGCGCGCCGCCGCTACCGTCAAAGCGGGGCTTTCCATGCCCTTGAGAATCACCAGCGCCTTGGCATTGAGGTCCGACAGATAGAACTCAAATTCCTCGGTCCGGTAGGCGGGATTGAGGGGCGCCGTGGTGGCGCCGCAGGCGATGGCGATGAAGGAGGCCGCCATTTCCGGGCCATTGGGCAGCACCATGGCGACCCGGTCGCCCCGGCCGATTCCCATGGCGTTCAAGCTGTCCACTGTGCGCTTGCACAAGGCCCGCAATTCGCCATGCGTGAGGGCCTGCCGCTCCGGCGCGCCAATGGCGGGCGCCGAATCCCGCCCGGATTCCAACAGGGCTGCCAGCGTGCTGGCGCGGTAAAGGCTTGACATAATGGCGTTCTCCGAACCTAGTTTGTGCTGCCGGAAAGCCAAAAATATAGCGGCGGCGCGGGGGGCATTCCAGCGCAATTGCAGGAGGGATGATGTCGGCATCGGGCACGGGCGGCGAGCAAAAAGGCCGCTATTGGCAGCTACTTATCGGCCTTATCTGCATGGTGATGATCGCCAATCTGCAATATGGCTGGAATCTGTTCGTCAATCCCATCGACAAGCAATATCACTGGGGCCGGGCCGCCATTCAGGTGGCTTTCAGCCTGTTCGTGCTCACCGAAACCTGGCTGGTGCCGGTGGAAGCCTGGTTCGTCGACCGCTTCGGGCCACGCATTGTGGTGATGCTGGGCGGCGTGCTGGTGGCGATCGCCTGGGTGATCGACTCTGTCGCCAGTTCGCTGACCATGCTGTACGGCGCCGCCATCATCTCCGGCATCGGCGCGGGCGCGGTCTATGGCACCTGCATCGGCAATGCGGTGAAATGGTTCTCGGGCCGGCGCGGCCTGGCCACGGGCATCACCGCCGCCGGTTTTGGCGCCGGCGCCGCCGCCACAGTGGTCCCGATCCGCGAGATGATCGCAAACCACGGCTATCAATCGGCGTTTCTGTGGTTTGGCCTGATCCAGGGCGGCGTGATCCTGGTCGCTTCGCAATTCCTGCGCGCACCGAAAGCCGCCGCCGCGCCGGTGGTAACGGGTCCCAATCTGCAGATGCAGCGCAGCTTCAGGCCGCTGGAGACGCTCAAGACGCCTTTGTTCTGGCTGCTCTATGTGATGTTCGTGATGGTGGTGTCGGGGGGATTGATTGTGACCGCGCAACTGGCCTCCATCGCCGCCGATTTTGGCGTTGCCGAGTCTCCCGTAACTCTGCTGGGCATCACCGGTACGGTGCTGACCTTGGCGTTGGTGTTCAACAATGTGTTGAACGGCCTGGCGCGGCCTTTCTTCGGTTGGATCTCCGACAAAATCGGCCGCGAGCCGACCATGTTCATCGCCTTCATGCTGGCGGCGGTGGCGATCGGATCGCTGGCTGTATTGGGCCGCGATCCCTTATGGTTCGTCTTGTGCGGCGGCTTGATCTATTTCACCTGGGGCGAGATTTACAGCTTGTTCCCGGCGACTTGCACCGACTCTTATGGTCTAAAATACGCTGCCACCAATTCCGGCATGCTCTATACCGCCAAGGGCACGGCGGCGTTGTTGGTGCCGCTGGCCAATGTCATAAGCGACTGGCGCCTGGTGCTGTGGATGGGGGCCGGGGCCAATGTGATTGTCGCGTTGCTGGCCATCCTGGTGCTCAGACCGGTGCGCAAGGCACACCGGTTGAGCAATTCCTAGGCGCGTCTCGCAGGGCAGGCATGGACGGGATTGCGCGTGTTGCGCTGCTCGCCGGCGTCATCGGTTCCGTCTCTGGAACAGGCTGTTATGATGCAATAATCTTCCTGTCATGCTGAAATGGCTGGAACCCCAGCAGTGCAAGATTAGAGTGACCAGATGACGTCCTTGACCGGCCAGCTTCTTGTCGCGATGCCGCAAATGTCCGACCCCTTTTTTGACCATTCCGTGGTCTATCTGTGCGCGCACAGTCAGGAAAGCGGCGCCATGGGACTGGTTGTCAACAAGGTGATCGATCAGCTCACGCTTGGCGAACTTTATGCCCAGCTCAAGATCGAGCCGGCGGCTGGGGCCAGCGGTCCGGTACATTTCGGCGGTCCGGTCGCTCCGGGCACGGGCTTTGTGTTGCACAGCCCCGATTACCGCGAGGAAGGCACCTTGGCGATTGGCGGGGAATTCGCCATGACCGCGACCCGCGACATTTTGCAGGCCAACAGCCAGGGCGCCGGCCCCCGGCAGTATCTGGTGGCGCTGGGCTATGCCGGCTGGGCCCCGGGCCAACTCGATGCCGAGATTCAAGCCAATGGCTGGTTGTTGGTGGCCGCCGACACAAATCTTGTTTTTGACACCGAAGACGGCAGCAAATGGCAGCGCGCGCTTGCCAAACTGGGTGTCAGCCCGGAAATGCTCTCCGGCGACAGCGGGCGCGCCTGACCGGCATTTGCGCCAGATATATAAGTGATCCAGGACGCAGCCTCTCAGAAGCGCCTTCAAATTCGTCCCGGTCTGTGTCATTTGTCGGACAAAATGAAAACCGTACAGGGGCAAACCATGAGATCCCATTTTATCGCCGCGCTGCTCCTGGCATGGATGATTGGACCGGCGATGCCCGCGGGCGCGGCAGGGCCGGCGAATCCCAAAGGGCCTTGCGATATTTATGGGGAAGCCGGCGATCCCTGCGTCGCCGCGCACAGCACCACGCGCGCGCTGTATGCCTCTTATCATGGCCCGCTTTATCAGCTGTTGCGCCAGTCCGACGGCAAGACTTTGAACATCGGCGTCGTGCCGGCCTCTGCCACCGACAAAGGAGGCTATGCCAATACCGCGGCGCAGGACGCTTTCTGCGCCAACACCACGTGCTGGATTTCCAAAATCTACGACCAGTCCCCCAAGCACAATGATCTGTTCCAGGCGCCGCGCGGCGCCTTCAGCGGCCCGGCCATGGGCGGCTTCAACAATCTGCCGCTCGCCGACATGGCGCCAGTCAGCCTTGGGGGTCACAAGGTCTATGGCGTTTTCATCGCGCCGGGCATGGGTCTTCGCCTGAACGATCCTAAAGGCACCGCGGTCGATGACCAGGCCGAGGGCCAATATTGGGTGATCGACGGCCTGCACTACAATTCCGGCTGCTGCTTCGACTATGGCAATGCCGAAATCGACAGCAAGGACGATGGCAATGGCACGATGGAGACCACCTATTTCGGTAATTCCACCGGCTGGTATCACGGCAGCCCGCCAGGGCCCTGGGTGATGACCGATCAGGAAAACAACTTGGTCGGCTGCGTCAACAAGGGCAGCGCTTCCAAGCTTTGCAACGGCCTGCCCAGCATCAACTGGCGCTTCGTGACCGCCATGGCCAAAGGCGAGCCGCATCGTTGGGCTTCGTTGGGCGGTGACGCGCAGCATGGCGCGCTT
>Ga0068865_100001471_pt1 | contig 13709 bp, 9 predicted proteins | sample KBSMisM12_FD_75293 | JGI IMG/M metagenome (GOLD analysis project Ga0068865, IMG submission 75293) | Miscanthus rhizosphere microbial communities from Kellogg Biological Station, Michigan, USA - KBS Miscanthus M1-2 | ecosystem: Host-associated > Plants > Roots > Rhizosphere > Soil ...
ATCTCAAAAGTTGCCGTGATACTACAGAAACCTTCGCGTGACGTGCTCGTCACTTCGCGAAGATTGTTCACACCCGAGATCGACTCTTCGATCGGACGTGCGACCAAGTTGCTGATCGTGTCCGCGTCGGCGCCAGGATAGACGACCGACACATTCACAACACCGAAGTTAACGTCCGGGTTCTGTTCGACGCGCATGCCGTTGTAGCTGATCCATCCGATCAGCAACGCACAGACCATGAGCATCAATATGAAGACCGGCCGAGTAATGGCCGTTTTGGTTAGACCCACACTATCCTCCGCGCTCCATTCGAGCGTCCGCCACGGTTTGCGGAGCAACGGTGATCGGCGTACCTTCCACCAGATCCTCCATGCCGCGCACCACCACTTGCTGTCCGCTGGTGAGGCCAGTCACCTGAACATAAGATCCTTGAGTCAAGCCCTCGGTGACCGTCACCATATGAGCTTTGTTTCCATTGACAACGAATACGACACTCTTACCGTCTCTCTGCACCACTGCAGAAACCGGAACAACCGTCGCGCCGTTGATCGACTTGATAATAATGTCGCCCGAAGCAAACATGCCCGGCTTCAATCCACCCAAATCACCCGCGATCTGAATTCGCGCTTTGAACAATCGGCCGAGATCCTGGCTAACAGGGCTAACCGCCGCGACGAAACCGCTGAACGATCTGCTCGGAAGCGCATCGATCTTCACCGTGACCATCTTCCCCGCTTGCACCTGATCGACTTGCGACTCAGGAACATCGCCCTCGAAATACAAACCGGTGGAACCGATCAATCGAACGATCACTTGCCCAGGGCTGACAACCGTTCCCGTGTCCGTTGGCTTGCCCGCAACGCGTCCGTCGTACGGTGCGCGGATCTGCGCATCCTCTAACGCTTGCTTGGCGATCTGCACCTGTGCGCGTGCCGTATCGACTTGCGCTTGCGCCGTCACCACTTGATCCTGCAGTAGAGGATCGAGTTGCTGCGAAGCTTTTGCCTGTCGCAAGGATTCCTCGGCGCTTCGCACCGCTTCCTGCGCAACGAGTAAATCTTCCGGTCGAGCTTTCGTCAACAACTGGCTCTGAAGAGCCGCGTTGTATTGCGTCAACGCCGACATATACGTGTTCTGCGCGATATCGAGCTGCGACTTAGCAAGTGCGCCCTGATCTACAAGCGCCTTCTTTCGATCCAGATCCTTCTGCGCCGTGTCGAGATTAGTCTTCGCTGCCTTGATCTGCCAATCGATCTGAACTTTCTCTTCCGGTCGCGCGCCTTGCTGAGCTTTCTTCAACGCCGCCTGCGCGGATCGAAGGTTCGCTTTCGCAACTGCGACCGACGCCGAAGTCTTCGTCGGACCAACCGCCGCATTCAATCGCGCCTGAGACAACTGCGACTGCGCGCCACTAAGAGCGGCGAGCGCCTGCTGCAACTGGCTCTGAATATCAGAGTTGTCGAGAGTCGCGAGTAGTTGCCCTGCCTTCACCGGATCGCCATCTCGAACGAGAACGCCCGTCAATCGACCGCTTCTCTTGGCGCCGATCTGAGTGTCTTGGCTCGTGGTGACTTCACCCGTGACGTTCAGCGTTTGGCTGACCGTCTTAAACTGCACAGGCTCCACAGTGACCGGTCGAATCGGATTGCTGACCAGTTGCTGAGTCTTTGCCGCCTGCGCCTGCTTTTGCCGGTCGACACAACCAGTCAGAGTAAGCGCGAGAGCCGCAAGGGCTATGAGACCAATAGTTGATTTCATTACTTGATGCCTGTTCCTTGCCCCGTAGCTGCGGCGTCTGGATCGTCTGCCGCGACGGCTCGCTGGAGCTGAGCGAACGCCGTCAAATAGTTATAGCGAGCGTTTGCCAGACCGTTCTGGGCCTGGACTAGGGCGGTGAGGGCAGTGCTTACTTCTAGTGACGTCCCTTCGCCTGCTTGAAGTCGAACTTGCGCAAGTCGATACGTTTCCGCAGCGGCCGTCACTTGACTCGCCGCCACATCGAGCGTCGACTTTGAATTCACAAGGTTCGTTACCGCCTGATGGACTTCGAGAGAAACACCGAGCGACACTTGATCTTCCGCAATCTTTGCTTGCTCTTCATCCTCTCTCGCCGCGGCCACTCTCGCTCGCGTCAATCCGGAATCGAAGATCGGCCAAGAAAGACTGATCGTTGCAAAAGTTGCCGAATCTCTCGTTCCGCTCGGCGGATCGATGTTGCGGTTGTAGTTCGCGCTGAGATTGAGCGATGGCAACAATCCACCTTCTTGCGCACGCGTGATCCAAGCAAGTGCTTGTCGCTGATATTCCAAAGCCTTGATTTCTGGCCTTCGTGCAACCGCCGCCTTGGTCAACGTATCCGCGTCCGAAGTCACCACCGGAAGCGTTGCCGGCTCTTGCGCATCGAACTGCGTTTCGATCGGACGGCCGATCACGTTATTAAGATTTTCTTTCGCGAGCGCAAGTCCTGTTCGCGCCGCGATCAGATCCGATTGCGCTTGAGCGAGTTGCGCTTGAAGTCTCAGAACATCGACGTGTGCAACGACGCCCGCCGCTTCTTGCTGCTCTTCGGTCGTCACGCCTTGCTGTGCACTCACAACCGTTTGCTCGGCAACGCTAACGAGAGCGGCCGCTCGCAACACGTCGTAATAAGCGGCGCGAGTGTTGAGGATGACCGTGTTCTCAGTTCCGACTTCGCTCTGTTCGGCGGAGCGAACCGTCGCCGATGCGCCCTTCACACCGCGGCCGATGATGCCTGTGATATCGACCGGCATGTTCAGTTGAACGCCGGCCTGCTTAGTGTCAGAGGAGCTCGATCCGGCACCCGTATTAAATTGATGTGTGTCACTTGCGTTGAGCGAGACCTTCGGTCCCAAGGTGGCGCGCGCCTGATTCAACACATCGCGAGATTGACGCACATTACTCGCGGCCGATCTGATGTCGAATGCGTTTTTCTTCGCGATCTGGACCGCCTCTTCCATCGTGAGAACGGGACCGCTGGTCGTCGCTTGGACCGGAACGACCGGAGATTGCGCAGTTTGTTGGCCGGTTTGCGCTTGCGAAAAGGCGAGGGCAGCAGCGAGATATGCGATCGTCACTTGGCGATCACCTCACGCTCGGCAACTTGGCTTTGGAGCTTCTCCAAAGATGCCTGAACCTCGGCGAGGAACTGCTGAGCCGCCTCGATCTTGAAGACCATCAGCCCGTCGTGAAGCGGGTGCTTCATCACAAGGAGCTTGTCACCGGGTGCAAACCCGAGTTCTTCCCTGGCTTCAGCCGGGATAACAACCTGTCCCCGCTCTCCTACCGTCGCCGTACCGTAAAAACAATGCATTGCTGGGCACCCCCTCTGACTTTTCATACTTTTCATACACATTACACTTTCCCTACACGTATGAGTCAAGTGCTTGTGTGTGAATAGGTATCTGTTAGGCCGGATTGTACGTGCCCTGGCCACCAGGTACATGGGGCTTTTGGGAATCGGGTGGACCACGGAACTTAGTCGGATCGCCGCCCATTGTTTCGACACACGCGGCATGACCGGCTCTTTTGTGCTCCGTCGCACCGTAGTGGAGTGCGTGCGAACGCATCGGGTCCGCGAACCCGACTCAGCACCATAGAAGAGCGTTTCGAAGAACGCTCGGGAGCGTCAGAACAACACGTGATCCTCACCGCCATAACAATGCTGCTGTTTCAGGCCCAGGGCCAGGCAAAGCCGCCCGTGCAGACGCCGCCCCAAACCGGCATTGAACTGCCGAGCGCCAGTGCACCGGCCAAACCCATCGACGTGGGTACCCAGGAGCAGGCCACCCTCACCATCACAAGGCACGTCGACGCTCGATACGATCCAAACAAGACTCCTGTCAATGGATCATGGGCCGGCGGAATGCAACAGCAAGACATCCAAGTTGGGCAGATGTCGTTCTCCGTGGCTGATGCGATGTTTCAAGGAAAGCCCGTCAAACAGTTTCGCGGTCAATCCAAATGGAGCTTCAAGCCGAAGGTCCGCAACAAACAAATCTCGTTCACACCAACGCTTTTCGTTTTCGCCCAAATCGGTCTAGACGGACGTCTGATTCACACAAACACCACCTACGCAGGATTTGGAACGCCCGTGCAGATCGATGCTTTCTACAACAAAGATTCGATTGACATGACCATGACGGAGGGGACGCGGACAAAGCAAACGACGCTCTATCCCACGATGGACATGTCTCTCTTCAACAACTTATTTCAACCGTTTGTCAACGATGGCTTAGTTGCAAATAAAGAGCGGCAACTCGCGTTTCTGAATCCAGTCACCGGCGCTCCCGTGCAAGTGACGGCAACCCTCACCGGCCACTTCCAAGGAAAACTTTATTTCAGGGAGTACGAGGGATACAAGATCGATACGACCACTCCGGGAAGCAGATTAGTCATTCAAAGCATGGTCACAAGACAGGGCCAGCTCATGCAAGTCAACCTTCCCGATCATCAGGACGCTCTTGCCTATTCGACCCTCAGCCATGAAGAAGAAAACAGTTGGGGCTTGTTCAAACAGTCCGACTGGGATAAGCCGTCCTCAGTTGCTCAACCACAAAGAAGGCGCTACAAAACGATGGCCCTTCCGGTTTTGTTGGTCGATCCCACAAATCTTCTGTATCCCGTGCCGTGTTGTGTCGCATTATAGAGATTGAGTCCTTTTCCCTCGGATAAGAAACATGATTCTCGCCGCTTACCTCGTTCTGGCCACGCAGCAGCAGCAGGGAAAAAATCCTTACCCCGTCAATACCGCCCGCCCGACCTTCATGGTGATCTATAAAGAGCGGTCTGTAGCCATCAACGGTATCGGCGGAGCACAGCCGGGCGATATTCACGGTAGCTCGATTTCCTATGACCGTGTCGGATTGATCAACTGGAAGGTTCTGGATGGCGGATACAAGGGCATTCCCGGTCACATCTACACCGGCGATGGAAAGTGGACTTATCAGGTCGATGTGAAGCACACCGCGAGAATGGATTTCCACGAAGCCGGATTTACGATGTCGTTCGCGGTGGGGCTGGACGGCACCCCTCTCCATAGCGAAAGCCACTTTACAGACAAGTCCGAAACCCTTGAAGTCAAAACGATCGACATCGTGACCGACTATGAGAAAGACCATGTCTTGATCAAGAAGACCGCTGACGGTGTCGTGACGAGCAGAGAGATTTATCCAAAAGGGGGTATGGAAGAATTCTCCGGAATGTTCCAACCCATCATCAGTCAGGGATTAGTCCTTCATCGAGATATGGATTGCGCAGTGATTCATCCGTATACCGGTATGCCCTACGAATTCAAAATCCACGTTGCAAATCGATTCAACGGCCAATACTTCTTCATGCCCCAAGAGGGCTACACAATTGAAGTCGACGGTCCCGAAGGCAAAGGCACCCTTTATGTCACGCGAGAAGGTCAACTCATTCAAGAGTTTTTGCCGAACAAATTTCAGGCGTGTTTGGAAGAGGGTCCTGCTGTCGATGAGCGAACCGGTTGGGGACACTTCGATATCATGGATTGGGACAAGGGCACCGACGTTGCAAATCCTGACCGGCCCACGTATCACACGCTGGCCGTGCCTGTTATGTTCGACCATCCGAAACTCCTCTTCCCAGTCCCGTGCGCCATCACTGATTGATTTTTGGCGGTACGCGCCATATCAGTCCTATCCGTCCAATTGGTCCAATTAGTCCAATTCGCGTATCCTTATGCCGTGATCGAGCGCGCCGGAATCGGGTTAGTATGTGGCGTTGCTCTGGGCCTTGCCTATCATCTGTTGATGAAAGCCTTCGATTCTCCGTGAATCAATCGCAAAGTGCCGGCGGTGCCGGTCACATTAGGAGCGATTGCGGGCGTCTTGGTGGCGGTGTTTGGGTTTAAGAGATAAGGAATGATTGGAGTGTCAAGTATTGAGTCTTCAAATGAGAAAGCCTTCCAGACTGAGCAACGAGAACAAAACTCAAGACTCAATACTCAATACTCGGCTCTCAGCCCTCAGCACTCAGCACTTGAGCCTTTAGCCGTCTACATCCACACTCCCTTCTGCCCATCCAAGTGCGGTTACTGCGATTTCAATTCCTATGCGATGTCGGGCGACATCATGGAGCGAACAACGCGCGCGCAGGTCGAAGAGATTGAGCGCTCTCCGTGGCGCGGACGCCCCGCGAAGACGATCTTCTTCGGCGGGGGCACACCAACATTCTTATCAGAAGATCAACTGCTCAGAATTTTGGATGCAGTCATTCGGGTGCATCCGCCCATCGATGGCGCGGAGATTACGAGCGAAGCAAACCCTGGGACCGCGGACGCCGATAAGTTTTCTGCGATGAGACGAGCGGGATTCAATCGCATCTCGTTGGGAGCGCAAAGTTTTCTGGATTCCGATCTTGTGCGACTGGGACGCGTGCATCGATCCGGCGAGATCGAACGCGCTGTGCAGATCGCTCGTGACTCCGGATTTGAAAACCTGAATCTGGATCTCATGTTCGCATTGCCCGGGCAATCACGTCATGCGTGGCGCACGAATTTGGATCGTGCCCTATCGATGTCGCCAGAGCATCTCAGCCTTTACTGTCTCACCATAGAGCAGAACACCCCGTTCTATAAGCAGCATATATCGGGACAGTTGCAACTGCCCGACGACGACGATCAAGTCGCGATGTACAACGAGTGCTGCACTGTGATGGAAGCCGCCGGTTACGAACAATACGAGATCTCGAATTTTGCAAAGCCCGGGCTCGAGTGCAAGCACAACCTTTGCTATTGGCGCGCAGAAGAATATGCAGGCTACGGCCCCGGCGCCGTGGGATGTATATCCGTCTCGCCTCCTTTGAAGGAGGGGCTAGGGGTGGATGAACGGGCGGAACATATTTCAAAACCAGGGCGACAAACCACCGAACAATCCGATCACAGATCACGCATCATAGATCCCACATCACAAATCACAGATCACCGAGTCCGCTACACAAACCTTAAACATCCAGAACGCTACTGCACCGCAGTAGAAAATAACGACCCAATCGCCTTCGAATCAGAAGAACTCACGCCCAACAAACAACGGACCGAAACGATCATGCTGGGCCTGCGCATGAACAATGGCCTGTCAACCGAGGGCCTAAACCTGCCCGCCAACAAACTATCGCAGCTAACCGCACGCGGTTGGATCGCCGAGGTCGACGGAGTTGTGCGTTTGACTCCCGACGGCCGCCACTTCTGCTCCGAAGTAGCTCTCGAATTAATCTGATACGAACCTCCCACACGCGGACAAAAACGCCTCACTCTTTCTCCACACGCGACTTACGAAACCCCTCCCCTGCAGCGCGCAGCCGATGACCTGCTCTGAGGAACGAAGGGCGGCGAGCACTGCGGGGGAAGTCAGTAAACGGAACTCTGAAGCGAAGCGGAAGAGTGGAGAGCACTGGGAGGGGGTGCTGCGAAAACCAGCAATTCGCAACAACAGAGACCTTCAGAGTCCGCACTAACGATCACAGATCACGCAACCGCAATTCGCTCCTCCGGCACCCCGAAGGGGTAGCGAAAAAGTAGCCGGGGGTCGAGGCGTGCGCGCAAGGTACGAAGCGCGCGAGCCGATACCCCCGGAAAGCCTACAACACCTACCCGCGATCTTGACTTCTTTCCACCTTCAAGATGAAATCGCAGAAGAGAAAGAAGTCAAGATCGCGTCTCAGACAGGCGCAGCCTTCTCATCCAACGGAATAAACAACAGAGTTAACATTCCTGGAATTGCAAGCACCGCCACAGTAATGAAGAAGTTGACGTATCCAAAGTTTGTTTGGATAATGCCACTGAGGATTCCAGCGACTTGGATACATAGGACGCCCAACCCGGTAGCAATCGCATAGTGGGATGTACGGAACGAGGAACGCTGTGCCACCCACATCAGATACACCAAGTAAGCAGAAAATCCTATGCCATATCCAAACTGGTCAACGAAGTTCACCAAACCAATGCCAATGAGCGATGGGTGTGTCTTCGCGGCCCAAATGTAAAGTAGATTAGGCGCATGCATGGCGATTGCGAGGGGCCAAAAGCTTTTTCGCAATCCACGCTTCGAAACAAGGTAACCGCCGAGCAAGCCCCCCAGGATGGTGCCCGCCAATCCATAGACGTTGCCGAAAATTCCAATCTGCTTTTCCGTCAGATTGAGCGCCCCCTCGCTCAAAGGCCCCTTAAAGAAAAGGCCCGACATCTTGCCAACCATTGCTTCTGGCAAGCGATAGAAAGTGATGAAAAGCAAGATCATCCAGATGCCCGGCTGTCGGAAGAATGTGCTAAATGCTTCTCCGGTCGGCGTATTGCTCATCAGGGGCCTAATGGCTAGCAAAGATGCAACGGCAAGTGGCAGACAAAACGCAAGTTGTATCCACTCCGCCGTCAGAGCATCTGTTGTACGGGTCCAACCCTTAAGGTCACCGAGAAGCGGAAGGATGTGCAAATTGTCCGCCAACGCATTGGCGGAAATCCTGACGATCGCAGAAAGGGCGAAATAGCTGAACAGGGCAGCGGCGAGAACAACTGCCGTTCTCAAAAGGTTTCTTGCGTTCTCCCCTGGCTGTGCGTCTGGGGACTTGTCTTGCGGCGGCGTCGGAAGACTTCTTCCCAGGGTGATGCGCCCAATTCCATACACTACCGCCAGCATTCCGACTACGCTCGCCCATGCGACCGCATTACTCGCATGGAGGTTCTCTTTGAAAACGCCTGCAACGTAAACCAGCCCGCTCATCATGAATAGGCGGCCGAGTTTCGACGATGTTGAAAGAACTCCCGAGAACGAGGCTTGCTGACTTCGGCCCAGCGACATCAAGTAAAAGCCGTCCGTGGCTATGTCGCACGTCGCAGAAAATAGTGCTGTAAGGCCAAGGAAGGCTAGGCTGAAGCCGAAGAAGTTTGGCGTGTTAAGAGCAAACGCTACTGCAAGAATGCCGACCACAATCAGCATTTGGGTCAGGAGAATCCACTTGCGTCGAGTTGAATTGAGTTCTACAAAGGGACCGAACAGCATTTTGATCGCCCAAGGCAAAGCCATAAGGCTTGTCCATCTGGTGATCAAAGCGTTATCAACGTTAAACCCTTTGTAGATCAGGGGTGCCATCTCGCCAACCAAGACAGATGGGATCGCCTGCATGAAGTAGAGAGGAGGCACAAACGACCACGGATTCCCCGCCCGCCCCTGCTCCTGTTGGGTCTCTGCAATCTCGATTGGTTTCGTTTCGTCGACTTCCACGCTTACGAGCTAGACGTACAGCGAACTTTGAAAGGCGGAGGGGGTGTCTGGAAATAGTAGATCGTTGAGCCACCGCCGCTTCTTGCTCCAAATACAGCAGTCATTTGTCTACCTTTTTGTCCCATTCTCGCGTATGATGGAGCGTTGAAATGTTGGTAATTGCCGGTCGTCGATCTGAGCCGTCCCCAATCGCTCCCGCCCGGATCTCAGTTTTTATGGTCCCCTCTACCACTAATTGCTCTATCGATCGCGCGCAGTCGAACGCCAGATCGATCCCGGATAGTCGCGAGAGCGACGGATCGGGACGATCCCCCGGGCCCCTCCTCGGGGCTGGGGGGCAAGAAATTTCGGGATCGAAGAGTTTTATGGTCCCCCACCCCGTTAAATCCAACAAACTTCTGCTCACGAAACACCTCCCCTGGATTCCGGGGGAGGTCCGTGAATGGAAGTCCGCAGCGAAGCAGGACTGGAAAGAACAGGGAGGGGGTGAAACGCAAAGCCAAAGCGGGCAAAACCAATTTTCGACGCCGAAGATTTTTGGTGCCCCCCCTTTTACTAACGGCCAGTTCCCATATCCGAGATTCCGAGTTCCGCGTTCCAAGCCCCGAGTTTTTATGGCCCCCCCGCTCAATAAAAAAATCCTGGGCGCAATCGTTGGGGCAGCCCTCTGCGCCGCAGGTTGCAACAGCCCATCAGCAAAGGCCACAATTGCCCCCACCCCGACCACGGGCCCGCTGCCGTTCGTACCTCCCGGCACCGATCCATGGAAACTCGTTTGGTCCGATAGCAAGACCGCATACCCAGCCGTACTCTGCAACGGGCGACTCGGATTACGCATCGGAAAATTGGGCAATTCAGTCGGCGACGACGGACAGCAACTGCCCCTTTTTTCGGTTCAAAACTATGAGAAGGCGGGGCCCGAACGTCTTCGTCCCACGACTTCGCCCCTGACCATTAGCTTTTCCGACGGCTCAGGAGCCCCCTCGATAAAAGACTGGAGCCAGTCGCTCGACATGAGCAACGGCAAGATCGAGACTACTTACACACAGCACTCCGATGCGAATGACCTCCGCATCGTCACCACCAGCGTCATCGATCCCGACTTCGATGCCATCGGACAAGAGTGGTTCGTGACCCCGACGAAGGACGCAACCTTGTCCTTCAATTTGGACTTCCATGTAGCGGATGCAAGCCAAAAGGGGTCCGAAATTGTTTGGGGTCCCTTTCGAAACAAGGCGTACGTGAACTACTCAAGCGTCCCGCCTCTTCCCGAATTCAAAAACTTGAGGCTTCGAAATATCACTACCCTTCATGTCGCGATCAAGGGCGGACAAACCTTCGCCTTGCGATCAGGGATTGTCCTCGCGAGCGATCACATCATCGCGACGAACTCACCGGTAGCCAATTCCAATGGAATCTTGGGTGGCCACGTCCGATACTTCGATGGTCAAAGTGCCACATACGAGCAGATCAGTCAGGCATCGACCAAGGCGCGGACCGGTGCCAGTCAACCCGACATAGAGATCGATGGTCCGATCGAAGATCAACAAGCGGTCCGCTCTTTTATTTACAACCTTCGCTGCGCCGTGTCGCCCTACAGCAACATGTCGATCAGCCCGATGGGCATGAGTGGCGACACATATGCCGGCCACGTTTTTTGGGACGCTGACATTTGGGTGTTCCCCGCGCTTGCGTTGATAGATCCCAAACGGGCGGAAGCCATCCCTAACTATCGCGTAACGAGAATTGCCGCAGCTCGAACGAACTACATCAATTGGGTGGCGCTCGGCGAGCCCAACGCTGAGATGGGCTCCACCGAGAAGCCCGCTCTAAAGTACGTCCCCAAAACGGGAGCGATGAAGTTTCCCTGGGAATCAAGCACAAGCGGTAAGGAAACGACTATCGGCCCCAGCCGATACGAAGACCACGTCAGTGGCAGCGTCGCGTTTTCCATCGGGCTCGCATCGGCTCTTGACCTGATCAATCCAAACGTCGAGCAGATCGTAAACAAAGGAGTCGCAGCCTTCTATGCCGACCGCGCCGGAGACGCCGTATCGAAGGGCGCGGGGCAAGATTTCGAATTTCAAATCAAGGGCCTCATGAGTCCCGACGAAAGCCACATCGGCGACAACGACCTCTATACGAACTTGCTTGCCCAGTGGTGCATGTACGGCGGCACTTGGGTCCGACCGCACTACGCAGGCGTCGGCCCTCGAAAGATGTACCTCCCGAAGGACGACACGAGCTTCCTCACTTACGACAACGATGCGATCAAAGGCTACAAGCAAGCGGCTGCCGTCCTCGCTATCTACCCCCTTCAATACCCTCCCGCAGAACAGCAGGCAAAGGTGATGATGGACCGCTTCGCGGACAAGGTGATCAAGAACGGCCCCGCGATGACCGACGCCGTTCACGCAATCATTTGGGCTCGAATCGGCGAATCTGACAAGGCGTACGACGCCTGGCGGCACGGGTGGATGGATTTTGTCCAACCGCCTTTCTTGATCTTTAGCGAGAAGCGAGGGCAGAATCGAACCTACTTCACCACTGGGGCAGGCGGAGAACTGCAGTCGGTTATTTACGGTTTCCTCGGTTTTCGGATAGACTCAAAACCAGAAGAGGGGGCGAGTTGGTCCCTGAAGCTTAAGGGAGACCGTTGGTTGAGCATTAAACCCAACCTGCCAAAGGCTTGGAAGCGGGTAACGTTCCGAAACTTTCACGTGCTCGGCAAGTCCTACACCTTAACCGCCACCCACCAGTCCGTGCAAGTCACGCAAGGAGATTGATTTTATGCCCAATGTCGTTCTTACGGTTGACTGCGAAGGCGCCCATCACGATCGGTGCTTTACCAGCGAGTACATCCGGGTTTTCGAGGAAGAGTTCGTTCCCGCGTCTTGGATGATCCACGTATCCATTAAGGATCCCAGCGCAAACACCAACCTCTACTATCACGAATATATCCACAAGATCCCGAACTGGCACGAGTTGGGCATGAAGGTCAACTTCGAGAACGAAAGAGGCTACGTAGAGGATGCCAAAGAACGAGGAAACATTCTGTGGGTCGCGCGGGACACTCTGAAATCCCACACCATCAAAGTCACCGCTTTCCGCGCGGGCTGTTTTGCTCTCATGCCATCAGACGTCCCCTATCTTGAAGAGATGGGCGTGTTGGTCGATAGCTCCATCGTTCCCGATTCCGATTACAAGATGTTCGTGGATTGGCACGGCGCTCCGCACGAGCCATATCACAGCGACAAGGAAGATTTGAAGAAGGAAGGCCGCAACCGATTGCTCCACATTCCCGTCGCAACCCACGAAGGCAAATACGGATACATCGACAACGGTCTCGAATCCTTGAAGCCACTGTTCGAAGCGAACATGAAGAATGAGGTCATCTGCCTCGGACTTCGTGACTACCACGATAGCGTGGAAACCCTTCGAAAGACGATTCAATACTTCCGAGATCAGGGCGCGCACTTCACGACCCTGACTCAGGCAGCCAGCGAACACTACGAGCATCACGAAGTGCTTGCCGGCGCGTCTGCTTGAAATCGATTTGGGATATGAGATTTGAGATTTGGGATAACGTCGGCTGGACGAAGTTCGCATTGATCTCACATCACATATCCCAGATCGCAAATCGTGAGGCGCGATAACTTACGTGCCTGCAACGCACAAAATTCTCTCTATAGACGGCGGAGGCATCAAGGGTGTCTTCGCCGCCTCTTTTCTCGCTTCGCTCGAACTCTCTACCGGCAAGCGCGTGGTCGATCAATTCGATCTTATCGCGGGAACATCTACCGGCGGAATCATCGCCATTGGGCTATGCCTCGGTTACTCTGCCGGTGAGATCCTCACGTTTTACGAAAAGCTCGGACCCGAGATATTTCAACACACCGGGTTCGCCAGCGTCATGGCATCGATCAAGCAACTTGGCAAGAGCAAGTACGGCCACGAGCAGATCGCCGCGACACTAAACAACTTCTTCAAAGGACGATTACTCGGTGAGTGCAAGACCGCCCTCCTCGTCCCCTCATTCAACATCGAAACGGGCGAGATTTACACGTTCCGTGCAGGAGGCGCGTCACCATTCGATTCCGATAACCACGCAGAGGCGATCGATGCGGCACTCGCCACCACCGCCGCACCAACCTACTTCCCTGCCCACCGAACGAAATCCGGCACACCACTTGTCGACGGCGCAGTCTGGGCGAACAATCCAACCGAAGTCGCCGTGATCGAAGGGATCGGATCGTTCAACTGGTCACCGGATTCCATCTCGGTCCTCAGCTTGGGCAGCACGCAAAACGCCTTCTCCGCCGGACTCGCGCGCTCCACCGCCCTCGGAGCAGCCTATTGGGGGATGAAGGCGGCCGATCTGTTCATGACGGCTCAGTCTTCTGCCGCGATCATGATGGCGGAACTACTCATCGGCGCAGACAATGTCCATCG